>Ga0182739_1000043_pt1 | contig 302523 bp, 273 predicted proteins | sample eDN5th30CBELigBY_FD_128873 | JGI IMG/M metagenome (GOLD analysis project Ga0182739, IMG submission 128873) | Enriched backyard soil microbial communities from Emeryville, California, USA - eDNA 5th pass 30_C BE-Lig BY (version 2) (version 2) | ecosystem: Environmental > Terrestrial > Soil >... | reverse complement strand
ACTGGGCGCCGTAGTAAATACCGGCAAGCATGATCAGGCCGGCCACGGGCGGCAGCACATAGGTGATGGGCAGCAGCATGGCGATGGTGGGCACGGGCCCAATGCCCGGCAGCACGCCGATCATCGTGCCGAGCAGACAGCCCAGCAGGCAATATGCGACGTTCTCGACCGACAAGGCAACCGAGAAGCCCAATGCAAGGTGTTCAAACAATTCCATTTCCGGGTTTCCTTTAATTGCCTAGAAAGCTGGGCCACAGGGGAAAGATCAGTCCCAGGCCCTTGATGAATGCCAGCCAGACGAAAACGACCAGGAACAGGCCGTTCAGCGCCGCCACTTTCCAGCTGAATACGTGGCTGGCAAAACTGCTCAGGAAGACCAGCAGGAACACGGAAATGTAGACCCCCAGGTAATCCAGGAGCACGCCGCTGAGCGATACGCTGCCTAGCAGAATGACCGCGATGCTCCAGTCGAACTTCTCCAACTCGACGTCTTCGGCCTTTTCTTTCGTGGCGCTGAGCGCCACGATCGAACCCAGCGCGGCCATGACCACGCCCAGCCAGAATGGAAAATAGCCGGGCCCCATCCGGGCCGCGGTACCCATGGAATAGTTCGTCGCGCCCAGGGCAAACCCCACCCCCAGCACGAAAAACATGATTCCGGACCAGAAGTCCTGTTTGTTCTTCACTCTCATGTCGATGAAAATCCCTCTCTCATTATCGGTATGCTCCGCTCACGCGCCGGTGCGCCGGACGTCGATGAGCGCAGCAGGGGATAGTAGGGGAGAGAAGGCCGCTTTGGGCGCTGTCGCGCATTACCGGATCATTACCATTCGGTAATGTCCGGGCGCATTCCCGCAATCAAGGGGCCTGATGCAGGGGCAATTCGATTTCCACCCGGAGCCCGGGGCCGGCGTCATGGAAATGCAGGGCGCCTTCGTGCAGGAAGGCTATGGCCTGGACCGAAGCCAGGCCCAGGCCCGAGCCCGGTATGTCGGGCGCGACCCGATAGAACCGCGTGCCCAGCAGCGCCAGGTCGCTGGCGGCGACACCCGGCCCATTGTCGCTCACCGTCAGCACGGCCTTGTCCCCGCGCCTGGCGGTCGTGATCGTGATGCGGGCGCCGTCGCCCGCGTATTTCAGCGCGTTGTCGACCAAGTTGGCCAGGGAGCCCGCCAGCAGGTCGGCATCGGCCAGCACCCAGGTGCCGGCATCGCCATCGGCTTGCGACGGCCTGCTCATCGCAAGCCGTGTGCCGCTCTCATCGGCCAGCGGCTCGTACAGTTCGATCACATCCCGGGCGAGCCGCTCCAGCTGCACGGGCCGGAACGACTGCCGCCGCACACCCGATTCCGCTTCGGCGATCAGCAGCAGCTTCTCCGCCACGGAAATCAAATCCATGATTTCATCGGACGCTGAATCGATGGCCACCGACAGGGCGGCCGCATCGCGCATCTCGTGCCTGGCCTGATCGAGCTTGGCCAGGACGCGGGCCAGCGGCGTGCGGATATTGTGCGCAATGGAGTCGGAGACATTGCGCACGCCTTTCATCAAGGTTTCGATGCGGTCCAGCATGTGATTGATGTCTTGCCGCAACTGCGCGAACTCATCCTCGTCGGGCGCCACCGGCACGCGCCGTGTCAGTTCGCCCGTTCCGACATGAAAGGCCGTGTCCCGGATGGCCTCCACGCGCCGCCGCAGCTCGCGGCGAAAAATGAAGGTGCCGATGAGCACCAGCAGCAGGCCCACCAGGGTCGCGGCGATGATGGCATTGCCGATGAGCTTCTTGATTTCCTTCAGGTCGTGCGTATCGCGGCCCACCACCAGCAAGCTGCCGTCGGCCAGCGGATGTATGCCCAGAAGCGCCGTGACCGGAGTGCCTGCGCGCAGCACGTTCAACTGGATGGGCGCGGGCGGATCCCGCACATAATCGGATGCCGGAAACAGGTCCAGATTGCCGGCCAGCTTGCGGCCCTGCTCGTCGATCAGCAGGTACATCTCGGTGTCGATATCGGTCTGGTCGGACAGCAGCTGCCTGATTTCAGAGCGCAGGGACTGCCGCCCGTATTCCTGGGAGTGCACGGCCAGGCGCTGGGTGGTCAATATGACCTGGCGCGAGAACTGCGTCTGGAAAACGTCGACTATTTTCCCGTAGGCGAAGATAAGCAGGAAGATCGTGGTGCAGACGGCCAGCAGGCCGTAGTTGAACGTCAGCCGGAAGGCCACGGAGGCCCACAGCCGGCGCCATGCCGCGGTCGCGCGCTGAGTGATCATGCCGGGTCTTGCGCCTTGCCCGGAGCGTCCTGCTTGTTGGACAGCGTATAGCCCACGCCTCTCACCGTATGGATCAGAGGGGACGAGGAGGCGAAGTCGCCATCCACCTTCTGCCGCAGCCGGCTTATCGCCGCGTCGATGACGTTGGTCTGCGGATTGAACTGGTAGCCCCATACCGCGCCCAGCAGCATGGCGCGGGTCAGTATCTGGTCGGGATGCATCAGCATATAGGCCAGCAAGCGGCATTCACGCGGCTGCAAGGCTATCGGCCGCCCCGCCCGCGTGGCCCTGGGCACCGTCAGATCGAGCCGGATATCGGCATATTGCAGAACGCGGTCGGTATCGCTGCTTTTTGAGCGCCGGACCAGCGCCTCGGCCCGGGTCAGCAGCTCGATCAGCGCGAAAGGCTTGGTCAGGTAATCGTCGCCTCCCGATTTCAGGCCGCGCACGCGCTCGTCCAGCGCGGTCAGGGCGCTGAGCACGATCACGGGCGTCTTGATGCCCACGCCGCGCAAGGTAGTCAGTATGGACAGCCCATCGACCTGGTTGGGCAGCATGCGGTCCAGCACAATGATGTCCCAGGGTTCGGTCGTGGCGCGTTGCAGGCCTTCCACGCCGTCATAGCAGACGACGGGCCAATGGCCCAGCTCGCGGAAGCCGTCGGCAATGTAATGGGCGTTCTCGCGGTCATCTTCGATGATCAGGCAATTCCAAATCACGGGTGTTCTCCAGGCTCAAGGGCTGTCAATGTCATGACGGCCGCAGCCTGGAAATGTACAACATTGCGGGTCTACCGTGCTGCCGGCGAGTAGTCCTCGGCCACGCTGGGTTGCGCGGCCTGCCATGGGGCGCGTTCGATAGTACGGGTGATGAAATCGGCGCCGGCCAGGACGAAAAACAGGGTCAGGGTAAGCAGGCTGACCATGGCAACGAGGCGCAGCAGGGCAATGCTGCGGCGCAGCTGCATGAAATACATAAGCACCAGGAGCGACTTGGCCACGGCGATGGCAACATTCAGGATGGTGTTGAGAATGCCCAGGGGCAGCAGCGCGCTGAAGGTGCTGATGGCAAGCAGAAGCATCAGGCCCAGCCAGACTTCGATCAGCCGTTTCATGCCGCGCTCCCGACCGGAAGGACGTGGCGAAGCGTGCCTGGACGTTCGACGCTCATAGGGCTCTCCCCGCCAGGTAGAGCGCCGGAAACAGGAAGATCCAGACGATATCCACGAAGTGCCAATAAAGCCCGGCCGCTTCCAGCCGCCGCAGTGTTGGGCGGCCCGGGCGCCGCCGCAGCGCGCGGCGGCAGTGGAGCATCAGCGCGATGCCCGCGGTCAGGTGCAGGGCGTGCAGCGCCGTGGCGAAAAAGTACACGAAGTAGAACAACTGCGCGCCGGCCTGGTTCACGGCGCCCTGCAGATGGAAATGGGGGCCGGGCACAAGCTGTTCGCGCCAATCCTGCACGTACTCATAGCCTTTGATCGCCAGGAAAGCCAGGCCCAGCAACACCACGGCATCGAGCGCCCGTCGCGCCCGCCCATATGCGCCGCGATCGGCCAGCAAGTGAGCCACGGCGACGCCCAGGCTGCTGGTCAGCAGCACCGCGGTGTTCACCGCGCCGCAAAGCAGGTCGGTGCCGCGGCTGGCCGCTTCGAAAGCCTGCGGCCACATGAATCGCCCATACAGGTAGGCAAAGAACACCGGGCCGAAAAACATGACTTCGGATCCCAGGAAAGCCCACATGCCCAGGCGGGTCCGGGCTGCCTGCCGCCCGATGTCTTGCGCGCTGTCCGGCGTGGCTGCATCCATGGCTGTCACTCCTGCAAGGGTGGATAGTCGTAGGGCGGATCCGAGCCGTCCGGAAGACGATCGAAGTTATGCTGGGGCGGCGGCGTAGCGGTCTTCCATTCCAGGCCGCTGGCTCCCCAGGGGTTATCGGGAGCAGGCCGGCCGTGCAGGCATGACCACAACAAATATCCCAGCGGCAGCAGGTAGCCCACGGCCAGTATGGCGGCGCCCGCGGAGGACAACACGTTGAGCACCTGGAAGTCGGGCGGGTAGGTGTGGTAGCGGCGCGGCATGCCTTCGTAGCCCAGCAGGTATTGCGGGAAGAAGGTCAGGTTGAAACCCGCGAAGATGATCAGGGCGGCCAGCCGCGCCCATGATTCGGGATAGAGCCTGCCGGTGATCTTGGGCCACCAGTAGTGCGCCGCGCCCAGGTAGGCCATGACGGCGCCGCCCACCATGATGTAATGGAAGTGCGCCACCACGAAGTAGGTGTCGGTGACATGGACGTCCACCGACAAGGAAGCCAGGAACAGTCCGGTCAAGCCCCCTTGCAGGAACAGGACGACGAAGCCCAGCGCATAGAGCATAGGGGCTGTAAAGGAGATGGAGCCCTTGTACAGGGTGGCGGTCCAATTGAACACTTTTATCGCCGACGGCACAGCCACCATGAAGCTCAGCAGCGAGAACACCATGCTGGCATAGGCCGACTGGCCGCTGACGAACATGTGGTGCCCCCACACCAGGAAGCTGATGACCGCGATGCCGATGATGGCGAAAGCCATGAACCGGTAGCCGAATACGCGCTTGCGCGCAAAGCAGGGGATGATTTCGCTGGCCACGCCCATGGCGGGCAGGATCATGATGTACACCGCCGGGTGCGAATAGAACCAGAACAGGTGCTGGAACAGCAAGGGGTCGCCGCCCAGCGCCGGATTGAACAGGCCGACATGAAACACGCGTTCCGCGGCCAGCAGCAGCAGGGTGATGGCCAGCACCGGCGTGGCCAGCACCAGGATGACGCTGGTCGCATAGATCGCCCATACGAACAGGGGCAGCTTGAACCAGCCCATGCCGGGTGCGCGCAGGGTATGGACGGTGACGATGAAATTGACGCCGGTCGCAATGGAAGAAAAGCCCACGATCAGCACGCCCGCCAGCGTCAGGATCACATGCGTGTTCGAGAATACCGAGGAGTAGGGCGTGTAGAAGGTCCAGCCGGTGTCCACGCCTCCCAGCAGGAGCGCGGCGATGGTGAACAGGCCTCCTCCCGCGTACAGATACCAGCTCAGCAGATTCAGGCGGGGAAAGGCCAGGTCGCGCGCCCCTATCATCAGCGGCAGGGCGAAATTGCCGAACACCGAGGGAATGGACGGGATCAGGAACATCCACACCATGATGACGCCGTGCGCGGTGAACAGCCGGTTATAGGTATCGGCGTCGACGACGTCCGCGCCGGGCGTGAAAAGCTCCAGGCGCATCAGCGCCGCGGCCGTTGCGCCAATGAAGAAGAAGGCGGTGATCGATACCGCGTACAGGATGGCGATGCGCTTGTGATCCCGGCTGCTCAGCCACGACCAAAGCGTATAGCCGTCATGCAGATAGCTGGCCGCCCTTGCCGGAGCGGCACGATCCGCATTCACGGCGGCGGCGTCGGAATGCGCGCTCATGGACGTTCCCCCGCGAGTTCGTCACGGTCCAGCGACCGGATGTATTCGATGATGGCCGAGATGTCCTCCTCGTTCAGCTGGGTCTTGAACGAGGGCATGATGGCCTCGTAGCCGGCCACGATGGCTTTCTGCGGCTCCATGATGGAATCGCGCACATAGGTTTCATCGGCCACCACGTCGCTGCCATCGGACAATCGCACCCGGCGGCCCAGCAGTCCGGACAGCTCGGGGGCATGCACCGACGACGCCGCCGCGTGGCAGCCCATGCACCCGTGCCGGCGGAACAGCGCAAAGCCGCGCTCGGCCAGTCCCGGATGCGAGGCGCCGCCTTCCATCCACCGGGCATAGTCTTGCGGCGCCATGGCGACGACGCGGCCTTTCATTTCCGAGTGATCCGTGCCGCAATACTCGGCGCATAGCAGCAGATACTCGCCCGGGCGGTCCGCGCGGAACCAGAGGGTGCTGTAGCGCCCGGGGACCACATCGCGCTTGTTGCGCAGCGCGGGCACGAAGAAACTATGGATGACATCTTGCGAGGTCATGATCAGCTTGACGGGGGTATCGATCGGGATGTGCAGTTCATTGATCTCCCGCCGGCCGTTGGGATGTTCCACTGTCCACATCCATTGCTTGGCCACGATGAACACCCGCGTGGCGTCGCGCGGAGCGTGAAACTGCAAGGCATATTGCCGGGCGGACCACGCGAAGAGCCCCAGGAAAACGATGAGCGGTGCAATCGTCCAGGCCGCTTCCAGCCCGCGCGCGGAAGAAGGGGCATGCGCCCGGTTTGCCTTGGCGTTTTTACGATAGCGATAGCAGAAGATGGCGATCAATGCGATGAAGACGGCGGCGATCAGTGTTGAAAATCCCGTCAGCGCCAAGTAGAGCGCATCGGTGTCGCGCGCGGCGGCGGATGCGGAAGGCGGAAACAAGGCGAGGCCCTGGCTCATGCCGACCTCCGTGTCGAGCGCCCCGGCCGCCGGCCCGCGGTGCGTCGATGGGCCGCCCAGACGCCCAGGATCAGCGCAGCCATGCTGAAGAGGGCGGCTATGCGCACTATCGCCATGACCGTGACGCTGTAGCGAGCGGTCAGGGGATCGTAATGGCTGCACAAAAGCAGCACCTGCTCGGCCAGGCTGCCTACCCGTTCGTCCGATGCCTCGATGAGGGCCAGGCGTACGTCGCGGCGATCGAAGCGCAGGCCGGTGAAGTAGCGCGATATCTTCCCTTCAGGGGTCGCCACGAGGAAGCCGGCCGGATGACTGTACTGGCCGCTTTCTTCATCGTATTCGTATTCGAAGCCGGCCGCATGGGCAAGACGGGCGATCTGATCCCGTCCGCCGGTAAGCAGGTGCAGGTCCCGGGCATGGTCGCCGGCACCTTGGTAAGCGGCCAGTTTACGGGAGGCGTCGTCGGCGCTTTCACGCGGGTCTATGCCTATGCCGACAATGACGTGGGGCAAGCCCGCGTTTTGCACGCCTTGCAGCACGCCGTCCATGACGGTATCGCACAGGCGCGGGCAATGGTAATACCCAAACACCATGACCACGGGGTATTTGCCGAAGTAATCGCCCAGCCTTGCGGAGTTTCCCGCGGCATCCCTGAACATCGTCTGGAGCGGCAGGTTGGCGCCCAGGTTCTGACGGAACTGGAGCGCGGGCGGCTGCTGCGCCAGGGCGCATGAGCAGAACAGCATGAGTGCGCATAGCAGCCTCATGGCGATGCCTCCATGCGATCGGCGCCCATCAGGTATTGCGGACGAGCGGCGCCGGGCGGCAGCGCGCCGTCCGACGCCAGCGCCCGCATGGCCGCCTCGATCGGGATGCGCGCCAGCTCATGGGCCGGATCCACCCAGCCGTAGCTGTCCAGGATCCGCCGCTTGCTTGCCAGATAGTCGCGCAGCGCGGGCTGCGGCGCGGTTTCAAGCGCCGGTTCCTTTCCTTCGAGACTGGCTTGGCCTGGCCACTCCGGCGTGGCCTCCACGTCCCACAGGCGGCTCAACGCCGCGACGACGACCAGCACCATGGCCACCGCCGCCAGCAGCAGTACCAGCAGAGGCCACACGCGCCGCATGGGGATGTCATTGGGGTCGGGCCTGGTCATTGCCGTGCTCCATCTTCCTGTATGGCGCGCCTGGCCCATCGGAACGATTCCTTGCGCCCATCGGGCATGGCGACGGCCCACAGCAGAAGAGCCATGCCGGCCAGTGCCAGCGGCGCCACCCAGAGGGCGTGCCGGCTCAGGTCCGGAACCGAAGGCAGCGTGATCCAGATGGACTCGAGCCAGCCTAGCACGCACAGCAGGCAGGCCAGAGCAAGCAGGCGTTGGCGGTCCTGCTTGATGGAGCGAAACAGCAGCAGCATCAAGGGAACGAACACATCCAGCGCGACCAGCGCGCCGCCCAGCCAGATCCAGCCCGTCTGCATGCGCGGCAGATACCAGGCGATCTCGTTCGGCAGGTTCTCGGCCCAGACGATGAGGAACTGGACAAAAGCCAGATACGCCCACATCAGCACATACATGAGCAATAGATTGCCCCAGTCGCGCCCCAGCTCCGGGCGGAAGCCGGGACCGGAGGCATCCGACGCCGGCCGGCTCGCGCCCGCCACGCCCAGGGCAAAGCCCAGCTTCATCTGCATGGCGATGGCGATCAGGCCGAAGCCGCTGGAATACCATTGCGGCATCAGCGACAGGATCAGATCGACGCTGGCCAGGCTCGCGGTAAGGCCGTAGACGATCAGGCAGGCGGCGCTTGCGCCCTTGCTCCGCATATGCCGGCCTGGGTGCAGGCAGGCCTGCCAGAACCCCGCATACAGGATCAGCCGGGCCGTGACGAAGGCGGGCGATAGCCAGGCGGCCTTGAAGGCCGGCTGGTCCGTTCCGGGCGTCCAGCCGGCCTGGCTCCATGGATAGGACAGCCATGCCGCCGCGATCAGAGGCAGCATCAGGATCAGCAGCATGGGCAGGGTGGCGGCAAGACGCCGCCAGATCGGCCGCAGCGGCAAGCCCCATGCGCCGCCCGTCAGGTCGTGCAGCCAGGCGTTGGCTTGCGACCCCAGCACGGCGCCGGCGCAGGTCCACCATGCGGCAAGCCAGCACGCGAAGAACGTCCGGATGTCCACCGCCATGCCCAGGCCGCTCAGCAAAAGGGCGATTATTCCGGCCCATGCCCAGCTCTGCCGCCTCCGCCGGCTTTCAAGTCCGTTCATGGCCGGCCCTCCCGTTCATGCGGCAATTCCGCCCGGGCCCGTTCCGCCATGGCGGCCGGCAGACGATCCAGCCTGGCATGCTGGCTTAGCTGCAGCGCCCGCACATAGGCCACTATCGCCCAGCGATCGGCGGGCGCCACACGATCGGCATAGGAAGCCATCACGCCATAGCCTTGGGTGATGACATCGTAGATATACCGATCCGATACACCCCGCAGGCGGTCGCTGTGGTAAGAGGGCGGGGACGGGAAGCCGCGCCGCGCCACGCGCCCGTCGCCGTCGCCCACCGGGCTGTGGCAAGGCAGGCAATAAATGTCATAGCGCTGGCGGCCGCGCGCCAGCAGGCCCTGGCCCAGGGGATAGGGCTGCGCCGGGGCGGCCGCGTCCCGCGCGCGGATTTCGGCATCCTCGCTTCCAAGGCGGCCGCTCGACGAACCGGCGCCCGCGCCCCGCGCATGGACCATGGTGCCGGGCGGCGGCGTGCGCGAGGCCGCGCCATCGGAAAACAAGGAGCTCGAGCCGTGGGCCTTGCCCCGGGGCTGGTCGTACATATCGTGCATCGCGCGCTCGCAGCCGGCCAGCGCCAGGAACAGCGCGGGCAGGCAGAACAGCAGAATGGAGGGTCTGCTCATGACCAGACCTCGCCCGAATCACTCGCGCCGAGCCGCGACAATTGGCGCAGGCGACGTACCGCATCGAAATCGGCGCTGTTCACCGAATCGGGGCGCACGCAAAGAAAATACCGGTCGCGCGTCGCCAGGTCGAAGCAGGGCGCATTGAAAATGGGGTGGTAAAGGCGTGGCAGGCCGTTTGCGAACAACATGCCGAACACCGCCGCCAGCGCGGCGCACAATATGGCCATCTCGAATGCGACAGGTATGAACATGGGCCAGCTGTTCAACGGCCGGCCGCCGATGTTCACGGGAAACGAAACGACGGCCGCGTACCACTGCATGAAGAACCCGCCCAGGGCCCCCGCGATGCCCGCGAGCAACGTGATCAGCGGCACCCGCGTGGGAGGCAGTCGCAGCGCCTCCGCCAGCCCCTCCACCGCATAGGGCGCGTAGGCCTCCAGCCGCAGGCCTGGTTCCTGCTCGCGCAATGCGCGTATGGCCGCCAGCAGGGCCTGAGGCGTCTCGAAGCGCCCGACGACGCCGTACAGCAAAGGCTTCATCGTAGGTCCTCCCTGGACGTTTCCTGCACCAGGCCGCGCATCTCGGCCATGGAGATCAGGGGCAGATAGCGGACGAACATCAGGAACAGCCATACGAACAGGGCAATGGACGACAACAGAAAGACCCAGTCCCAGAAGGAGGGAAGGAAAACTCCCCAGGATGACGGAAGGAAATCCTGGTGCAGGCTTTGCACCACGATCAGGAAACGCTCCATCCACATGCCGGCATTGACGACCAGGCTGATGATGAGCAGCGCGGGCACATTGCGCCGCATGCGCCGGCTCCATAGAATCTGGGGCACCAGCACATTGCAGCAGATATACGCCCAGTACACCGGCGCATAGACGCCGGTGAATCGATCCTGGGTCATGTGGATTTCGTAGGCGTCTCCGCTGTAGTAGGCCGTGAAAATCTCCGAGGCATAGCCATAGGCCACGAACAGGCTGCAGGCGAGCATGACTCTGGCCGCCAGGTCCAGATGCCGCATTGTGATGAAGTCCCTCAAATTCAGATAGTGGCGCAGCGGAATGGCCAGGGTCACGACCATGGCGAAACCCGAGAACAGCGCGCCCGCGACGAAGTAGGGCGGGAAAATGGTGGAGTGGTAGCCCGGCGTGTTGCCTATGGCAAAATCCAGCGATACCACCGTATGCACGGACACCACCAAAGGCGTGGCCAGGCCCGCCAGCAGCAGATAGGCGCTTTCGTAGCGTTGCCAGTGTCGCGCGTCGCCGCGCCAGCCCAGGGCAAGCAGGCCATAAGCCAGCTGCTTGCCTCGGCTCCGGGCCTTGTCGCGCAATGAGGCCAGGTCCGGAATCAGCCCCACATACCAGAACAGCAGGGACACCAGCAAATAGGTGGAAATGGCGAAAATGTCCCAGACCAGCGGACTGCGCCACTGTGGCCAAAGCTCCATTCTGTTGGGATAGGGCAGCAACCAATAGGCGAACCATGGCCGGCCCAGATGGAAGATGGGGAACAGCCCGGCGATGCCCGCCGCAAACAGGGTCATGGCTTCGGCATAGCGATTGATGGAGGTGCGCCAGCGCTGGCGCAGCAGCAGCAGAATCGCCGAGATGAAGGTGCCGGCGTGGCCTATGCCTATCCACCATACGAAATTGCCCAGCGCAAATCCCCAGGCCACCGGCATGTTCACCCCGAACAGGCCGACGCCGCGCATGAACAGCCAGGCGCTGGCCGACAGCAGCACCAGCACGCCCGAGAAGCTGATCAGCAGGGCGCCGCGCCAGCGCCAATGCGCCTTCCATCCGCGCGTCCATGGACCGCCCCGGCCCAGCACGATATGGCTGATCTTGTCGGTGACGCCGCCCGCCGTCCAGCCCGGGCCCAGCACGGGCGTGCCTGCGGAGACGGCGGTGGTGTCCATGTCGTTTTCAGCCATCGTCTTCCTCCAGCTGCGCGGCCGGATCGTCGACGCGCGCCAGATAGCTCGTGCGCGGCCGCGTGTTCAGCTCTTCCAGCACGGTGTAGTTGCGCGTCGAGGCCTTGCTGCGGCTGACGAGGCTGTCCGGATCGTTCAGGTCGCCGAATACGATGGCATTGGTGGGGCAGGTGGCCTGGCAGGCCGTGACCACTTCGCCGTCCCGGATACGGCGGTCTTCCTTCTGCGCCTGTATGCGCGCATGGGAAATGCGTTGTACGCAATACGTGCACTTTTCCATTACGCCGCGCTGGCGCACGGTGACATCGGGATTGGCATGCGCCGCGGCGGCGGGGTCGGTCGCCGCGTACTGGAAGAAGTTGAAATGCCTGACCTTGTACGGGCAGTTGTTGGAGCAGAAGCGCGTCCCGACGCAGCGGTTATAGACCTGTACGTTCAGGCCTTCACTGTCGTGCATGGTGGCGCCCACCGGGCACACCACCTCGCAAGGCGCGTTCTCGCAATGCTGGCAAGCCATGGGCTGGAACTGTGCGCGCCCCTCGTCTTCCGGGCGGTACAGATCGATGCGCATCCAGTGCATCTCGCGCCCCAGCGCGACTTCCCGCGGTCCGACAACGGGGATGTTGTTCTCCGCCTGGCAGGCGATGGCGCAGGCATTGCAGCCTATGCAGGCATCCAGATCCACCGTCATGCCCCATGCGTAGCCGTCGTATCGCCGGTCCGGATAGAGCGAGGGCTGGTCGCCTGGCCCGCTGCGCGCCGCCCGGGCCCCCGCATGGGAAACTGCCGCGTCCAGCGCCACGTCCGGCGCATCTTCGGGACGCCGGCGCACTTGCACCGTGCGCACCGGCTTGCGGCCGTGCAGCGCCTTCTGGGGCTGGGCGCAGGCGAAGTCATGGCGCTCGCCGGCGGCCCGCATGCCGACCCGGCGGGTACGCCGAGGCATGCCATGCTCGACGGGCTGCAGGACATAGGCATCGAAACCATGGCCCGGGGACGCGCTGCCCGCGATGGAGCGCCCATAGCCCAGCGGCAGGGTGACGACGCCATCGGCCTGGCCCGGCATGATCCAGACCGGCGCCAGCAACCGGGACGGTGAATCTTCCGCAGCCAAAGAGACGACGTCGCCCGATTCGAGTCCATGCAGGCGTGCCGTGGCCGGGCTGATCAGGGCGGCGTTGTCCCAGACGATCTTGCTATAGGGGCGGGGCAGTTCCTGCAGCCAGGCATTGTCGGCATACTCGCCCGCGATCAGATTGCTGTCGTTGGCGAACACGGCGATCAAGCCGGCTTGGCCGGAGGCCTCCTTGTCCTTCGCCAGGCCGCCTTCCTCCTCGAACGCATCGGGCAGGGGTGACAATGCCTGCGCCGCGGGGCCGCCGGCCAGCACGCCCCGGCGCAGCGTCGCCTGCCACCAGGACTCGAAGCCGGCCGCATTGTCGTCTTGCGCGCCGCTTTGCCCGATGGGGCGTCCGGCGCCCGCGCTCGCCGGCTTGCCGGCCACTTCTTCCCAGATCGAACGCCAGGTGGCACGCACGCGCTCGTGCGCGCTGCCGCTCGTCCCGGTTGCCAGCATGCCAAGAAGCTCGTGGAGCGAGCGTCCGCCATAAATCGGCGCGATTACCGGTTGGACGACGCTGGCCGTGCCATCGTGGCTGCGCGCATCGCCCCAGGATTCGAGCTCATGCGCCTTGGGCACATGCCAACTGGAAAGAAGGGCGGTCTCGTCGCGGTACAAGCCCATGTGCACCGAGCAGCCTACTTGGGACAAGGCTTGCGAGAAGTCCAGCTCGCCGGGTGCGTCATAGGCTGGATTCACATCCAGCATGATCAAGGTTTCGACCTTGCCCGCGCGCATCTCGTCAACCAGTTCGCCAAGAGTCGCCGGATGAGATGCTGTCGCCGGTCCCTCATCGGATGGCCGCCCGGCATCGCGGCGAGGCGGCATTTCCTGGGCAATCGGAATGACGGTATGGCCGATATTGCCCAGATGCGCATTGATGCGCCAGGCAAGCAGATGAGCCCTGCGGGACACGCTGTGGCCCGGCGCGACGACGCAAGCGCCCCTTGCGGCCCGCAGTTGGCCGCACAATCGGTCCAGCCAGGCCGCCCGATGCGGCGCGGCGGGCGGCAAGGGCGCCAGGCCCGGCACGCCCAGGCGCAAGCCGATCGCATGCAGCGCCGCTTCCATCTGCGCCGGAGACAAGGTCCGGCGCGCATCCGCCAGCGCGCCGGGCAGGCCGGGAGTGCTTTCCAGCGCATACAGGCGTGCGCGCGGCGACCCCTTGCGCGCCTGCATGAAGCCTTGCGCATTGCATACGCCATCGGCCCCCGGGCCGAACAGATCGGCGTCCACGCTCAGCACCACGCGCGCGCGCTCCAGACGATAGACCGCGCGGGCCGGCCGCCCAAAGACCTGCCGCGCGGCCGAGGCGCGCGCGCCGCTGTCGGAGGGGTCGTGCACATGCCAGCGGGCACCCGGCCAGCGCTCCAATACTTCGCCTATCTGGGCCAGCAAGGTCGGCGATGACACCGGTCCGCTCAGCAGGCGCAGGCCTTCGCCGCCCCTGCGCGCTTCCTCGTCCATGCGTCGCCGCAACCCTTCCTGCAAGGCCGGAAAGGTCGAAAGCCGCCCCGCATGCATCACTGTGCGCGATCGTCCCGGGTCCCACAAGGTCAGGATGGCGGCCTGGGCCTGCGCGTCCGCGGCGCCCAGGCTGGCCGGGTGCGCACTGTTGCCCTCTATCTTGATGGGCCGACCCGATTCCGTCTCCACCAGTATCCCCATGCCCAGGCCGCCGCGCAGCAGGGTGCTGGCGTAGTAGACGGGGTCGCCGGGAACCAGGCCCTCGGGCATGTTCACATACGGCAGGATCTTTTCGGCGGGCGGCTGGCTGCATCCCGTTCCCGCCAGCGCCGCGGAGGCGGCCATCAGCTTGAGCACGCGCCGGCGCGCCGGATCGGCGACCGGATCGGCGGCGGGAAGTGTGGGAAAAATGACGGCGGGTCGTTTCATGGCGGCGGCCCGGTCAACGGTGACAGCTGGAGCAGTCGGTCAGGCGCTGGGGGTCTTCCAGCTGAAGCAGGCGCAGCAAATGGTCGCGCTCGGCCTTGGTGAGCACGGGCATCGTCCGCATCGCCGTCACGTGGTCCAGCGGCACCACACGCCTGGACGGGTCGCGATGGCAGCCCAGGCACCATTGCATGTCCAGCGCCTGCTGGCGCATGAGCACAGGCATCTGGTCGACTCTTCCATGGCAGCTCACGCAGGCCACGCCCTTGTTCACATGGATGCTGTGATTGAAGAACACGAAATCGGGCAGGTCGTATACGCGGTTCCACTGTATCGGCTTGCCGCTGCGCATGCTTTCGTGCAGCGGCGCCAGCGCCGGGGCATCGCGAAACAGCTGCGAATGGCAGGTCAGGCAGATGCCGGTCGACGGCATGCCCGCCGATGCGGAAGTTTCGACCGAGGTATGGCAGTAACGGCAGTCGATGCCATCGTCGCCCACGTGATGCTTGTGGCTGAATGGTATGGGCTGCGGCACGGCCACGGCGGGCTCCGCGGGCGAGGTCGTGCGCCACACCATCCCCGCGATCGTCAAGAGCAGCAGGCACACTGGCGCAAGCAGCACCAGCTTCACCAGCAGGACTTGCGAGCGCTCCAGCAATTGAGGCATGGCGCGGCTTCAATGCACCGACTGCGAGATCAGGCGCTTGTAGCGCGGCCCGTGCTCATGAAGCGCCGTGCGCACCTCGGCCACCTGGTCCGCGTCCACGGGAGGAGCCCGGTTGCCCCAGGTATTGCGCACGTAAGTGAGCACGTCGGCAACCTGCTGATCGCTCAGCTTCCAGGCAAAGCCCGGCATGGCCAATCCCGTCGGAAGCTCGGGCGGATCGGCCATGAAATCGCCGGCCAGGACCACCTGTATCAAGGTCTGGGGTTGCGAGGCGCGGATGGGCGGACTGTCCGCCAGCGGTGGAAATGCGCCTTTCTGGCCTTTGCCATCCGCCATGTGGCAGCCCATGCACTGGTCTATGTAGAGCCCTTTGCCGCGCGCCATGACCTGTTCGTCGATGTCTTTCACTTCTTCCGGCTTGTGGGCGGGGATGTCCTTCAGGTAAGTGGCCATGGCGATCAGATCCGCATTGCTCAGATGCTGCGTGGAATTCATCACCACTTCCGTCATGGGTCCGGTGCTGGCGGTATCCTCGTTGGCGCCCGTCTTCAGGTATTGGACGATGTCGTTCACCGACCAGGTCCCCAGCCCGTCGCGCTCGCTGGCGGTCAGGCTGGGCGCATACCAGGCTTCGCCCGCGTCGCCGCCCTGCATCGCCTTGTCACGATCCGACGCGCCAAACATATTCTTCGGCGTATGGCAGGCCGCGCAATGCCCGGGGCCTTCGACCAGATAGGCGCCGCGGTTCCATACGTCCGGCTTGTCCTCGCGGTGCACATATTCGCCCTGGTCAAAGAACAGCAGGTTCCATCCCGCCACCAGCCGGCGCCACCCGAGCGGCCAGATCAGCTTGTTCTCCGGAGGCATTGCGCGCACCGGTTGCAGGGTGTCGAGATAGCTTTTCAGGGCGTCGACGTCTTCGCGCGGCATCTTGGTAAACCAGGGATAAGGGCAGGCCGGATAAAGATACTGGCCGTCCTTGCGCCTGCCCTCATGCATGGCGCGATAAAAATCGTCCCGGCTCCAATTGCCGATGCCGGTCACGACATCGGGCGTGATGTTGCTGGAGAAAATGGTGCCGAAGGGCGTTTCCACCGGATAGCCTCCCGCAAAAGGCTTGCCGCCCTTGACGGTATGACAGGAAATGCAATCGCCCGCCTGGGCCAGGTAGCGGCCGCGCTGGACGTTCGTGAATTCCGTGCCCTGCGCATGGACGGCCGCCGCGGCCATGAGGGCGGTGCAAGCCGCGGCCGCCAGACATTGAGAACCATGTTTGATCGCTTGCATGACGTCTCCCGGTTCAGGCCTGGATCAGAGGCCCGGGGTTCTTCAAATACATCTTGCGTATGGCATCGGCCGCCCAGAAGGCCAGGGCGCCCACCGTGCCCGTCGGGTTGTAGCCGGCGTTCTGGGGGAAGTTGCAGGCCCCCACCACGAATACATTGGGCACATCCCAGCTTTGCAGATAGCGGTTGACCACGCTGGTGCGCGGATCGTCCCCCATGATGGCGCCGCCGGTGTTGTGCGTGGTCTGGTAGGGAACGATGCTGTAGGGCTTCTTCCGCTTGTTCACGTTGATGGACCGCGGCTTCATGGCCTTGGCGATGCCCTCCGCCTTGCCGGTCAGGAACTCGGACATCCTGTAGTCGTTGTCGTGGAAGTCGAAGGTGAGGCGCAACAGCGGATTGCCATACGCATCCTTGTAGGAGGGATCCAGGTCCAGATAGGCGCCGCGATGACTGACCACGCTGCCGTGGGTCGCGACCGACACGCTCTTCAGGTAGTTCTCGCTCATAGCCTTCTTCCAGCCCGCACCCCATTTGGGCGCGTCCTTGGGAAGATGGTGCTGCGTTATGGGGCGGCCGCCGGTGGTCCACAGCGCGATATAGCCCCCGCCTATGAAACCTTCGGGGCCGTGGTCGAAATTATCGGTGTTGAACTCGTCGATGGCCTGCCCCAAGGCGCCGGCGCCCATATAGGGATTGATCAGCTCATCGACAAAGGCTTCGACCGAAGAGGTGATCTGATAGGCGTAATTGCGGCCGGTGACGCCCGTGCCGCTTACGGGATCGTAAGGCCGGCCTATGCCCGAGAGCAGCAGCAAGTGGACGTTGTGATGCGCAAAGGCGCACAGTATCACCAGTTGCGCAGGCTGTTCGTATTCGCGGCCTTCCAGGTCCCGGTACAGGACGCCCTTGGCTTTCTTGCCGGTATTGTCCAGCTTGACGCGCGTGACGTCGCAGCCGCTGCGGTACGAGAAGTTGTCCTTCTTCAGCAGCACCGGCAAGATCGTCGATTGCGGCGATGCCTTCGAATTATTGCCGCAGCCGAACCACTCGCAAAAGCCGCAATACGTGCATTGGCCCATTTGCACGCCCAGCGGATTCTTGTAAGGGCGCGAGGTGTTGGCGGCCGGGGCGGGAAAGGGATGGTAGCCCAGTTCGCGCGCAGCCTTGTCGAACATCAGCGATCCGGAGCTGCGCTCCAGCGGCGGCAAGGGATAGTCCCGCCTGCGCGCGCCCTCGAAGGGATTGCCTTCCTGCCGCAATGAGCCCCCCACGTTGCCGGCTGTTCCCGATACGCCGCATAGATACTCGAAACGGTCGTAATAGGGTTCAAGGTCGTCATAACTGACGCCCCAATCCTGTATCGTGATGTCCGGCGCGATGAAATCGGCGCCATAGCGTTCCTCGGTATGCGAACGCAGCACGAAATCATCGGGCAGAAAACGCCAGGTCTGGCCATTCCAGTGCACGCCCGCGCCTCCGACCCCCGCGCCCGGACGAAACGATCCCAGATGCCGCATGGGAAGGGCCGTCTGGTCCCGCGTATTCCGAAAGCTCAGCGTTTCGCGCACAGGAGCCTGGAACAAGCCGCCGCGCACGGCATACCTCAATTCATCCTGTATGTGCGTGGTGGAAAAGTCGGGCACCGTGGCGCGGTCCACGCCGCGTTCCAGGGCCAGCACCTGCAAGCCCTCGTCGGTCAGCTCCTGGGCGATGATGGATGCCGTCCAGCCGAAACCCACCAGCACCACATCCACCGGATTCAATCTTGTCGCCATGCTTGCTCCTTTATGCGACCGTGCCTGTGCGCGTGCCGTCCCGGCCCAGCAGGCCGACCGTCGGCATCGGATAAGGCTTGCCGTACTGGGTGATATCGTCCACATAGTTGTAGCGGGGGCCGGGAAAGCCGATAAGCTTCCAGCCCGCAAAGCCGCGATTGCCGCCGTACATTGGGTCCGAAAGGAAACCTTCCTGCGTGTTCTGCCACAGGAGAGCGAAGAAGGCCTGAGCGGGCACGTCCTTGAGCTCGATCTTCTTCTGGTCCATGTCGTGCAGAACCTGGTCCTGGTCTTCTTCGCCCAGATCGGCATAGGCCTTGCCATCGAACCGCTGGCGGCAGTAGTCGTCCATGCCTGCAATCGCCTTGCGGTACAGCTGGGCGGGCGTCTCCTGCAATTGATAGCCCTGCTGCTCGGTTCCCTTTGCCCAGGGGCCCTCCATATACCAACGGTCGGCACGCCCATAAGGGCCGGCCAGCTGCAGGTCGATGAAGAAGGGGACCGCCGCCTGAACGGCGCCCGGGTCCTCATCGCTGCCCGGTATCAGCCTGGCGGTGGCCGCGACGATGAAGCGATATTCCTCGGCCGAGAAAAAGCGGCGGGCCAGCTTGACGGGTGTGGCCTTATCCTGGCTACAGGCGGGCAGGGCAAAGAGAACCGGCAAGGCCAGCGCTGTCTGAACGAAGCGCCGCCGGCTCAAGGCATTTTGGGGCGGCGTTGCGCGCGGGAATTCCGGCATCACGCCGCCTCCAGGGGCACTGTCATCCAGAATGTTTCGTTTCGTTTCTAGCGTATCCATTTGCATACTCCGGCATGTCCTGTTATGCGGCGGAGTCAGCAAAGTTCATTCCTGAAACGGCCCCTGGGAGGCTGCCGGGCCGTCTTGTCTTTTTTACAGAATCACGCAAAAATTACTTTTTAAGCAAATTGTCAGCTGAGCAGTGCTGAGGGTCACAAGCGGTACAGGAACGGAGCAAGCCGGCTTATCGTTCCATGAATGGAACGCTGATACTCAATTCGTGGTCTATCGCGCTATTCCCTAGCGGTTTATGCTGTTTCCTATAGAGCAATCACAGAGATAGGCCATGAAAAAGATACTCGGCATTCATAACGCTCCGCGTCCTCATTGGGTGGGCGACGGGTTTCCCGTGCGCTCCCTGTTTTCGTATCAAAGCCATGGAAAGCAGCTCAGTCCCTTTCTTTTGCTGGACTACGCGGGGCCCGCTGAATTCCCGCCCGGCGCCGAAAAGCGCGGGGTGGGGCAGCATCCGCATCGCGGGTTCGAGACCGTCACCATTGTATACAAGGGCGAAGTGTCTCATCGCGACTCGACGGGCCGCGGCGGCACGATAGGGCCCGGCGATGTGCAATGGATGACGGCCGGAGCCGGCATCCTGCACGAAGAATTTCATTCCGACGCATTCACGCATTCGGGCGGCACGCTTCATATGGCGCAGCTTTGGGTGAACCTGCCCGCCAAGGACAAGATGGCAACGCCCGGCTACCAGGCCATACTCGGCAGCGATATTCCCCAGGTCTCTCTGCCGAAGGGGTCGGGGACGCTGCGGGTGATCGCGGGCGAGTACGCCGGAAGCAGGGGCCCGGCCAGGACGTTCTCACCGCTGCATGTCTGGGATATGCGCTTGAACCAGGGCGGCGTTGCTGAACTGGATGTTCCGGATGGCTGGAATACCGCGGGCATCGTCATGCAGGGAACGGTGATGGTCAACGGCGATGCCGTCGTCCGCGAGGCCCAAATGGCGGTGCTGGACAAAGCGGGCACCCGAGTGACCCTCGAAGCGAACAACGATGCGATCCTGCTGTTTTTAAGCGGCGAGCCCATCGACGAGCCCATCGTCGGCTACGGGCCCTTTGTCATGAACACCCAGGAAGAAATCGCCCAGGCGATGGTGGATTTCAACAGCGGACGATTTGGGGAGTGGCGGGAGGGCTGAACAGCCTGTTCGGCCTCCAGCGTCCATAAGCGCTGCAGTAGCGTCTTGGCCTGTTCATGGCCGATTACGGCTGCGGCCAGTTCCAGAAACTTGCCGTCAAGCTCCTGGTCGGAAAGCGGCGCTTCGGGGTCGTCTTTTTAACTTTACATAATACACATTATGCGTAATTTAACAGTGGCCGGACACGATGATCCGGCCACTTCCTACATCAGGCTTCGCTCATTCCGGCCGCCGGTTCCGGCGCCTTGCCCGAGCGTACTTTTTCTTCTATCCGACGGCCCACGTCGGCGTCTATGTTTTTCCAGTACTCGAACGCGCGCTCCAGCACCGGGCTGCGCACTCCGCCCAACAGGCTGCCGGCGACGGTTTCAACAAGGCGGTCACGTTGCGCATCGTTGAACACCTCGCGCACCAAGGTGCCCGGCTGGCTGAAGTCGTCGTCTTCGGCATGCAAGGTGTAGGCGCTGCGCACCATGGTGCTGTCCGTCTCCCAGCCGTCCTCCACCTTGCCGGTGTTGTCGGCCCAGCTGCGGCCTTCGGAGTTGGGCGCGTAGACGGGCTGGCTGCCGCTATGCTCGTAGGCCATCTGTCCGTCGAACATATAGGTGTTCACCTGAACTTTGGGTTTGTTGACCGGCAGTTGATGGAAATTGGCGCCGATGCGATTGCGCTGCGCGTCGTTATAGGCGAAGGCGCGCCCCAGCAGCATCTTATCCGGCGACAGGCCTATGCCGGGCACCGTGTTGCCCGGTGAAAATGCGGCCTGTTCGATCTGGGCAAAGAAGTTCTCGGGATTTCGATCGAGCGTCATCGTGCCCACTTCAATCAGTGGATAATCCTTGTGCGACCAGGTCTTGGTCAGGTCGAAGGGATTGAAGCGATAGGCCGCGGCCTCTTCATACGGCATGACCTGGACGGACAGCGTCCAGCCTGGATGATCGCCCTTGGCGATGGCCTCGAACAAGTCCCTGCGATGGTAATCGGCATCCAGGCCGGCCATTTCCTTGGCCTGCTCGTTATTGAAGAACTCCATGCCTTGCCGGGTGTGGAAGTGATACTTCACCCAGAACCGGTCGCCCTTGGCATTGATCCACATATACGTGTGCGACCCGTAACCGTTCATATGGCGCCATGTGCGCGGCAGGCCGCGGTCGCCCATCACGTAGGTCACCTGGTGCGCCGATTCGGGATTGCTGGTCCAGAAATCCCACTGCATGTGGTTGTCGCGCAATCCCGAGTCCGGCAGGCGTTTCTGGCTGCGGATGAAATGCGGAAACTTCATCGGGTCGCGCAGGAAAAAGATGGGGGTGTTGTTGCCGACGAGGTCGTAGTTGCCCTCTTCCGTATAGAACTTGAGCGAAAACCCGCGCACATCGCGCCAGGTATCGGGGCTGCCCGCTTCGCCGGCCACGGTCGAAAACCTTGCCAGCATTTCGGTCTTACAGCCCTTCTGAAACAAGGCGGCCTTCGTGTAGGCGGAGACGTCGGCGGTGGTCTCGAATACGCCGAACGCCCCGGCGCCCTTTGCATGCGGCTGGCGCTCGGGCACCTTCTCGCGATTGAAGTGCGCCATCTGTTCAAGAAAATGAACGTCGTGAAGCAAAATCGGCCCGTTCGGGCCCATGGTCAGGGAATTGCGATCGCTGGGCGCAGGCGCTCCAGCTCCGGTGGTTGCGCCGCGCGCAGCCTTGTCATGCGATTCGGCCATAGCTCATCCTCCAAGTCTCGTGGCATTGCCGTGAAGATCCATCCAGGCGATCTGGCGGATTCACTATACATGAGCCGCTTGCCGCCTGTATATGACGCATGGCACCTAACTGCCGGGCGAACCGGTAATCGGCAGCACGATGCCGGTGATATAGCTGGAGCATGCGGCGGACGCCAGGAAAACATAGGCCGGCGAGATTTCCTCGGGCTGCGCGGGCCGGCCCAGAGCCGTTTGACTGCCGAACGACTTGATTTTTTCCGCGGGCTTGTCGGCGGGATTCAGAGGCGTCCATACCGGTCCCGGCGCCACGGCATTGACCCGTATCCCCTTCTTCGCCAGATTGGCGGCCAGAGACATGGTGAATGCATGTATGGCACCCTTCGTCGTGGAATAGTCCAGCAATTGCGGATTGCCGCTAAGGCCTGTGACCGAGCCGGTATTGACGATGGCAGCGCCCTCCTTCAGGTGGTCCAGAGCCGCCCGGGCCATATGGAAGTAGCCGTACACATTGGTGCGCATGGTTTCATCGAAGCGCTCTTCGGTGATGTCCTGGAGCGTGTCGGCATGCTCCTGGAAGGCGGCATTGTTGACCAGGACGTCCAGCTTGCCGAAGGCCTGCACGGTTTGCGCCACCGCCGCGCGGCAGAATTCGGCGTCCTTCACATCCCCGGGAATCAGCAGGCAGCGCTTGCCCTCGGCTTCGACGCAGCGCTGTGTTTCCCTGGCGTCCTCATGCTCATTCAGGTAGACCACGGCGACGTCCGCTCCCTCGCGGGCGAACAGCACCGACACCGCCCTGCCTATGCCTGAATCGCCGCCGGTGACAATCGCCGACAGCCCTTCCAGCTTGCCGCTACCCTTGTAGGCGGGCGCCTGGAATTGCGGCGCGAGCACCAAGTCCTTTTCGTTGCCGGGCTTCTCCAGGTGCTGGGCCGGGAGCGGCGGCTCGGGGTGGTCCCTCGCGCCCGTCTGGACGGCGCCGGAGGACTGGCCTTTGGACTTGCCGGCGTCCTTCTCTTCCTGCTCCCTTTGTATCGCGCGTTGGCGTTCCACGGTCTGGTCGCTACCGCGTTCGTTGCTGTCGTGGTTCTGGCCCATGAAGATCTCCTCGGTTTGAGTGTGTACTGTGGCGATCCCAGCAAATCGCAGGCCCGGCGGATGGCGCTTGGCGCGCGCCGGGCCTGGCAAAAGGGGCTGGCCAAGCCGGCGACTGGGCGCGACAATTGCTGAAGCCGGGTCGGCTTATGCCAGGCCACGTTCTTGCCATAGCGGGAGCTTCAATGAAATATATTGATTACTACCAGGTTCTGGGCCTGGCGCGCGATGCCACCCAGGCCGACATCAAGAAGGCCTACCGCAAGCTGGCCCATCAATACCATCCCGATGTATCCAAGGAAGCGGGCGCGGAGGACAAGTTCAAGCAGGTGGCCGAGGCCTATGCCACCTTGAAGGACCCGGAGAAGCGCGCGGCCTACGACGCCCTGGGCACCCGCCCGGCGGGCGAGGACTTCGTGCCGCCGCGCGAATGGCGCGAGCACTTTCATGAAGCTCCGCAAGACTTCGAGGATGTGGATCTGGCGGACCTTCTCGCCGCCTTCGCAGCCGCCCAGGGCGGCGGGCGGCGAGGCCGTACGGGGCAGCCGCTGCATGGCCAGGATTTCGAGATGGTCTTGCCGGTAAGCCTGGAGCAAGTCTATAGCGGGGCGGAAACCGATATCAGCGTCGCCGTGCCGGATTACGACGCTCAAGGCCTGCTGCACCGCGTGCCCCGGACTTTCAGGGTGCGCATACCGAAGGGCGCGGCCGAGGGCCAGCGGCTGCGGCTGCCGGGCAAAGGCGGCAGCGGCCTGCATGGCGGCAGGCCGGGCGACCTTTACCTGGTCATACAAATAAGCCCGCACAAGCTATACCGCCTGGACAAACAGGATCTATATCTCGACCTGCCCTTGAGCCCGTGGGAAGCGGTGCTGGGAGGAACGGTTCAGGTGCCTACCCTGGGCGGCCCGGTCGAAATGACCATACCGCCGGGCACGGTGGCCGACCGCAAGCTGCGCCTGGCAAAAAGAGGCATGCCGGGCGCCAATGGCACACAGGGCGACCTGTATGCCGCCGTGCGCATCGACGTGCCGCGCACACCCACCGAACAGGAACGCGAACTGTTCAGCCAACTGGCCGCGGTCTCGGGATACGACCCGCGCGCCCAACTGAATGCAGGGAAACAGCCATGACTATCCGCACTGTTGAAGCCGTATGGTTGAACACATCCGATATCTGCTCGCTGGAGCACATCATCGAGGTGTCGGGACTCGCCCGCGACGATATCCTGGACCTGGTCGAAACCGGCATCCTGACTCCTTCGAACGACGATCCAGGCAATTATTTCTTTCATACCGAATGCGTCGTCGTGGCGCGTACGGCTCGCCGCCTGCGCGACGATTTCGAGCTGGACGCTCATGGCCTGGCACTGGCCATGAAGCTGCTCGATCGCATTCAGGGTCTGGAGAGCGAACTGGCCAGCCTGCGCAGCCGCGTCCACCCCTTTGTCCGGCGTGGCTAAGGCCGGATCCCGGGCGCGAAAATTACTTGCGCAGCGAACCTCCGGGCGGCGGCGCCGCGGAACCCAGGACGTGGCCGTTGACGGTCTGGCCATACAAATCGGTTTGCGCATCGTGGTATTTTTGCTGAGTCTCGGCCAGCGACCCGGTGTATCGAGGATCTTGCGGCCTTTCGTGCGCATTCATGTAATAGGCCACATCCCAGGCTTCCTGGTCGGTCAGGACATCCATGCCGCCCAGGGGCATATTCGCCTTGATGAAGGCCGCCGCCGTCGGAACGCTATGCATGCCGGCGCCCCAGTTGAAGGAATCGTCGCCCCACAAAGCGGGAAATACCATTTTCCCCTGTGCTTTTTGCCCCGCGCCATCGGCTCCGTGGCATAGCACACAGTTCTTTTGAAACACCTTCTGGCCACGCAGGTAGTCCGGGGCCTGGGCCGCTGCGGGCAGGCGCTTGAACCCCTGCCCTTCCAACTTGACGCCGGTGGGCGCGCCTTTGGCCATCCAGTACATATAACTTTCCAGCGCAACGATGGTTTCGCTGTCCGCGGGCGGCATGGCGCCGTTCATGCTGTAGGCGAAACAGCCTTGCAGACGCTCGGCCAATGTATTGACATGCCCGTTCTTGGAGCGGTAGGCCGGATACATGACATAAGCCGCCCACATGGGCGATGCGTCTTTGCGCCTGCCGGCATCCATATGGCAGCTGACGCAATTAAGGCTGTTGCCCACGAACTTACCGGCATGTTCTCCGGTGCGAAGAAAAATATCCTGACCCTGCCGCACGACTTTGCCGAACTCATTGTCGGGGATGGCGTCGGCGGGCGGCGGCGCAAATCCGCTGGGCGGCGCTCCGCTGGAGCGCTCCACGGGGGATGGCGCGGCGCCGGCTGAAGAAATGGGGGCTTTCTCGCTATTGGCTGCGGTACCGGACGGCTGGCCGGCGGCCGTTGGGGGCAGTTGCGCGAAATAGGCCGCCGCGGCGGAAATCTGCTGCGCATCCATGCGCGCCGCGATGTCGCCCATCAGGCCTTGAGGCCCCGGCGGGCGCTGCCCGGCCTTCCAGGCGGTCAGTTGCGCCTGAAGATAGGCCGCGGGCTGCCCGGCCAGGGCGGGAAAGTCGGCGCCGACGCCGATGCCGCCCGGGCCATGGCATTGAATACAGGCGGGAATGACTTTGCTCCAGTCGCCGCGATTGGCCAGCCAGGCGCCGGGGTCTCCCGCTGGATACGTATCCACATGGCCGGCGAGCGATTCCTTGTCGAATGGCGCCGGCAACTGCGAATAATAGGCGGCAAGCGCCTTGATCTGGCTGGCGTCCAGCCCTTTGGCGATTGGACCCATGATGGGGCTGGCCCGCTGGCCGTCCGCAAAATCCCTTAGCTGGCTTTCCAGGTAGGCGGCTCCCTGCCCCGCCAGGTAAGGAAAGCCGGCCGCTGCCATGCCTTCGCCTTTCGCGCCATGGCAGCTCGTACAGGCGGGAACGCCGGGCAAGCCCGCGCCGGCCAGCGATTGCCCCGACTCGGCCAAGCTGGCGCCTGCTGCATATGCGGGCCAGGAGAGCAGCAAGGCCGTACAGGCCGATGCCAAGCGGGTGCCGATGAATGGCGTGCGGATCCGGTTGGGCATGCGTTTTCCTTTATCGTGGATTATCAGGCGGCGGTCTGCGGCAAAGGAATGAATTCGGCATTATCCTGTGTCGGCAAGGCAATGCGGCCGGCGGTCCAGTCCGCCTTGGCCTGTTCGATGCGGTCCTTGCGCGAAGAAACGAAATTCCACCAGATATGGCGGGCGCCAAGGGGTTCGCCGCCCAGCAGCATGATCCGCGTGGCCTCCAGGGCGACAAGGTATGGCGTCCCGCCCGCCGAAAAGACCGCCATCTGGCCCGGCCGGTATTGGGCTCCGTCGATCTCGATGCGGCCCAGCGCCACGTAGACTGCGCGTTCCGCGTATCCGGCGGGCAGCTCGAGCTTCGCGCCTGCCTGCAGTTCCACATGCAGGTAGAAAAGCGGCGAATGGGTTTTGGCGGGGCTGTCCATGCCATACGCGCTGCCGGCGATGATGCGGCCCGTGATGCCTGCGTCGGTGAACTGAGGCAGTGTTTCGGCTGCGTAGTGGGCGAAAGCCGGATCGTCTTCTTCGTTGCCCTCGGGCAAGGCAACCCAGGCCTGAATGCCGTCGATGCGGCCGCCGTCCTGGCGCATGCCATCGAAACGTTCGGAATGGCTGATTCCCGAGCCCGCCGTCATCCAGTTCAATGCGCCCGGCAGGATGGCCTGCTCGACACCCAGGCTGTCGCGGTGAGTCATCTGGCCTTCGAACAGATAGGTCACGGTGGACAGGCCGATATGCGGATGCGGACGCACATCCGTTTGCATGGGTACCGGCGCCGGCAGGTCGTGCGGACCCATGCGGTCGAAGAAAATGAAGGGCCCCACCATCCGCCGCTGCCGGAAAGGCAGGACGCGGCCGACTTCGAAGCCTCCGCCGATGTCATGGATACGGGTATCGATAATCTGGTCGAGCATCGGGATGACCTTTGTGTCGAAGTGTGTTGGCGGCTGGCAGTCCGACTGGGGAAAACCCGTATCGATTTGACCTGGATCAAGACGCGTGCCACGATTAGGCGCTTAAATGAGAAGCATAGGGCATTGCAGCATCCCCGACAACAATGCCGATTTTTGTTCCACTCGTTTCCTGGAGATCATCCCCATGTTAGTCAAAGCCACCTTCGCCGCCCTGCTTTCGATCATGGCCGTACCCGCCATGGCTGCGCAATGCGAAGCCACCATCGAAAGCAATGACGCCATGCAGTTCAACACCAAGGAAATGACGGTGGACAAGAGCTGCAAGGAATTCACGGTGCACCTGAAGCACGTCGGCCAGTTGCCGAAGGCCGCCATGGGCCATAACTGGGTGCTGACCAAGGAAGCCGACAAGCAAGGCGTCGCCACCGACGGCATGGCCGCCGGCCTGGACAAGGACTATGTAAAAGAAGGCGACGCCCGCGTCATCGCCCATACCAAAGTCATAGGCGGCGGCGAGTCGGCGTCGGTCACTTTCGACACCGCGAAACTGGCGGCCGGCGAAAACTATGCCTTCTTCTGCTCTTTCCCCGGGCATTGGGCCATCATGACCGGCACGCTGAAACTGGCCGGCTGATTACTCCCGCACTATCCGCCCTTCCATCGTGAAGGGCGGGCGCTCTACGGCTGCTTTACACTGATTTCGATGCTCTGGTAGTAAGCCGCGAGGTTCTCGATGTCGGCATCCGACAGGCCGGCCGCCATCATGGTCATCATTTCGTTCTTCCGCGCGCCCGACTTGAAGTCGCGCAAAGCCTTGGCCAGGTAGATTTCGCTCTGGCCGGCAAGATTGGGCGCATCGGGCAAGGTCGCAATGCCGTTCGCGCCGTGGCAGACGGCGCACTGCGCCGCTTTGGCCCGTCCCGCCGCCACATCGGCCGCCGTGGAACGGGCTGCCGGCACGAGCAGCAGCAAGCCCGCCAATCCTCCCGCCATGCGTTTCAGAACCGGCTTACTCGCCCTCATACGAGATCCGGTAGATGGCGCCGGCATAGTCGTCCGACACGAGCAGGGAGCCATCGGGCAGCACCGCCACATCGACCGGCCGGCCCAGATACTCGTTGTTCGACGTCAGCCAGCCATCGGCGAACACCTCGGTCTTGTCGGCCGTGCCGTCCTCCTTCAGGCTGGTGAACATCACGCGCGCGCCTATCGGCGTGGTCCGGTTCCACGAACCGTGCTGCGCCGAGAAAATGCCGCCCCGGTATTTTTCGGGGAACATCTTGCCGCTGTAGAAAGTCAGCCCGAGATCGGCCGCATGCGCGTCCATTTCGACTTGCGGGAATATGACATTCGCGGGCTCCGGATCGTCCTTGTACTCCACGGTCCGCGTATGCCCGCCGCCATAGATGGGGAAGCCGAAGTCCTGGCCGGCCTCGGTCGCGCGGTTCAGCTCTCCGGCGGGCTTGTCGTCGCCCATGCCGTCGACCTGGTTGTCGGTGAACCACAAGGTCTGGTCTTTCGGGTTGAAATCCAGGCCCACCGAATTGCGCACGCCGTGCGCGAAGACTTCGCGGTTCTTGCCGTCGACGTCCATGCGGATGATGCCCATCATGCCCACTTTGCCGTAGGGCTCCAGCTTTTCCCTGGGCGGCACGTTGAACGGGTTGCCCATGGTGATGTACAGCTTCTTGTCCGGGCCGATGCGGCAGGTCCGCGCGCCGTGATTGAAGCTCTCGTCGGCCACCGGAATCAGTTCTCCCTGGGGCACGACGACTCCGGCCGCCACGTCGGGGCCTTCGTTGAAAAACTCCGCGGCGGGAAACACCAATACCCGATTGTGCTCGACGCTATACAGGAAGCCGTCGGGCGAGAAGCACAGGCCGTTTGGAACCTTCAGCGCAACCGAGGGGGCAAAACGCCTGACGTCGTCGGCGACCCGTCTTTTGCTCCTGTCGGTCACCGTCCAGATACTGGTCTTGCGGGTACCGACGAAAACGACGCCGGTGGACGGCCCCACGGCCATGTGCCGCGCATCGGGAACGATGGCATAGAGGGCGATCTTGAAGCCTGGGGGCAGCTTTATGTTCTTCAGGTTCTCCTTGATGGAGTCGGGGCCGGGCCCCGTCTGCGGCACGGGCGGGATATCCAGCGATGCGCCCGTGGTGCTCATGTTCATCAATTTCTGGACGTTATCCTGCGCCTGCGCGCCACCTGCCGCGACGCCGAAGGCAAGACCGGCAGCGATCATTGATAATCGTTTTCCGATGTTCATGTTGTCTCTCCCGTATTATCGAGGTTGTGGTGCCATGCTCTCCGGCAAGCGATTCGATGCTACTCCCAATCGCTTTTCTTGCACTCGGTTATTCGGCTTACGCGGGCGTCCCGCGCGTTTATTTTGCAAGCAAAGTTAACCGGTGCCCGGGCTTATAATTCCGCGATGGCGATATCGATGTGCGCCATGGAACCTTGCCGTGGAATCCCATGAAGAAAACCGATCTGGAAAAGAACAAAGCACTGAAGATAGTCGAGAAAATGAAGAAGGGAAGCACCCCTGCCCGCTACTCCGCCGCCTCCGGCGCGGCGCCGCTGGATCGCCGCGAGCAGCGCAAGCTGGACCAAGCGCGCGGCCTGGTGTCCTTTCCCCTGAAGCTCAAGGAAGAAATCATCCACGAGATCCGCAAGCGCGCGCAGGAACAGGGCGCCGACGTCAACGACGTGGTGAACGGCTTGCTGGAAAAGGCCCTGGCCGGCACGGCGGACGCGACCCCTTAACAAACCGGAACTGGGCGGAAGCGTTACTGTTTTTCGCTTTCTGTTCAATCGGGTAACAGCCGCTCGGCCGGCCGCCCCTCTTCTTTTTCCGCATCATGCCCCTCGCCGCGCTCATATTCCTTGCAACCCTGATATTGGTCATCTGGCAGCCGCGCGGCCTGAACATAGGATGGAGCGCCTCGATCGGCGCCTTGCTGGCGCTGGCCTGCGGAGTCGTCAGCCCGTCCGACATCCCCCTGGTCTGGAGCATAGTCTGGAATGCCACCGCCACCTTCATCGCCATCATCGTCATCAGCCTCGTCCTGGATGAGGCCGGATTCTTCGAATGGGCGGCGCTGCATGTGGCGCGCTGGGGCCGAGGGCGCGGGCGGCTGCTCTTTGCGCTGACCGTCCTTCTGGGGGCCGCTGTATCGGCGCTGTTCGCGAACGATGGCGCGGCGCTGATTCTCACGCCCATCGTCATGGCCATGCTGCTGGCGCTGGGGTTTACGCCCGCGGCGACACTTGCCTTCGTGATGGCCGCAGGCTTCATCGCCGATACGGCCAGCCTGCCGCTGCTCATATCCAATCTGGTCAACATCGTGTCCGCCGACTTCTTCGGCATTACCTTTGCCCGCTACGCGGCGGTCATGGCGCCGGTCAATGTCGTCTCGGTGCTGGCCACGCTGCTGGTCCTGCTGCTGTATTTCCGCCGAGACATTCCTTCGTGCTACCGGGCGGACCAGTTGAAGGCGCCGGCGCATGCCATACGGGACCTGAACACCTTCAGGGCCGGCTGGATCGTCCTTCTGTTCCTGCTGGCGGGATTTTTCGTGCTGGAGCGCTGGCGCATTCCGATCAGCGCCATCGCCGCCACGGGCGCCGCCGCGCTGCTCGTGGTGGCGGGGCGCGGCCACATCATAGGCACCCGCAAGGTGATCCGTGAAGCGCCCTGGCATATCGTGATCTTTTCGCTGGGCATGTATCTGGTGGTATACGGCTTGCGCAATGCGGGCCTGGCCGGCTGGATCGCCGGCCTGCTCGATCGTCTCGCCGAAGGCGGCCTTTGGACCGCCACGCTGGGCACCGGCCTGTTGACCGCCCTGCTTTCCTCCATCATGAACAATCTGCCCACGGTTTTGCTGGGTGCATTGTCCATCGAGGCCAGCCAGGCTTCGGGCGTCGTGAAGGAGGCCATGGTCTATGCCAACGTCATAGGCAGCGACCTGGGACCGAAGATCACTCCCATAGGCAGCCTGGCCACCCTGTTGTGGCTGCACGTGCTGGCGCGCAAAGGCGTGGCGATAAGCTGGGGCTATTACTTCCGGGTCGGCATCGTGCTGACCCTGCCCGTGCTGCTGCTTACCCTGGCCGCGCTGGCCCTGCGCCTGGGCGCCTGAGCCGGCGCCATCGGGATCCGAGCCGTGCATCGGCGCAACAGTATTGGCCGCTGCCTGCGACTGTCATGCCATCGTCATGCCGCGCTGCTGTAATGCCCTCCATCGCGCACTTGCACCCCGGTACCGGAGTCGATGGAAGAACACAGCACAAGCCGCCACTATCGGACGATCTGGATTTCGGACCTGCACCTGGGCACGGCGGGATGCCAGGCCGAACCCCTGCTGGACTTTCTGAAGCAGCACGAATCCGAGACCCTGTATCTGGTCGGCGACATCATAGACGGCTGGCAGTTGAAGAAGAAATGGCTTTGGCCCCAGTCGCACAACGACGTCATACAAAAGATACTGCGCAAGGCCCGCAAAGGCACGCGCGTGGTGTATATCCCCGGCAATCATGACTCTTTCGCGCGGCAATATGCCGGCGACCATTTCGGCGGCATCGAGGTGCAGCACGAAGCCGAGCACACCACCCTGGACGGGAAATGCCTGCTGATCACTCACGGCGATCTGTTCGACGGCGTCATCCAGTACGCGCCATGGCTGGCCTATCTGGGCGACAGGCTGTACTGCATGGCGCTGACCTGGAACGTCTGGTTCAATCGCGCCCGCGCCCGCATGGGCCTGGGCTACTGGTCCCTGTCGCAATATCTGAAGCACAAGGTCAAGGACGCCGTAGCGTTCATTAGCGCCTTCGAAGAGGCCTTGGTCAAGGAGGCCAGGCGCCGCGGCTTCGATGGCGTGGTCTGCGGGCACATTCATAAAGCACAGATCCGCGACGTGGACGGCATGCTTTATTGCAACGACGGCGACTGGGTGGAAAGCCGGACCGCACTGGTCGAGCATCTGGACGGCCGCCTTGAAATCATTACCTGGATACCCGAACCCACGGCAAAAGCCGGGACGGTCGAGGCGGCGCCCGCCGCCTCGCGTTCCGCCGACACAGGAGCATAGCAATCTTGAAGATTCTCATCGTTACGGATGCATGGGAGCCCCAGGTCAATGGGGTGGTGCGCACGCTTACGCAAACGCGGCTGGAACTGATCCGCATGGGCCATGACGTCGACCTGCTGACCCCGCTGGAATTCCGCACCCTGCCCTGCCCCACCTATCCCGAGATACGGCTGTCGCTTTTTGCCCGCCGCAAAGTGGCCACGCGCCTGGACGCTTTCCAGCCCGAGGCGCTGCACATCGCCACCGAAGGTCCGCTGGGCCTGGCCGCCCGCGCCTATGCGCTGCGGCATGGCCTGCCTTTCACCACGGCCTACCACACCCGTTTCCCTGAATATGTGCATGCCCGCACACGCATTCCCCTGTCGTTGACCTACCGCTTCCTGCGCTGGTTCCATGGCCCGGCCCGCGCCGTCATGGTGCCCACGCCGACCGTCAAGCGCGACCTCCTGGCCTTCGGCTTCCCCGAACCACAAGTCGTGCTTTGGTCGCGCGGGGTCGATCTGGACATATTCCAGCCCGGCCCCCCATTGCCCCATGTGCAGAAGCCGCCCATCTTCCTGTGCGTGGGAAGGGTTGCGGTCGAGAAGAACCTGGAGGCCTTCCTGGACCTGGATCTGCCCGGCACCAAGTGGGTTGCCGGAGACGGACCCCTGCTGCAGACGCTGAAGCAGCGCTACCCCGATGCGCATTTCACGGGCGTGCTGGACCAGGAGGGCCTGGCCAGCCTGTATAACGCGGCCGATGTGTTCGTATTTCCCAGCCGATCCGACACCTTCGGGCTGGTGCTCCTGGAAGCCATGGCTTGCGGCTGCCCGGTGGCGGCCTTTCCGGTCACCGGGCCCATCGATGTCCTGGGCAATTCCGGGGCGGGCGTCCTGGACGAGGACCTGCGGGCGGCCTGCCTGAAAGCCATGGAAATTCCGCGCAGCGAAGCGCGGGCCCATGCGGAAAGATTCTCGTGGCGCGCATGCACGGAAACCTTTCTGTCTTACCTGCACCCGGTGGAACGAGGCGGCCGGCGGACAGCCGCCCAAACGGATGCCGGCAACGTGCCGGAGCGGGCGCAGGCCAAGCAAGCAGCGCGCTAGCGTGGCCCGTGGCAGCCGCCCGGGTGGGCCAGGTCGGCCAGAATGGGGCAGTCGGGCCGCTGGTCGCCCTTGCAGCAATCGGCCAGATGCTCCAGCTGGTCGCGTATCGATTGCAGCTTTTCGATATCGGCGTTCAGTTCGGCGATATGCTGGCGGGCCAGCTTCTTGACGTCGGCGCTTTTGCGCGTGCCGTCCTGCCACAGGCCGACCAGGGTCTTGATGCGGTCCAGCGAAAACCCCAGGTCGCGCGAGCGTTTTATGAAGCGCAGCGTCTGCACGTCCTTGTCGGCGTATCGCCTGTAGCCCGAATCGCTGCGCGAGGCGGCATCGACCAGTCCGATGCTCTCGTAGTAGCGGATCATCTTGGCGGAAACCCCGGATGCGCCGGCCGCCTGGCCTATATTCATCATGTCCGCTCCTTCAGTCGCAGGCCATCCTTGGCGCCGCGCTGCGCGGGCGCCCTGAACCCGCGCAGCCGCAAGGCATTGCCCAGCACGAACACGCTGGACAGGGCCATGGCGCCGGCCGCGAACACCGGCGAAAGCAGCGTGCCGTTCAGCGGGTATAGCATGCCGGCCGCCACGGGAATGAGCGCCGTGTTGTAGGCAAAGGCCCAGAACAGATTCTGGCGTATGTTGGCGATCGTGGCTTTCGACAAGGCGATGGCATTGGGTATGCCCCCCATGTCGCCCGACATCAGCACAACGTCGGCGGCTTCGATGGCGATGTCGGTGCCCGTGCCGATGGCCATGCCCACGTCGGCTTCGGCCAGCGCGGGCGCGTCGTTGATGCCGTCGCCCACGAAAGCCAGCAGGCCGTGTTCCTGCTTGAGCCGCTTGACGGCCTGGACTTTGCCTTCGGGCAGCACTTCCGCCACGACTTCGTCTATGCCCAGCTTGCGTGCGATGGCTTCGCCGCTGCGGCGGTTGTCGCCGGTGATCATGGCGACCTTCAGGCCCAGGTCGTGCAGCGCGCGGATGGCGGGCCCGGTGGTTTCCTTGATGGGATCGGACACCGCTATCATGGCGGCCAGCCGGCCGTCCAGGGCCGCGTACAAGGGCGTCTTGCCTTCGTCGGCAAGGCGGTGCGCCGCCTCGGCGAAGACATCCACCTCCAGGCCAAGTTTTTCCATATAGCGGTCCGCGCCGATCTGTACCGGCCGGCCCGCCACGCGGGCGCGCACGCCGTAGCCGGTCACGGACTCGAAATCGTCCACCGCATCCAGGGTCAGCCCTTCCGCCTGCGCCGCCTGGACGATGGCGCGCGCGATGGGGTGTTCGGACCTGGACTCGACGGCGGCGACGGCGGCCAGCACATCGGGCCGCTGCACGCCTTCGGCCAGGACCAGGTCGGTCAGCTGGGGCCTGCCCTTCGTAAGCGTGCCGGTCTTGTCCACCGCCACCACGCGGACATCCCTGAGCGCCTGCAGGGCTTCGCCCTTGCGGAACAAGATGCCCATTTGAGCGGCCCTGCCCGTGCCCACCATGATGGACGTGGGTGTGGCCAGCCCCATGGCGCAGGGGCAGGCAATGATCAGCACCGCCACCGCGTTGACCAGGGCGAAGGTCAGCGCGGGCGACGGGCCCAGCGCCAGCCAGACGACGAAGGTCAGCGCGGCGGCCGCCATGACGGCCGGTACGAACCACATGGTGATCCGGTCCACCAGGGCCTGAATGGGCAGCTTCGAGGCTTGCGCCTGTTCGACCATGCGTATGATCTGCGAGAGCACGGTGTCGCCGCCGACCTTGGTCGCGCGCAGCATCAGGGCGCCGTTCTGGTTGACCGTGCCCCCGGTCAGGGCGGCACCCGGGCTCTTCTCTACAGGCACGGGCTCGCCGCTGATCATGGATTCGTCCACAAAACTGCTGCCGTCAACGACTTCGCCGTCGACAGGCACGCGTTCGCCCGGACGCAGCTCCAGCAGGTCGCCGGCCTTGACCCGCCCGATGGGCACTTCCACGATGCGCCCATCGCGCGACACCCGCGCGCTGCGGGCCTGCAGGCTGACCAGGCGCTGGATGGCCTCGGACGTGCGGCCCTTGGCCCTGGCCTCCAGATAGCGCCCCAGCAGGATGAGGGCGACGATGACGGCGGCCGCCTCGTAGTAGACGTTGATCGTCCCTGCCGGCAACAGCCCTGGAAGGAAGGTGGCCACAACCGAGTAGGCATAGGCCGCGCCGGCGCCCACGGCCACCAGCGCATTCATGTCGGGCGCCCGGCGCAGCAGGGCTGGAATGCCGCTGGTGAAGAAGCGCCGGCCCGGAAACAGGAGCGCCAGGGAGGTCAGAAGGAACTGTATGTTCCAGTTGGCTTGCCGGCCTACGGCCTGCTCGATGAAATGATGGAAGGCGGGCAGCAAATGCGAACCCATCTCCAGCACGAATACCGGCAGGGCCAGCGCGACGGCCAGCAGGACGTCGCGCTTGAGCAGCGTCTGCTCGGCGGCGTGGCGGGCCGAAAGTTCATCCGTATCCCCGCCATCGGTCACAATGGCGGCCTCGTAGCCGGCTTTGCGCACGGCTGCTACCAGTTGGTCGGCGGGTATGTCCTGCCGCATTTCCACCTGCGCGCGCTCGGTCGCCAGATTGACGCTGGCCTGCGTGACGCCGGGCACGGCGGCCAGCGCCCGCTCCACACGTCCGACGCAGGACGCGCAGCTCATGCCGCTTACGGATAGATCAAGAGTGGACATTGCGATGAGATCCCTGAAATGGTTGTCGGCAGCCTGGGCTGCGGTTCAGGGTTTAATGTAAACCTTGCCATCATGGTAAGGTCAACAGCAATTTGAATACAAGCCCTGGCGCCGAATTCAGGCGGTCATGCCCGCCGCGTTCATGACCAGCCTCAAGGCATAGGCCACCAGGGCCAGGACGGCGATGCTGGCGGCCCAGATGCCGATCAGCCATGCAATGCGCCTGCGCCACGACGCCCGGCGTCCATCCCGCGCGTCGTGCATCAGTGATAGCCCTCGCCGGTAACGACCTTTCCGCGAAACACATAATAGGACCAGGCCGTGTACATGAGGATGAGCGGCACGATGAGCAAGGCGCCGACCAGCGTGAAGCCCTGGCTTTGCGGCGGCCCGGAGGCCTGCCAGATCGAGATGTCGGGCGGAATGATGTTGGGCCATACGCTGATGCCCAGTCCGCTGTAGCCCAGGAAGATCAGTGCCAGCGTCAACAGGAACGGCCCCGCATGCGGATCTTCGTTCAGGAAACGCAGCAGGTAGTAGGCGGCCAGCAGGACCAGCACCGGCACAGGCGCGAACCAGAACATATTGGGCAGGCTGAACCAGCGCTCGGCGATGGCGCTATGCGTAAGCGGAGTCCAGATGCTGATGATGGCGATGACGCCCAGCAGGACCAGGGTCAGCGGGCGCGCCAACTGCCGCATGCGGTCGTACAGCTCGCCGTGGGTCTTCAAAATGAGCCAGGTGCAGCCCAGCAAGGCATAGGCCGCGATCAGGCCCAGACCCGTGAAGATGGAAAACGGGGTGATCCAGTCCAGCGCCCCGCCGGCGTAGCCCCGGTCGGCGACGGGCAGGCCATGCATGTAGGCGCCCAGGGTCACGCCCTGGAAGAACGTGGCCGTGAACGAGCCGAAGATGAATGCCTTGTCCCACCAATGCCGGCGATGCGCATGGGCCTTGAAGCGGAACTCGAAGGCCACGCCGCGAAAGATGAGGCCCAGCAGCATGAAGACGAGCGGCAGCATGAAGGCGCTGAGTATGACCGAGTAGGCCAGGGGAAAGGCCGCCAGCAGGCCGGCCCCGCCCAGCACCAGCCAGGTCTCGTTGCCGTCCCAGACGGGCGCCACGGTGTTCATCATGACGTCCCTGTCCTCTTTGTCCGGAATGAAGGGAAACAGTATGCCTATGCCCAGGTCGAAGCCGTCCATCACGACATACATCAATATGCCGAAGAGAATGATGACGGCCCACAGCAGCGCCAGATCGATACCCATGGCATTCACCCTTGGTCTGTGCGGCCGGATGCCGCGATGTCGTCGGAGTCGGGCGCGGCCGAGAATGGCCGGCTGGGCGTTTGCGCCTCGCCGGGCCCGCCTTCCGGGGGCGCGTCGATCTGCGGCCCTTTCCCGATGAGCCGCAGGATATAGACGGTACCGGCTCCGAACACGATGAAGTAGATCACCACGAACAGGGCCAGCGTCACGCCGACCTCCAGCGCGCCATGCCGGCTGACGCCGTCGGCCGTCCGCATGACGTTATAGACGATCCAGGGCTGGCGGCCGATTTCGGTGGTGAACCAGCCCGCCAGCATGGCGACCAGGCCGGCCGGCCCCATGTACAGCGCGAACCGCAACAAAGGCATGGATGAATACAGCTGGCCGCGCCGCCGCGCCCAGGCGGCCCACAGCGCAAGGCCTATCATCAGCAGGCCCAGGCCGACCATCACGCGGAATGACCAGAACACCACGGTGGAGTTGGGCCGGTCTTCGGGCGGGAATTCCTTCAGCCCCGCAAACTGGCCATCCCAGCTGTGCGTGAGGATCAGGCTGCCCAGACGGGGGATTTCCACCGCGAAATGATTTTTTTCCTCGGCCATGTCGGGCCAGCCTATCAGGGTCAGCGGCACGCCCTCGCCGGGCTTGTTCTCCCAATGCCCTTCGATGGCGGCGATCTTGGCCGGCTGGTGCTTCAGCGTGTTCAGGCCGTGGAAATCGCCCACCACGGCCTGCAGGGGGGCCACCAGCAAAAGCATCCACATGGCCATGGACAGCATGGTGCGTATGGCCGGCGTGTCGTTGCGCCGGCGCAGATGCCATGCCGCCGAAGCGGCGACGATCAGCGCGGTCACCAGGAAGGCGGCCATCCCCATGTGCGCCAGTCGGTAGGGAAAGGAGGGATTGAAGATGACGGCCAGCCAGTCCGTGGGGACGACCTGCCCGTTGATGATTTCGTATCCGGCGGGTGTCTGCATCCAGCTGTTGGAGGCCAGTATCCAGGTCGCCGACAACAGCGTGCCCAGCGCGACCATGATGGTGGCGAAGAAATGCAGGCCCGGCCCCACGCGCGTCCAGCCGAACAGCATCACGCCAAGAAAGCCCGCTTCCAGGAAAAAGGCCGTCAGGACTTCATAGGCCAGCAAGGGGCCGGTGATGCCGCCGGCGAAATCGGAAAAATAGCTCCAGTTGGTGCCGAACTGATAAGCCATCACCAGGCCCGACACCACGCCCATGCCGAAATTGACCGCGAATATCTTGATCCAGTACAGGTAGAGTTCGCGGTAGACCGGGTTCCGGGTCTTCAGCCAGCAACCTTCCAGCACGGCCAGATAGCTGGCCAGGCCGATGGTGATCGCCGGGAAAATGATGTGAAAGGAAATCGTGAAACCGAACTGAATCCGGGCCAGCATCAATGCATCGAGATCCATGCCCTGCTCCTTGTTCTTGCCTCGGTGGCGCATGTTGCCGGTCGCCGCCGCGCACGGGAAGAAGTCACTTTACATGAAGGAAGCGGTCAGCGTAAACGGATAATTTCCGGGCATGCGGCTTGCTGCCATAGGCTTCCAACGAACCACCGGGAGAGTATCCATGTTACGCAAGACCAGCAGCCTGAAGGGCTATGCAATTCAAGCCACGGACGATGAACTAGGCAGCGTCAAAGACGTGTACTTCGATGACGAACGATGGGGCATCCGCTATCTGGTGGTGGAAACCGGCAGCTGGCTGTCCAAGCGGAGCGTGCTGATTTCGCCGTATTCCAGCAAGGGCGTCGACGATCTCGAAGAAACCGTGCATGTCTCGCTGACGCGTGACCAGGTCGCCAACAGCCCGGACATCGATACGCATCAGCCCGTTTCCCGCCAACTGGAAGGGGAATTTTCACAGTACTACGGTTTCGGCAATTACTGGAACGGTCCATACCTGTGGGGGGTGGGCGGCTATCCAGTCTATCCCCTGCCCGAATCCGGCACCGTCCCGCCTGTGGACCTGCGTCCCGATGCGGTCGCGGAGCGCGCCGCGGACCGTCCCGAGGACGTGCATCTGCGCAGTTGCAAGGATGTCACCGGCTACCATATTGCCGGCACCGACGACGAGATCGGCCATGTCGAGGATTTCATCTGCGACGACGAAGACTGGGCCATCCGCTATCTGCTCGTCGATACGCGCAACTGGTGGCCGGGCGGCAAGAAGGTGCTGCTTGCCACGCACTGGATAGACCGCATCGACTGGACCGACTCCACGGTGCAGGTGGGGCTGACCCGCGAACAGATCAAGGAGAGCCCCGAATACGACGAGAACCTGCCGCTGGATCGCGACTACGAGACGCGGCTGCACCGCTATTACGGCCGGGAGGCGTATTGGGATTAAGGCAGACGGGCGGCCAGCGTCGGGGCGGTCGGCGCGTCGGCCCGCAGCGGGGCGGCCGGCGCGTCGGCCCGCAGCGGGGCGGCGGTGAAGGAATTCCCGCCGCCTGCGGGCGGAGGGTCGATCAGCACGGCGGCGCTCCATGCCCCGCCGCGGCGCAGCCGCAGCCAGTAAGCCTGTCCGTCCTGCGCGGCCCGGGCCGCAATGTGCAGGACGCCCGCCTCCGCGTACAAAGCGGGAACCGATGCCATTCCCGTTCCAATGCGCACGGCCTTGCCCTCTTCCACCAGCCATAGGCTGGATCCGTCCAGCGCGGCGGCGACCACCTTGCCGTGCTCGTTCAGGGCGGCGACCGGCTGGCCCGAGTACGAAAAACCCATGTCGACAGCGGCCCGCCATGGACCTTGCGCCCCGCCGGGCCGCTGCTGCATGGAGGCAAGCAGATGCCCCGTGGTCCGGTCGCGCAGAAACAGTTCGATAAGCCCGTCGGCATTGCGCAACGCGGCCAGGCCTCCATTGGCGGGCGGCAAGGGCAAGCGCTGCCAGGCCGTCCACATCGAGGAATCGAGAACGGAGGCCGCTGCAGGGGCATGGGCGATTTGCGTGCTGGCCCAGACGGCGCCATCCTGATCGCAGGCAAAAACCACATGCGCTCCATTCGCGTCCACGGCCAGCGCCGCGGCAGGCCTCGGCCCTGGCAAGGCCGGCATGGCGCTCCACGCCGGCCAGTTCCGCCCTTTCGAGCTATAGGCGCTGAAGTGGAATACGCCGTCGTTGCCCAGGCCCACCGCCGCCGCCTCCCCGGCGGCGACTGCGGGCAGGCGCTTCATGCGGGCTCCCGCGATGGCTTGCCAGCCCTCCCAGCGGCCCTGCGCGTCCTGGCGCTGGGTCCACACGCGGCCGTTCGCATCCCTGGCCAGGATGCCGGCGCCGCCGTCCGGATACTGGAATGCCGCGATCGGGTCCGCGCTGCGGCCGCCGACGCTGTTCCAGCGGCGCAGGGTGCTGGTCCAGACGTTGGCCGCCCGGTTGGACTCGCCCACGGCCAGCAGCAGGTAGCCGCCGCCCGAGGCGGGCAACAATATGGGAGGCGCGCTGCGGCGCGACACGTAATAGCTGCGCCCCACCCACGAGGCCGCCGGACCGGCCGGCTCCTTGCAGTGGTCGGCGCCCGAACAATAGCGGTAATCGTCCCAGGCGTAGCGCCTGAAGGCTTCGGTCTTGTCCGCGATCTCGGCGGAAGACAGATTGGCGTCCCGTTCCTGGCTGGGGTAGTCGACATAAGCCACTTCGGCAAAGAGGCCTTCCGGGAAAGTCCGCAAGGCATCGCGCACCAGACGCGCGCTGGCGATGTGATCCGGATGGTCATGGCCGGCGCAGCGCCAGCACAAGGCGGTATAAGGCACTGCCACGGTGTCGTCCATGTGCCGTATCGTTGAGGGCGCATAGTCGCGGATGATGTCGGCTATCGTCTGCACCAGGTCCTGGCGTGTATAGGCCTGAGCAAACGCACCCAGGGAATCCGCGGTGGTTCCGGGCACGGACTCGACCTGGCTCAGGGGCGTCAAGCTGCCCCAGCCCTTGCCCAGCCAGGGATCCTTGATGCGCATATGCAGCAACTGCACACGCCGGTTGCCGGCCAGGGTGAAACGGGCGATCGTCCGGGCTCCGACGCCAACGGTGTCTTCCGTCCATTCGTTGGCGGTTTGCGCCATATAGGCATAGGCGGCGCGCACACCGCGCTCGCGTCCCAGCATGTAGGGCTCGCCCTCGCCCCGCTCGCTGGCCGTCAGGTAAACCACCTGGACACAGCCGCCGGCGTCGATGGCCGATTCGATGTCGGGGTTCATGAAAAGCAGGTCATCGTCCTGATGAGGCACGAAAACCAGATCCTTGATTCCGTTGCACTGGGCCAGTGCGGGGCCGGCCCAGCTTGCAAGCGGGCCGCCCGCCAGAGCAAGCACGCCGCATAACGCCATCAGCCAGCGAATCGCTTTCAAGATTTTCCAGTGAAAATTTTTCTTGCGATTCTATTCCTTTTTCACAAGGCCGTTACGCCTTTTTATTGCGGCGGGCGATACGGCCGGATCGGGCGCAAGGCGTCAGGAGGCGGCGAATATCGTTTCCATTTCGCGGCGTATCCTGTAGGCCGACGTGGTGGTGTCGATGGCGACATCGTCCCAGGACAGGCTTTGCCCCTTCCTGACCGGACGGGTGACCTTGATGTTGTGCGCCAGGCCCAAAGGCAGCCCGCCCAGCGTGCGCGACGCGGCCGCCGGCAGCAGCTTGCCCCACACGGTATAGCCGCCTTCGCCATCGAGAAGTTCGCCGACCTGAAGGTCGCGCTTGGCGGTGGCCACGACATCGGCGTTCCAGCAGGTGGCCACGCCCGTGGGCTCGCCGCGCAAGGCCACGGAGGCCACCGACATGCCGACCTCCAGGCCGATGAGATGCCAGCGCTTGTACAAGGTGAAGTAGCGGCCGCTGGGATCGGTATGCGCGTTGTATTCCTCGAAACAGTTCTTGATGTAGTCGGTTTCGGCCTCGACCGTCACCCAGACACCCATGCGTATGTCGTAGGGGATGCGGCGGCCGTCGGCCTCGAGCGAGGAAACGACTTCGACCATGCCCTTGCGTTCCAGAACCCCGCCTTCGGACACCGGCCGGGTCACGTAGGGAATGTCTTCGATGCTGGCGGGGGGATAAAGCAGCCCGTTCGACGGTACGCCCAGGCCCGTGGCGTTGGCCACGGCCGAACTTTCTATGGAGGGTTTGGATCCATCCAGGAAGCTGTTGAACATCTTGGGGTTCAGTCCGCCGCGCGCGGCCTGTTCAGGTGTCAGGCCGTAATAGCCCCAAACGGTTTCGGGCGTGGACTCGGAAAAATGCGGCAGCCATTTGTGGCCGCGGCCGGCGGCCACCACCGGAAAGCCGCAGGTGCGCGCCCAGTCGACCAGGTCGCAGATGAGCGCGGGCTGGTCGCCGAAAGCCAGGGAATAGACGACGCCGGCATCCTTGGCCTTGCGTCCCAGCAAAGGGCCGCAGAAGGCGTCCGCCTCGACGGTGACGTTGACCACGTGCTTGCCGTGATCGAAGGCCGCCAGGCAATGCTCGACCGCCGCGATGGGATTGCCCGTGCATTCAACGATGATGTCGATCTCGGCCACGCCGACCAGGGCGGTCCAGTCGTCGGTGATCCAGGTGGCGCCCGTGCGCAGCGCATCCCGGGCCGATGCGGCCTGTGTCTGTTCCGGCTTCCAGCCCACGCGCTCCAGGTTGGTTCTGGCCGCGTCCGGCGAAAGATCGGCGATGCCCACAAGGTGAACCCCTGGCGTGCGCGGTATCTGCGCAAGGTACATGGACCCGAACTTGCCCGCGCCGATCAGGCCCACCCGTATGGGCTTGTGTTCGGCGGCGCGTTGCTGCAACTGTGCGTAAAGACTCATGTGCTCCTCTCTTTGTTAAATGGCGCAGCGTTCAGGCTGGGCGCCTTGGTATCTTCTTGCCTTTGCTTTTTGCCTTGATGGCCTTGACTGCCGGTTCCGGCGTGCCCGACCAGCTAAGCCGGTATGCCGCGTCGCGCCGCACATTATTGACCAGGGCGGGACGAAAGCAGGCCAGGTTGACGCCACCGGCCCGCCGGACGCTAGGGTACACCAGTCCCAGCGATCCGTTTTCCAGCAGCGATTCGGCCAGCGCCTGCGAAGCCACATAGCTTTCGGGATCCAGGCACTGCCTGAAGCCGGAGGCGCGGCGCAGATCGTGGAACTGACCGCTGAAGTCGGCCAGCATGAGCTGGTAGTCGACGCTGTCGCGGAAATGGCCGATTTCGGCATACTCCACTGTTTTGTGGAAAACGATTTCGGCGATGGCGGTATCCACGTCGAAGGCGCAATACCAGGCGCCCCGCAGGCCGCTGTTGAAACGGCTGCCCTCGGGACGGGGGTAGGTATAGGCGGCGTTGACGATGCGGAAGTTGGGCACCCCGAAAACCAGTTCGTCGATGCCTATGCCCGGCGCCAGGCCGCGCTCGGCGGCCAGCCTCTGATTGGTGGCGTTATCGAGCGCAAACAGATCGGCCAGATGCGCCGGGCTGTCGGCCAGCGGCGCCAGCACGGAATCTTCGGCATCGGCGAAGCGCGAAGGCAGCAGCCGGCAGGTATCGTGCTGCCTGACTTGCGACAAGGGCGGAAGGCGCACTTACACCCCGCCCCGGCGCGCATCCAGCAGTTGCCGGACCGTCTGCATGGCCAGCAAGCCCCCTTCCTGCATGTAGTCCAGCGGAGTCCTGCCCTTGAAAATGATGTTGCGATTGGGCATGCCCACCCACTGGTCGGCCAGTTCGTCGCCGTACAGGATGTGCAGGGCCTTGTAGATGCCCAGCAAATAGGAGATGCGCGTGATGCGGTCGACCTCCAGCACACGGTCGGGTTTTTTCTTCCATTCGTAGAATGCGCTGCTGGACAGGCCCCCCAATAGATTGCAGGCCTCTTCGTCGCGCAGTTTCCAGGCGTCGGCCAGCTTGAAGAAGCCCTTCAGGGCGGAGCCGGAAAGGCGCTCGCGCGTGGGCTTGTCGTTCAGGTCGACCATTGCCGCCGGTTCGAAGCGGCTGAGGGGGTACGCATAGGCCAGGTTCATGATGTTCTCCGTTCATGGACATTTTACACTCCATTTACGGATATTTCATACTCCATTTCCGGAGCGGCTTTTTTGAGGGCGAAATTCAACTTATAGCCCGGGCGCATAATGTGCGCAGCTTATAAACATTGGCGAAAGTAATCGTTCTATTTCTCGTCCTTCATCCTTAGTCTAGAGCCCTGGGACCCGTGAACCATTCCTGGTTCGCGGCCCATCATAAGAAAGGATGCAAGCATGGCACTACGCACTGTCGTCAAAACACTCGCCGCACTGGCCTTTTTCGCGGCGCAATCCGCCCAGGCGGCGGATATCTCGCTCTTGAACGTTTCCTACGACCCCACCCGCGAGCTCTATCAGGAATTCAACCAGGCTTTTGCCAAGGAATGGAAAGCCAGGACCGGCGATACGGTCACCATCAAGCAGTCGCATGGCGGTTCGGGCAAGCAGGCCCGCTCCGTGATCGACGGGCTGGAGGCCGACGTCGTGACGCTGGCCCTGGCTTCGGACATCGATGCCATCGCCGCCCGGGGCGCCATCAAGCCCGGTTGGCAGAAAGAATTCGCGCTGAACAGTTCCCCCTACACGTCGACCATTGTCTTCCTGGTGCGCAAGGGCAATCCCAAGCACATCAAGGATTGGGACGACCTGATCAAGCCGGGCGTGTCCATCATCACGCCCAACCCCAAGACTTCGGGCGGCGCGCGCTGGAACTACCTGGCCGCCTGGGGCTATGCCCTGGGCCTGCCGGGAGGAAATGAAGAAAGCGCCAGGAAGTTCGTGGGCCGGTTGTTCAAGCAGGTGCCGGTGCTCGATTCCGGTGCGCGCGGCTCGACCACCACCTTTGTCGAACGCGGCATCGGCGACGTGCTGCTGGCCTGGGAGAACGAAGCGCTGCTGGCCATCAAGGAACTGGGCCCGGACAAGGTTGAAATCGTGGCTCCGTCGGTCAGCATCCTGGCCGAACCGCCCGTGGCCATCGTGGACAAGACCGTCGACAAGAAGGGAACGCGCAAGGTGGCCCAGGCCTATCTGCAATACCTGTATTCGGACCTGGGCCAGGACATCGCCGGCAGGAATTACTACCGGCCCACGTCGGAAAAGATCGCCGCGAAGTACGCGGCGCAGTATCCAAAGATAAAGCTGTTCACCATCGACGAGGTGGCGGGAGGATGGACCAAGGCGCAAAAACATCACTTTGGCGACGGCGGAGTCTTTGATCAGATATACCAGCCGGCAGCCAAGTAGCGGCCTTCGCGTCGGCGCCGCTTACGGGCGGCGCCGACGCAATCGCGCCCGACGCCTCCATCATGCATGAGTAATCGAATGTCCAGCATCGCCCTTCCCCTGGCAAGCAGCCTCAAGCCTTTCCGGGTCATTCCCGGCTTTGGCATTACCCTGGGCTTCACCTTGCTTTATCTGGCCCTGATTGTCCTGATCCCCTTGTCGGCCGTCTTCCTGAAGACGTTCACCCTGACGTGGGAGGGCTTCTGGCAGGCCATCGCCTCGCCCAGGGTCATCGCCTCATACCGGCTCAGTTTCGGTGTCTCCCTCCTGGCCGCCGCCATCAACCTGGTTTTTGGCGCCATCGTCGCCTGGGTACTTGTGCGCTACCGCTTTCCCGGCAAGAAGCTGGTGGACGCGCTGGTGGATCTGCCCTTCGCCCTGCCCACCGCCGTGGCCGGAATCGCCTTGACGGCGCTGTACGCGCCCAATGGCTGGCTGGGGCGATACCTGGAGCTGGCGGGCGTGAAGGTGGCATTCACTCCGCTGGGCGTGATGGTGGCGCTTACCTTCATAGGCCTGCCTTTCGTCGTACGCACCGTCCAGCCGGTGCTGGAAGAGGCGGAGCAGGAGCTGGAGGAAGCCGCGGCCAGCCTGGGCGCCAATCGTCTCCAGACATTCCTGCGGGTGGTCTTCCCGACCATACTGCCGGCCCTGCTGACCGGCTTTGCCATGGCGTTCGCCCGCGCCACCGGCGAGTACGGCTCGGTCATCTTCATTGCCGGGAACATGCCCATGGTTTCGGAAATCACCCCCCTGCTGATCGTGACCAAGCTGGAGCAATACGACTATGCGGGCGCCACCGCCATCGCCGTCGTCATGCTGTCGGCCTCGTTTGCGCTGCTGCTTGCCATCAATGTGCTGCAAGCCTGGACGCGGCGCGGCAGCCAGGCCGCCAGGAGCTGAAAATGAATACACTGAACGGCACGCTTGCCGCTCCAGTCAACGGGGCGCCGGCCGCCGGATCGCCGGCCGCCCTAACCCCGAGCGCGGGAGTGGCCGCCGCCCGCAACAGGAGCGCGCCGGCCACGCTGGAGCCTCCCTGGGTACGCTGCCTGTTGATACTCGCCGCCCTCCTTTTCCTTGGGCTTTTCCTTTTCGTGCCCCTGTTCGCCGTCTTTGCCGAGGCCTTCCGCAAAGGGTGGGACGCTTACGTAGCCGCCATCGTCGAGCCCGACGCGCTGGCGGCCATCAGGCTGACCCTGCTGACAGCCGCCATCGCCGTGCCGCTCAATCTGGCATTCGGCGTATCCGCCGCCTGGTGCATCGCCAAATTCGAGTTCCGCGGCAAGAACCTGCTGATCACCCTCATCGACCTGCCCTTCTCGATGTCGCCGGTGATCTCCGGCCTGATCTACGTGTTGCTGTTCGGCGCCCAGGGCTGGATGGGGGATTGGCTGTACCAGCATGACATCAAGATACTGTTCGCCGTGCCGGGCATCGTGCTGGCGACCGTCTTCGTCACCTTTCCTTTTGTCGCCCGCGAACTGATTCCGCTGATGCAGTCGCAAGGCAGCGAAGAAGAGGAAGCCGCCCTGGTGCTGGGCGCCACGGGCTGGCAAACCTTTGTGCACGTCACGCTGCCCAACATCAAGTGGGGGCTGCTGTACGGCGTGATTCTTTGCAACGCGCGCGCCATGGGCGAGTTCGGGGCGGTGTCGGTGGTCTCCGGCCACATCCGGGGCCTGACCAACACCATCCCCCTGCACGTGGAAATTCTCTACAACGAATACAACTTTTCGGCGGCGTTCGCCGTGGCGTCGCTGCTGGCGATGCTGGCGCTGGTGACGCTGGCCCTGAAATCGTGGGTCGAATGGCGGACCCGCGGCACGACGACCCCGCAGGCCATCCAGGAGCACTGATCATGAGCATCGAAGTACGCAATATACAAAAACGGTTTGGCGGCTTCATCGCCCTGGACGACGTGTCCCTGCAATTTCCCGACGGCAAGCTGACAGCCCTGCTGGGGCCGTCGGGCTGCGGCAAGACCACCTTGCTGCGCATCATCGCCGGCCTGGAGCACCCCGACTCGGGCGACATACTGCTGGACAATGAAAGCGCCACTGAACGCCATGTGCGCGAGCGCCAGGTGGGATTCGTGTTCCAGCACTATGCGCTCTTCAAGCACATGAGCGTGTTCGAGAACATCGCCTTCGGACTGCGCGTCAAGCCGCGCAAAGGGCGCCCGACCGATGCCGCCATCAAGGAAAAAGTCACCCGCCTGCTGGAACTGGTGCAACTGGACTGGATCGCCGACCGCAAGCCCTCGGCGCTGTCGGGCGGCCAGCGCCAGCGCATTGCCCTGGCGCGCGCCCTGGCGGTCGAACCGCGCGTGCTGCTGCTGGACGAACCCTTCGGCGCGCTGGACGCCAAGGTGCGCAAGGAACTGCGGCGCTGGCTGCGGCGCCTGCACGATGAATTGCAGGTCACCAGCATCTTCGTCACCCACGATCAGGAGGAGGCCCTGGAAGTGGCCGATGAAATCGTCGTGATGAACCAGGGCAAGGTGGAGCAGACCGGCGCGCCCGCCCAGGTCTACAACCAGCCCGCCACGCCTTTCGTCTATGGCTTCCTGGGCCATGTGAACCTGTTTCATGGCCGCATCCGAGACGGACTGCTGGAAACGGGCGATACCGTGCTGGAGGCACCCGCCCACCGGGACGCGAACGCAGCCCACGGCACCGCCTACGTGCGGCCGCACGACATCGAGATCGATCGCTATACGCCGGATGCCCCGGGCATTGTCGTGCAGCTGGAACACGTCCACGCCATAGGGCCGCTGGCGCAGCTGGAACTGAAGCGGGCCGATACGTCGGAACGGATCGAAGCCGTCATTTCAGCCGAACGGTTCTCGCAGCTGGGACTGAAGGGAAACGAAACCCTGATCGCCCGGCCCAGGCAGATGCATATCTTCGCCGAACAGACCGTCTGAGCGCGGCCATGCCCGTTCTGCGCAACCGGGCGTGGAGCGCGACGCGTGCTATCGGGCCAGCAAGATCACGCCCGCCACGATCACCGCGCAACCCATGACCCGGGCGGCCGAGACTTTTTCCTTCAGTATGAAGAATCCCGCCACGGTCGCGATCATCAGCGAGGTCTCGCGCAGCGGAGCCACCAGGCTGACCGGGCCGCCCAGTTGCAGGGCATAGAGGACCAGAATGTAGGCCATCGGCGACAAGGCGCCCACCGCCAGCGCATAGCCCCATTTTCCGCGCATCTGCGCCATCATGTCCGCGCGGCGCACCCAGGCCCGGGGCGCCATGATCAGCGCATTCCCGGTCGCGGACAACCAGTCCAGGATCACCGGCGCGACCAGCAGGACCTTCACGCTGTATGCGTCGGCCACGGTGTAGGCGGCGATGAACAGGCCGATGAAAAAGCCCCAGCGCACGCCGGCCAGCGCTTGCGGGTTGGCGAAACGGCGCAGGTTGCCGCCGGAGGCGATCAGCAGGATGCCCGCGACCACGCAGGCGATGCCGAGCACGCCGAAAGTGGACGGCCGTTCGCCCAGCAGGATGAAGGCGGCCAGGCTGGACAGCAGCGGCCCCGTGCCGCGCGCGATGGGATACACCACGGACAGGTCGGCGGCATGGTAGCCCCATTGCAGGCACAGGCTATAGCAAAGATGCAGGACGCTGGACAAGGCGATGAACAGGACCGCTGCCAGGCTCCAGTCCATTCCGTCGGCCCAGAAAATATAGGCGACCCACGGCGCATACAGCACCGAGGACAGCAGGCGGTAGGAAAACACGAAATGGCCGGCCGCGGCGGCAGCCTTCTTGGATAGAAGATTCCAGGCCGCGTGCAGAATAGCCGCGCTGATGACAAGAGCGAAGGTCTGCAGCGTCATGGGGGGCTCATGGGGCCGGGCCCGTCAACGCCGGGTGGCGGCTTGCGCGGCCGGCGACCGCCCGGGCATTGTTCAAATGAGCTCGTCGACGAGGGCGGCGGGCCGGCAAAGGCGGGTGCCCTTGGCCGTGGTGACGAAGGGACGGTTCATCAGCACCGGGTGCTGCGCCATGGCCTGCAGCAGCCGCTCGTCGTCCAGCGCGGGATCGTCCAGCCCCAGTTCCTGGAACAGGTCTTCCTTGGCGCGTATCGCCTCGCGCACGGTCAGTCCGGCAGCGTTGATCAGGGCGGCCAGCTGGTCGCGGGACAAGGGCGTTTTCAAATACTCGATGATCTCGGGCTGCAGGCCGCGTTCTTGCAGGGTTTGCAACACCGTGCGCGAGGTGCCGCAGCGGGGATTGTGATAAATCGTGGTCATGGCCGTGGGCTGACATAAACGTGTAATGAAGCTGAAGCCGACATAGTAGCCGACTTTGACGGCACTTCTTGTGGAAACGCAGGGACTGGATGAAAATGGCTGTTCCATCGCTGACCGCTCCGCCGAGGGCCGCATCCACAGCTTGAAGGAATGATCATGACTTATTTTCATCGGGCCGCCCTGGCCGCATCCGCCGCACTGGCCCTTTCCTGCCTGGCCCCGGCCACGGCGCATGCGCAATTGAAGCCCGGCGACCCGGCGCCTTCCTTCACCCTGGAGGCCACGCAGGCCGGAAAAGCCTTTCCCTTTTCCTTGCAGGAAGCCTTGCGCAACGGCCCCGTGGTGCTGTATTTCTATCCCGCCGCGTTCACCAAGGGCTGCACCATCGAGGCGCACAATTTTGCCGAAGCCATCGACGAGTACAAGCAATACGGCGCCACCGTGCTGGGTGTTTCCGCCGATGGGCTGGAAAAACTAAAGGAATTCTCGGTCAGCGAATGCCGCGGAAAATTCGCCGTCGGAGCCGATCCCGACGGCAAGGTCATCAAGGCCTACGATGCCAAGATGGCCTTCATGCCCGCCATGGCCAACCGGGTTTCCTATGTGATTACGCCGGACCATAAAATCTATTACGAATACAGCAGCTCCGATCCGGACGGCCACGTGCCCAACACCCTGGCCGCAGTCAGGAAATGGGCGCTGAATGGTAAAGTACACTGACCTTCCCGGCCCGGAAAAGCAATCGCCCATGACCACCCTGCATTCTTTCTCGGCAAAGTCGCTGCAAGGCGAAAACGTCGATTTGTCGCGTTACACCAATCAAGTGCTGCTCATCGTGAACGTGGCCTCCGAATGCGGTTTTACGCCGCAGTACGCGGGCCTGGAAGCCTTGCACCGCAGTTACCAGGATCGGGGTTTTTCAGTGCTGGCGTTTCCTTGCAACCAGTTCGGCCGCCAGGAACCGGGCAGCCCCGAACAGATCGCCGCATTCTGCTCCGCCAACTACGGAATCAGCTTCCCCCTGTTTGAAAAAATCGAAGTCAACGGCCCGCAAGCGCATCCCTTGTACGGCTGGCTCAAGAATGAAAAGGCGGGCGTGCTGGGCAGCCAGGCCATCAAGTGGAATTTCACCAAATTCCTGCTGGGGCGCGATGGCCGGGTGATCAAGCGCTACGGCCCGGCCACCAAGCCGGAGGCCTTTCGGGCCGATATCGAAAAAGCATTGGATGCCAAGCCGGCCTCCGCCTGACAAAGGATACCCATGATCGACCTGTATTACTGGACCACGCCCAACGGACACAAGATCACCCTGTTTCTGGAAGAGGCCGGCCTGCCCTATACGATTTTCCCGATCAACATCGGCAAGGGAGAGCAGTTTCAGCCGCACTTTCTGGACATCGCTCCCAACAACCGCATACCCGCCATCATCGACCGTGCGCCCGCCGACGGCGGCGAACCCGTTTCACTGTTCGAATCCGGCGCCATCCTGCTGTACCTGGCCGACAAGACGCGCAAATTCATACCCGGCACGCTGCGCGGCCGCGCCGACGTGCTGCAATGGCTGTTCTGGCAGATGGGCGGGCTGGGGCCCATGGCGGGCCAGAATCACCACTTCAACACCTACGCCCAGGACAAGATTCCCTACGCCATCGACCGCTACGTGCGCGAAACCGGCCGCCTGTACGGCGTGCTCAACAAGCGCCTGGCCGACCGCGAGTTCATCGCCGGCGATTATTCCATCGCCGACATGGCCTGCTATCCCTGGATCATTCCGCACGAACGCCAGAGCCAGAACCTGGACGACTTTCCCCATCTGAAGCGATGGTTCGATGCCATCGCCGCCCGTCCCGCCACCTTGCGGGCCTACGAGAAAGCCCAGCAGATAAACGCGCTTCCCTCGGTCGGCGACGAGGAATCGCGCAAAATCCTTTTTGGCCAGAATGCCGGCACCGTCAAATGAGCATATCCCCGTTTTTATTCCCTAGAGTGCGGCGCGCCGCCCTGCTTTCCACCGTCGTCTTCCTGTCCGCCTGCGCCAGCGGCCCCAAGGACAATATCTCGCTGATACCCGCTGAAACCGCTCAGCAAAGCGGCAAAGAGGGCCTGTTTACCCAGGAGGTCAAGTGGGAGCGCCGCAAGCCCGGCTGCACCGGCGACTGCCCCACACTGAAGCTGGATTCCATTGTATTCCCGGGTCAGACGCGGCTGAACGAACTGATCGACCATGCCCTGGCCACCATGACGGGCGTGGACAGCAGCGCGCCGCCTTATGCCACGGTGCAGCAATACCAGGATTATTTCTGGAAAACGGCGGCGCCGCGCGATTCGACCCTGCTTGCCGCCAAAACGCGCTATCGCAACCGGCACCTGACCGTGGTAGAACTGAATACCTGGCAGTACTACACAGGTGCGGCTCACGGTATTTCGGCCACCCAGTTTCTCAACTGGGACAACGATGCAGGCCGGGTGCTGGGTCTGGCCGACATTCTGGAACCAGGCAAGGGCGACGACTATGTCGCCGCCTTGAGGGCGGCCCACCAGCGCTGGCTGGCCACCAACCCCGATGCACAGAATGACCCCGACACTTACCATCGAATCTGGCCCTTCCAGGTCAGCTCGAACTTCGGCTTCACCGATCAGGGCCTGGTCGTCAAGTACGATTCCTACCTGATCGCACCCTATTCATCGGGGCAGCCCGAACTGCTGATGCCCTACAGCGAGTTGCGGGGCATACTGAAACCCGCCTATATGCCGGCCTAAAGCCTCCATAGTCTCGTCGGAGACACGGCGCCACTGCTCAATGCGGCGGCGCCGTCGGTAAGCGTGCACGGCCCGTCAGGGCTCGGCCGGCTCGTTGAAGCGGTCCAGGTCGAAATAGCGCGACGTCGACGAGGCATTTTTGGCCGGCTCCTTCTTTTTCGCCGCGGCCGTAGCGGGCGCAGTATCGGCGCCGTCATTCAGATCCACCGTCTTGACGCCATCGCCGGAATCCGCCTGCCCTCCCGAATCGCCGCGATTGCGCAGGGCGGCCCGCTGGGCCAGAACCTTGGCGCTCAATTCATCCAGTTTTTCGGCCAGTGCCGTATGTTTCTTCAATCGAGCCCAGTCGGCCGCGTCCTGCTTCTGCAAATTCTGCATGGTCGCGTCGGCGCCCGACTCCAGCAGGAAACGTACCACCGGTTCGCTGCCCCCATAGGCCGCCATCATCAGCGCCGTCGTGCCATCCGGACCCGGCGCATTCACCGTGGCCTTGTTGGCGACCAGCATTTTCACCGTATCCAGATGCCCCTTGGACGCGGCGTACTGCAAGGGCGTCCAGCCCAGGCGGTTGACCATGGCCCCGCGCCGTATGAGCTCCTGGGCCCGTTTCGTTTCCCCCACGACGGCCAGGTACATGAGCGGCGTTTCGCGGTTGACATTGATGGCGTTCAAGGCGGTTTTAGGATTGGCCGCCAGAACGTCATAGACATCCCAGGCGCCATCCCGTATGGCCTGCATGATGGCGGGCTGGCCCTTGGGGCTGATTTCATTGGGATCCGCTCCGCGCGCCAGCATGGTCTTGATGCTGCCTGCGCGGTCATTGGCGATATCGACCCACCAGTTGGAAGGGTTGGCGGCATGGGCCGCCATGCTCAGGAACAGGCCGGCCAGGACAGCGGCCAGGCGTGCGCCCGTTCGCGCCTGAGGCGTCGATCCGGCTTTGCCGGGCGGAAAGAAAGTGGTTGACACGCTGTGCTCCTGAAATCGCGGCGTTGGGCTTGGCCTGAGGGCCGGCCTGCTTCGCAGGCTCTGGATCGCCCTGTCGTTCAAGCCCGGAGGCTGCCTGATTTACCTTATTAAAGAAATTAATTTAACTAAAGCACTTTAAATAATTCACTTTAAATAAATAACATTAAATTATCTTTCTATTTTATTGAAAAGACTGAAAAAATTGCTTGTGGAGTGCTCGGCTACCTGAGCCACTGGTATGCCTCTCAGATCGGCTATTTTCTCTGCCACATGCATCACCTTGGAGGGATCGTTGATTTTCCCGCGATGAGGAACAGGCGCAAGGTATGGTGAATCGGTCTCGATCAGCAAGCGGTCCAGCGGCAGCTTCCGGGCCAGCTCGTGCAAATCCTCGGCTTTCTTGAAGGTGACGATGCCGGAAAGCGAAATATAGAAATTCAGCTCCATGGCGGCCTGGGCGACCTCCCAGGATTCCGTAAAGCAATGCATGACGCCGCCGTACTGGTCGGCACCCTCTTCCTTCATGATGCGCAGCGTGTCGGCGCTGGCCGAGCGCGTGTGTATGATGAGCGGCAGGCCGCTTTTCCGGCTGGCCCGGATATGGGTGCGAAAGCGCTCGCGCTGCCATTCCAGCGGCTCGGACAGGCGGAAGTAATCCAGCCCGGTCTCGCCTATGGCGACCACCTTGGGCGACTGGGCCAGCCTGGCCAGTTCGTCCACGGTCGGCTCGGGGGTGTCTTCATAGTCCGGGTGCACGCCCACCGAGGCGTACAGATTGGGCTGCGGCCCAACCAGCTCCATCAATCCGGGCCAGTCCGGCAGATTGACGCTGACCACCAGCGCGTGGCTGACCTGGTTCTGCGCCATCCGGCCAAGAATGTCGGGCAGGTTCTGGGCGAGTTCGGGAAAATCCAGATGGCAATGGGAGTCTACGTACATGATAAGGGTGGCAATCCAGGGTGAAATGCGCCGGGCGGCGCAAGGCGCCGGCTCAATCGTCTAGTTTAGCGAATTTATCGCGCCTGCCGGGATCAGGATGCCGGGCTGCAAGCCAAAGCCACTCGTTGCATGGCGCTGTGCACGAACAGTTTCGCATTCAAGGGGTGCCCGGCGACGGCCCGCTGTTGCGCCAGCCACCTGCCGGTTTCGGCCAGCGCAGCCGGAGATGCGCGCAAGGCCACGCGGCGTATGGTCTTATCCAGGCTGGGAAAATAACGCAAAGGGGCATCCGCCCCGGCCAGCATCAAGTCCAGGAGCAGGCGTTGCAAGGCATCGATCCAGGCTTCCGGGGGCTGCTTTTCCAGCTGGTCGGCCAGGGGTCCGATGTCGGGCTGCCTGGCATCGGCCAGCAGGCTCATCAAATCCTCCAGCCACTGCGGGCAAGGCCGCGCGCCCGATTGCGCCAGTTGCCGCGCCAGCAAAGGCGCTCCGCCGGCCGCGGCCAGCCATTGCTCCGCATCATGAACGTCCTGCCCCTTCAGCCAGGCCAGGCTCTGCGCCGCATCGGGCACCGGCAAAGGAAGGCGGCGGCAGCGCGACACCAGCGTGGGAAGCAGGCGATCGGGCGCATCGGCCACCATCAGGAATACCGTATGCTCCGGCGGCTCCTCCAGCACCTTGAGCAAGGCATTGGCCGTAATGGGATTCATGGCGCGCGCCGGGTACAGCACGGCCACGCGCCATCCGCCGCGATGCGTGGCGGTGTTGAACCAGGGGCCGAGCGCGCGCAGCTGATCCACACGTATATCCTTGGAAGGCGCCTTCTTGGCCGGCGCTGCGCTGGTTTCGCCATCGTCTTCGCCGCCGGCCGCGCCCTCTTCCAGCGCCAGCGCGTCGGGACGTATGCGGCGCAAATCGGGATGGTTGCCGCTGGCCAGCCACAGGCAGGCGGAGCAATGGCCGCAAGCCAGGCCATGATCCGGCGATTCGCACAGCAGGCTGCCGGCCGCGGCCAGGGCGAACTGGCGCTTGCCGATGCCCGGCAGGCCGTGAATCAGCCAGGCATGCGCGAAGCGCTCGCGGCGCGACAGCCATCGCGACGCGAAATCGCGCTGCCAGGGCAGGAATTGCGCCAGGTCGTTCATGGGGTTTCGTCCAAGGGGCCGCCGCCATGGCGGCGGATCAGTTCATCCACGATGCCCAGCGCGTCCGCCACCACTTGAGCCAAAGGCCGGCCCGCATCCAGGACGCGGAACAAGGCGGGGTCGAGACGGGCCTGTTCCAGATAGCCTTGCCGGGCCCGCTGGAGAAACTCCAGCTTCTGCGCCTCCATGCGGTCCAGCCGCTCGCCGCGCTGATGCACGCGCTCCAGTCCGATGGCCGGATCCAGGTCCAGAATGATGTTCATGTCCGGCCTGAAGCCATCCAGCGCCAACGCGTTGATCTGCCTGACCAGGCCCAGGTCCAGGCCCCGCGCGTAGTGCTGGAAGCTCAGGGTGGCGGCATCGAACCGGTCGGAAACGACCGCCTTCCCAGCCTGGATGGCGGGCAGTATCTTTTCCTTGACGTGCTGGGCGCGCGCCGCGCCAAACAGCATGAGCTCGGCGATATCGCTCATTTCGGGCGTATCGGGGCACAGCAGGATATCCCGGATCTTCTCGCCGATGACCGTGCCGCCCGGCTCGCGCGTGACCACGGCTTGCAGCCCCCTGTCGTTCAGGTGCGCTTCGATCGCCTTGATCACCGTCGTCTTGCCCGCGCCATTGCTGCCGTCGCAGACAATCATGAAGCCTTTGCCCATTACATCGATTCCCGAAATTTCATTCTGATTGAGCCCAGGGAGAAGATCCGGGACATGGGCCCTGCGCGGCGCCCAGCCAGGCGTACGAGCGTGCCCATCAATTACGCCGCCCCAGGATGTACTTCGCCACGGCACGGTTATGCGCCGCAAGGTTTGATGAAAACTCGCTGGTGCCGTCTCCCCTGGAAACAAAATACAGGAATTTATGCGGCTCGGGGTGCAGGGTGGCCTCCAGCGCGGCGCGTCCGGCGCTGGCAATGGGCGTAGGCGGCAGGCCCGGGCGCGTATAGGTATTCCAGGGTGTGTCGGTAGTGAGATCCTTTTTCCGTATCCGGCCCTGATAGGCCTCGCCCATGCCGTAGATGACGGTGGGGTCGGTTTGCAGCGGCATGCCGATGCGCAAGCGGTTCACGAACACGCCCGAAACCTTGTTCCGGTCGGCGCTGTGGCCGGTTTCCTTTTCGACGATGGAAGCCAGGATCAGCGCCTCGTAGGGCGTCTTCAGCGGCAGTTGCGGGTCTCGGTCGCGCCACAGCGTGTCCAGCAATTGCCGCTGGGCATGATAGGCGCGGCGCAGGATGTCGAAATCGGTGGTTCCCGGCACGAAAACATAGGTATCCGGGTAAAACAGGCCTTCGGGACTGGTTTCGTCCGCCCCCAGCCGCTTCAGAAGCTCGGCATCGGTGGCCTCGCCCAGGGTCTGCCTGACCTGCGGCGCTTCGCGCAGCGCCTGGCGTATCCGCTGGTAGGTCCAGCCCTCCAGCAATGTCAGCCGTGTCTGGGTCATGTCGCCGTTGGCCATGCGCTCCATCAGGCTGCGCGGCGTATCGCCGCGGACCGCCTCGTAGGCGCCCGCCTGCAATTGCGTGTCATTGCCGGTCAAGCGTGCCAGAATCACGAAGGCATCTTCGTTGATGCGTATGCCGGCCTTGTTCATCAATTGCGCAATGCTGCGCGGTCGGCTGCCGGCCTCGACCACATAGTCGACACGCTCCGCGGAAAGCTCGACGGGATGCTCCGTCCAGTACCAGGCGGCGGCACTGAGCGCCAAGGCCGTCAGGGCCACGATCAGAAACAGGGAGAGAACGATGGATTTCAGTTTTTTCATCAGACCTGAAGTTTAGCCCAGCACGCGGGGCGGGACCGGGCGCATGAAACCACCCCCGAAGGGCCGGGGGCATCCCGGCAAGGAAGCTGGAAGCCCGTTATCATAAACGCTGTGTTTTATCGTGTCTCTCGAGGCGGGCCGTATTTCTCATGAACGATTCCAAGCGCTTTGTCGCAACTCTTTCCGATCTGGCCGTTATTGAAGTCACCGGCGCCGATGCGGTCGACTTCCTGCACGGGCAACTGACCCACGACGTCCAGGGACTGGAGCCCGGCCAGGCCAGGCTGGCCGGCTATTGCACGGCCAAGGGCCGGCTGCTGGGCAGCATGGTCATCTGGCGCCAGACCGGCACGCAGGATCCCGCCGTGCTGGCCCTGGTCAAGGCCGACATCGCGGAAGCGCTGGTCAAGCGCCTTTCCATGTTCGTGCTGCGGGCCAAGGCCCGCTTGCGCCTGACGGACTACCGCGTGCTCGGCCTGGCCCTGGACGGCGATTCCCCGCTGTCCGGCACGGATCCGGCCGGCGCCCTTTCCGCCCCGCCCGCATCAACCTTGCCATGGACCGTCGTCGATGACGCGGCCGGCACATGGATAGCCGCTCCCAGCACCGACCCGGGCTTGCGGCGCTGGTGGTTTGTCGCGCGGCAGCCCGATCCGCAAGCCGGCGCCTCCCGGGACGACACCGGACGCTGGCAGGCGGGCGACATCCTGGCGGGCCTGCCCTGGGTCCAGGCGGCCACGCAAGACCTGTTCATTCCGCAAACCCTCAACCTGGACCTGATCGACGGGGTCAGCTTCACCAAGGGCTGCTACCCGGGCCAGGAAGTCGTGGCGCGCAGCCATTACCGCGGTACGGTGAAGCGGCGCATGGCCGGCGGCCTGATCGCTCCGGCCGACGGCTTGAACGCGGAAACGCTGGCCGCCACGGACACCTTCGATGCCCGGCGGCCCGACAACCCTTGCGGGCGCATCGTCAACGCCGCCCTGGACCAGGCCGGCATGCGGGTTCTTATGGAAGTGCAGCTTGCCGATCTGGATGGCGCCGATTTCAGGCTGGGACAGGCCGACGGGCCGGCCATCAGGCTTGAACCCCTGCCCTACGGAATCGAAAGCGGGGTCTGAACCTGGGCCGTCCGCCCCGATTGCCGGCCCTGTGCCCCCAAGGGCAATGGCCGGCAACAATCATTTCTTGTACAGGTTCAGGATGCTGGAGAAATCCAGGCCTCCGTTGCCCTGTGCGCTATGCAGGGAGTACAGGTTGCGGGCCAGTTCGCCCAGGGGCACGGAGGCGCGCGCATTGAGCGCGGATTCCGCCGCCAGCCCCAGGTCTTTGAGCATGAGGTCCACGCCGAAACCGCCGGCATAACCCTTGGATGCGGGCGCATGGTCCATGACACCCGGCCAGGGGTTGTACAGTTCGGTCGCCCAGTTGCGGCCCGAGCTCTTGGAAATGATGTCCGACAGGACGTTCGGATTCAGCCCATTGGCCACGCCCAGGGCCAGGGCTTCGGACGTGCCCGCCATCAGGATGCCCAGCAGCATGTTGTTGCAGATCTTGGCGACCTGCCCCGCGCCCGCCGCGCCCGCATGGAAGATGTTCTTGCCCATTTTCTCAAGATAAGGGCGCGCCGCTTCCAGGTCGGCCGCCTGGCCGCCGACGATGAAGGTCAGCGTGCCCGCCACCGCCCCGCCCGTGCCGCCGGACACAGGCGCATCGATCATGCGCACCGCTTTGTCCTGGGCGGCCTGCGCGACCTTGCGGGCGGACTCCGGGGCGATGGTGCTGCATTCCAGGACCAGCGTGCCGGCCGCGATGTGATTCAGCAGGCCGGATTCGCCCAGGTACAGCCCCTCGACATGCTTGCTGGCCGGCAGCATCGATATCACCGCGTCCACGCCCTTCACCGCCTCTTGGGCCGATGGCGCCGCCGTGGCGCCGGCATCGACGGCGGCCTGCACGGCGGCCGGAACCAGGTCGAACACGGCCAACTGGTGGCCCGCCTGCAGCAGGTTCAAGGCCATGGGTCCGCCCATGTGGCCCAGGCCGATAAATGCAATGCGACTCATTGTTTGTCTCCTGTCTTTTAGTGATGTGAATGATTTTCTACGCCCGGCCCAGATCCGCCAGCGGATGGGCCGCCGTGTCCGGCCAGGGCGCCTGGAAGAATCGCTGCACCCAGGCATCGTCGGCCTGCCGCAATGTGGCGGGGTTCCAGCGCGGCTGCCTGTCCTTGTCGATGAGCAGCGCGCGTATGCCTTCCTGCAGATCGCCCTGCGCCCCGCAGTGCAGGGAAACGATGTATTCCATGCGGAACACATCGGCCAGGGCGAGCAGGCGGGCCCGCCGCAGCAAGGTGAAGGAAAGCCGGGCCGATCCGGGCGAGCCGGCACTGAAGGTGGCCGCCGCGCGCTGGAGCCAGGGGTCTTCGTGTCCGGCCAGCGCGCGGACATTGGCGCATATGGCATCCAGGTCATTGCCGTCGCAGGCGTGCCGGATCAGGGAATGATGGGTTTGCAGCGGCCCGGGCGGAGCGGCGTCGGCAACCTGGAGTTCCAGCAGCAGGCGTCGCAGGGCGCCGTCGTTCTCCACCCTGTCGCCGGACCAGGACGAGGCTTCGATGCGGGCGGTGAGCTCGTCCCATTGGCCCGAGCCCAGGGTGTAATCGGCCAGGCCCAGCAGTTGGCAGTCGCTGGCGCCCAATTGCGCCGCGGTCAGCGCCAGGAACAGTCCTATCCCTCCCGCCAGCCGGGACAGCATCCAGGTACCGCCCACGTCTGGAAACAGCCCGATGGATATCTCGGGCATGGCGTAGCGGGTGGTTTCGCTGACCACGCGGTGGCTGGCGCCCATCATCAGGCCGACCCCGCCGCCCATGACGATGCCGCTGCCCCAGCAGAGTATCGGTTTGGGATAAGTGTGTATCTGGTAGTCCAGGCGGTATTCGACGGCGAAGAATTCGCGGGCGTAGGCGTTGTTCCAGGCATCGCCGCTGGTGTTCTCCCGCATGGCCGTGTGCAGGCTGTGCAGGTCGCCGCCGGCGCAAAAGGCTTTTTCGCCCGCGCCGTTCAGAAGGACCATCGCAATGCGGCTATCGTCCGCCCATCGCCGCAGTTGCCTGGCCAGGAGGGCGCACATCTCGAGCGACAGGCCATTGAGGGTTTGGGGGCTGTTGAGCGTGGCCACCCCGACCTTCATGCCGTTGGCGGTATCCCGCTCTTGAAACAACACCGGGGCATTCATCGGATATCGGCTCCCTTTTCGAGTAGCTGGCGCGCGACGATGACGCGCATGATTTCATTCGTGCCTTCAAGAATCTGGTGGACGCGCGTATCGCGCACCAGGCGCTCCAGCGGATAGTCCTTCAGATAGCCGTAGCCGCCATGGATCTGCTGTGCGTCCAGGCAGGCCTGGAAACACAGGTCGGTGGCCAGCCGCTTGGCCATGGCGCAGTACGAGGAGGCCTGGGGATCGTTGTCATCGAGCCTGGCGGCCGCCAGCCTGACCATCTGGCGCGACGCCACGATATGCGTCGCCATGTCGGCCAGCTTGAACTGCAGTGCCTGGAAGCCGGCCAGGGTCTGGCCGAACTGCTTGCGCTCGGTCATATAGCGCCTGGCCGCCTCGTAGGCCCCCTGCGCCGCGCCCACCGAGCAGGTGGCGATATTGATGCGGCCGCCGTCCAGGCCCTTCATCGCGAACTTGAAGCCTTCGCCCTCGCTGCCCAGCAGGTTCTCGGCGGGGACCTCCACATTGTCGAAGGTGATGGGCCGGGTGGACTGGCTGTTCCAGCCCATTTTGTCTTCCTTGCGCCCATAGCTGATGCCCGGCGTGTCGGCGGGCACCACGAATGCGGAAACGCCCTTGGCCCCCGCCCCGCCGGTCCGCGCCATGACGACCAGCACATCGGTGTCGCCGGCGCCGGAGATGAAGGCCTTGGCGCCATTCAGCACGTAGGAGGCGCCGCGCTTCTCGGCGCGGGTCGACAAGGAGGCGGCGTCCGAGCCGGCGCCCGGCTCGGTCAGGCAATACGAAGCCAGCTTCTCGCCCGCGGCGAGCGCAGGGCCCCAGGCCTGCTTGACGGCTTCGGTCGCCCAGGACCCTATCATCCACGTGGCCATATTATGGATGGTCAGGAAGGCCGTGGTGGACGGGTCGCAGGCCGCCATTTCCTCGAAGACCAGGGTGGCGTCCAGGCGCGGCAGGCCCAGTCCGCCTATCGATTCGGGTGCATAGATGGCGCAAAAGCCCAGTTCGCCGGCACGGGCGAAGGCCTCGCGCGGGAAAATGCTTTCCGCGTCCCAGCGGGCCGCATTGGGTTCAAGTTCGCCGGCGGCGAAATCGCGCGCGGCCTGGGCGAATGCCAGTTGTTCGTCGTCAAGGCGAAAATCCATGGTGCTGTCTCCTTCTTTGTGGCCGGCCCCGTGACGGTGACGGGTCCCGCTTGTCGCTTGTAGCGCCCACCATAGCGCTTTACCGCTTATTTTTTTGTCATATGAGTGACAATCGGCGTTTACTCATCGCCGGACAAAGCCGCGGCCAGCCTGGCCTTGCGCCGCCTGGGCCGGTTCTTCGGCTTGGTCATGAAGGCCTTTCGGTGCGCGGCGCGCCGGCGCCGGGACTCCATGGGATCGAACACCAGGGGCCGGTAGATTTCGATGCGGTCGCCGTCGGCCAGGACACGGTCCAATGCGCACTCCTGGCCGTAGACACCCACCTTCAACGAATCATAAGGATAGTTCGGGAAAAGCCTGGCGAAGCGGCTGGCCCGCAGCGCCTGCTCCACCGTCGACCGGGCCGGCAGGCGCAGGTCGGCCTGCCATGCCGAGCCGGGCTCGGCATACACCACCTGGACGGCGATGGCCTCAGTCTCCATATTTCGCCTGGGCGCGCTGGGTGAACGAGTCGATGAAGCTGGTGGCTATCCGGTTGAAAATGGGGCCCACCACCGCTTCGAGCGCGCGGCTGGAAAAGGCGTACTCCATGGTGTAGACCACCTTGCAGGCATCGGCCGCCAGCTCCTGGAATTCCCACTTGCCGGTCAGCGCCGAAAACGGGCCGTCGACCAGATGAAATGTGATCCGATCGGGATAATCGTGCTCGTTGCGGGTGGTGAAGGTTTGCTTGATGCCCGCGATGCTGATGGTGATGGATGCTTCCATTCCATGCTCGTCGTGCCGGTGCACGACGGTTCCGCCGCACCAGGGCATGAACTCGGGATAGCTGGCCACGTCGGCGACCAGATCGAACATTTGAGCGCGGCTGTGCGGGACCAGGACAGAACGTTGTACTTTATGCATCGAAAGGAGTTAATGGATAGAATGTATTGATTTTACAGTCTACAACCACATTGATTCATGAGCATTGTCGATAACCGCAAAGCAACGCACGATTACTTCATCGAAGACCGCTACGAAGCGGGTCTCGTGCTCGAAGGCTGGGAAGTGAAAGCCATACGGGCCGGGCACGTGCAGCTGAAGGAAAGCTACGTTATCGTGCGCGACGGCGAAATCTGGATCATCGGCATGCACATCAGCCCGCTGCCGACCGCATCCACGCATATCCATCCCAATGCCACCCGTACGCGCAAGCTGCTGCTCAAGGCCGAGGAAATCAGCAAGCTGATCGGCAAAGTGGAGCAACGCGGCTACACGCTGGTCCCCCTGAACCTGCACTACAAGAACGGCCGCATCAAGCTGGATTTCGGCCTGGGCCGGGGCAAGAAGCTTCATGACAAGCGCGATACCGCGCGCGAGAAAGACTGGCAGCGCGAAAAAGAGCGCGTCATGAAGCACGATACGCGCAACCGCAAGCACGACTGATCGGCGGCGCCTTTCGGCTCGCTAGCCCAGGTTCAGGCCTTCCAGTTCCAGCAGCGCGAACTTGCGTTCAAGCCCGCCTGTGTAGCCGTTGAGCGTGCCCGCGCTGGACAGGACGCGATGGCAGGGAACGATGAGCGTGATGGGATTGCGCCCCACCGCCGTCCCCACCGGACGGCCATGCCCCGCTGTCAGCCCGGCCGCCCGCGCGACATCGCCATAGGACACGTATTCGCCATAAGGGATGTCCAGCAAGGCGTTCCAGACTTTCTTCTGGAAGTCGGTGCCCTCCAGGCGCAAGGGCACTGAAAACGTCCGGCGCTCGCCACGGAAATATTCGTCGAGTTCGGCATGGGTCTGCTTGAAAAGCGCTGCCGTTTCCGGCGGCGTCGCGTCCTGCATTAGGGACAACGGCCCAATGTGCCTGCCCTCGCCTTCTTCCGCGCCGCATCCGCCCTGCGCCGGCCCTTCGGGCGTGTCGCCCGCATTGTCCACATCGCCCGCAGCGAACAGGTCCAGCTCGGCCTGGCGCCGGCGCACCCGTATGTCCTTGATGGGCGCGCCGTCCATCAGGCCGGCGGTGGGATCGGCCTTCCTGGACACGGGTTCGGGCAAGCCCTGCATGGGGGGGCAATCTTTCTGCCCGACGAAATACAGTCCGGTCAGCGCCGCGCCGTCCGAACAAAGCAGAATCCGCCCCAAGGGCGAGGCCAATTGAGCATGAAAAGTCATGAGGCTACCCGTTATGGCTTCGCTGGGCTGCGAAGCGATATTTCATTCTAGGGCTCACAGGCGCAAAAAGGAAAGCCGCAATGGCCGGCGGCGGGTCGATTCCCGCTCCCGACTTCAATGCAGCTTGACGCGCGGCGCCCCGCGCTTGGCCAGCAGGCGGCCCAACGCCAATGAGCCGGTGCGCAAGGGCCCCAGCACCGCCAGGTGGTGCATCAGGTGCAGGCTCATGTACATCAAGCGGGCCAGCAGGCCTTCCACAAACCAGTTCTTGCCCGACAGCACGCCCATCAGGCTGCCCACGCCCCGGCTATGCCCCACCGACACAAGCGAACCGTAATCACGGAAACGGAATACGCGCTGTCCGCTATCGGCGCCGCCTTTGATGCGCTGCTCCATGGCCGCAAGCAGAAAGCCGGCCTGCTGGTGCGCCACCTGCGCGCGGGCCGGCAAAGCCTGCCGTCCTTCGTGTCCATGCCAGGGCGCCTGGGCGCAATCGCCCAGGGCATAGATATCGGGATCGCTGGTGCGCAGGCCGGCATCCACCACCACCTGGTTGATGCGATTGACCTCCAGGCCCAGGTTCTTCAGGAAGGCCGGCGCCTCGATGCCCGCCGCCCATACGCACAGATCGACCGGGTACCGCCTGCCCTCGCTGTCGATCAGCTCGTCTCGCCTGACCTCGGAGACACGTACGGATGTCTTCACCACCACGCCCCGATCGAGCAGCAGCTGCTGCGCCGCCGCCGACATTTTCTCCGGCAAGGCGGACAGTATCCGGCCGCTGCCCTCCAACAGGGTAATGCGGATGTCGGTGCCCGGCTCCAGCTTGTTCAGCCCATAGAATGCCGCGTCGGCGCAGGCCTCCAGCAGTTCGGCGGCCAGTTCCACTCCGGTCGCCCCGCCGCCGACAATGGCAATGTCCAGCATATACCCGGGCTCCGCCGATTTCCGTTGATCGGCCGTCACCAGTTGGTGGAGCAAGCGCTGCCTGAAGCGCTCGGCTTCGTCGGTGGAGTCCAGGGCGATGGCGAATTCCGCCGCGCCGGGCGTCCCGAAGAAATTCGATTTGCTGCCCACCGCCAGAACCAATGTATCGTAGCGGATGGACCGGGCGGGAAATATCTCTTCCCCCGTGCCGGGGGATCGCACGGGCTTGAGCAACAGCTGCTTTCCCTGGCGGTCCAGCGACTCGAGCTCGCCGAAAATGAAGGTGAACCCGCAATCCTTGGCCAGCATGAAGTACGAGAGCCCTTCGCGGTGAATGTCCAGGGTGCCGGCCGCCACCTCGTGCAGCGAAGGCTTCCAGATATGACCGTCAGCCTTGTCCACCAGCCAGACATGATCGGGGCCGAATTTGCGTCCCAGCTTGGCGGCCAGTTCCAGGCCGCCGGCGCCGCCCCCAACGATGACCACCCTGTGTGCGAGATCCGTCATGTTCCATTCCTTCGTGAAGGGATCATAGGTCGGGCGAATCCGCCAGCATGCCGGCACGCATAAGCCCGCAGCATGAGTATCACATACGTCCGGAAAACAGGGAACCTTCTGTCAAAAACACCTGGGGCGCCGATAAATGGCGCCCCATGTGCTTCACGGCCTGTACGGTCTACTTGGCCAGGCGCTGCCAGGTGTCCACCACCGTGTCCGGGTTGAGCGACATGGACAGGATGCCCTCGTCACGCAGCCAGTTGGCCAGGTCGGGATGATCGCTGGGGCCCTGGCCGCAGATGCCCACATACTTTCCGGCCTTCAGGCATGCCTGTATGGCGCGGCGCAGCATGAACTGCACGGCTTCGTCGCGCTCGTCAAAATCGGCGGCCAGCAGCTCCATGCCCGAATCGCGGTCCAGGCCCAGCGTCAGTTGGGTCATGTCGTTGGAGCCGATGGAGAAGCCGTCGAAATACTCCAGGAACTCATCGGCCAGGATGGCGTTGGAAGGCACTTCGCACATCATGATCAGGCGCAGGCCGTTCTCGCCGCGCGCCAGGCCATGCCGGGCGAGCAGGTCGACCACCTTCTTGGCCTGCGTCGTGGTGCGCACGAAGGGCACCATGATCTCGACGTTGGTCAGCCCCATTTCATCGCGGACTTTCTTCAGCGCCTCGCATTCCATGCGGAAGCACTCCTCGAATTCGTCGGAGATGTAGCGCGACGCGCCGCGGAAGCCCAGCATGGGGTTTTCCTCTTCGGGCTCGTAGCGCGAACCGCCCACCAGCTTGCGGTACTCGTTGGACTTGAAGTCGGACAGGCGCACGATGACGGGCTTGGGGTAGAAGGCCGCCGCCAGCGTGCCCACGCCTTCGGCCAGCTTCTCGACGAAGAACGCACGCGGGCTGGCATAGCCGCGGGCGGCGGATTCGACGGCCTGCTTCAGCTCGCTGTCGACGTTGGGATAGTCGAGCACGGCTTTGGGATGCACGTTAATGTTGTTGTTGATGATGAACTCGAGGCGTGCCAGGCCGACGCCATGATTGGGAATCTGTGAAAAGTCGAAGGCCAGCTGGGGATTGCCCACGTTCATCATGACCTTCAGCCCGATCTCGGGCATTTCGCCCCAGCGGACTTCCTCGATCTCGGTTTCGATCAGGCCGTCGTAGATGCGCCCCTCGTCGCCTTCGGCGCAGGACACGGTGACCTCCCGGCCATTGCCCAGGATGTCGGTGGCGTTGGCGCAGCCGACGACGGCGGGTATGCCCAGCTCGCGCGCGATGATGGCGGCGTGGCAGGTGCGCCCGCCCCGGTTGGTGACGATGGCCGACGCCAGCTTCATGACCGGCTCCCAGTTGGGATCGGTCATGTCGGTGACCAGGATGTCGCCCGCCTTGACCTGGTCCATTTCAGAGATGTCGGCCACCACGCGAACCTTGCCCGAACCGATCTTCTGGCCGATGGCGCGGCCGGTGATCAGGACCTCGCCCGTCGCCTTCAGGCGATAGCGCTCCTGCACGTCGTTGTGCTCGTGCTGGGACTTGACCGTTTCAGGGCGGGCCTGAAGGATGTAGATCTTGCCGTCCAGGCCGTCGCGGCCCCATTCGATGTCCATCGGGCGCTGATAATGCTTCTCGATGATGACGGCGTAGCGGGCCAGCTCGATGACTTCTTCGTCGGTCAACGAGTAGCGGTTGCGCTCGGACACCGGAACATCCACGGTGCGCACGGCATGGCCCGAGACGCGCTCGGGATCGAATTCCATCTTGATGAGCTTGGAGCCGATGCGGCGGCTGATGATGGGATAGTGGCCCGAGGCCAGCGTGGGCTTGAATACGTAGAACTCGTCGGGATTGACCGCGCCCTGCACCACGGTTTCGCCCAGGCCGTAGGACGAGGTGATGAACACGACGTCGTTGAAGCCCGATTCGGTGTCCAGCGTGAACATGACGCCGGCGCTGCCGCGGTCGGAACGTACCATGCGCTGGATGCCGGCGGACAGGGCGACATCCGCGTGCGCATAGCCCTTATGGACGCGATACGAGATGGCGCGGTCGTTGTACAGCGAGGCGAACACGTGGCGGATCTTTTCCAGGACATCGTCGATGCCGACCACGTTCAGGAAGGTTTCCTGCTGACCCGCAAAGGAAGCGTCGGGCAGGTCTTCGGCGGTGGCCGACGAGCGCACGGCAAAAGAGCCCTTGCCGTCGGCGTCGAGCTGGGCAAACGCGCCGCGTATGGCTTGCTCGAATTCGGCCGGGAACGGCGTGTCGATGATCCATTGACGGATCTCGGCGCCGGCGTTGGCCAGTTCGCGCACGTCTTCCGAGTCCAGGGTCTCCAGGCGGTCGGCGATGCGCTTGTCGAGCTGAGTGGATTTCAGGAAATCGCGAAATGCGTCGGCCGTGGTCGCGAAACCGCCCGGAACCCGGACCCCGGCTTCCGCCAACTGACTGATCATTTCACCTAGAGATGCGTTCTTACCCCCTACCGAGTCGACGTCCGTCATGCGGAGCTGCTCGAAAGACACTACATAAGACATAAGTCACCTATAACGATATAAAGAAAGCGTGTTTGCTTAATGCGCCTGGTCCGCGGGCCTTGCGGACGGGGAAAGCTGCGGTGTACTAAGCAAACCAGCCTTGCCTGCTGGTACGGTGACTGTTAACCTTTGCGATTGTACCGTTTCTGCCGCCTTCTGCACTGACTTTATTCCATGCCTGCCGACCTCATCGAACGCACCGTTTTCGTCGTCTCCGACAGCACCGGCATCACCGCCGAAACCTTCAGCAATTCAGTCTTGTCCCAGTTCGAGCAGGTCAAGTTCCAGGCCATACGGATTCCGTTCCTGGACAGCCTGGAGAAGGCCAAGGCGGCCGCGCTGCGCATCAATCAATGCGCGCAGGAACAGAACGAGCCTCCGCTGGTGTTCAGCACGCTGGTCAATCCGGATATCGCGCAAAAGATACGGGATGCGAATTGCACCTTTCTGGACCTGTTCGGCACCTTCGTGCAGCACATCGAGACGGCGCTGGGCCTGAAGTCCAGCCATTCGGTGGGCCGCTCGCACATGGGCGGCCTGTCCAAGCAGTACAACAACCGCATCGAGGCCATCAACTTCAGCCTGGCCCACGATGACGGGCAGTTCGTGCACGGGCTGGAGCAGGCGGACGTGATTTTGGTGGGCGTGTCGCGCTGCGGGAAGACGCCGACCAGCCTGTATCTGGCGATGCAGTATGCGGTGAAGGCGGCGAATTTTCCCTTGATTCCGGAAGACTTCGATCGCGGTTCGCTCCCGGCGACGCTTGCGCCATACCGGAAGAAGCTGTTCGGGCTGTCGATACAGCCGGGGCGCCTGGCGGAGGTGCGCAACGAGCGGCGGCCGAATAGCCAGTATGCGTCGATCAAGCAGTGCCGTCACGAGGTGGCCGAGGCCGAGCGCCTGATGCGGATGGAGAATATTCCATGGCTTTCTACGACCACCAGGTCGATCGAGGAGATCTCGACGAAGGTGCTGGATGCGGTGGGGTTGGATCGGCGGATGTATTGACGGGCGATAAGCTGGGCTCTTGGCTGTATTGAAGTGCCGCCGCTCTGTTCTTTCTTCTTTCCCTCTCCCCTTCTGTTCTTCGCTCTCTCTTCTTAAGTGACGTGATCTTGCGACGGATCTTCTTTCTGGTTTCTTGAGCGGCGCGGCTGGCAGGCCGGGGCCGTGCTCCCATCGCGGCGGCCCCTACGGGGCTACCCTTGCCCTCGCTTCGCAGCGGGGTACGGGCGCGAACTCATGATTTTTCAGCCGCCTGTGGGCTGAAAAATCATTCAGACAGCGCGCCCTCTTACGCCCCCGCCGCAAAGCAAGGGCCGCGGCTTGCTCAAAGGTCGTCCGGCCCTGGCCTGCCAGTCGCACCTTGAGGCAAAGGCATGATGAGAGGCTCATACAGAGATTCTTAGGTGAGCAGGCAGCGATTAGATATGGCAGCAATCTACCCATAGCAGCCGTTCGGGTCAATCTCAGCCCAATAACGGCTTTCGACCACAGCTAAACCCATTCGGCAAAGTCCAGGGCGCGATACTCTGTTCGTGTGAAGGCGATGGTTTGCGGATATCCATCCAGTCCGACGACCATCACTGAAGCCGATGAGCGCCCATGCATGCAGATCAACGTTGACGTGGAGTCTCGATCCGAAACCACGGCTTCATGATAGGCATTGCGTTCAACGTTGTACATATCGCCGGATGTATATGTATTCCGCCGCTGGATGGCAGCATGGACTCGAGTGGCAGTTTTGCAGAGGCGGTTAGAAGTAGCTGCAGCGTAGCGATCACCACTATAGTCGACTTCGTAAAGTGGTTGATAACCGGTCGGGTCTGCGGTCACGTTGTATAGGATTTGGTAATCTGCCCTTTAAGGATCCGGCTTTCGACGTGGCAATTATGCGTGTGAATGAAGGCGGGCATCCCGATCACAACTCGCGGCCCTTTGTGCCAGAAATGCAAGCGCCACTCCTCTGATTGGGTACGTCCGTGCCCGAGTGCGCCGCCCTCCCGGCGATAAGTGACGCACAAATCCATTATGCCCGAGCTCGGGTAAATCAAGATGTAAGATGCACGTACTATCTGATCGATGCATCCGAAAAGGTCGCCATGGCTTTCAGGATGAGTTGGAGCTCACCTATAAGCATCTCTTGCGCTCCGTCGAAACAGGCTCGAATTGTTACGCCTAGCCGCCGAATATTTATGTGATCAGAAGGTGTAGGGTTTGCAAAATTCCTAAAGGGGTTTCCTAAAGTCAATGATGTGCTCTGTGCGCATGCGGTTCGCCAAGCTATTTCCAATATCTACCCTCGTAGGCATATAGCGTCGGTGGTTAGGTATCTCACGCTCCGTTTCCCCCAAAACATCAAAGCCAGCAAGCGTCCCTGCACGCTTCAAAACTTCACTATTTTGTACATAGGTTCCACGGATTGTTGAATTTCCAATCACATACGTTCCGGTGGCACCCTTTTTTAGGACTCGATACGCTTCTTTAGTTTGCTGCACTAGGTCGGAAAAATATCGATCAAGCATATTTTTATTTTTGTCCTCAAGTTGGCCTAAGTCAAGTTCAGCAAGCATTTCTGTGAATTTTTTGCTGAACTTGCCATTTAGGGCACGCTCAGCTCCTATAGACGTTCCACGAATTTCGCGAAGACTCTTCAGGGGATAGCCCAACCAAACAAGTGACATACGATGTCCTCGCATGTAATCAATTGCATTTAGGTAGGGAGGAGAGGTAACGATGCAGTCGATCGTATCGTTTGCGACCACTGTCAAATTCCGTGCGTCACCCAAATATGTCTTTGCCTTCGATTTTAATGACGTAGTATCTAGCGCATTTAATACATGATTCAAAGACGACTGCATTGCACTAATTACATCAAAGCTATTTTTCTTAATTGTCCGATGCGGCCGACTATGAGCGGTGTCCCTAGCCAACGAAGCCTTTGGCTCTTTCGTTATGATAAGGCGAGACAAAGCAACTTTTATAACGTTCAGTACATCATCCGACACGCTGATAGGTTGGGCAATTAAGAGAAACGAAAGTATTCTTAATTGCTTCTTTTGCCTGGGTGCGTACCAGAAGTCGATGAATTTTGTAGTTTCGATGTCTTCATCGATCCATGGCAGAAAGACAGGGCCCGATACCGCCGAACAGTTCTCAAGCAGGACATTCAAACCCCTCTTGACTTCGTCCTCGTCTACTGCCGTAGTCCCAACACGTGAGATCAATTCCGCAAGCGGATCCAGATCGACGCCAATTGCATTGATTCCATTACGCACGGCTTGAGACAGCACCATGCCCGAACCGACCATAGGGTCTAAAACAGTTTGCCCCGGCTTTAGTGTCTTTAGTTTTTCGAGCGCAATTTCAGGCGCCATACGAGCCGGAAATGGGTGAACATGCTTCATTAGAGTGTCATTCCTTCAGTATCTCAGAAAGTCTATTCCGCGAGATTTTTCTATCCAAGACCCCATTACGCCCCTTGATCTGATACATGTGGTTATGACGCCGTCGTATTGAGACTATCTCTTGCGGACCAAGGTTAGCATCGAGTACCGTCTGTAACTCTGCATAAGGCAATGTAGCTATGCCATCACGCCCACATACAAATGCTGTGACACACTCACCGTACCTGTCAAAAAGATCTTTCAGTCGCTCTTGGTGGGCCATCTGAAAATTAAAACTCCAAGGGCCAGTTCGACTCGTAGAATACTTAATGTAGAACGGCAGTTTGCTGTTTACCAGATAAAATCCTGGCACATCATCATCAAGAGACCATATGCTTACGTGTTGTTCAGATTGATCTATGATCTGGTGGAGCACACAGCCATAATACCTTGAAGCGTCCGTGATCATTTTCTATTCTGGATAAATTTAATGGAGCTCCCATTTATTTTATAAAATAGGCGAGCCTTACCGAGTTTGTTATAGAACACCTTTAGGTGATGCCTTGCTTCTGGGCGCTCACTTCTAGCGAACTCGTTGTTTGCAAAAATTCCTTTTTTACGACGAATATCCCGAATTTCTTCATCGGTATAGCTGCTCAATACAGTACCAAAGCTGCTGGCGTTATGGAATGAAATATTAGTTCCTGAGGCGGTTAGATCTTGCGTCAGATACTCGTAGAGGTACGCAGGGAATTCGTTGTCTGAAAAATTATCGCGCAGTGCGTCTAGCATTTGTTGATCTGAGCGATCTTGCCTGGTCATCAGCGAATCATATTTGTGTTTATCAAACTCAAACAAACCAAATGACATTTCACCGCCTTCGAAGTCCACAGTTGATTTGTCAATGGAATTAGCGGACGTCGGAATTGTCTTGTGATCAGACAGCCATACAGGTGCGCCCGTCTTACTGCGCATGGCATGAATTGCGAGCTTGTGAAATGCAAAACATTTACTCCAGTTCTTCAGGAGTTCAGCAGGAATCCACAACTGAAAGTATTCCTTGTAGTCTTCCCGAGAACCAAACATTCGTGCTCTCTGGATATAAGTATCTTGTGCAAACTTCCCCTGTACCGCTCGCGTAAAGTACATTGATAATAAATTATCAAAAGTCACTCCTCTTGAAATGATATTTCCGCCGGCGCCGAAAGAGAATAAGCTAGTTGGCTTAGCAATATCAGATACTTTGCCGCTCTGGCCCTTGGAGTTTATTTCAACGATGGTGTGTCTATCGATATTTCTGAGCACGAACTCTACGATGGAGTCAGAGTGGTCTTCAGAATATTCTTTTGCTATTTTTTCTAGTTTCTTGATGATTCGCTTGAAACCAGAATGTGATGATGTGGAAAGAGTGGTGATTGTACTTTGCACTACGTCGATATCATTTTTGTGTTCATCACGCTTTCCACTGGTATGAATTAGCATCGTGAAATTCTTTTCATGGCCACGCTTATGCTGCTCTGCGACTCCACAAAGAAAATGGAGGATGGCATTCTCTAATTCACCTCTCTCCGATCCCTCATCTGCATTAAAGGTGTGTAAGCGGTAATTGACCTTGCCGTCCGTTGGAAAAAAGAAATCCTGACCGACGTAGTACGGATGAGGAAGAAAATCTACCCACAGTTCGCTGTCGTTCTCGAATGTATTGTTTAGGTTGAGTCTGGCCGGTGTTGCCGTGACACCTATGTACTGGCCATCCTCACCCAAAAGATCGTGTATTAATTGATTGATCTTGGTTTTTTCGTCTTTGTTCACCTTCGCGTTGGGGGAAGCAAAGTCGGCTTCGTCATCAATAACAATAAGATCTTTTCGAGCACGAAGTAGCGTGATGAGTTTTTCTAAATCTCTGGCGTTCTTCTTCGAGAAAATGACCCACTTTTTTTTACTGAGGTCTTTGGGCTGATGAGGCAGCTCACTAAATTGTTTGGGAGAGGGGCTGAGACCTGAAGCACGGAACCGGGACAGGCTTTGCTCTAAAAGGTCCACGCTGTCCGTAAGAAGATTAACAATGATGCCAGCTCCTTCATCGAGGAGCCTTGCATTCAGAGCTATCATCATCTCGGTTTTTCCGCTCTGAGGTTCTCCAAAAATAACAAACGATCTGCCGCAACCCATTTTGAAATTATTTACAGTTTTCTCAACCGTATCTTCAATAGAGCGAGTATCGATATTTTTTGATGAAAGCTCTGCGAGACGGTGCTGATATTGATCCCCGCCAACGTTTCCCACAATGCTACCCCAGTCCATTGTTGCCTTCCTATTTATTTAGATAGAAATTTACACTTGTTAGCCGCAGTGTCCGTTATATAACGAATACATGGCTGTGATCCTCGTGCTCATCTAGATTGGCTTCGAAGAATTTTCAATTTGCTCCGAAGATTATGCTTTGAGTTCCGCCATCATTAATCTGCAGGTGTAGTGGATATTTCCCGTGTGCTTCTGAATAATAACGTCCATGCCAGTGCTAGCTTGAAACGCCGGCCGTGCATAATAGTTGTCATCAAGAAATTGGCGACACATCGGGAAATACAATAGTGGTGGATATCTAGCACACTGGCACTCGTCTTATCGTGACGTTAATTATCGCAAAATGTTTCAAGAAAAGATAGGCAAAGCCCACGCTTCCGTTGGCGATAAGGAGCCAGCTTTCACTGCAGCTGCTGAACGAACCTAAGTGACCAAGACCGATGTTACTGCAGCCAAGAGGGGCGTTAATGGAAATTGCTGTAGTAGCTCACTTGGGATGCTATATGCCTGATCTCGTCAGAGGTTTGAGATTGCACTAGCTGGTGACAGCAATCATCTCAGCAAGCGTGCGGCTATCAGCTTGGAGAAACGTTCATGCGCGAGTCAATGGATCTGTAGCGCTCTAACGGCAATGGCCGCTCCTGGCCGATTTGAGTCAAAACCTAGTGACCAAAATCGACCCAAAACTGACGTTCAGCACCTTCCGCAGGTGTAGTGACGACCTAGCAGCTGTGAACAGGCATACTTCACCTAAATCTAAACTGTTTTGAAGGTTGCTATGTACACACTGCGCAGATCACGTCCTGAAGATGGCCCTGCTCTCGTTGACCTTTGGCGGCGCTCCGTGGATGCCACCCATCACTTTCTCAGTGCCAAAGATCGAAAGGCCATTGATGCCGAAGTGTGTGGTTTTCTGCCCCATGCACCAGTGACTGTTGCAGTCGATGAAAATGACAATCCCTACGGCTTCATGCTGATCGATGGGACACATATGGAGGCGCTCTTCATCGATCCCGATGTCCGTGGAAACGGTATCGGTCGCCAATTGTTGCAGCATGGATTATCGCTGCATGGGGCATTGACCACGGACGTCAACATGCAGAATTCTCAAGCTGTTGGCTTTTATCAACGGATGGGATTCGTCGAAACTGGACGTTCGGAGGTGGATGCACAGGGGCGACCTTATCCCCTGATCCATCTGCGTTACCCAGGCTAGCTGGAAAGTAGACCGCCGCGGCTACAGACGACCAAAGCGGACACCACATGCCTATCGGATGGGAACAGGGGTGTTCTCCATTGCCATCCCTGTGTCCGGCTATACGGCGGCTCCTGGCCGAAATCTGACGTTGATAACGCTCAAAATAGCACTTATCGGGATTATCTAGCCTCAACATTCGCCATTTGATCGAGATTTGCGATAAGCCTTTTAAGCAGATCGACAAGCTGTGTCTCTTCCGCTTGCGTGAATCCAGTCATCGCCTCGCGATTTCCTTGAAACAGAGTCATGATTGCGTGAGGCATGCGTTCCTGCGCAGCCTTTGTAAGCATTATTCGACTGCTCCGACCATCCTCCGGATTGGGTGTTCGCTCGATCAAGCCGTCCCTTTCCATGCGAGCCAGCATCTGCGCCATTGGAGGCTGCTCAATCTTGGCAAATCGGGCAAGGTCGCGCTGCGTGCTTGCGCTTCCGTCCTTCAGCGCAACCAGCACAGGTAATTGACCGACGCCGAAACCTAAGGGTTTAAGACGCGACTCGCTAAGCCGAGCGAAGCCCCTCGCCGCCAGACTTATGAGATGCCCCGGCGTAGAAAGCACATTTTCAGTCATATCGCTTCCTTTTTATTAGCGCTTTACATATATAGATACGTACGTATATATTATATAAATAACGGATGCCAAGCAATGCCGGCCCGCTGGCATCAACCATCCCTTCAACCCCTCCCGAGGAAATTAATATGTCGAAGAGTGATATTGAAGTCATCAAAGGAATGTATGAACGCTTCAATGCGAGAGACATCGATGGCGTGCTTGCCGCGACTGCCGATGACGTCGCTTGGGCAAACGGCATGGACGGTGGTCACGTTCATGGGCATGAAGCTGTGCGCGACTACTGGACACGCCAATGGGCTGTCGTCAGCCCACACGTTGAGCCGATAGCATTTCAACAGACCACGGATAGTGCCGTCGTTGTTGAGGTGATCCAGTCAGTATTCAACCTCGACGGTAAGCCGTTAAAAAATGACCTGACTCATGGGCTGAAGGATAAGACAGTGATGCATATTTTCCGGATGGATAGCAACAAAGTCACGCGCTTCGATATTCAGGACAAGCAATAAGCATCGGATTCAAATTGCCAAGGGATGATGGTATTTACTTGTATCGATTCGATAAGGGCAAAATGATCTTGAACAGAGCGGTCCTGTTCATTCAATCGCCTCGCGATAGCGTTGAGCTTGACCTGTGAACAATCGGACAGATCAATTCCCTTTGGCAAATACTGCCTTACAAGATCATGGGCGTTCTTATTCGCTGCGCGTTACCAGAGGTTCTGTGGATCGCAAAGTACACCTTGATACCTGTGGCCAGTGCTACCCGGAAAAACGCCAAACTTAGGCCTCCCCGACTCAGTAACGCATTTCAACAATGCAGCCTGCGGGGTGGCGGGGGTTGGGCTGCGGCGACTTTCGGGGCCGAGCGAGCCGTTGGCAATGGGATGGACGCCCCCACCCGTAACGGCATCAAATGTGCCAAAGTGGAGGTGTTATGCAACCACTTGAACCGAGAGGAGCGTCCACCATGAAGATTACAACTATAGGCATCGATCTGGCAAAGAACGTGTTTCAAGTTCACGGCGTTGATGCGCACGGTAAGACGGTTATCAAGAAACAGCTTAAGCGTGACCAGGTAGCACTGTTTTTTGCCAACTTACCCACGTGCCTGGTTGGCATGGAAGCATGCGGCAGTGCTCACCACTGGGCCCGCAAGCTACAAGCCCTGGGCCATACGGTGCGCTTGATAGCCCCACAGTTCGTCAAGCCTTACGTCAAGACCAACAAGAACGATGCCGCCGACGCTCAGGCGATCTGTGAAGCGGTGGCGCGGCCCACCATGCGATTTGTGGCGATCAAGACGATCGATCAGCAGTCAGTGCTCGCGTTGCATCGGGCGCGTCAAGCGTTTGTTAAGGCGCGTACAGCTCAAGCCAATCAGATTCGCGGTCTGTTGGCCGAGTACGGTCTGGCGTTGCCCTTGGGTATTCACCACATCCCCCAGCGTGTGCCAGAACTGATTGAAGATGGGGGAATCGAATTGCCGGGTCAATTTCGCCTGTTGATTGAGCGGTTGGTGGAGCACTTTAAGGAACTGAATCAGCAAGTGATCGAACTGGAGGCTCAGATCAAGGCCTGGCACCGGGCCAATCCGGCTAGCAGCAGGCTAGAGAAGATTCCCGGTATCGGGCCGATTACGGCCAGTGCGCTGGTCGCTTCGATTGGCGATGCCCGGCACTTTATCAATGGTCGGCAGGTGGCCGCGTGGCTGGGATTAGTGCCTCGTCAGCATTCGACAGGCGGCAAAGCGGTGTTGTTAGGCATGAGCAAACGCGGCGATACGTACCTGCGCACGCTGCTGATTCATGGGGCTCGATCAGTCTTGTCTCACGCTTGGCGTCGGGCGGATCAGAGCCGTTGGCTGCATCGGTTGGTGCAGCGGCGCAACGCCAATGTAGCGGCGGTGGCCTTGGCCAACAAGAATGCCCGGATCATCTGGGCGTTACTGGCCCACGACCGAGAGTTCCGAGCCGATTACGTGTCTGTCGCCTCGTAATCGACCCGGCTGGTGTCTACAGCGTTCGCAATAGCAATGCAGTACCAATCTACCGATTGCTCAGGCGATCATGCAGTGATGGCAAAACAGGTCAGACCGTGGTTGGTCAAACCCGCTTCCTTCGCAGCACCTCGAGTGCGTGTAGGCGATTAGGGCACCAGCCAGCAGAACCCATCAGGGACAGCAGCATTGAATGCCGCCCTCAAAGTCCGGATGTACGGGTGCAATCTTCACCTGCTAACCACCATGAATTGAAAACTTGGCAAACCGGGGGCGTCCATGTACGAAGGCAGCCCGCATGGGCGGACGAGCAAGACGATGCGATGTTCGGCGCGCGGGGCGCCGAACCGGTCACGAGGAGCAAAGCCCGGCCCCCGCCACCCTGCAGGCGTCAATAGAAACAAATACCCCGGATCAATCCCCGGGCGTGGATGCCAGTGATACGCCCCATACTTGCAGCACAATTGCAGCATAAAAAATAGGCGTCACGGCCGGAAGCAAGGCATCGCGACGAGAAGTGCTTGGGTCCTTGGGCGACGGTTCAGGAAGCCAGCGCCCCATGCTGCCGCCGCTGCTCAAACAAGCAAACCGCCGCCGCCACCGCCACGTTCAGCGACTCCACATTCTCCGCCTGAGGAATGAATACCCGCCTGTCCGCAGCCAGCAGTAAATCGGCAGCCACGCCCTGCCCTTCATTCCCCAACACCCAGGCGCAATCCCGTGGCAGCGGAGCCTCGTACAAAGACCGGGCATCCTCCAGCGCCGTCGCCAGCAGAGGCACCGCCAGCCTATCCCGCAAAGCTATCAAATCCACATGCTCATAAATCGTCATCACGAAATGAGCCCCCTGCGCGCTGCGCAATACCTTGGGCGACCAGGCCGCCGCGCAGCCCGGCGATAAATACGCCTGGTCCATGCCGGCCGCCGCCGCCGTGCGCAGCAAGGTGCCCACGTTCCCCGGATCCTGGATGCGGTCCAGCCATAGGCAATTGCGATCGATCCGCGTCGGCAACTGCGGCGTCGGCACCGCTACGACAAAATAAACGCCCTGCCCGTGCTCGACCTGCGACAAACCCTTGGCTAATCGCGAATCGCAACTCAGACATATCGAAGAATCCAGCGCATGCGCCAGACTCTTCAATTCCGCCTGCGCATCCAATTTATCCGCATCGAACAAGGCCAGCTCCGGCGGCCCCGCATAGTCCAACCAAGCCTGGCAAAGATGAGTCCCTTCAAGCAAGACGCGCGGCGCGCCAGCGTCGGCGCCCACATCCCGCTTGCCGCCGGCCAGCCGCAGCAGCCGCTTGTACAAGGGGTTGTCCCGCGAGGAAATATGCTTCATTTGAAACGTCCGGTTCAATGGGCAGCCCCGTGAAAAAAGCGTTGGGGTCCTGTTTGATGGAGGGAGATCGGCGTAGCCCTCAGCCCAGGCTCGGCACCATCAGGCAGCCGCGTCCAGCAGCCGCCTGACCGGCGCGAAGCTGCGCCGGTGCGCCGGGCATGGCCCGTGTGACTCCAGGCGCTGCAAATGCAGGGCCGTGCCATATCCCTTGTGCTGGTCAAAGGCGTAATCGGGATAGACCTCGTGCAAAAGCCGGCAATCGGCATCCCTTGAGGTCTTCGCCAGTATCGACGCCGCTGAAATCGATGCCACCAGCGCATCGCCGCCGACGACGGCTTCGGTCAGGCAGGCCAGCCCCTTGGGCAGGCAGTTGCCGTCGATCAATGCCTTGCCCGGAACCACGGACAAGCCTTCGCAGGCCCTGCGCATGGCCAGCATGGTGGCTTGCAGGATGTTCAGGGTGTCGATCTCCTGCACGCTGGCGCTGGCCACGCACCATGCCACCGCCCGCTCGCGTATGACCAGGCTGAGCTCTTCGCGGCGTGCTGCCGTCAGCTTCTTGGAGTCGTCCAGCCCCTCGATGGCGCATCCCGGATCCAGAATGACCGCGGCGGCGAATACCGGTCCCGCCAGGGGGCCGCGCCCGGCTTCGTCGATGCCTGCGACGTGGATGCCCGGCACGTCGACGCCCGCGAATAAATCAGGCTGACGCATGGCCGGCCTGCTCGATGATGGCGCGCGCGGCCAGTGCCGGCGTATCGCGCCACAAGGATTGATGGATGGCGGTGAAACGGCCGGCCACCTGCCGGGCGTAAGGCGCGTCGGTCAGCGCCTTCCAGGTGGCCTCGGCCAGGGCCTGCGGCGTGGCATCGTCCTGCAACAGCTCGGGCACGACGAAGTCGCGCGCCAGCACATTGGGCAGGCCCACCCAGGGGACGTAGGGCCGTGCCTGGCCGGATTTCCATTCCATCATGCGTTTCATCATGGGCGACAGCACATAAGAGATCACCATCGGACGCTTGAACAAGGCGGCCTCCAGCGTTGCGGTGCCGCTGGCGACCAGAACCGCATCAGCCGCCTCCATGACGTTCCAGGCCGCCGGCCGGGAATCGAATACATCGTCTTGCCCCGGCTGAGACATGGACGCCTCGACCGCGCCGCCGCCGCCGCGCCCTGCCGCATCGGCAGAGCCCGAGGCGGATGCGGCGACGCCAGGCCGCGCCTGATCGATGATAAGGCAATTGGCGACCGGATGCTGATCGAGCAGGGCCTGGAATTCGCGGCGGCGTTCCGCATTGACCATGGGCACCAGTATCTGAAGATCGGGGTCCTGCTTCAGCAGCATCTGCGCGGCTTGCAGGAAGCGCGGCGCCAGCAGCTTGATTTCCGAGGCTCGGCTTCCCGGCATCAGGGCCAGCACGCGCGCGCCCGGGTCCACGCCCAGGTGGCGGCGGGCGGCGGCCTTGTCCGGCTCCATGGGAATGACCTCGGCCAGGGGATGGCCCACATAGGTTACCGGCACGCCTTCCTTCTGATAGATTTCCTCCTCGAAAGGAAACAGCACCAGCATGTGCGAGACGGCTTCGCGTATCTTGTGTATGCGCTCGTAACGCCAGGCCCAGATGGACGGCCCCACGAAATGCACGGTGGGAACGCCGGCCTGCTTCAGCTGATGTTCCAGGCGCAGGTTGAAATCGGGCGCGTCGATGCCGACGAAGACATCCGGCCTGTCGGCCAGCCAGCGCTTCTTGACGTCGAAATAGGTGGCCAGCAGGCTGGGCAGGCGCTTGAAGGCGTCCACATAGCCGAATACGGTCAGGGCATTCATGGAATGCCAGGCATCGAAACCCTGGCCCTCCATGGCCGGCCCGCCTATGCCCTGGCACAGGCTTTGGGGCCGGTCGCCGTGTATGCCCCGCATCACCCTGGCGGCCAGCAGGTCACCCGAGGGCTCGCCCGCCACCATGCCGACGCGCAGGCTCATGAGCGCGCGATGCCCCGTGTCGAGGCGGCCAGGAAGTCGATCATCACCTGCAACGCGTCATGCTCCGCGGGCCGCTCGCCTTGCAGGGCGCGCATCTGCTCGCAGGCTTCCTCGACTTTCAGATTGCGGCGATAAAGCAGCTTGTAGGCTTCCTTCAGGGCGGCGACGGCCTCGGGGCTGTAGCCGCGCCGGCTCAGGCCTTCCGAATTGATGCCCACCGGGCGGAAAGGGTCGCCCGCGCCGATCAGGTAGGGGGGGATGTCCTGGCGAACCGCGCTGGTGCCGCCTATCATGGTGTGCGCGCCGATGCGCACGAACTGATGGACGGCGGTCAGGCCGCCCAATATGGCCCAGTCGCCGATATGGATGTGGCCCGCCAGTTGCACGCTGTTGGCGATGACGGTATGGCTGCCTATCTGGCAGTCGTGCGCAATATGCACGTAGGCCATGATCCAGTTGTCGTCGCCCAGGCGCGTCACGCCCACGTCCTGCGCGGTGCCGGTGTTGATCGTGACGTATTCGCGCACGGTGTTGCCGTCGCCGATCTCGAGCCGCGTGGGCTCGCCGTCGTACTTCTTGTCTTGCGGGATGCCGCCAATGGAGCAGAAGCGGTAGAAGGTGTTGTTGGCACCGATGTTCGTGTGGCCGTCGATGACGCAATGCGGGCCCACCACCGAACCCGCGCCTATGGTGACGTGCTCGCCGATGATGCTGTAGGGTCCTATGCTGACGTCGTCCGCTATCGAGGCGCCGGCGGCAACCAATGCGGTGGGGTGAATCAAACTGGCCATTGCTACTCTTCCAGCACGCGTATCGCACACATGATTTTTGCCTCGGCCGCCACCTGTCCGTCGACGGTGGCCTGCGCCGTATATTTGCAGATCGAACGGCTGATGCGGTCGGCCGTGACTTCCAGGCGAAGCTGGTCGCCCGGCACGACCGGACGCCGGAAGCGCGCGCCGTCGACGCCGACCAGGTAATAGGCGATCTTTTTGTCGGCCGGGTTCACCCCGCTGTCGTCCTCGAAGGAAAACAAGGCGGCCGCCTGGGCCAGCGCCTCGATGATGAGCACGCCCGGCATGACCGGATGATGCGGAAAATGGCCTGTGAAAAAGGGCTCGTTCATCGACACATTCTTGATGGCCACGATGCTTTTGCCCGGAACCATTTCAAGCACACGATCGACCAGTAGCATCGGGTAGCGATGCGGCAAGCGATCCATGATTTGTCTAATGTCGAGTTCCATCTTGTCTATATCCTGCGTGCAATGACCGGCAATGCGGTTATTTGGGTTGCTGTTCGTTTCTTTCGATTGATTTGAGCCGGCGCCGCAACTGGGCCAGTTGCGACAGGACGGCGGCGTTTCGCTGCCATGCGACGTGTTCCGCAAAAGGATACACGCCGGTGTAGCGGCCCGGCTTGGCGATGCTGGACGTGACCGCCGTGCCGCCGGACACATGGACGTCGTCGCCCAGCACCAGATGGCCCGACAGCATGGCGGCGCCGCCTATGGTGCACCGCTGCCCGATGATCGTGGAGCCCGCGATGCCCACGCAGGCCGCCATGGCGGTGTGGTCGCCGATCTGGACGTTGTGCCCGATCATGATCTGGTTGTCCAGCTTCACGCCATTGCCGACCACGGTGTTTTCCAGCGCGCCGCGGTCGACGGTGGTGTTGGCGCCGATCTCGACGTCGTTGCCCACGGACACCCCGCCGATCTGGGCGATCTTGGCCCAGGCGCCGGGCGCCTGCCTGGGGTCGGGCGCGAATCCGAAGCCATCGGCCCCCAGAACGCAGCCCGAATGCAGGATGGCGCGATCGCCCACGATTACATTGTGATAAAGGGTGACGCGGGCATGCAGCAGGCCGTCGCGGCCGATCACGGAGTGCGCGCCCACGACGCAGCCCGGCCCCAGGCGCGTGCCCGCCCCGATGCGCACGCCCTCTTCGACGACGCAGTGCGGCCCTATGCTGGCCCCGGCCTCGATCTGCGCCGACGGCGCAATGATGGCGCTGGGATGGATGCCGGTTTCCAGGCGAGCCAGCCTGTGCCGGTCGAACCACTGGGCCAGCAAGGCATACATCAGGTAGGGCTGGCTGCAAAGCACCGGCAGGAAGGCGTAGCTGCCCTCTTCGAGCTCTTTGTAGGCCGATTCCGTCATGATGACGGCGGCGGCCCGTGACTGGGGCAACTGAGCCTGCAGCTTGGGATTGGATAGAAAGCTGATTTCGTCCGGGCCCGCGCAAAGCAAAGAGCCCAGGCCCCTTATGCGGGGCGTAGGCTCGTGTTCTGCATTGACCGGTTTGCAATCCAGCTGGACGGTGTTGGCCTGGGCCAGCAGTTCCTGCAGTGTAGGCGCCTGACCGGGCGCTAGCAATACCGGCATTTTCCTTTAGCCGCCAAGCGCTTTCATGACCTGGTCGGTGATATCGACTTTAGGACTGACGGTGACGGCATCCTGGATGATCAAGTCGTAGCCTTGCTGCTCGGCGATTTTCTTGATGGCCGCATCCGCCTTCTCGACGATGCCCGAGAATTCCTCGTTGCGGCGGCGATTGAAGTCTTCCTGGAATTCGCGGCGCTTGCGCTGCAGGTCGGAATCCAGGTCGGCCAACTGCCGCTGGCGCTTGATGCGCTCGGATTCGGACAGCACCGGCGCGTCCTTGTCGAATTTCTGGGCTTCGCTGCGCAGCCTGTTGGCCAGGTTCTGCAGTTCGTCGTCGCGCTTCTTGAATTCGGATTCGATCTTGGTCTGGGCTGCCTTGGCGGGTTTGGAATCGCGCAAGATGCGCTCTGTGCTCACGAAGCCTATCTTGGTTGCCTGCGCATACACCGGAGCGGCCACCATGGCACCGACCCCCAGCGCTGCCGCCAGCACCAGGCTGCGGTTGCCGCGGCCGATACTACGGGTTAATGCAGAAAGTTTTAAAGCGAATTGAGACTTCATGGAAAAATCTACCTTGCGATAATTGCAGAGATAAAACAGTTATTGTGCCATTAAACGGCGCACATCAAAAACCGGTTCCGATCTGGAACTGGAATGCCTGCTTGTCGTCGCCTTCCTTGGCGTTGAGCGCCCGGCCGTAGGACAGCTGCAGCGGTCCCAGCGGCGATTGCCACGACAGGCCGATACCGGCCGAATACTTCCAGCCGCAAGGATCTTCCGAGCGATTGTTTATGCCGCGCGAGCAGTTGCCGCCGCTGGTGTTGGCCACCTGGCCCGCATCGGTGAACAGGAACCAGCGCAGGGTCCGGTCGCGCGAGGCCCCGGGGAAAGGCAGGTACAGCTGCACGTTGCCCACGATGCGGCGCGAGCCGCCCAGGTAATCGTTGGTCAGCGTGTCGCGCGGGCCGAGGGATGCGCCCTCGTAGCCGCGCACCGAGCCTATGCCGCCGCCGTAGATGTTCTTGATGACCGGGAAGGTCTTGCCGCCATAGGTCTTGCCCCAGTCGGCCAGGCCGTTGAAGGCCAGCGTGTAGGCGCGGCCCAGCGGCAGGTAGTACTGCTGCTGCGCGCTGAACATGTAGTAGCGCAGGTCCATGGTGGACAGGTCGGCCGACAGGCGGGTGTAGCTGCCCTTGGTCGGGGCGATGGCGCTATCGCGCGTGTCCTTGGACCAGCCCACGTTGAAGATGACCGAGTTGGTGGCTTCGCCGTATTCCTTGACGAAATCCTGGTAGGCCTGCGGCGTGTATAGCGTGCTCAGCTGGCTGAGCTTGTTGTGCTCGAAGCTGACGCCTGTGAATATACGGTCGAACTCGGAAATGGGCACGCCGAAATTCAGGCCGCCGCCAAAGGCCGTGACGCGGTAGTTGCCGAAGGAGTCGCGGCTGTCGTACGGCGTGGTGCGGCGATAGTAGATGGACGTGGTCTTGCTGATGCCGTCGCGGGTCCAGTACGGATTGGTGTGCGAAATGATCGCGGCGCGGTTCGTCTTGCTGGTGTTGACCTGCAGGGACAGGGTGTTGCCGCTGCCGAAGATGTTGTCCTGGCTGATGCCGGCCGACAGGATGAGCTTGTCGGTGGAGCCATAGCCCACGCCCAGGTTGATCAGGCCGGTGGGTTTTTCCTTGACGTCGACGTTGACGTCGACCTGGTCGGGCGAGCCGGCCACCGGCGTGGTGTGCACGTTGACGTCGTTGAAGTAGCCCAGGCGATCGACGCGGTCGCGCGAGGACTTGATGCTGGCCGAATCGTACCAGGCCGCCTCTTGCTGGCGCATCTCGCGGCGTATGACCTCGTCGCGGGTGCGCGTATTGCCGCCGATCTGTATGCGGCGCACGTATACGCGGCGGCCCGGATCGACGTAGAAGGTCAGGTCTGTTTCGTGGTTGTCGCGGTCGAGCACCGGATTGGGGTTCACGTTGGCAAATGCATAGCCCAGCGTGCCCAGGTATTCGGTAATGGCCTTGACCGTGGCATTGGTCTTGGCGGCCGAGAACTTCTCGCCTTCCTTTATCTCGACCAGGGGCTGGATCTTGTCGTCCAGGCCGAGCAGGTCGCCGGCCAGCTTGACGCTGCGCACGGTGTAGGGCTCGCCCTCGTGCAGGGTCAGGGTAATGAAGATATCGTGGCGGTCGGGCGAAATCGTGACCTGGGGGGGCTCGGCGGAGTACTCCAGATAGCCGCGGTCCAGATAGTAGGAACGGATGCGCTCGACGTCGCCCTCGAGCTTCTCGCGGGAGTATTTGTCGGTGCCGGTGTACCAGGTCATCATGCCGGAGGTGGTCAGCTCCATTTCATCCAGCAAGGTGCCTTCGGAAACGGCCTTGTTGCCCACGATGTGGATCTCGCTGATCTTGGCCAGGTCGCCTTCGAAGATATCGAAGCTGACGCCCACCCGGTTGCGCGGCAGGGGCGTGATGATGGGGTTGACCTCGACGCCGTACTTGCCTTTGGACAGGTACTGCTGCTTGAGTTCGAATTCGGCCCGTTCCAGCATGGAGCGGTCGAACACCCTGCCCTGGCCGAAGCCAACCTGCGCCAGCGATTTGGTGATGGCCTTGGCGTCGAACTCGCGCATGCCGTTGAAGCTGACCGATGCGATGGTGGGCCGCTCTTGCACGGTGACCACCAGCACATCGTTGCTGGTGTCGATCTTCACGTCGCTGAAGAAGCCGGTGGCATACAGGCGCTGAATGGCCTCGGCGGCCTGGGCGTCGGTGAACTGTTCGCCCACCTTGACCGGCAGATAGCTGAAGATCGTACCGGCGTCGACCCGCTGGATGCCATTGACCTGGATATCGCGCACCACAAAAGGCGTAAACGCGCTTGCAATACTGGGAGCAAGCAAGGCCGCCAACAAAACAGGCATGGCGCGCTTGGCAAAATGGAATTTCCGGCTAAACGACATCCTGGAGGATCCTTGGGCGATTAAATGGTGGAAGATTGTAAGACACAAAAGCGCTAACTGAAAAGACGTGTGAAATCGTTGAAAAAAGCCAGGCTCATGAGGGCCGCCAGCAGGCCCAGGCCGATGCGCTGGCCGTTCTCCAGCCAGCTGTCGGGTATGGGCCTGCCCCGGATGGCTTCAAGGGCGTAATACAGAAGGTGCCCGCCATCCAGCATGGGTATGGGTAGCAAATTTAACACGCCGATACTAACACTGATCAGTGCCAGAAACCCTATGTAGGCGGCCAGGCCGATGCGGGCGGTCTGGCCGGCGTAGTCGGCGATGGTGACGGGCCCGCTTATGTTGCGCAGCGACACGTCGCCGACCACCATGCGGCCCATCATTTTCAGGGAGAACCATACGGTATCCGCCGTGCGGGACAGGCCCCGCCCTATGCTGTCCAGCAAGCCGTAGCGCACCTGCACCATGGGGAAGTCCGCGCCCAGCATGACGCCGATGCGGCCGATGACGCTGCCGTCGTCCTGCGTATGAGCGGCCGGCGTGACCGTCAGGGTGAGCGGCGCGCCGTCCCGCAGGACGGTGATGGCCAGGGACTGGCCTGCATGCTTCTGGATTTCGGACACCATGGCGCCGGCCGACGGCTTGTCGAGGCCGCCCACGGCGATCACGGTGTCGCCGGCCCGCAAGCCGGCCCGCTCGCCGGGCTCGCCTGCGTTGACCCCATTTATGATGGGCGTGGGCGTTGCCAGGCGAAGGCCGGCATCGGCCATCGGATCGGCGGCGTCGGATTCGATTGCGCCGGCTTCGGCCTGCAGGACTCGCTCGCGCGGCATGCCCGTGGCGGCGTCGACGCCCACCTGTGCCCTGCCACCGCTGGTCAGGACATCCAGCAACTGCCACCGCGCCTCGCCCCAGGATTGCACGGCCTGCCCATTGACGGAGGTAATGCGATCGCCGGCCTGGAAGCCGGCCTGGGCGGCCGCCGTGCCGGCCGGCGGCGGCGCCAGGATGGCCGCGGGCTCCTGCGTGCCGGCCAGATTCAGCGCGGTATACAGCACGGCGGCCAGCAGCAGGTTGGCAAGAGGGCCGGCCAGGACGATGGCGCTGCGTTGGGCCAGGCTCTTGCGGTTGAAGGATTCCGCGGCTTGCTCGGCCGAGGCGCCCGGCTGGGGATCGTCCTGCATTTTCACATAGCCGCCCAGAGGGATGGCGGACAGCGCCCATTGCGTGCCGTGGCGGTCGACCCGCTGGGCGAGCACCTTGCCGAAACCGACGGAAAACTTCAGCACCCGCACGCCGCAGCGTCGGGCTACCCAATAATGCCCAAGCTCATGAAACGTGACCAGGACGCCGAGGGCGACGGCAAAGGCAAGCAAGGTAAAAAACATGGAGTTCCAGGAAAACGGCGGCTCAGGCCCGGAGCAGGCAAAGCTCCGAGGCGATACGGCGGCTGCGGGCATCGAGCGCCAGCACGTCATCGAGCGAATCGAGCGCGGTGGCGGGCATGCCTGCAATCCGGTCCAGACAGGCTTCGATGACCCGGGCGATTTCAGTATAGCGAATTTGCTGTTTCAAGAAACAGTCGACGGCAATCTCGTTGGCGGCATTCAGGGCCACGCAGGCCGCCTGCCCGGTTTCAAGCGCATCGAAGGACAGCCGCAGGCAGGGAAAGCGGGCGAAATCGGGTTCTTCGAAATCGAGGCGGCCCAGGGCCGTCAGGGCAAGCAGCCCCACCCCGCTGGCGATGCGCTCGGGAAAGCCCAGCCCGTACGCGATGGGCGTGCGCATGTCGGGCTGCCCCAGTTGCGCAAGAATGGAGCCGTCTTCGTACTCGACCATGGAGTGGACCATGCTCTGCGGATGGACCACGACCTGGATCCGATCGACAGGCATGGCGAACAGCCAGTGCGCTTCGATGACTTCCAGGCCCTTGTTCAGCATGGTGGCCGAATCGACGGAAATCTTGCGGCCCATGCTCCAGTTGGGATGGGCGCAGGCCTGGTCCGGGGTCACGTCGGACAGCTGGTCAAGCGCCGTGCTGCGGAAAGGCCCTCCGGATGCGGTCAGCAGCAGGCGCCTTACCCCCCTGGCGGGGGTGGTCGGCGCCTGGGCGCGGCCTGATTGCGGCATGCATTGGAAAATGGCGTTGTGTTCGCTGTCTATGGGCAGGAGTTCTGCGCCGCATTCGCGCACGGTGCGCATGAACAGCCCTCCCGCCGCGACCAGCGCCTCTTTGTTGGCCAGCAGCACGCGCTTGCCGGCGCGCGCGGCCGCCAGGGCCGAAGGCAGGCCCGCGGCGCCCACGATGGCCGCCATGACGGTGGTCACCTGGGGATCGGCCGCCGTGTCGGCCAGGGCCTGGGCGCCGACCCGGATCTCGGGCATGGGCCGCGTGCCCGTCCATGCCTGCCTGAACCGGTCGCGGGCCTGGCCATCGGGCACGATGACAACCTTGGCGCCCGTACTGGCGGCCTGTTCGGCCAATTGCTCGATGCGGCTGTGCGCGCTGAGCGCATGGACCGAAAGCGTGTCGGGATGGCGGGCGATGACGTCCAGCGTATTGACGCCGATCGAGCCGGTGGAACCCAGCACGCATACGCGCTGCTCTTTCATTGGCCCGGGACTCCTGTCAGCAGCAAAGCCAGGGGCGCGACCGGCAGCAAGGCATCGATGCGGTCGTACACGCCTCCGTGGCCGGGCAGGAGCCCGCTGGAATCCTTGACGCCGGCGCGCCGCTTGAGCAGGGATTCGAACAGGTCGCCGACGATGGACAGCGCCGCAAGAAAGACCGCGATGATCAGCATCAGCCACCATGGCCAGCGCTGGGCCAGCGCATTGCCGAAGCTGCCCGGCCAGTAGGCGCTGGCCATGACCCAGACGGCCGCCGCCAGCACGCCGCCCGCCGCGCCCTCCCAGGTCTTGCCCGGGCTGACCTTGGGTGCAAGCTTGCGCCGCCCCAGCGCCTTGCCGGTAAAGTAGGCCGCGATGTCGGCAAACCAGATCAGCGCCAGCAGGGACACCAGGAACCAGGCTCCATGGCCCAGGAACAACTGGACCAGCGCCGCCCACACGCCCGCCACGGCCAGGATGCCGAACAGGCTCAGGCATGCGCCGCCCTGGCGGACCTGGGCCTGGCCGCGATAGACCATGGCGCTGGCTCCCGCCACCCAGATGATGGCGATGATGGGCAGCAGCCATTGACTCACGATGGCCCGCAGGCCAACGGCCCAGGACGCCGGCGGGGCCGACAGCCACTGATGCGCGACCAGCAGCATTCCCAGCGCGGACAGCACGGCGACGATGAGCGGAAACGGGGTGCCCTCGCGGGGCCAGGTCAGGCGCAGCCATTCCCAAAGGGCGCAGCCGGCCGTCAGCGTGAACAGCAGGACCAGGGGCCACGGGCTGGGCGCCAGCAGCGTCCCGAGCAATACGGCGAGCAGGACTATCGCCGTCACGACGCGCTGCTTTAACATGGCTGCTCCCTTTTTAGACAGGCCCTAGACCACGCCGGAAACCTGGGCGCTGGTGCGCCCGAATCGACGTTCGCGGGTCTTGTACCACTCGAAGGCGGCGTCGATTTCCTTGGCGCCGAAGTCCGGCCAATAGTCTTGCGAAAAATACAGTTCAGTATAGGCCAGTTGCCATACAAGAAAATTCGAGATGCGCTGCTCGCCACCGGTGCGGATGAAAAGGTCGGGCTCGGGCGCATAGGCCATGGAAAGATGATCGGCCAGCATGGCTTCGTCGATGGCCTGCGGAGTGCCGGCCAGCTCGGGGCGGCTTTCGAGCAGGCGGCGCATGGCTTGCAGGATGTCCCAGCGGCCGCCGTAGTTGGCGGCGATGGTCAGGTTCAGCGCGCTGTTGTGCTCGGTGCGCTGCTCCGCCAGGCGGATCAGGTCGCGCAGCTTGGGCTCGAACGGCTCGAGGTCGCCGACGACCCGCAGGCGCACACCCTGCTGTTCGAGCTTGCCGACTTCTTTTTCCAGCGTCTGGATGAACAGGCGCATCAGCAGCGATACTTCTTCCTTGGGCCGGCGCCAGTTCTCGGAACTGAAGGCGAACAGCGTAAGGTATTCGACGCCGCGCTTGCCGCAGGCTTCGACCACGCGCCGCACCGCCTGGACCCCGCGCACGTGGCCCGCCGTCCTTGGAAGAAAACGCTTGGTGGCCCAACGGCCATTGCCGTCCATGATGACGGCCAGATGGCGCGGAACGTCGGTGCAGGCAGGTATGGACAGTGTGGAGCTGCTGAGCATGAGAGGTGTAATCCGTAGCGCCGGGGCGGCGGCTAGACCGTCATGATCTCGGCTTCTTTCTGCGCAACCAGCTTGTCGATCTCGGCCACATGCTTGTCGGTCAGCTTCTGGATGTCGTCCTGCATGCGACGTTCGTCGTCTTCGGAGATTTCCTTGTCCTTGACCAGCTTCTTGAGCGTGTCGTTGGCGTCGCGGCGCAGATTGCGAACGGCGATCTTGGCGTCTTCGCCTTCGGTGCGCACCACCTTGGTGAGGTCGCGCCGGCGCTCTTCGGTCAGGGCCGGCATGGGAACGCGGATGTTGTCGCCCATGGAGATCGGGTTCAGGCCCAGGTCGGATTCGCGTATGGCTTTTTCGACGGGACCGGCCATGTTCTTTTCCCAGACCTGCACGCTGATGTTGCGGGCGTCGACCAGGTTCACGTTGGCGACCTGGCTGACGGGAACCGGCGAGCCGTAGTATTCCACCATGACGTGATCGAGTATGCCGGCGTGGGCGCGGCCGGTGCGAATCTTGGACAAGCCGGTCTTGAGCGTTTCAATCGACTTGCCCATGCGTGATTCGGCCGATTTCTTGACTTCTGAAAGACTCATTACTATTCCTTTAATCAAACGTGTACCAGTGTACCTTCGTCTTCGCCCGAGACGGCGCGCTTCAGGGCGCCCGGCTTGTTGATGGAGAACACCTTGATGGGCAGCTTCTGGTCGCGGCACAGGGCGAACGCGGTGGCATCCATGACCTCCAGGCGGCGCACGATGGCTTCATCGAAGCTGATGCGCGCATAGCGCGTGGCGCTGGGATCCTTGTTGGGATCGGCGCTGTAGATGCCGTCCACCTTGGTCGCCTTCAGGACGATTTCAGCGCCGATCTCGGCCCCGCGCAGCGCGGCGGCGGTATCGGTGGTGAAAAAAGGATTGCCCGTTCCGGCCGCGAACACCACGACCTTGCCTTCTTCGAGGTAGCGCAAGGCCTTGGGGCGGATATAGGGTTCGACGACCTGGTCGATGTTCAGGGCGGACTGGACCCGGGTGTCGACGCCGCGGTGCTTCAGCGCGTCTTGCAGCGCCAGGGCATTCATGACGGTTGCCATCATGCCCATGTAGTCGGCCGTGGCGCGGTCCATGCCCTGGGCGCCGGGAGCGACGCCCCGGAAAATATTCCCGCCACCAATGACGATCGCCAATTCCACGCCCAGCGTGGCGACTTCGGCGATTTCTTCCGTCATGCGCAATATGGTAGAGCGATTGATCCCAAAGGCGTCTTCTCCCATCAGCGCTTCGCCGGAAAGTTTGAGAAGAACACGCTTGTACGATCTGGTGGTCATAGGTAGTATCCCAGGTAAACGATCCAACGAAAGTGTAAGCCAGAGTCGGGCCTGCGTGGCGACGCAGGCCCGACTTTTTTGCTTAAGCGATATTAAGCGTTGCCGGCTGCCGCAGCGGCGACTTCCGCTGCGAAATCTTCCGATTTCTTCTCGATGCCTTCACCAACGACGTACAGTGCAAAGCGCGCGACGGATGCGCCCTTTTCCTTGAGCATCTGCTCGACGGATTGCTTGTCGTTCTTGACGAAGGGCTGGGACAGCAAGGTGACTTCCTTCAGGAACTTCTGTACCGAACCTTCGACCATCTTGGCGACGATTTCGGCGGGCTTGCCGGACTCGGCGGCCTTCTGCTCGGCGACCGAACGCTCGGTGGCGATATCGGCGGCGGGCACGCCGTTGGCGTCGAGCGCCTTGGGCTTGGTGGCGGCGATGTGCATGGCCACGTCCTTGCCGGTTTCTTCCGGGCCGGAGTATTCAACCAGAACGCCGATCTTGCCGCCATGCACATAGCTGGCCAGCTGATTGGCGGTCTCGAAGCGCTCGAAGCGGCGGACCGAGACGTTCTCGCCGATTTTGCCGACCAGGGCGGCGCGGGTGCTTTCGACCGTGCCCTCGCCCATGGGCAATTCGTTCAGCGCGGCAATGTCGGCCGGATTCTTTTCGGTAACCAGTTCGACCAGTTGATTGATGAAGCCGATGAAATCGTCGTTCTTGGCAACGAAGTCGGTTTCGCAGTTGACTTCGATGACCGTGCCGCGCTTGCCGTCGGCCGCCACGTGCAGGCCGATCAGGCCTTCGGCCGTGACGCGGGCAGCGGCCTTGCTGGCCTTGTTGCCCAGTTTTACGCGGAGAATCTCTTCGGCACGTGCCAGGTCGCCTTCGGCCTCGGTCAATGCCTTCTTGCACTCCATCATGGGCGCGTCGGTCTTCTCGCGCAGTTCTTTGACCATGGATGCGGTAATTTGAGCCATTCTTTTCTCCAGTTCTTTAAAACACGCCCCGGCGGGCCGGGGCAGGTGCGAAACGACATGAGCGGCCGTCGCCGGCGGGCGGCGGCCCCTGCCCCGGACCGGCCGGGGCACACGTTTTATTCGCGGTCTTCTTCTTCGACCTCGACGAACTCTTCGTCGCCTTCGGTGATTTCCTCGACCAGGCCGTTCAGGTTCTGTTCGCGGCCTTCCAGCACGGCGTCGGCCATGCCCTTGGCATACAGCGCAATCGCCTTGGCGGAGTCGTCGTTACCCGGAATGATGTAATCGACGCCGTCGGGCGAGTGATTGGTATCGACCACGGCGACCACGGGGATGCCCAGGGTGCGCGCTTCGGCGACGGCAATCTTGTGGTAGCCCACGTCGATGACGAACAGCGCGTCGGGCAGGGTGTTCATGTCCTTGATGCCGCCGATGGCCTTGTTGAGCTTTTCCAGCTCGCGATCGAACATCAGGGCTTCTTTCTTGCTCATGCGCTCGGTGGCGCCGTCGGCCAGTTGCGCTTCCATTTCCTTCAGGCGCTTGACCGAGGTCTTGACCGTCTTGAAGTGGGTCATCATGCCGCCCAGCCATCGGCTGTCGACGTAGGGCATGCCGCAACGGGCGGCTTCAGCGGCGACGAGCTCGCGCGCGGCGCGCTTGGTGCCGACGAACAGGACGTTGCCGCCGCGTGCGGCAACCTGGCGAACGAACTTGGCCGCTTCCTGGTACTTGACGACGGTTTGCTCAAGGTTGACGATATGGATCTTGTTACGCTGACCGAAGATGAACTGAGCCATCTTGGGGTTCCAGTAACGGGTCTGGTGGCCAAAATGGACACCGGCTTCCAGCATTTCACGCATCAAAGACATAATATTCTCCAAGGGTTCAGTCTTGTACCCCACTTGTATCGGCCGTTCATGCCTGCCGGCCTTGCGGCCAAGCCTTGCAGTCAGCGCTGCAGTTACACTATGAACGTCGACACCCTCAAATTGCGGGGCACGCGATTTTTAAAACCAGATTGATTAAAACCAAAAACTTCTAAAACTACTTTTCTAAAACTACTTTCTTGCTGCTTCGCCTCAAGCCTTAAACAGTTAGTCAATGCTTAAACAGTTAGTCAACGCAGTTAGTTAGCGTTAACCAACATATAACTGCCAAAGCAAAACAGCTTTTCCCCAAGGCTTCCCTAAATGGGAAATTCCAAGAAAGCCTATAATTCTACTATTTTTAGCCTACATTATTCAAGTTGCCATGAGTACCCTAGTCACCGACCCCTCCGATCTGAACAAAATGCGCGCGGCCTGCCAGGCGGCGGCGGCCACCCTGGACTACCTGGAGCCCCACGTGCGCGCCGGAGTCAGCACGGGCGAGCTCGACAGGTTGTGCATGGACTTCATCACCCATGAGCTCAAGGTGGAGTCGGCCACCGTGGGCTATGCGCCGCCGGGCTACACCCCATTTCCAGCCTCGATCTGCACTTCGGTCAACCATGTCATCTGCCATGGCATACCGGGCGACAAGGTGCTCAAGAACGGCGACATCATGAACATCGACGTCACCGTCATCAAGGATGGCTGGTTCGGCGACACCAGCCGCATGTATTACGTGGGCGAGCCGTCCATCCTGGCCAGGCGCCTGACCGAAACCACCTACGAGTGCATGTGGCTGGGCATCGAGCAGGTCAGGCCGGGGGCCACCCTGGGCGATATCGGCAGCGCCATCCAGAAGCATGCCGAAAAGCAGGGCTTTTCGGTGGTGCGTGAATATTGCGGTCACGGGGTGGGGCGAAAATTCCATCAGGATCCCCAGGTGCTGCACTACGGCAAGCCCGGCACGGGCGTCAAGCTCGAGCCCGGGATGATCTTCACCATCGAACCCATGATCAATGCCGGCCGCAAGGAAATCCGCACCCTGGCGGACGGCTGGACGGTGGTCACCCGCGATCACAGCCTGTCGGCCCAATGGGAGCACAGCATCCTGGTTACCGACAATGGCTACGAAGTCCTGACGGTGTCCGACGGCATGCCCAAGCCGCCCGCAATCATCGGGGCGGCTTGATCCCGCGCGCAGGCGCCGCCATGCATGCGCAGGCCTTCACCACCTTGCGCGACCAGCTGGCCGCGAAGCGGGCCGATGCCATCGCCGCCTTTCGCGGCCACCTCCGTCCCGACACCCTGCTGACCACCCTGCGCCGCATCATGGACCAGGCCTTGCGCGAACTGGTCCGGCTGCACCCCTTGCCGTCCGGCTCCGCCCTGGTCGCGGTGGGCGGCTACGGACGCGGCGAACTCTATCCTTATTCCGACGTCGATATCCTGGTATTGCTGCGCAATCCGCCCAGCCGGGACGAAACGGCCATGATCGAGGCCCTGGTCGCCTCCATGTGGGACCTGGGCATCGAGCCGGGCCACAGCGTGCGCACTTTGCAGGATTGCCGGCGCGAGGCCGCCAACGACATCACCGTCGAGACGGCCCTTATGGAGGCCCGGTGGCTGGTGGGCAGCAAGAATCTGCTGCAGGAATTGCGCGACCTGATGCGCGAACAGCTGGACGCCCAGACCTTCTTTCAGGCCAAGCGCTCGGAAATGCAGCAGCGCCACGCCCGCTACCAGGACACGCCCTACGCGCTTGAGCCGAACTGCAAGGAATCGCCCGGCGGCCTGCGCGACTTGCAGGTCATTCTGTGGCTGACCCAGGCGGCGGGCCTGGGCGGCACCTGGCGCGAGGTCGTCAAGACCGACTTGTTGACGGCGGCGGAATTCCGCGCCTTGCGCCGCGCCGACCAGGCGTTCAAGCGCCTGCGCATCGAGCTGCACCTGATGACCGGCAGGCGCGAGGACCGCGTGCTGTTCGACCTGCAGCCCGGCCTGGCGGCGACCTACGGCTTCGAAGCCACCCGGACCCGGCGGCCCAGCGAAATCCTGATGCAGCGGTATTACTGGGCGGCGCGCGTGGTCAGCCAGCTCAATGCCATCCTGATGCAGAGCATGGAGGAACTGCTGTTTCCCCTGCCCGGCGAGCAGGCGCATCCCATCGATGACGATTTCTGCGTGATACGGAGCCGGCTGGGCCTGTGCCGCGACGACGGCTTCGAGCGCAACCCCGCCCTGCTCTTCCGGGCCTTCCTGGTCATGCAGGAAAGGCCCGAGATCGTCGGCATATCGGCGCAGGCGCTGCGCGCCATGTGGCACGCCCGCCGCCGCATCGATGCGCAGTTCCGGCGCAATCCGGTCAATCGCCGCCAGTTCATACAGATACTGCAGCAGCCGCGCGGCATCGTCCATTCGCTGCGGCGCATGACCATGCTGAACCTGCTGCCCCGCTACCTGCCCGTGTTCCGGCGCATCGTCGGCCAGATGCAGCACGACCTGTTCCACGCCTACACCGTGGACCAGCATATCCTGATGGTGGTGCGCAACCTGCGCCGCTTCACCATGCCCGAGCATGCCCAGGAATACCCCCTGGCCAGCCAGTTGATCGCCGATTTCGACCGCCACTGGCTGCTGTATGTGGCGGCCCTTTTCCACGACATCGCCAAGGGGCGCGGCGGAGACCACTCCGAACTGGGGGCCGTTGAAGTGCGGCGCTTCTGCATCGATCACGGCATCGAAGGCGCCGACAGGGATCTGGTCGAATTCCTGGTGCGCCAGCACCTGACCATGTCCACGGTGGCCCAGAAACGCGATCTGAGCGATCCCGGCGTCGTGCACCAGTTTGCGCAATGCGTGCAGGACGAACGCCGCCTGACGGCCCTTTATCTGCTGACGGTGGCCGACATACGCGGCACCAGCCCCAAGGTGTGGAACTCCTGGAAAGGCAAGCTGCTGGAAGACCTATACCGGCAGACGATATCGGCGTTGGGCGGAGCCCAGCCCGATGCCGGCACGGTGCTCGCCCAGCGCAAAGAGGCCGCGGCCAACGAAATCCGGCTCATGGGCCTGCGCGACGAAAGCCGCGACGAGTTCTGGAGCCAGCTGGACGTGGCCTACTTCCTGCGCCACGAGGCCTCGGAAATCGCCTGGCACACGCGGCACCTGTATCACCGCGTGAACTCGGCCGAGCCGGTGGTCAAGGCACGCATCGTGGGACAGAACGAAGCCCTGCAGATCATGGTGTACACGAAAGACCGCAAAGACCTTTTCGTGGCCCTGTGCCGGTACTTCGACCGCCGCTCCCTGAGCGTGCAGGATGCGCGCATACACACCACCCATCATGGCTGGGCACTGGACAGCTTCATCGTGCTCCTGCCGCCGCACGAAAAAGACTATCGTTCCAATGCCACGCTGGTCGAGCACGAGCTGGATGCCCAGCTTAGGATGGAGTCCGGCGCCGCGCTGGCCGAGCCGGCCGGCGCCCGGGCGTGGCAGCCCGGCTCGCGCCGCTCGCGCGTGTTTCCCATCATCCCCAACGTCGAACTGCAACCGGATGAGCGCAGCGCGTCGTGGCGCCTGTCCATCCTTGCCGCCGACCGCCCCGGATTGCTGCATAGCCTGGCCCGCGTATTCGCGGCCAATTCGATCAGCCTGAAGATGGCCAAGATCATGACGCTGGGCGACCGGGTCGAAGATATCTTCATCATCGAAGGCGATGCGCTGGGGCATCCCCGCAGCCAATTGCAGTTCGAGCGCAAGGTGCTGGCCATGCTGGACAGCGCGAACCCATGAATCACCGAGCAGAGCCCAGCCCATGGCATTGAATGACTTCATCATCAACTTCGGACGCAGCTTCCTGTTCGCCCTGGCGACCTTGCTGCCCATTCTCAATCCGCCCGCCGTGGCCCCGATCTTCCTGACGCTGACGGAAGGTGCGGGCACCCAGGTCCGCACGCAGCTGGCCAAGCGGGTCGCCGTCAATATCCTCATCATGCTGGCCATCGCCATGTTCGCCGGCAACGTGGTGCTGGATTTCTTCGGCATATCGCTGCCCATCGTGCGGATAGGCGGCGGCCTGCTGGTGATCGCCACCGCATGGCGCCTGGTCAGCGCCTCGGATTACGATGCCGAACACGCCCAGAACATGGCCGAGGCCTATTCCCTGGAACAGGTGCGGTCCAAGGCCTTTTATCCGCTGACCTTCCCCATGATCTGCGGGCCGGGCGCCCTGTCGGCGGCTCTCACCGTGGGCGCCACGCTGCATGACGAGCGCGCCTGGGCCACCACCGTCAAGCTGGCCGGCTCCCTGCCGGCGATCGCCGTGGCGGCGCTGGTGGTCTACCTTTGCCTGCGTTTCGCCGCGCAGTTCATGCACAAGCTGGGGCCCAACGGCACCGCCGTGCTGATGCGCCTGTCGGCTTTCATCCTGCTGTGCCTGGGGGTGCAGATCGTGTGGGACGGCGTGCACGAATTACTGCTGGGCCTGATTCGCGAAGCGGCCATCTGACGGCGCCGGCACTTTTCCGGCGGGCGCCGGTCATACATCCTCATTCCAATAAACTGCGATTTCCATCATGACGAGCCATACATCCCGCCTCCTGCACGCCATGGCCCTGCTTTGCCTGGCCGCCGTCGCCATAGCGCTGGTATCCCAGCATGTCTTCGACATGCAGCCCTGCGCCTGGTGCGTCCTGCAGCGCCTGATCTTCATCGTCATCGCGGCGGTGTGCTGGCTGGGCCTGCTGGCGGGCCGCGTCGCCGCCGGCCTGCGCCGGCTCGCGGCCCTTGCCGCGGTGCTGCTCAGCGCGGCCGGCGTGGCGACCGCCTGGTACCAATACAGCGTCGCCGCCAGCCTGTTTTCCTGCGACATGACTTTTGCGGATCGCTTCATGGTCAAAAGCGGCCTGGATGCCGCGCTGCCCTGGCTGTTCGGCATCTATGCCTCGTGCATGGACGCGCGCGTCGACCTGCTGGGCATCGAGTACGCCCTGTGGGGCCTGGGCCTGTTCGTCGCCATCGGCGCGATGGGGCTGTTCGCCCTGCTGCGGCGCCTGGGCTAGGGGCCGGCACGCCATTCGACCGCTCAGCCAGGCAGCACGCCAGGCGCCGCGCGATGGCCTACTCGTCGTTCTCGCGAGTGGCCATTTCGCCCGCCGCCGGCCGCGCGCCGCGCGTCTGGCTGAGCCGCTCCAGATAGGCCTGGTCGATATCGCCGGTCACGTAGCGGCCGTTGAAGCAGGACGATTCGAACTGCTTCATGGCGGGATTCAGGTCGCGGATGGACTGTTCCAGATCGCCCAGCTCCTGATAGACCAGCCCGTCGGCGCCGATTTCGCGGGCGATCTCGGCCGTGTCCCGCCCCGTCGCGATAAGCTCGGCCTGCGTGGGCATGTCGATGCCATAGACGTTGGGAAAGCGCACCGGAGGCGCCGCCGACGCGAAATACACTTTGTTGGCCCCGGCCGCGCGCGCCATGTCGACGATTTCGCGGCTGGTGGTGCCGCGCACGATGGAGTCGTCGACCAGCAGGACGTTCTTGCCCCGGAATTCCATGTCGATGGCGCTCAACTTCTGACGCACCGACTTCTTGCGCACGGCCTGGCCGGGCATGATGAAGGTGCGGCCCACATAGCGGTTCTTGATGAAGCCTTCGCGGTAGCTGAGGTCCAGCCGGGCGGCCAGCTGCATGGCCGACGGACGGGATGAGTCGGGTATGGGCATGACGACGTCGATGTCGCCCAGGCGCAGGGCCTTGGCCACATTGTCGCCCAGGTACTCGCCCATGTTCAGGCGCGCATCGTAGATGGACACGCCGTCCATCAGCGAATCGGGCCGGGCGAAATAGACATACTCGAACACACAGGGCGTCAGCGCGGGTTGGTCGGCGCACTGGCGGCTGGCCAGCTTGCCGTCCAGATCGATGAACACGGCTTCACCCGGAGCAATGTCGCGCACCAGGGTGAAGCCGCAGCCGGTGAGCGCCACCGACTCGGATGCCACCATCCATTCGGTGCCGGACTCGGTCTCTACCGAGCCCAGGCACAAAGGCCGTATTCCGTAGGGATCGCGGAAGGCCACCAGGCCGTAACTGGCGATCTGCGCAATGACGGCATAAGCGCCCTTTGCGCGCCTGTGCACCGATGACACGGCGGTGAAGATGGCTTCTTCGTCGAGCGAACCGCCGTTGGCCGCAAGCTGAAGCTCGTGGGCGAATACATTCAACAGGACTTCGGAATCGGAGTTGGTGTTGATATGGCGTCGGTCGACCTTGAACAGCGCTTCGCGCAGCTCGCGCCAGTTGGTCAGGTTGCCGTTGTGCACAAAGGTGATGCCGAACGGCGCATTGACGTAGAAAGGCTGCGCCTCGTCGACGCTGTCGCTGGAACCGGCCGTGGGATAGCGCACCTGGCCCAGGCCGCTGTTGCCGGGCAGCGAGCGCATGTTGCGGGTGCGGAATACGTCCCGCACCAGGCCATGGGCCTTGTACATATTGAAAAACTGATCGTGCGAGGTGGCGATGCCCGCCGCGTCCTGGCCGCGATGCTGCAGCAGCAGCAAGCTATCGTAGATCAGCTGATTTACGGGGCCAGAGCCCGCGACCCCTACAATTCCACACATGTTTGCTATTCCTGTGACTCAATCAAATCAATACGGCAGCCATGACGACAGCGATGGGGGCAGCAACTGCTTGACCCGCTGCACGCCTTTCACGGCGGTGCCCGACAATCTTGCCTCGCTCCACCAGGGCTCCTTGGGCAGCTCGGTATAGCCGGCCAGGGCCACCAGCACCAGGACGATCAGCATGCCGCGCAGCAGGCCGAACAGCGCGCCCAGGCCATGGTCGGCGGGCGTCAGGCCGGTTTTCTCGATGAGCGTTGCCAAGGCCAGGTTCAGCAGGCCGACCAGCAGCAGGACAACGATGAACACCCCGGCGTACGCCGCCGCGGTGCGAAGCAAAGGGGTCTCTATCCAGCCCGCGATCCAGCCCGAAACCAGGGGTCCCCACCAGATGGCCGACAGGAAGGCGACGATATAGGCGATAAGCGAAAGGACTTCCTTTATGAGCCCGCGCAGGAGCCCCAGAAATGCCGACACGCCCAGGACGGCCAGCACGAGGTAGTCGAAGCTGGTCACTTAGTGGAGATGAAGCCGTTATCGTAGCCCAGCGCCCGCAAGCGGGCTTGCGCGGCCTGGGCCGCATCGCGCGTGGGGAAAGGGCCCACACGCAGGCGGTAAGTGGTTTTCCCGCCCGACACCGCGTTCTCGACATAGGCGTTCGTGACCCCCGCCGAGACCAGGCGGTCGCGCCGGACTTCGGCGTCCTTGTCGCTGGTGTAGGCGGCGACCTGCAGGACGAAGCTGCCCTTCTCGGCCGCTGCGGCGGGCGCGGGCTTGGAGGGGCTGCGGCCTTCGAGCAGCGCGATGGCCACGGAGCCGTCATCGGTTCGTTCGGTGGCCGCCTTGGGCTTGGGTTCAGGTTTGGATTCGGGCTCGGGCTTCTTGGCCGGGGCCGGTTCCGGCGCGGCCGGAGGCTCGGGTGCCGGCTGCGGCGCGGCGGCGGACTCACCGGCGGCGGGCTCTGTGGCCGAAGGCGCTGTGCTGTCCGGCTCGGGGCCGGCCGCCGGAACGGGTGCGTCGGGTGTTGTAGAGCCGGCGTCGGCGCCGGGTGCGGGCGTGTCGGGTGCCGTGGGCGCCATGGCGACGCCGTTGGTGGTCTCGGGCGGGACGATGGCCGGAACGACGACCGGCGTGGCCAGCTGGCCGTCTTCGGGGGCCGGAGAGTCGAACAGCATGGGCACGATGATGACGGCGGCCAGGACCAGCGCCAGGGCGCCGATGAGCCTGCGCCGCGCGCGTCCCCGCAATTCGTTGGCTTGCGCCTCGCTGGACAGCGATGAGCGCGACGCGGAACGACGCCCCGTTCCCGAAGCAGGTTCTTTACGAGAGAACAATCCCATGGGGCAGAAACCTATCTTGAAAAACAAGCCGGCCATGAGGCTTGCGAAATGCTATGTGGCCTTGCGTCCTAGCTCGTCAAGCACGGGGCCTACGGTCGCAAAAGATCCGAACACAAGAATTCTATCATTCTCGGCGGCCTGTTTTCGAGCCTCGGTAAATGCTTGTACCGGATTTTCGAAACTGGAAACCTTTACTGTCCTGGCCTCCACGGGAGGAAGGGCCACGGAACGCACTCCCGGCCTGCCGCCTTCCGTGGACGCCGCCCGGCGGACCTCGGTGCTGCTCTCTTCCAGAGTGGGCTTGCCGGTGGTGGCGGCGATCGCCTGGCGCACCGCGTCGGCCAGATCCGCCCCGGATGTTCCGCGCGGCCCCTCCAGGCTCGCGCAATACCAGTGGTCCACTCGATGGGCCAGCTTGGCGATCACGCCCGCTATGTCCTTGTCGTTGAGCATGCCGACGACGGCATGGGTATGCGGAAAGTAACCCATATTGTCCAGATTCTGGCCCAGGGCGGCGGCGGCATGCGGGTTGTGCGCCACGTCCAGGATGATGGTGGGCGTTCCGGGCAGGATCTGCAGGCGGCCCGGCAGCGATACCTGTGAAAGGCCTATGCGCACGGCCTGCTGGGGCACGACCAGCCTGGGTCGCAGGGCCTCCAGCGCCGCCAGGGCCGCCGAGGCGTTCAGCAACTGATTGGCGCCGCGCAAAGAGGGGTAGGCAAGGCCGCTGCGTCGCTGCGAGCGGCCACCGTAGGCCCATTGCTGCCGGTCGCCCGAATAATTGAAATCCTTGCCGAACAGCCACAGGTCGGCGCCGATTTCCCCGGCATGGTCCAGTATGGTTTGCGGCGGCATGGGATCGGCGCAAATCGCGGGCCGGCCGGCGCGGAAGATGTGCGCTTTCTCCCAGCCTATTTTTTCACGCGTATCGCCCAGATAAGCCGTGTGGTCGATATCCACGCTGGTGATAATGGCGCAGTCGGTATCCACCAGATTCACCGCGTCCAGCCGTCCGCCCAGGCCCACTTCCAGCACCGCCACGTCCACCTTCTGCTGTTCGAACAGCATCAGGGCCGCAAGCGTGGTGTATTCGAAATAGCTGAGGGTCGTATCGCCGCGCGTGTCTTCTATTTCGCGGAACTGACGGATGATGTCCGCGTCGCCGGCCTGATCGCCATTGACCCGGATGCGCTCATTGAAGTCGATGAGATGGGGCGAGGTATAGGTTCCGACCTTGTAGCCCGACGCCAGCAGAATGGCTTCGAGCATGGCGCAGGTGGACCCTTTGCCGTTGGTCCCGCCCACCGTGATCTTCACGAAAGGCAGTTCCAGCTTCAGCTTTTCCGCGACGGCGCGTATGCGGTCCAGGCCAAGGTCTATGGGAGTGCGATGCAGGGATTCCAGATAGTCCAGCCACTCTTGCAAGGTGGCGGTATCGCTGGGTCGGGGACGGGGCATGATGAAGGCTTATCGATCAAAAGAAACAACGGCAGGTGCCGATAGTAGCACCTGCCGGTAAAACCGCAACGCTTGCCCATGCGCGGGCCGGCGTTATTTGCGCCGCGCGGGGGGAAGGTCGGTGCAGACGCCCTCGGCCACCTCGGCCGCCATGCCCAGGGACTCGCCCAATGTGGGATGGGGGTGGATGGTCTTGCCGATATCGACCATGTCGGCGCCCATCTCGATGGCCAGGGCCACCTCGCCGATCAGGTCGCCGGCATGGGTTCCGACGATGCCTCCGCCCAGGATGCGATGCGTTTCGGCATCGAACAGCAGCTTGGTGAAGCCTTCGTCGCGGCCATTGGCAATGGCGCGCCCCGACGCCGCCCAGGGAAAGAGGCCCTTCTGGATGGCAATCCCTTCCTTCTTGGCCTCGTCTTCGGTCAGCCCCACCCAGGCCACTTCGGGATCGGTATAGGCAACGGAAGGAATGACGCGGGCGTCGAAGAAGCTCTTCTGGCCCGCGATGACCTCGGCCGCCACATGCCCTTCGTGGACGGCTTTGTGCGCCAGCATGGGCTGGCCGACGATGTCGCCGATCGCGTAGATGTGCGGCACGTTGGTGCGCATCTGCTTGTCGACCTCGATGAAGCCGCGGTCGGTCACCGCCACGCCCGCCTTGTCGGCGGCGATCTTCTTGCCGTTGGGGCTGCGGCCCACGGCCTGCAGCACCAGGTCGTAGCGCTGCGGCTCTTTGGGAGCCTTCTCGCCTTCGAAGCTGACCCATATGCCGTCTTCGCGCGCTTCGGCTCCGACGGTCTTGGTGTCGAGCATGACGCGGTCGAAGCGGCCGGCGTTCATCTTGTCCCAGACCTTGACCATGTCGCGGTCGGCGCCCTGCATCAGGCCGCTTTGCATTTCCACGACGTCCAGGCGGGTGCCCAGGGCGGAATAGACCGTGCCCATTTCCAGGCCGATGATGCCGCCGCCCACGATAAGCATTTTTTCCGGTATGCCTTTGAGCAGCAAGGCGCCGGTCGAATCGACGATGCGGTCGTCCTCGGGGAAGAAAGGCAGTTTGACCGACTGGCTGCCGGCCGCGATGATGGCCGAGCCGAATTTGACCGTGCGGGTGCCCCCGCCCGCTTCCTGCACCGTCAGGTGTTGCGGATCGGCGAACTGCCCCAGGCCGGTCAGCACACTGACTTTGCGGGCCTTGGCCATGCCGGCGAGGCCGCCGGTCAGCTTGGCCACCACGCCGTCCTTGTAGGCGCGCAAGGCATCCAGGTCGATCTCGGGCTTGCCGAACTTGATGCCGTGGCCGGCCAGCGACTGCGCTTCTTCCAGCACGGCGGCCGTATGCAGCAAGGCTTTGGAGGGAATGCAGCCCACGTTCAGGCAAACACCGCCCAGCGTGGCATACCGTTCGACCAGCACGACGGACAGGCCCAGGTCGGCGGCCCGGAACGCGGCGGAGTATCCGCCCGGTCCGGCGCCCAGCACCAGGACATCGCACTGGACATCGGCCGAGCCCGAGAAGCTGGCCGCCGCCGGCGCGGAAGCCGGCTTTTCGGTCGGCTTTTCGGTCGGCTTCTCGGCAGCCGGTTTCCCGGCGGCTGTCGCACCGGACGCCTGCGTGCCGGAGGCCGACGGCGCCGGAGCGGCGGCCTTGCCCTCGTCGTCGGATGCGGCTTCTTCGATCTGCACCATGGCCGAGCCCTCGGTGACCTTGTCGCCGACCTTGACCAGCACGGCCTTGACCACGCCGGCCCTGGCGGCCGGGATCTCCATGGACGCCTTGTCGGATTCCACGGTGATCAGGCTTTGTTCCGCCTTGATCGTGTCGCCCACGGCAACCAGGACCTCGATGACCTCGACCTCGGCAAAGTCGCCGATATCGGGCACATTCAATTCAGTTGTGCTCATGTGCGGCTCCTATAGCGCAATGCGGCGGAAATCGGCCAGCAGGCTGCCCAGGTAGGCATTGAATCGGGCCGCCGCCGCCCCGTCGATGACGCGGTGATCGTAGGACAGGGACAGAGGCAGCATCAGCCTGGGCTGGAACTCCTTGCCGTTCCAGACCGGCGCATGCGCCGAGCGCGACACGCCCAATATGGCGACCTCGGGCGCATTGATGATGGGGGTGAACGAAGTACCGCCTATGCCGCCCAGCGAGGAAATGGAAAAGCATCCGCCCTGCATCTGGCTGGGCGACAGCTTGCCGTCGCGAGCCAGGCCGGCAAGCTCGGCGGTTTCCCTGGCCAGCTCGACGATGCCCTTCTTGTCGGCGTCCCGTATGACCGGCACGACCAGGCCGTTGGGCGTGTCCGCGGCGAAGCCGATATGGTAGTAGTGCTTCAGGACCAGGTTGTCGCCGTCGATGGAGGCGTTGAACTCGGGGAACTTCTTGAGCGCAGCCACGACGGCCTTGATCAGGAAGGCCAGCATGGTGACCTTGATGCCGGACTTCTGGTTCTCTTTGTTCAGGGTCTGGCGCAGTTCTTCCAGTTCGGTGATGTCGGCCGCATCGTTGTTGGTGACATGCGGAATCATCACCCAGTTGCGATGCAGATTGGCGCCGGAAATCTTCTTGATGCGAGACAGGGGCTTGGTGTCGATCTGGCCGAACTTGGCGAAATCCACCTTGGGCCAGCCCAGCACGCTGAAACCGCCATCGGCGGCCGCCGCCGTGGCACCCGTTCCGCCGCCGACCGACAGGGCCTGCTTGACGAACTTGCGAACGTCGTCCTGGGTGATGCGGTTCTTCGCGCCCGAGCCGCGCACCGACGCCAGGTTGACGCCCAGCTCGCGCGCGAACTTGCGCACCGAGGGCGAGGCATGGGGCAGATTGCGCAGGGGCACGTCGGCGTCGGCAAAGGCCTCGGTGGGCGAATGGCGCTCGGGCGGCACCGATGCCAGTGCCTGGCCTTCGGCCGGGTCGGAGGAGGCGGACGCCGGCGCGGCGCTGCTCGCCGGTTCCTGTGCGGGCGCCTGCTCTTGTGCGGGCGCCGGTGCCTCGGCCGCCGCGGCGGCCGGCTTGGCGCCGCCGTCGGCTTTCAGTTCGAGAATGGCCGAGCCCTTGTTGACCTTGTCGCCCAGCTTGACCTTGATCGCGGTGACCACCCCCGCGTGCGAGGACGGCACTTCCATGGAAGCCTTGTCGGACTCCACGGTGATCAGGCTTTGCTCGGCCGTGATCGTGTCGCCCACGGAAACCATGATCTCGATGACTTCGACATCGGTGGAATCGCCGATGTCGGGCACGGCAACGGTCACCGCCTCGCCCTGCCCTTGAGGCGCCGCTGCCTGCGCGGGAGCGGACTCGGCGCCCTGGGCTTGCTGCGGCGCGGCCGGAGCCTGTTCGGGCGCGGCTTCGGTCTTCTTCACGGCCGGTTCGGCCGGCTTCTCGCCGGCCGCGTCGGCGGCTTCCAGTTGCAGGATGACCGAACCTTCCTTGATCTTGTCGCCGACCTTGACCTTCAGCGACTTGACCACGCCGGCCTGGGGCGAGGGGATCTCCATCGAGGCTTTATCGGACTCGACAGTGATGAGGCTTTGCTCGGCGCTGACGGTATCGCCTTGGGCGACCAGCAGCTCGATGACTTCGACTTCACTGAAGTCGCCAATGTCCGGGACCTTGATTTCGATGGTATTGCTCATGTGCTTGTCCCCTGTTTACGCGTGATGCGGGTTGGCTTTATTGGTATTGATGCCGTATTTCTTGATGGCTTCGGACACCTTGGCCAGCGGCAGCTGCCCTTCGTCGGCCAGGCTGCGCAAGGCGGCCAGCACCACGAAGCGCCGATCGACCTCGAAGTGCTCGCGCAGCTTGGAGCGGAAATCGGAGCGGCCGAAGCCGTCGGTGCCCAGCACCTTGAAGTTGCGGCCCTTGGGCACGAAGGGGCGGATCTGATCGCCGTAGGCCTTGACGTAGTCGGTCGAGACGACGATGGGGCCCGAGGTGCCTTCCAGCTGCTTCGTGACGTAGGGCACGGGCGCCTTCTTGTCCTCGGGATTCAGCAGGCTGTGGCGTTCGCAATCCAGGCCGTCGCGGCGCAGCTCGGTGAAGCTGGTCACGCTCCAGACGTCGGAGCCCACGCCCCAGTCGCTTTCCAGCATTTCCTGCGCCGCCAGGACTTCACGCAGGATGGTGCCCGAGCCCATGAGCTGGACGCGCGGCTTCTTGGCGTCGCCCACGGACTTGAACTTGTACATCCCGCGTATGATCCCTTCCTCGTCGCCCTTCTTCAGGCCGGGCTGCGCGTAGTTCTCGTTCATGACCGTGATGTAGTAGTACACGTTCTCCTGGTTCTCGACCATGCGCCGCAGACCGTCCTGGATGATGACGGCCAGTTCGTGCCCGAAGGTGGGGTCGTAGGACACGCAGTTCGGGATCAGCGCGGACATGATGTGGCTATGGCCGTCTTCATGCTGCAGGCCTTCGCCGTTCAGGGTCGTGCGCCCCGCCGTGCCGCCCAGCAGGAAGCCGCGCGCCTGCATGTCGCCCGCCGCCCAGGCCAGATCGCCGATGCGCTGGAAGCCGAACATCGAGTAGTAGATGAAGAACGGGATCATGATGCGGTTGTTCGTGGAATACGACGTTGCCGCCGCCATCCATGAGCTGAAGGCGCCCGCTTCGTTGATGCCTTCCTGCAGCAACTGGCCGTTCTGGGTCTCGCGGTAGTACATGACCTGGTCTTTGTCGACCGGGGTGTACTTCTGCCCTTCCGGCGCATAGATGCCGATCTGGCGGAACAGGCCCTCCATGCCGAAGGTGCGCGATTCGTCGGCCAGGATGGGCACGACGCGCGGACTGAGTTCCTTGTCGCGCAGGATCTGATTGAGGATGCGCACGAAAGCCTGCGTCGTGGAGATCTCGCGGCCTTCGGCGGTGGGTTCCAGTACGGCCTTGAAGGCCTCCAGGGCCGGGGCGTGCAGTTGCTCGTCCGCCTTTTCGCGGCGGCGCGGCAGATAGCCCCCCAGCGCCTTGCGGCGTTCGTGCAGGTACTTCATTTCGGGCGAATCTTCGGACGGCTTGAAGTAGGGAAGCTGCTCGATCTTGTCGTCGGGAACGGGAATATTGAAGCGGTCGCGGAATTCGCGCACCGAATCCATGTCCAGCTTCTTCTGCTGGTGGGTCGGGTTCTTGGCCTGGCCGACATGGCCCATGCCGTAGCCCTTGATGGTCTTGGCCAGGATGACGGTAGGCTGGCCCGTATGCTCCGAGGCCGATTTGAAGGCCGCATACACCTTATAGGGATCGTGGCCGCCCCGGTTCAGGCGCCAGACGTCGTCGTCGCTCATGCGGCTGACCATTTCGAGCAGCTTGGGATGCTTGCCGAAGAAATTCTCGCGCACGAACTTGCCGTCGTGCGCCTTGTAGGCCTGGTATTCGCCGTCAACGGACTCTTCCATGACGCGGCGCAAGATGCCTTCCTTGTCGCGCGCCAGGAGGGGATCCCAGTAGCCGCCCCAGATGAGCTTGATGACGTTCCAGCCGCTGCCCCGGAAATCGCCTTCGAGTTCCTGGATGATCTTGCCGTTGCCGCGCACCGGGCCGTCAAGGCGCTGGAGGTTGCAGTTGATGACGAAGATCAGGTTGTCGAGCTTTTCGCGCGAAGCCAGGCTGATGGCGCCCAGGGATTCGGGTTCGTCCATCTCGCCGTCGCCGCAGAATACCCAGACCTTGCGATTGCTGGTGTCGGCGATGCCGCGCGCATGCAGGTACTTGAGGAAGCGGGCCTGATAGATGGCCATCAGGGGGCCCAGGCCCATGGACACGGTGGGGAACTGCCAGAAATCCGGCATGAGCTTGGGATGGGGATAGGAAGGCAGGCCATGGCCGTCGACTTCCTGGCGGAAATTATCCAACTGGTCTTCGGTCAGGCGGCCTTCCAGGTAGGCGCGGCCATAGATGCCGGGCGAGGAATGGCCCTGGAAGTACACCAGGTCGCCGCCATGGCCTTCGCTTTCGGCATGCCAGAAGTGGTTCTGGCCGCAGCCTATCATGGTGGCCAGCGAGGCGAACGAGGCGATGTGGCCGCCCAGGTCGCCGCCATCGGGCGGGTTGTGGCTGTTGGCCTTGACGACCATGGCCATGGCGTTCCAGCGAACATAGGAGCGGATGCGCTCTTCCAGGATGATGTTGCCCGGATGCGGCGGCTCCAGCCCCGGCGGAATGGTGTTGACGTAGGCGGTATTCGGGGAAAACGGAATGTGCGCTCCTGAACGGCGCGCAAGGTCGATCAGGCGTTCCAGCAGGAAGTGGGCGCGTTCGGGACCTTCGCGATCGAGCACGGCCTCGAGCGCCTCCAGCCATTCCTGCGTCTCGAGGGCTTCATCGTCCATGGCGTTTGCCGTTGTGCTGACTTGTTCAAGAGAGGACATTTACTGTCTCCTGTTATGAAAGTGAAATCCGGATACCGGCAAGCTACCCTATAGTCACGTTATACCCGATACCGGATCGATGCGGACGCAGCTTTGTTATAAGGGTGGCGCCAGGCGAGCCTTTCAATTCTAGGAAAGACCCGGAGTATGTTCAAGCAAAATTTCATTTTATGATATGAGTTTTCGCAATGTGAAAAATATACCGGGCTGTTACGGTCTAAAATGCGTGATGCATAGGTATGCGCTAACGACAGAGACATGGCGAGCCATTCAAAAAAATCCCTGATCCCGACCACGTTCTACGACCAGGCCAATCACACCCGCCGCGGTTTCTATTGGTTGACGCCGGTCATCGTCCTGGTCCTGTATCTGTGCGTCATGGGCGCCTTCATCTGGCTGCAGCAGCTGCATAACGACAGCGTCATGTTCGTGACCATCGACCAGGAAACCCGGCAGCAGCGCCTGATCATGGTGGTGGCGGCGCTGTCCTGCGTGATCGTGCTCAGCCTGCTGGCGCTGTGGCGCTATACCCGCTTCCGCACCCGCGCCGAGGCGGCGCTGATCGCCGAAACGGGCTTTCGCCGCGCCATGGAAAACTCCATGTCCACCGGCATGCGCGTTTTCGACATGCACGGACGCATCGCCTATGTAAACCCTGCATTCTGCCGCATGATAGGCTGGAACGAAGCCGACCTGATCGGCCGCACCACGCCCTTCCCCTACTGGCTGCCGGGCCGCCATGCCCAGCATCAGGAAACCCTGGACATCCTGCTGTCGGGCCGCACGCCCAGCAGCGGCCTGGAGGTCGAGGCGCAGCGCCGCGACGGTTCGCGTTTCACCGCGCGCATGTACGTGTCGCCGCTGCGCGACCCGAACGGCGAACAGATAGGCTGGATGACGTCCATGACCGACATCACCGAGCCCAAGCGCATACGCGAGGCCTTGACCGCCGCCCATGAGCGCTTCATGACCGTGCTGGAAGGCCTGGACGACGCCATCTCGGTGGTGGCCGACACCTCGGACGGACTGGAGCTTCTGTTTGCCAATCGCACCTACCGCCGCTTCTTCGGCGCCCAGTCCAATGGCCACGGCGAATTGCTGGGCGGCCGGCTGGGCCGCTTCACCGATGAGACCGTCGAGATCTTTTCCGACTCGGCCCAGCGCTGGTTCGAAGTGCACCATCGCATCCTGGCCTGGACCGACGGCCGGCGCGTTCGGCTGCAGGTCGCCCGCGACATCACCGAGCGGCGCACGCACGAAGAGGACTCGCGGGTGCAGCAGGAAAAAATCCAGCTCACCAGCCGCCTGACCACCATGGGCGAAATGGCCTCGTCGCTGGCGCACGAGCTGAACCAGCCGCTGACCGCCATCAGCAACTACAGCATGGGCGCGGTGGCCATGCTCAAGTCGGGCAACCCCAATCCGGAACGCCTGCTGGAAGCCCTGGAGAAAGCCGCCGGCCAGGCCGAGCGCGCGGGCAAGATCATCAGCCGCATACGCGAATTCGTCAAACGCAGCGAGCCCCGCCGCCAGTGCGTTCCCCTCATGCGCATCATCGACAATGCCGTGGGCTTCGCGGAAATCGATGCCCACAAGCGCCAGATCGATATCGAACTGCACTTGCCCGATCCCCTGCCCGACGTCCTGGCCGACCCCATCCTTATCGAGCAGGTATTATTGAACCTGCTTAAAAACGGCATAGAGGCCATGGAGAAAAGCGAGTACCGGACCCTGCATCTGACCATCACCGATCAGACTCCCCTGATCGAGATCGCGGTCATCGACCGCGGCCACGGACTGAAAGATCCCGAGCGCCTGTTCGAGCCGTTTTATAGTACAAAATCGGAAGGCCTGGGCATGGGGCTGAACATCTGCCGTACTATTATCGAATCGCATCATGGCCGGCTCTGGGCCGACCCCAACCCCGACGGGGGCACCATATTCCGTTTCACCCTGCCTTGTGCCGGGCCACAAGCCCCGAGCACCACCGAAGACACCCAGGAGTTGCATGCATGACTACACCTCAAGCACCGAACACCATTTTTATCGTCGATGACGACGAAGCCGTACGTGATTCCCTGCGCTGGCTGCTCGAAGCCAACGGCTACCGGGTACGCGGCTTCAGCGGTGCGGAAGAGTTCCTGAATGCCTACGAGCCCGATCAGGTCGGCGTGCTGATCGCCGACGTGCGCATGCCCGGCATGAGCGGCCTGGAGCTCCAGGAAGAGCTCATCGCGCGCCAGGCGCCCTTGCCCATCGTCTTCATCACCGGGCACGGCGACGTCCCCATGGCGGTATCGACCATGAAGAAAGGTGCCGTGGACTTCCTGGAGAAGCCGTTCAATGAAACCGATTTGCGCACCATCGTCGCGCGCATGCTGGAACAGGCCGGCGAGCGCGTAAGCCAGGCCCAGGCCCAAAGAAACCACCAAGCCGTCCTGAGCCGCCTGACCTCGCGCGAACAGCAGGTGCTGGAGCGCATCGTGGCCGGCCGCCTGAACAAGCAGATCGCGGGCGACCTGAACATCAGCATCAAGACGGTCGAGGCCCATCGCGCCAACATCATGGAAAAGCTTGAAGTCACCACGGTGGCCGACCTGATGAAGATCGCGCTGACCAAAGAAGGTGTCGCATGACGGCACGCATCATCGACGGCAAGGCGCTGTCCGATCAGGTAAAGGCGCAAGTCAGCCAGCGCGTGGAAGAGCTCAAGGCGCGCGGAATCACCCCTGGCCTGGCCGTGGTGCTCGTCGGCGAAGACCCCGCTTCGCAAGTCTATGTGCGCAACAAGGCGGCCGCCTGCGAAAAGGCCGGTCTGCACTCGCGCGTCATGCGCCTGGACGCCGGCATCAGCGAAGCGCAACTGCTGGACGTCGTGCGCGAACTCAATCGCGATGACACGGTGCATGGCATATTGGTGCAGCTGCCGCTGCCCAAGCACATGAATTCCAGCAAGGTTATCGAAGCCATCGCGGCCGACAAGGACGTGGACGGCTTCCACATCAGCAACGCCGGCCTGCTCATGACCGGCCAGCCGCTGTTCCGGCCCTGCACGCCCTACGGCATCATGAAGATGCTGGAATCCGAAAACGTTTCCCTGTGGGGTGCCGAGGCCGTCGTTGTCGGCGCCAGCAACATCGTGGGCAAGCCCATGGCCATGCTCATGCTGGCGGCCGGCGCCACGGTAACCCTGTGCAACTCCAAGACCCGCGACCTGGGCGCCCAGACGCGGCGCGCCGACGTGCTGGTGGTGGCCACCGGCAAGCCCGGCATGGTGACCGGCGACATGATCAAGCCCGGTGCGGTCGTCATCGACGTCGGCATCAACCGCAATGAACAAGGCAAGCTGGTGGGCGACGTCGATTTCGAATCGGCCAGCAAGGTGGCGGGCGCCATCACTCCGGTACCCGGCGGCGTCGGTCCCATGACCATCGCCATGCTGCTGGTCAATACCCTGGAAGCCGCCGAACGCGGCCCGGCCGAACGCGGCCCGGCCGAACGCAGCGCCGTGCAAGCCCCCGTAACTCAATAAGCGTAGCAATGTCCCAGAAGAATCCCCTGCTGTCCCCCATCTCGTCCCTTATCGATTATTCCCGGGTCACGCCCGAACACATCGAACCGGCGATCGCCGCCTTGATCGACGAAACCCGGGCAGCCGTGGAGCGCGGCGCCGATCCGTCGCTGCCCGCCACCTGGGAAGCCATCGTGGAGCCGCTGGAAGACGCATCCGAGAAACTCTGGCGCGCCTGGTCGGTGGCGGGGCACCTGAATGCCGTGGTCAATACCCCCGAACTGCGCGCCGCCTACAACCAGTGCCTGCCTCTGGTCACCGAGTTCTCCACCTGGGTCGGCCTGCACGAGGGCCTGTATGCACAGTACAAGCGCCTGGCCGCCTCCGGCGGCTTCACGCAGCTTGCACCCGTGCGCCGGCGCGTCATCGAACTGGCGCTGCGCGACTTCCGCTTGAGCGGCGTCGAACTGCAGGGCGAGCAACGCGACCGCTATGCCCGGATCTCCGACCAGCAGGCGCAGGCCTCGCAGAAATTCTCCGAAAACGTGCTGGACTCCGTCGACCGCTGGAGCCTGCACATCACCGATGCATCGCGCCTGGCCGGCCTGCCGGACGATGTGGTGGATGCGGCAAGATCGGCGGCGCAGGAAAAGGGGCTGGACGGCTGGAAGCTGGTGCTGAAGATGCCCTGCTACCTTCCCGTCATGCAGTACGCGCAAGATCGTTCGCTGCGCCAGGAAATGTATAAGGCCTATTCGACCATTGCGTCGGAACAGGGCGACCCGGCGCTGGACAATTCGGGCCTGATCGAACAGCTGCTGGCATTGCGCGCCGAAGAAGCCGTGCTGCTGGGCTACACCAGCTTTGCCCAGCTGCGACTGGAAACCCGCATGGCCGACAGTGCCGCCCAGGTGCTCGATTTCCTGCGCGACCTGGCTTCGAAAGCCAAGCCCTATGCGACCCGCGATCTTGCCCAACTGCAGGATTTCGCCCGCGAGAAGCTGAATCTGGACAAGCTGGAGCCCTGGGATGTCGCCTTCGCATCCGAGCGCCTGCGCGAAGAACGCTACGCCTACTCCGAAGAGGAAATCAAGCAGTACTTCACCGAGCCCCAAGTGCTGAAGGGCTTGTTCCAGGTCGTCGAAAAACTGTTCGGCGTCGTGTTGCGCCCCTGCGATGCGCCGACCTGGCATGCCGATGCGCAGGCGCTGGAGGCCGTATCCGACGGCCAGGTCCTGGGCACCCTGTATATCGACCTGTATGCGCGCCAGGGCAAGCAAAGCGGCGCCTGGGTGGACAGCGAACGCAACCGCCGCAAGACCGCCGGCACGCTGCGGACCCCCGTCGTCTACCTGACCTGCAATTTCTCCAGGCCGCAGAACGGCAAGCCAGCGCTGCTGACCCACGACGACGTCATCACGCTGTTCCACGAAAGCGGGCACGCCCTGCACGCCCTGCTGTCCCAGGTCGACGAGCCCGGCGCCTCGGCCTTTGCCAGCGTCGAGTGGGACGCCATCGAACTTCCGTCCCAGTTCATGGAGAATTTCTGCTGGGAATGGTCCGTGGTCCAGGCCCTGTCTTCCCACGTGGATACGAAAGAATCGCTGCCGCGCAGTCTGTACGACAAACTGCTGGCCGCCCGCAACTTCCAGAGCGGGATGCAGATGCTGCGGCAGGTGGAGTTCTCCCTGTTCGACATGAGCATCCATCACCAGGCGCAGGGCCTGTCCATACAAGCTGTGCTGGACACGCTGGATCAGGTGCGCAAGGAAGTGGCCGTGCTCTTCCCGCCGGCCTGGCACCGTTTCCCGCACAACTTTTCACACCTGTTCGCGGGAGGCTACGGAGCCGGCTACTACAGCTACAAATGGGCCGAGGTCCTGTCCGCCGACGCCTACTCGGCCTTCGAGGAAAGCGCCGCCGGCGCCACCCCGTCCGGCCAGCCCCGCGAGACCCTGAACGCGGCCACGGGCCAGCGTTTCCTGAAGGAAATCCTGGCGGTGGGCGGATCGCGCCCCGCCGCCGAATCCTTCCAGGCCTTCCGCGGCCGGCCCCCTTCCATCGACGCCCTGCTGCGCCACAGCGGCCTGGCGGAGGAATGCAACCTATAATGTCCTGTGGCGCTTTCGCCTGCCATTCCAACGATTTCGTCCGTCATGCGTAACTTGTACCGTTTCCTGCTGGGCCTGGCCTGCTGCTTTGTACTGTCGTTTGCCTCCGCTGCGGTTCAGGCCGACACGGCCTTGCACAATGTGCGCGGCTTCCTGCCCGACCTGCGTTTCACGCTGGAAGCGGCGGGCGGAAAAACGGTGACGCAGGACGACTTCAAGGGCAAGACGGTGCTGATGTTCTTCGGCTATGCAAGCTGCCCCGATGTCTGCCCCACGACCATGGCGCAGCTGTCTCAGGTGATGCATGAGCTGGGCGACGAGGCGTCCAAGGTGCGCATCCTGTTCGTCAGCGTGGACCCGCACCGCGATACACCAGATATCCTGGCAGCCTATGTGGAGGCCTTCGACAGCAATGCGATCGGCCTGACGGGCACTGAAAAGCAGGTGGCCGACGTGGCAAGGCGCTATCGGGTGGCTTACCAGATCGAGAAGCCCAAGGGGAACGATCCGGAAAACTACGAGGTGGCTCATAGCCGGGGGGTGTATATCTTCGACGACGATGGACGCGCGCGCTATCTGGCAGCCGATACGGAGTCTGTGGAGGTGCTGACCCAGGGTGTGAAGACCTTGCTGGGGCACGGCTAAAGGTAAAGGAGTGGCGGCGCGAATGGCGCGCCGGATGGATATTCGGATTGGGCGTGCTATGGGCACGCCCTTTCTCTTTTGGGCTTGTTGTTTCGGGTTTGGCGGCTGGCCGATTTGAGCGGCTTATTCATTTGATCTATCGCTCATGTGATCTCTCATTCATGTGGGCTGCAGCTTGCTTCTTCTGACGTGCGGCGGGGCTCGGGTAGCGGTCCAGCTCCACGTGACCGGTTCGGCGCCGCCGCGCCGAACCGGCCACGCGGGCCCAACGGCCTTCCCCCCCACCCCGTCCGCGTGTAAAAAACAACAAACGTATAAAAAAACAGCTAGCGTCTAAAAAACAGCAGGCATGAACGAAAACGGCAAGCATGTATACGAGAACAGCAGCATGCATGAACACAACGAATACCTAAGCAATGCAAGCTGAACACCGCAGCACAATCGACTTGGCTATAAGCAAAACGGCCGCAATGACACCGTCGATTTACGCGCCCCTAATCCGGCGGCAAGCCGGAAGGCGACCGCATCAATTGCTATTGACCGCCTTCTCCTCCTTGCGAACGTCGTCCAGCCTGGCCTCCACCTGATGCTTGGCCGCCTCCCGTAACGCCGTCCGCAGGCCCTCTTCGACCACCGGATGGTAAAACGGCATCTCCAGCATCTGCGACACCGTCAGTTCCTGCTGCACCGCCCAGGCCAGCAAATGGGCGATGTGCTCCATGCCAGGCCCCGCCATCTCGGCCCCCAGGAAGCGGCCGCCGTCCTTATGGACATAAACCCGCAGCTTCCCGCGATTCTTCAGCATCACCCGCGAACGCCCCTGGTTCGCGAAGTCGACCTCGCCGAAAGCCACGCACTGCTTGGGAAGCTCCCTGAACCGCAAGCCCGCCTGTGCCAATTGCGGGTCCGAAAACACCACCGCCATCGGAGCGCGGCGCTTGCCGGGATTGACCTGAGGATACGAAGCGGCGTTCTCGCCAGCGATGCGGCCATCGTCGGCCGCCTCGTGCAGCAGCGGCAGAACCCCGTTCGCATCGCCCGCGATGAAAATCGGCGCCGACCCCAGCTGCAGGGTGGCCGCGTCATACTCCGGCATGCCCTCGTCGTCCAGCGTGGCCGACGTATTCTCCAGGCCCAGCCCGGCCACATTGGGCCGCCGGCCCGCCGCCACCAATACATAATCGAATGTTTCGGTTGCCTCCGGCTGCCCTTCCGTCTGGAAGCGCACTTCGGCCTGCTCACCCACCCGACGCAAGGCCACGATCTGCGTATTCAAGCGCAAGTCCAGTTCCGCCTGGAAGGCGGCCAGCGCGCTCTTCCGGACCTCGGGGTCCGTCAGGCCGCCCAGATTGCCGCTGCGGTTCACAATGCATGTCTTGACGCCCAGCCGGGCCAGCGCCTGGCCCAGCTCCAGGCCGATGACGCCGGCGCCCACCACCATCACGCTGCGCGGCAAATCCTTCCATTCGAATACATCGTCATTGACCACGATGCGATCGCCCAGGCTTTTATAGGATTCGGGCACCACGGGCGAGGATCCCGTGGCGATGACCACGCGGGACGCCTGGATCTCGGTATGATCGTCGACATGCAGCACCGTATCGGAAATGAACCGCGCATCGCCGGTAATCTTGTCGCCGGCCGGCATGCTTTCCACGCTTTCCAGCACGAAACCCACGAAGCGATCGCGCTCGCGTTTGACCCGATCCATGACCTGGGTTCCGTCAATGCGAATCGCGCCGTCGATATGAACGCCGAAGGGCTCCGCCGATGCCGCGGTATGGGCGGCCTCGGCGGCGGCGATAAGCAGCTTTGATGGCATGCAGCCCACCCGCGCGCAGGTTGTCCCGTGCGGCCCGCCCTCGATCAGCAGCACATTCAAACCGGCTGATTTCACCGCCCGATAGGCGGACAGCCCCGCCGTGCCGGCGCCGATAATGGCCACATCCGTTTTCAGTAGTTTCATTTCCAGATACTCCAATCAGGGGGACGGCGATCACCCGGTCGGCAAGCGGCGCGAATGAAATCGTCGATCATCCGTGAGCCGGCCGGAAAACGAGATACCCGGTGTCCCGCCTGTCGACGAGCGAAAGCAAATCCCGACACCGGGCAGCCAGGCAAGCAGCGGGCAGAAGCTAGGTGCCCTGCCACTCGGTGACAAACTGGCGATAATCGGGACGCGGCTGAGTGCCCGGCGCATTGATGGGCGTGCCGATGGCCACATAGCCCATGAAGCGGTAATCCAGGCTGTCGAAGCCCAGCGCTTCGCCGACTTCGTCGACATAGGTCCCCAGGCCTGTGCTCCAGAAAGCCGCATAACCCAGCATATGGGCGGCATTCAATATGTTGGTGACCGCGGCGCCCGTGGCAAGTAGCCTTTCGTGCTCGGGGATCTTGGTGTTGGCGTGATCGAGCCGGCATGCGACGGCGATCAGCAAGGGGACCTGGGCCAGCCAGCGGCGGTTGTTCGCCTCTTTCTCGGGAGCCAGCGGCAGGCCGGCCGACTTGATGGCGCCTATCGCCATGTCGGCCAGGCGCCCTATGGCCTCGCCGCGTATCAGCGCGAAGCGCCAGGGCCGCAACTGCCCATGATCGGGCGCCGACATGGCCGACTGCAGAATGCGCCCGAGCTCGTCTTCAGAGGGGCCGGGAGCCTGCACGAATTTGGCGGAACGGCGGGAAAGCAAATAATCGATTGGTGCTACAGCAGACATCTTCATCCTTTTATAAGCAGCGCCTTCATGTCGCGCACGGCTTTTTCCCATCCGTCGAAGACGGCGCGCGCCACGATGGCGTGTCCAATATTGAGTTCGGCGATGCCGGGCATGGCCACGATGGACTGGACGTTCTCGTAGTGCAGGCCATGGCCCGCATTGACGCGCAGGCCCAGTCCCACGCCCGCCGCCACGGCACCGCGCAGCCGCGCAAGCTCGGCGTTGATGCTCGACGCGTCGGGCGCATCGGAATACGCGCCGGTGTGAAGCTCGATGACGGTGGCCCCCGCCCGCTGGGCGGCATCGATCTGGGCGGCTTCGGGGTCGATGAACAGCGAAACGCGTATGCCGGCGTCGTGCAATTGGGCGACGGCTTGCCGCACGGCGTCGAACTGGCCCAGGACGTCGAGCCCGCCTTCCGTGGTCAGTTCGCTGCGCTTTTCGGGCACCAGGCAGACGTCTTGCGGACGAACCTGGCAGGCAATGCCCAGCATTTCAGCGGTAATCGCGCATTCAAGGTTCATGCGGGTGCGCAGCAGAGGCCGCATCGCGGTCACATCGGCATCCTGGATGTGGCGGCGATCTTCGCGCAGGTGCAGGGTAATGACGTCCGCGCCGGCGTCCTCGGCGCGCAGGGCCGCCTGGATGGGGTCGGGATAAACGGTATGGCGCTGCTGGCGCAGGGTGGCGACATGATCAATATTTACACCCAATTCAATCATTTCGATGCACCACCCCTTCGTTGCCGGTAAAAAAATCCTCTTCCCTATTATTACCTTTTATTGGCTTGTTGTCCCGGCGCCCTGCAGGCCATCGATGCTGCCGGACACCGTATCCTGCGTCGTGGTCGGCAAGGGCGGGGCCGAATCCCGCAGCCAGCCCCCGCCCAGCGCCTTGTACAGCTCGACCCGGTTCAACAGGGAATCCATGCCCGTTTGCAGCAGGGTGCGTTGCGTGGTGTACAGGTCGACCTCGGCATTCTGCACCTGAAGGAAGCTGTCTATGCCGGTTTCATAGCGCAGTTGGGCCAATCGCAGGCTTTCGGAGGCCGAGGCCTGCAAAGAGCGCAGCGCGTCCAGCTGGCCTGAATAGGTCGCTTCCCCGGCCAGCGCATCGGCCACTTCGCGGAATGCCGTCTGGATGGCTTTCTCGTATTGGGCGACGGCGATGTTCTTCCGGGCCTTGGCCAGGTCCAGATTGCCGCTGACACCGCCCGAGAAAATCGGCACCTGCAATTGGGGCGAGAACTGCCAGAAACGCTGGCCCGAACCGAACAGGCCGCCCAACTGAGGGCTGGCGAAGCCCAGCAGGCCGGTAATCGAGATATTGGGGAAAAACGCCGCCCGCGCCGCGCCCACATTGGCATTGGCCGAGAGCAAGGCGTTTTCGGCGCCCAGTATGTCGGGACGCCGGGTCAGCAACTCGGACGGCAGGCCCACCGGTATGGCGGCCAGCACCTGGTCGCGCCCGAAGACCGCGGGCGGCGGCAGGTCGGCCGGCGGCTGCGAACCCAGCAGCAACTGCAGGGCGTTCTGCGCCTGCGACTGCGCGCGGCGGATGCCGGTCAGGTCGGCCCGCACCGTATCGAGCTGCCCGCGCGCCTGGTTCAGATCCAGCGCCGAGGCAACGCCGGCGTCATAGCGGGCCTGCACCAGCGACATGGTGCTTTCCCTGGACTTCAGGGTGCTGCGCATCAGCACTTCCAGTTGCTGGGCCGTACGCAGGCGGAAGTACGCCTCGGCCACCTGGGCCACCAGATTGATATGCACGGTGCGCCGGGCCTGTGCCGTGGCCAGGTACTGTTGATACGCGGCTTCGGACAGGTTTCTGACGCGCCCGAAGAAATCCAGTTCGAACGCGGTCATGCCCACGCCCGCCTGGTAATAGCGCGTGACGCTTGAAGATTCCGCGCCGTTCACACGCAAGTTCTCGGGGTTGCGCGTGATCTGCGCATTGCCGCCGACGCCCAGCGTGGGGTAGCGGTCGCTGTCGGCGATGCCGTACTGCGCCTTGGCCTCCTGCACCCGCTCGACGGCGATGCGCATGTCGCGGTTGTTGGCCAGCGCCAGTTCGATAAGGGCTTTCAGGCGCGGGTCGTTGAAAAACTCGCTCCAGCCCAGATCGGAACTGGTGACCGCATTGGGCGCCACGGACTGGGCGCTGTTCGGTCCGCTGTTGTTCACGGCCGCGGCGTCCGGATACTGGGCCGGCACGGGCGCGTCCGGGCGCTCGTACTTGGGCGCCAGCGAGCAGCCGGCCAGCGCCAGCGTAATCAGCAGCGGCAAGGCGGCGCGCTGGAAAAGGCGATTATTCATGCTTGTCCCCCGTCTTGTTCTCATGGGGTTCCTGGTGAGTGGCGCCATGCGCGCCGGCGTCATGCACCGCATGGGGCACATGGCCGCCAAGCAACTTGTCCGGCCTGACCTTGAACAGGGTCAGCACGACGACGAAAAAGGCCGGCACGAACAAGACCGCCAGAGGCGTGGCCGCCAGCATGCCGCCCAGCACGCCCAGGCCCACCGCGTTCTGGCTGGCCGCGCCGGCGCCGGTCGCCAGGGCGAGCGGCAGCACGCCCAGGATGAAGGCGAAGGAGGTCATGAGAATGGGCCGGAAGCGCAGGCGCGCCGCCTCGATCGTGGCGTCCAGAAGGCTGGTTTTGCCGGTGGCGTACAGATCCTTGGCGAACTCGACGATCAGGATGGCGTTCTTCGCCGCCAGGCCGATGACCGTAATCATGCCGACCTGGAAATACACGTCGTTGGACATGCCCATGACCGTCGTCATGGCGACGGCGCCCAGCATGCCCAGCGGGACGGCCAGCATGACGGACAGCGGTATGGCCCAGCTTTCATACAGCGCCGCCAGCACCATGAAGACGACCAGCACGGCCAGGCTGAGCAGGATGGTCGTCTGGCCGCCGGCCTGGATTTCCTGATAGGACAGCCCGGTCCATTCGACGCCGAAGCCGGCCGGCAACTGGCCGACCAGCTTTTCCATTTCCGCCATGGCTTCGCCCGTGGAATAGCCCGGGCCCGCCGATCCGCCTATGCGCACGGATTCGTAGCTGTTGTAGCGCACGACCTGCACGGGCCCCTCCACCCACTCGTAGGACACGAAGGAGGACAGCGGCACCATCTCGCCCTGGCTGTTGCGCGCATTCAGCTTGAGCACGTCGTCCGGCTTCATGCGATGGCCCTGGTCGGCCTGCACCCACACGTTCTGGATCCAGCCCTGATTGGTAAATTTCCCGACGTAGGACGAGCCCATGGCGGTGGAAACGAGCTGCGCCGCTTCGGCGAAATCGACGCCCAGGGCGGCGGCCTTGTCGCGGTCTATGGTCAGGCTAAGCTGCGCGCCCGGCCCAAGGCCGGTGATGCGCGTCTGCGACAGCACCGGGTTCTGGGCGGCCATTTGAAGCAGTTGCTGGGAAGCCGCCATCAGCGCGTCGTGCCCTCGCCCGCCGCGATCCTCCAGGCGCATGTCGAATCCGGATGCGTTGCCCAGCGATGAAATCGCCGGCGGAACGATGGAGAACACCATGGCGTCCGGCAAGCCGAACAACAGCTTCTGCATGGCCTGGCCGGAAATTGCCTGGGCGGAGCTGCCGGGGCCCTTGCGTTCCGAGAAATCCTTCAGCGGGACGAAGGCAATCGCCGAATTGAGCCCGTTGCCGTTGAAGCTGAAGCCCTGGACGGTGATGATGTTGGCCACCTCCGGGATCTTGCTGAAGTACTGCTCCACCTGCTCGATGATCTCCACGGTGCGGTTGGCGGTGGAGCCGGCGGGCAGTTCGATGTTGGCAACGACGTAGCCCTGGTCTTCCTCGGGCAGGAAGGAGGTGGGCAGGCGCAGGTAGAGCCAGCCCAGGGCGATGACCAGCACCAGATAGACCAGCATCATCCGTCCGCCGCGCTTCAGGCTGCGGCCCACCCAGCCCTCGTAGCGCTGTGTGGTGTTGTCGAAAGAGCGGTTGAACCAGCCGAAGAAACCCTTTTTGGTGGCGTGGTGGCCCTTGGGTATGGGCTTGAGTATGGTTGCGCACAAGGCGGGGGTAAAGGTCAACGCCAGCAGCGCCGAGAACAGGATGGACACCGCCATGGCCACCGAAAACTGGCGGTAGATGACGCCCACCGATCCCGACATGAAGGCCAGCGGCAGGAACACCGTGGTCAGCACCAGCGTGATGCCGACGATGGCGCCGCTGATCTGCGGCATGGCTTTCTTGGTGGCCTCTTTGGGCGGCAGGCCCTCCTCGGCCATGATGCGCTCGACGTTCTCGACCACCACGATGGCATCGTCCACCAGGATCCCGATGGCCAGCACCATGGCGAACATGGTCAGCACGTTGATCGAGAAACCCAGGGCCAGCATGACGGCGAAGGCGCCAAGTATGGCCACGGGCACCACCAGGGCCGGGATCAGTGTATAGCGCACGTTCTGCAGGAAGACGAACATCACCACGAACACCAGGACCATGGCTTCGAGCAGCGTGTGCACGACCTGCTCGATGGAAATCTCGACGTAGGGAGAGGTGTCGTAGGGAACGGCGTAGGTGATGTTCTCCGGGAAGAACTCGGACAGCTCGTCCATTTTCGCCTTCACGCCTTCCGCCGTGGACAGCGCGTTGGCGTTGGGCGAAAGCGAGATCGCGAACGCGGCGGTGGCCTTGCCGTTCAGGCGCGCGCCGAACTGGTAGTTGTCGGCCCCGACCTCGATGCGCGCGACGTCGCCCAGGCGCACGGACGAGCCGTCGACGTTGGAGCGCAGCACGATGTTGCTGAACTCTTCGACGGAGGACAACTGGCCGTTCACCACGATGGGAGCCGCCACGCGCTGCGCCTCGGGATTGGGCGGCGAGCCCATGATGCCGCCGGAAATCAGCACGTTCTGGCGGCTGATGGCGTTATTGACGTCGGCCATGCTGAGCTTGAAGCCGGTGAGCTTGTCCGGATCCACCCAGACGCGCATGGCGCGGCCCGCCGCGAACAACTGGAACTTGCCCACGCCCGGCACGCGCGACACCGGGTTCTGGATGTTGCGCGTAATGTAGTCGGCCAATGCGGTTTCGCTCAGCGATCCGTCGCGCGACGACACCGTGACCACCATCAGGAAGCCGGTATTGGTTTGCGAGACCTTCAGGCCCTGCTGCACCACCGCGGCGGGCAGCTTGGCCGTGATGTTGGACACCCGGTTCTGCACGTCGACCTGGGCCAGGTCGGGATTGGTTCCCGGCTTGAAGGTCACGGTGATCTCGGCCTGGCCGTAGGAATCGCTGACCGACTCGTAGTACAACAGCCCTTTTGCGCCGTTCAGCTCGTTTTCGATTACGCTGGCGACGGAACTGGCCACATCGTCGGCGGATGCGCCGGGATAGGTGGCATTGATCGTGATGGCGGGCGGCGCGACTTCCGGATACTGCGAGACCGGCATGTTGGGGATGGCCAGCAAGCCGGCCAGGGTGATTCCCAAGGCGACCACCCAGGCGAAAATCGGTCGTTCAATAAAAAACTGTGGCATGTGCGCTCACTTTATAAGCATTGACGCGGCGGGCCGCCATGTCCGGCCCGCGGGACTGAGGAAGCCTCAGCCCTGGGAGGCGGGTTTGGATCCGGAAGCATCGCCCTGGGGCTGGCCTTGCTGCGCCGCCGGGTCGGTTTTGCCCGCATCGGCGCCCTGGGCGGCCCCGCCCTGGCCGGCCGCCTGTGATTCCTTCCATGGAATGGGCTGCACCGCCGCACCGGGGCGAATCTTCTGGAAGCCCTCCACGACGACCACGTCGCCCGGATTCAGTCCCTTGTAGATGATGGATTTTCCCTTGACCTGAGAGCCTACCGACACCGCGACGGGCTGCACCTTGCCTTCCTTGACGACCATCAGGCTGCTCAGTCCGTCGGAAGTGCGCTGTATGGCCTGTTCCGGCACCAGCAGGGCTTTTTCATCGACGCCCTGTTGCAGGCGCACCCGGACATACATGCCGGGAAGCAGGATCTGCTCGGGGTTGTCGAACTCGGCCCGGAGGTTCACCTGGCCCGTGGTGGGATCGACGCTGACGCCCGAAAAGAGCAGCTTGCCCTGGTGCTTGTAGGCGCTGCCGTCTTCCAGCAGCACTTGCGCGGCGGGGTCGCCGGCCTGCTTGAGGATTCCTTCGTCCATCGCGCGGCGCAACTGCGCCAGCTGCGTGGTCGAACGCGTGATGTCGACATAAACGCGGTCCAGCTGCTGCACCGTGGCCATCTGCGTGGCGGCGCTGGCGCTGACCAGGGCGCCTTCGGTGACCAGCGATTTGCCGATGCGGCCATCGATGGGGGACACGACCTTGGTATAGCCCAGGTTGATATCGGCCGCCTTCAGGTTGGCCTTGGCGGCGGCAACGGCGGCATCCGCCTGGCCGGCCTGGGCCACGGCGTTGTCATATTCCTGCCGGCTGACCGCGTTGGCCTTGATCAGCTTGGAATAGCGCTGGGCAAGCAGGCGGGCCGTGCGCACGTCGGCCTCCGCGTTTTTCAGCTGCGCCGCCGCCTGATCGCGCGCGGCGACGTATGGCGCGGGATCGATGGTAAACAGCAACTGCCCTTCCTTGACGTCGCCGCCCTGCTCGAAATTGATCTCGTTGACGATGCCGTTCACGCGGGCGCGGATCTGGGCATCCTTGATCGCTTCGACCCGCCCCGGCAGCTCGACGTAGATTTCGGTCGCGGCCGGTTCAACAGTGATGACGCTGACCGGAACCTTCATTTCGCCCATCGCCTGCTGCGGTTTTTCACCGCAGGCCGCAAGCACGAACAAGGAACATATAAGGACAAAGCGGACTTGCCGCCCTGAAGGCAGGCGAAGGTTCGGCATTCGAAGACTCCCGTACAGCATGCCCTCCTCTTGGGAAAGCAGCGGTAATGATTCTGGTTTTTAGTAAAGCGTGAGTATAAAGGGAAATGTTGCACTACGACAGAATTGCACGCAGATGCTCCTATTTCAATGTGCTTCAGCGCAGGTTGCGCCATCCGGGGCGGCCTCTCCCGGCACAAGTCTTGCTGTGGAGAACGGGCAGCCCTGGATCCAGGGTTTCTTCATTCTCGATAAAGGGAGATCTCTATGGCCAAGAAGCACAGATTCTCGCGCGCGCTCATGATCGCGGCCGCCACCCTGGCGCTGGGCGCCTGCGCCGGCGACCCGGCTCCGCGCAGCGCGGCGCAATACACCGATGATGCGTCCATCAATACCAATGTGCAGGCAGCCGTGGTGTCAGTGCCCGGAGTGCATGCGAACAATATCCAGGTCAGCACATATGAAGGCGTCGTCACGCTGCGCGGCAACGTGGACGACCAGTTGGCGGCGCAAAACGCGGTGCAGGCGGCGCGCCAGGTGGCGGGCGTGAAGAAGGTGGACTACAACATCAAGGTCGGGCAGCCCTGACCACAAGCCGCGCCGGATCGGCGCGTTTTAGGCCTCGCGGCGCAACGGAACCATGCCGAAGCGCCGGGGGCTGAGGGCGCCGTCCGTTTCCTAAATGTCCTTTTCCAGCTGCGGGCTGACCAGAGGGTCGAAATCCTCCCATCCCCCCTCTTCCCAGCGCCCCTGGGCGCGTTCCACTTCCTGCCCGCCGGCATCTTTCAGTATCCGCGCCACGTTCTTTTCGTGCTCGGGCGAGGTATGGACGGCCAGCAGCACGCCCGAGGCGCGCCCTTCGTTCACCTTTGCATCGACCGCTTCCTGCAAGCTGCGCCGCGGCCTGGACTTTCCCAGCACGTACATCGCACCCGCCAGCGAGCCGATATAGGCGCCCGCTCCGGCACCGCCCACGACGATCAGAAAAGAGGTGGAGAAAGTAAAGGCGATGACGCCGCCGATCAGTGCGCCGACGATGCCGACGGCGGCGGCGCCGCCGACCGCGCCGAATTGCCCGCCCTTTGAATCGGGATCGGCGGCCCTGTCGCCGCCCAGCGCATAGCGATCATGCGCTCCGGCCGGATTGACGAAGAAAGTATGCAGGGCGTCGGCTGCGACGCCCTCCTTGATGAGCGCCGAGGCGGCGCCCTGCGCGGCATCGAAGGTATCGAAACGCGCGGCTACGATCAGTGACATGGCCTTTCTCCGAGTAATCAGCGACGCCGGCTGTCGTTGAGGCAGAAGCCGGCGATGGCCCCGGCAAGCGCCGCCACCCCGAGCAGGGGCCATGGGTTGTTGTGCGCATACTCGTCGGCCAGCGTGGAGGCCCTGCTTATCTTTTCAACGGCCGCGCGATTCAATCGCCCGGTTTCCTGTTTCGCCGCCTCCAGCTGCAGGCGCAGATTCTCGCGCGCCGCATCGATTTCGCCGCCTGTATACGACGCGGTCGAGCGCAGCAGCGCTTCCGTGCCCGCGATCAGCTCTTTGGCGTCGTAGACGACCCTTTCTTTCTGCCTGTGCATATCAGCCCGGTGTTTATTCATCATCATCGATACTCCTTGTCAGTGCCCCGCGAAAGGCTGAAAACGCATGGCCTCTTGCGCCGGCCATGCCATCGTTCAAGCAATCAACGTGCCGGGGCAAAGGAAAATCCCGCTCTGCGCCCGGTTTCCGCGGCCGGGGCAGAAATTACCGATAGGGGTAATTCGTACAGCGGACGTCGGATTTACCGGTTTTTCGCCCTTGCCCCATCTTTGCCTCGGCGGCCAGATACCAGGTCCCGGCGATCAGCAAGGGACCAATGTAATAGACGGCCCGATAGACCAGAATGGCGCCCAGTATCTTGAAGCGCGGCAGGTCGGGCGAGGCCAGCACGGCGATGAACAGCGATTCGATGACGCCCAGCCCGCCCGGTATGTGGGCCAGGGCCCCCGCGATCGCGCTGATGAGCAAGGTGCCAAGCACCAGCGGATAGGCCACTTTCTGCTGCAGCAGCACATAGATCACGGCCGCGATCAGCGCCCAGTTCAGCATGGCGATGCACATTTGCAGGACGGCCATCCCCAACGAGGGAAGCTCGATCTCATGCCCCCATACCGTCCACGAACGGGTCTTCGAGAACCCGCACAGGCCCAGGTAGGCCAGCCCGGCCAGGGCCATTCCCACGCCGATCAGGCGCAGCGCGCCATTGCCCAGCTCCCATTCGGCGGGCAGCGCGACCGCCCCGGCCGCGAACACGACGCCGGCCAGCATCGAGTAGCCTATCCAATTGCTGGCAAGGCTCAGCGCCATCACGCGCATGACCACGCCCTGCTTCAGTCCCTGTCTGGTGTACAGGCGCAAGCGCAGGCCCACGCCGCCGACCGGCGCGCCCAGGTTCATGGTGAAGGCATAGCTGATGAACCCCACCATCATCGCCCTCCACCATGCCAGATCATGCCCGGTGTAGTGCTTGCCCACCAGGTCGAAGCTGCTGTAGAGCACATAGCTGGCCGCGGAAATCAATGCCGCCGTCCATAGGACGGGTCCGGGCATCGCGCCGATGGCGCCAAGCACCTCGCCCCATTCGATCCGTGTCGCCGCCATGCAAAGCAGCACGATGACCAGGCAGATGAATCCGGCGGTGGTCACCTTGCGGATGCGGGGCCAGTGGGCCCGGGTCCAGGCCAGGCTGCTTTTCGTCCAGGCGGCGCTCATGGCTGCTCCCCGGCCTGCTCGTCCATGGGCGCGGGCACGGACCTCAGCTCCGGCTTGCGCGCTGGCAGCCACCCCGCCCATGAGGGGAAGCGGCGAAGAAAATGAAAGACGAACACGCCTACGAGCACGCGCTGGATTTTCCTGCGGGGCGCTGTCTGCCGCCGCATCAATTGGCAGTGGTTTTCAATGAGCGCTTCAAGGCGCTGCTGCAATATGGAGCTGAATTCCCTGTCGTTGATCAAGACATTCGCCTCCAGGTTGAGCGCCAGGCTGAGCGGATCCAGATTGCTCGAACCGACCGTGGACCAGACGCCGTCCATGGTTGCGACCTTTCCGTGCAGGGGCCGTTCGCAGTATTCGTAGATATGGACGCCGCCCGACAGGAGATAGTCATAAAGCATGGTGGCGACGAAGCGCGCGAACGGCATGTCGGGCTCGCCCTGAAGAATCAGGTGGACCCGCACGCCGCGCTTGGCCGCATTGCGCAGATCCCGCAGAAAGCGATAGCCCGGAAAGAAATAGGCGTTGGCGATGAATATCTCGCGCTGCGCGGCGCGCAGGCCGATCCGGTAATGGGTCTCGATATCGTTCTTGTGCCGGTCATTGTCGCGGACCACCAGCGCGGCCGCGCTGTCGCCCGGTTCATCAGCGGCCGGCGCCCTCTTGCGGCGCAGCCCGCGCCATGAAAACCTTGGACGCACCGGCTGCAGAATCTGGGCTTCGAAGCGCGCGATATGTTCCACCAGCGGGCCGCGTATGGAGACTGCGTAATCCTGCTTGGCGGTGGGACCGTAATCGGCCAGGTGATCGGCGCTGAAATTGATGCCTCCGACAAATGCAAGGGCATCGTCGATCACCACGATCTTCCGGTGCAGGCGCCTGAACAGATTGGTGCGCATGCCCAGGCGCTTGGGCCGGGGGTCGAACACATGAAACGCAACGCCTGCGGACGTCATGGCGTCGATGAACTCCGCGGTCAGATCGGCCGACCCGTATCCATCGACCGTGATGTCGACGCGCACGCCGCGCTGCGCCGCCTCGATCGCCGCCCGCTGCAGTTCCCGGCCCACCGCATCTTCGAAAATGATGAAGGTTTCCAGGACCACGCTGCGCTGGGCGGCGCGTATCGCATCGAATACAGCGGGAAAGAAGGCTTCACCGTTCTCCAGCAGCTCCAGGGAGTTTCCCGACGTCCACGCCACCGCCGTCATAGCGTCAGCTCCACGGCCAGAGGCGCATGATCCGACAGATGGGTCCAGGGCCGGGACGCCAGCGCCACGGGCTCGAAGTCCCCTACATTGCGGACATAGATTCTATCCAGCCGCAGCAAGGGAAAGCGCGCCGGATAGCTGCGCGCCACCTGGCCATGCCGCTCGCGATACACCTCTTTCAGGCCGCTGGAGCGCGTAAGGGCCTTTTGTCCGCGCAAGCGCCAATCGTTGAAATCCCCCGCCACGACCAGCGGCGCATCGGCGGGAATCTCCTGCTCGATCAGCCGGCACAGATAGGCCAGCTGGCTGCCCCGGTGTTTCTCCTGCAGGCCCAGGTGCACGCAAATCGCATGTATGTCCGTGTCCCGGCCCGGCGGCTTCAGGACGCAATGCAAGAGGCCACGCTTCTCGTGACGGCCTATGGAGACATCGATGTTGTCGTAGCGCGCGATGGGGAATTTGGACAGCACGGCATTGCCGTGATGGCCATGGGGATAGACGGCATTGCGCCCGTAGGCGTAGTCTCCCCATATCGAATCGGCCAGGAACTCATACTGGCTGGTGGCGGGCCAGCGGGCAAGCTTCTGGGCATGGTGATGATGCGCCCCCAGCACCTCCTGCAGAAAGACGATGTCCGCATGGGTAGCTCGTATGGCATCGCGCAATTCATGCAGGATGAAGCGACGATTGAAAACCGTAAAGCCCTTGTGCGTGTTTACGGTAAGTACTTTTAGAACAAGCGGATCCTCGATAGTCATAGGGGCCTACGGCAGTCAACACCGCAGCTGCGCAGCAAGCCCCATGCCCAAGGGCCCGCATCACCCTAAGAGAAGGCCATCGTCGGACAGTTTCTCGCCCCGAACGCGCTCGAACATGTTCAGCAGATCGGGAACGTCCATGCCTCGCCTTTCGGGTCCGGATACGTCGAGCACGACATTGCCCTGATGCAGCATGACGGTGCGTTCGCCCACATCCAGGGCCTGGCGCATGCTGTGCGTGACCATCATGGTGGTCAGCCTGCTTTCGGACACGATGCGGGCCGTCAGATCCAGCACGAACTGGGCCGTGCGCGGATCGAGCGCCGCCGTGTGTTCGTCGAGCAGCAAAATGCGTGAGGGCCGCAAGGCCGCCATGAGCAGGCTGACCGCCTGGCGCTGGCCGCCCGAGAGCAGGCCGATGCGATCGGTCAGCCGGTTCTCCAGACCCAGTCCCAGAGTGGACAGGCGCTCGCGGAATTCGTCGCGCATCGAATGCCTGACGGCCTTGGCAAAGCCGCGCCGCTCGCCGCGGCTGTAGGCCAGCGCCAGGTTCTCTTCGATGGTCAGGTCCTCGCAGGTGCCCGCCATGGGATCCTGGAACACCCTGGCCACCCGCTTGGCCCTTTCCCAGACGGGCTGTCGGGTGACGTCCTGATTGTCGATGACGATGGTGCCGCTGTCTATGGGCAGGTCGCCCGAAACCGCATTCAGGAAGGTGGACTTGCCCGCTCCGTTGGAGCCTATGACGGTCACGAACTGGCCGGCCGGAATGTCCAGCGACAAGCCGCGCAAAGCGCGGGTCTCGATGGGCGTGCCCGCATTGAACGTGATGTTCAGGTTCTGTGCGCTCAACATCTCAGCGCCCTCCGTTCTTGCCGCGCAGGCGTTGTTTCAGCAATGGAATGACCAGAGCGATGGTGACCAGGACAGCCGTTACCAGGTTCAGGTCCTGCGCCTTCAGGCCGATGAAATCGACATTCAGGGCCAGGGCGATGAAGAAGCGGTACAGGATCGCGCCCAGGATCACGGCCAGGGTGATGATGACCAGCCTGCGCGAAGGCATGATGCTCTCGCCCACGATGACGGCGGCCAGGCCGATGACGATGGTGCCTATGCCCATGGAAATATCGGCGCCGCCCTGCGATTGCGCGAACAGCGCGCCCGCCAGCGCGCACAAGGCATTGGATATGCCCATGCCCGCCAGGATCTGTCCGCCCGTGGCCACCCCCTGCGAGCGCGCCATCCGCGGATTGGAGCCGGTGGCGCGCATGGCCAGGCCCGTCTTGGTGGAGAAATACCAATCGAGCGCCAGCTTGCAGGCCACGACCACGACCAGCAGGATCAGCGGCCGCATGATGTAGTCGCTGATGCCTTCGGGCTGCAAGACGGTGAAAACGGTGGGGTCGGAGATCAGGGGCACATTGGGCCGCCCCATGATGCGCAGGTTGATCGAATACAGGGCGATCATCATCAGGATGCTGGCAAGCAGATCCATGATTTTCAGGCGAACATTCAGCCAGCCCGTGATCATGCCGGCGACCGCCCCGGCCAGGGTGGCGACCAGCGTAGAGGTGAACGGATCCATGCCCATGCTGATCAGGGTGGCGGCGGTGGCCCCGCCCAGCGGGAAGCTGCCGTCCACGGTCAGGTCGGGGAAGCGCAGTATCCGGAAGGAAATCAGCACGCCCAGAGCCACCAGGCCGAAGATAAGGCCGATCTCCAGGGCGCCCCACAATGAATAAATAGACATGTATCTAACCGGTAAAACCAAAAAAGAAACAGGCGGGCTGCCAGTGCCCCGCCTGGTTAATTCGCTTGGCCAAGTTCGGCGAACTTGATTCCGTCAACTAACCAGGCGGGGTCTGCGGCAACCCGCCTGTTCATATGGACGCATGCATTTTAATCGATGCGCCGCGGCTGTTTATTCGATGACCTTGGTCGCGGATTTCACGAATGCATCGGATAGCTTCACACCCTGCTTCTCGGCTGCGCCCCGATTGACGAACAGCTCGAGCTTGTCGCTGGTTTCGGAGGCGAGTTCGCCGGGCTTCTGGCCTTTCAGGATCTTGATGACCATTTTCCCGGTCTGGATGCCCAGGTCGTGGTAATTGACGCCCAGCGCGGCAATGGCGCCGCGCTTGACGCTGTCGGTGTCCGAGGCGATGAGGGGAATCTTGGCGTCGTTGCCCACCTTGACCAGGGCCTCGTAGGCCGACACCACGTTGTTGTCGGTGTTGGTGTAGATGACGTCGACCTTCCCGACAAGGCTGCGTGCGGCGGCCCCCACGTCGACGGTGCGCGCGGCGGTCGCTTCGACCAGCGACATGCCGGCCTTGGGCAGGAGTTCGCGCATCTGCTTGACCACCACGACCGAGTTGGCTTCGCCCGGGTTGTAGACCATGCCCACGCGCTTGGCTTCGGGCACGACCTTCTTGATCAGATCGACCTGCTTCTCAAGAGCCAGGCTGTCGGACACGCCGGTGACGTTGGTTCCGGAAGGCTCCATGGATTTGACCAGTTGAGCGGCCACGGGGTCGGTCACGGCCGAATACACCACCGGGATGGACTTGGTGGCCGCCACCACGGCTTGCGCCGAGGGCGTGGCAATGGCGACGATGACGTCGGGCTTGTCGCCCACGAACTTGCGTGCGATCTGGGCGGCGATGGCGGTGTTGCCCTGCGCCGTCTGGAATTGCCACTTCAGGCCCTTGGCTTCGGTATAGCCGGCCTTGGCCAGCGCTTCGTGGACGCCGTCCTTGATCGAGTCCAGGGCGGGATGCTCGACGATGGACGTGACGGCGACGGACTGGGCGGACGCCGGGGCGTGCGCCATCGCGCCCATCATGGCCATGGCCCCTAAAGCCAGCTTGGCGGACGTGTTAAACCTCATGTGAAGCTCCTTGACGAATACAAGCGACATCAGCAAAGCGTCGCGGACGGACGTTAGTCTAACCCGTTGAAGGCCCGATTGCCTTCAAGGGAAATCCCTGCCGCCACACCCCTGGCCCATGTTGACGCCAACGGGGCGCCGCGCGGCTCCTAGACCACCAGCGAACTGCGCGGGCCATGCTGCGCGAGCAGCGAACGGACCCAGCGGCGCGCCGGCAGCCCGTAGGACGACTCGACCTCGTCCGCTCTCTGCAGCAGCTGCAATGTGGACACGTCCAGCAGGGGTCCCTTGAAGGCCAGCACGATGCGGTTTCCCGCATCGATCTCGGGCAGCTCCAGCACCCTTCCCCCGAACGCCTTGCGGATGTTCCTGAGGTTGGGCGGAAAACTGGCATGGTTCCCGAACAGATTGACCGTCATGACCCCCGCATCGGCCAGCGCGCGGTGACAGCCTTGGTAGAACTCCAGCGAGTCGCGCACCGGGCCTTGCGCCTGGGCATCGTACAAATCCACCATCAGCGCCATGTAGCGGCCGAAGTTGGCGGGCTTTCCGACCCATAGCCCGGCATCGCAATGGTCGATGGCCGAACGGCGCGTTTCGGGCAAGCGGAAATACATGCGGCAGATCGCCGTCACGGCGGGATTCCATTCCACGGTCTGGACCCATGCCGGCGTGTGCTTGAGCGTGTAGCGCAGCAAGGACCCGGCGCCCAGGCCCAGGATGGCGACCTCGTCCGTCTTGCGGGGCTCGAGGAACAGCAGCCAGGCCATCATCTGCTGGGTATAGGCCAGCACCAGTTCATGCGGCCTGGCCACGCGCATGGCGCCCTGTATCCATTCCGTGCCGAAATGCAGATAGCGCACGCCGCCCTGCTCGGACAGCGTGGGCGTGTCGTCCAGCAAATCGTCCGGCTCAAGCACGTTCGAAAATCGCGGCGATGCCCTGCCCGCCGCCTATGCACATGGTGACCAGGGCATAGCGCCCTTGTATGCGCTGGAGTTCATGCAGCGCCTTGACGGTGATGATGGCGCCGGTGGCCCCGATGGGATGGCCCAGGCTGATGCCGCTGCCGTTGGGATTGACCTTGGCCGGATCGAACCCCAGTTCCTTGCTGACCGCGCAGGCCTGGGCCGCAAAGGCCTCGTTGGCTTCGATGACGTCCATCTGCCCGACGGTGAGCCCCGCCTTTTCCAGCGCGATGCGCGTGGCGGGCACCGGCCCTATGCCCATGTATTTCGGCTCGACTCCGGCATGCCCGTAGGATACCAGCCGGGCCAGCGGCGCCACGCCCCGCTCTTTGGCGGCCGAGGCGGTCATGAGCAGCACGGCGCCTGCTCCATCGTTCAGCCCCGACGCATTGCCGGCCGTGACCGTGCCGTTCTCTTTCTGGAACACGGGCCGCAGCGCGGCGAAGTTCTCGGCGACGGCATCCATGCGCACATGTTCGTCGGTATCGAACACCACATCCCCCTTGCGGGTTTTCTGGATGACCGGAACGATTTGCTCTTTGAAGTAGCCTTGCCTGATGGCCGCGGCGGCACGCTGGTGCGACACCAGCGCCAGGTCGTCCTGGTCCTGGCGGCTGATGGAGTATTTCTGCGCCACGTTCTCGGCCGTCACGCCCATATGGGTTTTGTCGAAGGGATCGGACAGGACGCCGGTCATCATGTCGAGCATGGCGCTGTCGCCCATGCGCGCACCCCAGCGCTGCGCCGGAGCGATATAGGGCGCCCGGCTCATGCTTTCGGCGCCCGCGCCGATGGCGATGCTGGCATCGCCGAGCTTGAGGGCCTGCGCGGCGGAGATGATGGCCTGAAGGCCGGAGCCGCAAAGGCGGTTCACATTGAAGGCAGGCGTGGCATGGCCGATGCCGGCATGCATGGCCGCCACCCGCGACAAATACATGTCGCGCGGCTCGGTGTTGATGACATGGCCGAAAACGACGTGCCCTACGTCGGCCGGCGACACATTGCTTCGATCGAGCACGGCCCGCAGGACCAGCGAGCCCAGGTCGCAGGGCGGTACGTCCTTGAGGGCGCCGCCGAAATCGCCAACGGCTGTTCGGCTGGCGCCGACCACGAAAATATCTTCCATCGAGATCTCCTGATTCAGTATCCATTCCGCCTTGAAGGCCAACAGGCAATATTAACGCGCTATCATCCAGCCTTGAAATGAAACACGGCAGGAACTTGCGTCCTGCCGTGTCCGGTCAGCCCAGGAGAAACCCTTAGCCCCTAGCCTTGAGCCTCTTTCGCGGGAACACCCTGCTTGGCGTCTTCGCCCCGCTTTTCGGACTCGTCGCGGGCGGTGTCCGGAGCCACCCAGTTCAGCGGTTCGATCACGAAAGGCTGCTTCTTTGCCGTCGGCTTTTTGCTTGACATGCTGATTCTCCTTAATGCATTACAAAGGGCGCCCCGTGCGCCCCCGTACTCTATTAGGGTACCCTATAAAGCGGATTAAATCCAATTACGTCAATAACTTACACAAAACGGAAGCCGTATGAAGCTCGCCACATGGAACGTCAACTCCCTTAAAGTGCGCTTGCCGCAAGTCCTGGAATGGCTGGAACAGAATCGCGTACAGGCTCTGTGCCTGCAGGAATTGAAGCTGGCCGACGACAAGTTTCCACTGGACGCCTTCCGGGAAATCGGCTACCAGGCGCAATGGGCCGGCCAGAAGACCTATAACGGGGTGGCGGTCATCGCGCCGCAGGAATGCCTTGAGGTGCAGCGCAACATACCGGGTTTCGACGACCACCAGCAACGCATCATCGCCACGACGCTGGCCAGCCCCATAGGCGACATACGTGTCATCAGCGCCTATTGCCCCAATGGGCAGGCCCTGGCCAGCGAGAAATATGAATACAAGCTCAGATGGTTCCAGGCCTTGCGCGACTGGCTGCGCGAAGAACTGGCACGATTTCCGCGCCTGGCCATACTGGGCGACTACAACGTGGCCCCGGCCGACGAGGACGTGCACGACCCCGCGAAATGGGTGGGCGACGTGCTGGTTTCCGAACCCGAGCGCGCAGCATTCTCCGCGCTGCTGGAGCTCGGCCTGACCGATGCCTTCCGCCAGTTCGAGCAGCCCGAGAAAAGCTTTACCTGGTGGGACTACCGCCGTTTCGCCTTCCGGCGCAACGCGGGCCTGCGCATCGATCATGTCCTGCTTTCGGAAGCCCTGCTCCCCTATTGCAGCGGCTGCGTCGTCGACAAGGCGCCGCGCGCCAATGAACAGCCCTCGGACCACACGCCCGTCATCGCAACATTGGACTTCGAGCGGAAGGCCCCGAACTGAACCGTCTGGACCGGTCCGCCCGCGCGGGGAAGCCGGGCTTCCCCGGCCCATACGCTGCATCTTTTTTTAAGTGGAAACGATATACTTCCGCAACGCGCTCGCCTTGCGGAACTTCCGACTAGCCTACGCCTATTTTGGTATTACATTTCGTCATTCGCTGTGCTGATTCTGCTGTTAACGTAACGCAAACTTGAACAGGACGGAGTCGTATGATGCATCGGGTACTCGGGCTTGGGCGCGTCGGGCGGGTGTCCGACTATCTTAAGAACATGGCGCCAGGCCTTTTTTTACAGGAGCTTTGCTCCAGGCCGGGCATTATCGGCGCCATCTGTCCAAGTTCACGCTACCTGGCCCGGCATATGGCCAGGCAGGTTCCCCATAACGACAAGGGCCTGGTCATCGAGCTGGGTGGCGGCACCGGCGCCATCACCCAGGCGCTGCTGAATCACGGCATTCCGCCCGAACGCCTGATGGTGGTGGAGTTTTCCAGCCCTTTCGTCCAGCGCCTGCGCAAGCGCTTCCCCCACGTCAATGTGGTGCAAGGCAATGCCGCCGACCTCAGCCGCCTGGTGCCCCAGGGCAGCCGGATCCACGCCATCGTGTCCAGCCTGCCCTTGTGTTCCCTGCCCGAACCCATGACGCAATCCATTCTGCAGCAGTGGCAGCAACTGCTGCACGAGGACGGGGTCGCCGTTCAATTCACGTACAATCTGCGTGGCCCCAAGTGGCGCAGGCATTTGCAGGCGCAACAAACCAGTTCGAAAATCGTCTGGGCCAACCTGCCTCCCGCCAATATCACGACTTTTTCATTCAGAACAGCCAAGCTGCCCGCCCCGCATGAGCACCTATCCCCAGAGCCGCCTCGTTGACACGCTGGAACATGGCGCCGTCCTCGATGTCACCATCGAAGAACTGCACTTTCGTGCCTATGTGGTAGTAAGCGAGCCCGATCTGGAGCGCGTCGCCGATTTCGTGCCCAGGGAACAATTCGAACAGGACGGCGACGTGCACGTGGCCGCCATCGGCGACCCCGGCCAGGCCCGCGAACAAATCCAGGACATCGCCTTCAACATGAACCCGGGCGACGCCGCTGTTTTCCTGTGCGCCGACGAAGCCGCCTTCAGGAACACGCTGGAGGAACTGGGCCAGAATCCGGATCTCCATCCAGGCCTTCCCACCCGGTTCAATTAGACCGATCGACGCTGGCGGGAAGCCTCTTTTTTTGCCAAGAAACCGGTGCCCGGGCAAAAACGGGACGGGAATTTGCTATTCTTCCCGCTCTCATTTGTTACTATCCACTAATCATGTCGTCTTATTCCGGCAATATTTTCATGGTCGTCGCGCCCAGCGGCGCGGGCAAATCCAGCTTGGTCAACGCCTTGCTGGCCGATGATCCGTCCGTGGTCCTGTCCATTTCCTGCACCACCCGCGCCCCGCGGCCCGGCGAAGAAGCCGGCAAGCACTATCGCTTCGTCAGCCACGAGCAATTCGAAACGCTGCGCCGCCAGAACGCGTTGCTGGAATGGGCGGAAGTCCATGGCAATTTCTACGGCACCCCCCGCGATCGCATCGACGAGGCGCTGCACCAGGGCAAGGACGTATTGCTCGAGATCGACTGGCAGGGCGCCCGCCAGGTGCGCGAGCACTATCCCCAGGCCATAGGCATATTCATATTGCCGCCTTCCATCGAGGCGCTGGAAGCCCGCCTGACCAAGCGCGGGCAGGATGCGCCCCACGTGATTTCACGCCGGCTGCTGGCCGCGGGCAGCGAAATGTCGCATGCTTCGGAGTGCCAATATGTTATTATTAATCAAGAATTTAGCACCGCACTGCTGCAATTGGGCCAAATTCTGGCCGCCACCCGCTTGCGTTACGCCACGCAGGCGGCGCGCAATGCCGAGCTCTTTAGTCAACTGGGCATCAGTAAAACTGTCGCCTGACTCGTCCAACCCCACACCTATAGGTTAAAAATGGCCCGCATTACCGTTGAAGACTGCCTCGAGAAAGTCCCCAATCGCTTCAATCTGACCCTGGCAGCCACCTATCGCGCCCGCGAACTGGCGCAAGGCCACGAGCCTCGCCTGGACAGCAAAGACAAGCCCACCGTCACCGCCCTACGCGAAATTGCCGCCGGTGTGACCGGCCTGGAAATGCTGCGCAAAGTCCCAACCTGATTTTCCGCGGGGCGGCTCATGGCGTTTTCCGGTCTTCGCGGTGCTTCCTCCGGCCTGCTGGCGGTCCTCAAAAAGGGCCCCAGGCTGCGCAGGCGCAAGTCCCCCAAGACACCGGCCGCCCTGCCCGGCGCCGAAACGCCGCCCAACACCATCGCCTCGCTGGCGCCGCTCACCAAGATCATCAGTCTTTATCTCGACCCCAAAGACGTCGAGCGCATCAAGGAAGCCTACCGTTTTGCCGATCAGGCCCACCTGGGGCAATTCCGGGCCAGCGGCGAACCTTATATCTCCCATCCCATCACTGTCACCGAGATCTGCGCCGGCTGGAAGCTGGACGCCGATTCGCTGATGGCGGCGCTGCTGCACGACGTCATCGAAGACCAAGGAGTCAGCAAGCAGGAACTGGCCGAGAAATTCGGCGCCGATGTTTCCGAAATCGTCGACGGCCTGTCCAAGCTGGACAGGCTTGAGTTCGCTACCAAGGCTGAGCAACAGGCCGAGAGCTTTCGCAAGATGCTCCTGGCCATGGCGCGCGACGTGCGCGTCATTCTCATCAAGCTGGCCGATCGCCTGCACAATATGCGCACCCTGGGCGCGGTCAGTCCCGAAAAGCGGCGGCGCATCGCCCGCGAAACGCTGGAAATCTACACGCCCATCGCCCACCGGCTGGGCCTGAACGCCCTGTTCCGCGAGCTCCAGGACCTGTGCTTCCAGGCCATCCACCCCAACCGCTATCAAGTGCTGCACAAGGCCATGATGGCGGCCCGTGGCAATCGCCGCGAAGTATTGGGCAAGATATCCGACGCCGTCAGGGTGGCCCTGCCCGCCGCCGGCATCGAGGCCGAGGTCAGCGGCCGTGAAAAATCGCTGTACAGCATCTACACGAAAATGGCCGAGCAGAAAAAGTCGTTTTCCGACGTGCTGGACATTTACGGATTCCGCGTCATCGTCCATACCCTGCCCGAGTGCTACCTGGCGCTGGGCACGCTGCATCAGCTCTATCGGCCGGTGCCCGGCAAGTTCAAGGACTACATCGCCATCCCCAAGCTCAATGGCTACCAGTCGCTGCACACGACGCTGGTAGGCCCTTACGGCACGCCGGTCGAGTTCCAGTTCCGCACCCGCGACATGGACCATATCGCCGAAGAAGGGGTGGCCTCGCACTGGCTGTACAAAGACGACGACGTCACGCTCAACGACCTGCAGAAGCGCACCCATCAGTGGCTGCAGTCCCTGCTCGACATCCAGAGCCAGACCGGCGATTCGGGCGAGTTCCTGGAGCACGTCAAGGTCGACCTGTTCCCCGACGCCGTCTACGTCTTCACGCCCCAGGGCAAGATCCTCTCCCTGCCGCGCGGGGCAACGCCGGTCGACTTCGCCTATACCATCCACACCGACATCGGCAACCAGGCCGTGGCCGCGAAGATCAATGGCGAATTCGCCCCCCTGCGCAGCGAACTGAAAAGCGGCGATGCCGTCGAGATCATCACCTCACCCGCCTCCCGCCCCAGCGCCCAATGGCTCAATTACGTGCGCACGGGGCGGGCCCGGTCCGAGATCCGTCACTATCTGCGCACCGTCAAGTACGAAGAGTCCATCGCCTTCGGCCAGCGCCTGCTCAACCAGGCCTTCGATCAGCTGCATCTGCCTCATCCGGCCGAAGACGACCCGGAATGGGAAAAACTGGCGAAAAGCTCGGGCGCCAGCTCGCGCGAGGAAATCCTGGCCGACATCGGCCTGGGGAAACGGCTGGCCGCGGTGGTCGCCCGGCGCTTCGCCCCGGAAAACGCCATACTGGCCACCACGGCGGCGGCGGTCGACGAGCTCACCTCGACCAGCAGCACCCCCATACTCATCCATGGCAACGAAGGACAGGCGGTCCAGCTGGCGCCCTGCTGTGGGCCGCTGCCGGGCGACGCCATCATAGGCGGCATCCGCCTGGGGCATGGCCTGGTCGTCCACATGGAAGAATGCGCCGTCGCGCAGCGCGCTCGGGCGCGCGAACCCGAGCGCTGGATACCGGTGATGTGGGACAGCAATACCGCCCGCCACCTGTCCACGCGCCTGGACGTCACCGTCATCAACGAGCGCGGCGTATTGGGCCGCCTGGCCGCCGAGATCACCGAGGCGGACTCCAACATCATGCACCTGACCATGCAGGACGACGCCGCCTCCACGGGCCTGCTGCACCTTACCGTCCAGGTCGACAGCCGCAAGCACCTGGCCCAGGTGATACGGGCCATACGGCACGTGCCGCAGGTGCAGAAAATCGTCCGCCTGAAAGGCTAGCCGGGCCAGACGGCCACCGCGCCCAATGCCCACAGGCTCAGGCCATAGGCCGCCACGCCGGCCAGGGTCGCCCAGGCGATGGTATGCAGCAGCCTCTTGCCCAGCCACACGCCCGCCAGGCCCGCAACGATGGGGGCCACGGCCTGCAAAGAAGCTTGCGGCGCGATCATGCCCCAGAAGGATACCGCCAGCAGCGCCACGATGGCCGAGGGCCCTATGGCATCCAGCGCGCGGCGCAAGCCGCCTTGCCCCGCCGCCTTCCGTATGCCCTTGTCCTGCCAGATCATGGGCAAGAGGCGGATCAGCAGCGTGCCGGCGCCGCAAAGGGCTATGACCCAGAACAAGCTTGTCCCCTTCATCGCCGCCCCGCCAGCCAGGCTCCGGCCAGCATGCCCAGCACGATGGCGCCATATGAAGGCAGCAGCCACAGCCCCAGCAGCGTGGCCCCCGCCGCGCCGGCCAGCACCTTCAGGGGAACCAGCTGCTTGATTTCCAGCAGCAGGGCAAAGAACAAGGCGGGCAGCACGAAGCCCAGGGTCTGCGACAGGATGGCCGAACCGCGCACCCAGTCATGGCCGAAATACGCTCCCACCGCCGTGCCTCCCACCCAGGACAGATAGGCGCCCAGTTGCAGGCCCACATACCATCCCTCGCGTTGGGCTTGCGGCAGGCGCTCGAGCTTGCCAATGGCCGTGGCGAAGACTTCATCCGTCAGGCCCGCGGCCATCGCAATCAGCGGCAGGCGCCGTTCGCCCTCGAACCTGGCCATCAGCGCGGGACCGTAGAACAGATGGCGCAGGTTCATCAGCAGCACGATCCCGACGATGCTGGCCGCCGCCCCGCCGCCGGCGATCAGGCTGACCAGTATGAACTGGCTGGCCCCGGCATAAACCAGGATGGAGGTCAACACCGCCATGAAGGGTGGAATATCGGCATACACGGCGGCCAGGCCGAAAGAGATGGCGACGGGCACATAGCCGACGGCGATCGACAGGCTGTCGGCCAGGCCTCGAAAAACGGCCGGCTTCATGAGTGGGAGCCCGCCTGCGCGCCGACGCCGCAGCGCATATAAGATCCTGGCTTCATGCGATCGACTCAGGGCTGGAAGGCATTGATGAAGATGGCAGGGTCGACGCGCGCGTTGTTCAGGCTGACGTTCCAATGCAGATGCGGCCCCGTCGCCCGGCCCGTGGCGCCCACTTTGCCGATGACGTCGCCGCGCCTTACCGGCTGGCCTTCATGGACCTGGAATGCCGACAGGTGGCAATACATGGTGATGAAGCCCTGCCCATGGTCGATGAATACCGTCTTGCCGTTGAAGAAATAATCGGCCACGATGGTCACCACCCCGTCGGCGGGCGCCTTGACCGGCGTGCCCGCCGGAACGGCGAAATCCAGCCCCGAATGGGGATTGCGCTCCTGGCCGTTGAAGAACCGCCTTAAACCGAAGGGACTGGACAGGCGCCCGTTCACAGGCCGGTCAAGGGAAACATTGCTGGGTCCGGCATCGCGGAACCGGCGATAGGCATCGATCTGTTCCTTGTATTCGCGCTCGTAGCGCCGGACCTGCTCAGGGTCCGGATTGACCTGGCTCTTGTTCTTCAGGGTGATGTGCTGCGATTTGTACTGCTTGCCGCCGACCTGGAAAGAGCGGTCTCCCTGCGTGCCGCCTTCGACCCGAAGCGCCTGCCTGCCTGTGCCGGTCTTCAGGTCGATGCCGACCACGGCGATCCATTGCCCGTCGCTGTCGCGCAGGACCATGACCCTGTCCTTGCCGAGGAAGGCGCGGGGCGCCGCATCGCCCGCACCCAGGGGAACGACCGCCACGCCGCCCGGCACCGGATGGTGCAGCAGGCGCGCCATATAGCCCTGCCCGAAAGCAAGGGCCGGCCAGAAAAAACCAAGAATGAAAAGTACCGCGACACGCCGCATATATGCTTCCCGCTGCTGATCGACACCGCCCGAAAGCGTCCACCATGATTCTACCTTGCGCCGCCACGGCGTTCGGTTGCGGCGCGAGCCCCCAAGCGGCCCGAAAGCCTCATGGCGGGCCGCCGCCTTCCTACGCCGGCCCGTATCCTCCGCCTCCGGGCGTTTCCACGACGAACACATCGCCGGGCTGCAATTCGGTGCTGTCCTGCGGCCCCAGCATGGATACGCTGCCGTCGGCCCGCTCCACATAATTCAGGCCCAGCGCGCCGGGCTGCCCGCCCGCCAGCCCCTGCGGCGGATGGACGCGGTTATTGGACAGGATGGCGGCCGTCATGCCCTGCAGGAAGCGGACCTTGCGCACCCCGCCGTCGCCGCCCGGCCAGCGCCCCGCCCCGCCCGAGCCCTTGCGGATCTCGTAGGACTCCAGGCGGACGGGGAAGCGCAGCTCCAGCACTTCGGGATCGGTCAGCCTTGAATTGGTCATGTGCGCCTGCACGACCGAGGTGCCCGCGAAGCCACCGGCCTGGTCGAAAGGCACGCCGATGCGCTCGGGACCGGCCCCCGTGCCGCCGGAGATGGTTTCATAATATTGATATTGCCGGTTCCCGAAGGTGAAGTTGTTCATGGTGCCCTGGCTGGCGGCCAGCACGCCCAGCGCGCCATACAAGGCATTGACGATGCACATCGACGTTTCCACATTGCCGGCCACGACTGCGGCGGGCGGATCGGGATTCAGCATCGAGCTGGGCGGCACGATGATCTGCAGCGGCTTCAGGCAACCCGCGTTCAGGGGAATGTCGTCATCCACCAGGCTGCGGAACACATACAGGACGGCGGCGACCGCGATCGAGGCCGGCGCATTGAAGTTGTTGTCCAGCTGGGGCGACGTGCCGGTGAAGTCGATGGTGGCGCTCCGGTCTTCCCGGTTGACCTTGATGGCCACTTTTATGCGGGCGCCGTTATCCAGCGCATAGTCGAAGCCGCCGTCGCTCAGCTGGGTGATGACCTTGCGTACGGCCTCTTCGGCATTGTCCTGCACGTGGCGCATATAGGCATTGACCACATCCAGGCCGAACTGGTCGCACATGGCGAGCAATTCGCGCACGCCCTTCTCATTGGCCGCGATCTGGGCGCGCAGGTCGGCCAGGTTCTGGTCCGGATTGCGTGCCGGCCAGGCGCCCGAGGCCAGGATGGCGCGCGCCTCGTCTTCACGGAATTCGCCGCCGCGAACCAGCTGGAAGTTGGTGAACAAGACGCCCTCGTCGTCCACCGTGCGCGAATCCGGCGGCATGGAGCCCGGTGTCAGGCCGCCGATGTCGGCGTGGTGGCCGCGCGATCCGACGAAAAACAGCAGATGCTCGCCGGCCCGGTCGAACACCGGCGTAATGACGGTGACGTCGGGCAGATGCGTGCCGCCGTGATAAGGGTCGTTTACCACGTAGGCGTCGCCGGCCTGCATGCGTCCGGTATTCTCGCGCATGACCGTCTTGATGGATTCGCTCATGGAGCCCAGATGCACGGGCATGTGCGGCGCGTTGGCAATCAGATTGCCCTCGACATCGAATATGGCGCAGGAAAAATCCAGCCTCTCCTTGATGTTCACGGAATAGGCCGTGTTCTGCAGGCGCAGGCCCATCTGGTCGGCAATGGACATGAACAGATTGTTGAAGACTTCGAGCATGATGGGATTGACGCTGGAATCGACCCCGCCCTGCGCCGCGAGCGGTTTGCTGCGCGTAATCACCCAGTGATCCCCGGCCGTCAGCACGGCACGCCAATCGGGCTCGACCACGATGGTCTGGTTGGGCTCGGAAATGATGGCGGGCCCATCGATTTCGTCGCCGGCCTGCAGACCCGTCCTGTCGTAGACCGGCGTGTCCCGCCACTGCCCGCCGCTGAACATGGCGCGCATCGCCCTGGCCCGGGGCGGGCCCGCCCTTTGCGCGCCGGCGGCGGGCGCTTCCCGCGGCGCATCGCCCGGCAGGCTGGCCTCCACGGAAATGGATTCGACCACCAGACGCCGCTGGCGCATCAGAAAGGAATAGCGCTGGCGATAGATATCCTCGAACGCGGCCTGCATGGCCGGGACGGTATCCTTCAGCGCGACCTCCAGCGCCGTGTCGGTGCCTTCGTACTTCAGGTGGACGCGGCAGGCGAGCCGGACGGCATCGCCCCCGCCGTTCTGTCCGTACAGCTCCTGCGCCGCCTGCGCGCCCAACTGGTCGCGGTATTCATCCAGCACGGGCAGCAATCCGGGTTCCAGGACCTTCTCGACCGTTTGCTGGCGTATCTCGATCTGGTCGGCCAGCCCCATGCCGTAGGCCGACAGCACGCCGCCATAAGGATGTGAGAAGATGCGCGTCATGCCCAGCGCGTCGGCGACCAGGCAGGCGTGCTGCCCGCCCGCGCCGCCGAAGACGGTCAGCACGTAGGCGGTGACGTCATGCCCCTGCTGCACGGAAATCCGCTTGATGGCTTCCGCCATATTGCCCACGGCAATGGACAGGAATCCCTCGGCGAGCGCTTCGGGCGCCAGGCTGTTGCCGGTGGCCTGTTCCACATCCCGCGCCATCGCTTCGAACTGCCGCCGCACCGCCTCGGCATCCAGCGCCTCGTTGGCTCCCGGGCCGAAGACATGGGGAAAGAAATCGGGCTGTATCTTGCCCAGCATCACATTGCAGTCGGTGACCGTCAGCGGCCCGCCGCGGCGGTAGCTGGCCGGGCCGGGATTGGCGCCCGCCGAATCGGGCCCCACGCGCAGGCGGGCTCCGTCGAAATGCAGGATGGAACCGCCTCCCGCCGCGACAGTGTGTATGCTCATCATGGGCGCGCGCATGCGCACGCCCGCCACCTGCGTTTCGAATTCGCGCTCGAAGCGGCCTGCGTAGTGGGAAACGTCGGTGGACGTGCCCCCCATGTCGAAGCCGATGACTTTGTCGAAGCCCGCCCGCTCGCTGGTGCGCGCCATTCCGACGATGCCGCCCGCCGGGCCCGACAGGATGGCGTCCTTCCCGCGAAACCGGTCGGCATGCGTCAGGCCGCCGCTGGACTGCATGAACAGCAAGGGCACGCCGGGCAGCTCGCTGGCCACCTGGCTGACATAGCGCTGCAATATGGGCGACAGATAGGCATCGACCACCGTGGTGTCGCCGCGCGACACGAACTTGATCAGCGGACTGACCTCGTGCGAGGCCGATACCTGTGTAAAGCCCATGTCCCGGGCCAGTTGCGCCACCTGGGCTTCATGGTCGGCCCGCCGCCAGGCATGCATGAACACGATGGCCACGGCGCGTATGCCCTGGGCATGGATCCGGGCCAGTTGCCCGCGCACGGCCTCAAGGTCCAGCGGCTTGACGACCCGTCCATCGGCATCGGCTCGCTCATCGATTTCAAGGACCTGTTCGTACAACATCTCGGGCAGCACGATACGCCGGTCGAACAGGCGCGGACGGTTCTGGTAGGCGATGCGCAAGGCATCGCGAAACCCGCGTGTCGTGACCAAGGCCGTGCGTTCGCCCTTGCGCTCCAGCAATGCATTGGTGGCGACCGTCGTCCCCATCTTGACGCAGCCCACCTGTTGCGCCGGCACGGCCTGGCCGGCCGCCACGCCCAGACACTGCCTGATGCCGGCAACCGCCGCGTCGCGATAATGCTCCGGGTTTTCGGACAGGAGCTTGCAACTGGAAATCCGCCCATCGGGGCTCAAGGCCACGATGTCCGTAAAGGTGCCGCCGCGATCGACCCAGAACTGCCACTTCGCCATCAAAAATCTCCTTGTCGCCGCCCCGCGGCAACACGCGGCGGAGTCGGCCCCGGCCGCCTTCAGCCGCTTGGTTCAAGCATAAAAGAAAGCCATTAAACTCCGGTTCGCCGCCGCCGCGCAAACGCCCCTGTTTCCCACTAGGAATTACCCCTAAATTGAAGCCGGGCCGGTCTATGCGGACACCTCCCACACTACAATCGGGCAGCTATGCAGGGGGCCCATCCCGGCCCGTGTGTGTTTCCTCAGGCATTTCCGATCAAAGGATAGTTCAATGAAAAAATCGCTCGCTTTGCTGACCGCCACATGCGCCGCCGCTTTTGCCGTCAACGCGCAGGCCGCCACCAAATGGGATCTACCCAGCGCCTACCCCGCGTCCAACCTGCACACGCAGAACCTGGAACAGTTCGTGAAAGACGTCAAGGAGCTCTCGGGCGGCGAGCTGGACATCACCCTGCACAGCAATGCGTCCCTGTACAAGGCACCCGAGATCAAGCGCGCGGTCCAGGGCAACCAGGCGCAGATCGGCGAAATCCTGCTTACCAACTACGCCAACGAAGACCCCATCTATGCGCTGGACGGCCTGCCCTTCCTGGCCACCGGCTATGACGCCGCCTGGAAGCTGTACCAGGCCCAGAAAGACCTGCTCAACAAAAAGCTGGCCAGCCAGGGCATGACCTTGCTGTACACCGTGGCCTGGCCTCCCCAGGGCATCTTCGCCAATAAAGACATCCAGAAGGTCGAGGACCTGAAAGGCGTGAAATGGCGCGCCTACAGCCCGGTCACCGCCCGCATCGCCGAGCTGGTGGGCGCGCAGCCGGTCACCATCCAGCAGTCCGAGCTGTCGCAGGCCATGGCGACCGGCGTGGTCGACGCATTCATGACCTCGGGCTCCACGGGCTGGGACACCAAGACCTATGAATACATCAAGAAGTTCTACGACACTCAGGCCTGGCTGCCCAAGAATGCGGTGATCGTGAACCAGAAGGCCTTCGACAAGCTTGACGACAAAAGCAAGAAAGCCGTGCTCAAGGCCGCCGAGGAAGCCGAAAAGCGCGGCTGGGCCGTGTCCAAGGAAAAAACCCAGTGGTATCTGGACAACCTGGCCAAGAACGGCATGGAAATCATCAAGCCCAGCGACGAGCTCATGAAGGGACTGGACAAGGTCGGTGAAACCATGCTGGGCGAATGGGTCAAGCGCGCCGGCCCCGACGGCCAGAAAGTCATCGACTCCTTCCGCGCAAACAAGTAAAGCATGCGTCGTTTCCTCGACAGCCTATACCTGGTATCCGGCGGCCTGGCCGCCATTTTCACGGTCGGCGTGCTGGTGGCGGTGGTGATGTCCATCGCTACCCGCCAGTTGGGTGTCCACATCGGCGGCCTGGATGCCTACGCGGGCTACTCCATGGCCGCCGCCGGCTTCCTGGCGCTGGCCCACACCTTCAAGAGCGGCGAGCACATACGGGTCACCCTGCTGCTGTCGGCCTTGCCGGGCAAGGGCAGCCTGCGGCTCGACATCTTCGCCTTGCTGGTCGCCTGCGTCATCGCCGCCAACCTGTGCTGGTTCAGCGGCAAGCTGGTGCTCGACTCCTACGCGTACAACGACATTTCCACCAGCGACGACGCCACTCCCTTATGGATTCCGCAGGTCGCCATGGCGGTCGGCACCTTCATCTTCTTCATCGCCGTCGTCGACGAGACCATAAGGCGCTGCAAAGGCATCCCCGAAACCAAGCACGCTGAAGAAACCCACTATGAATGAAGCTCTGGTCATTTTCCTGCTGGTGGTCTCCATCTTCGGCTTCCTGGCCTGCGGGGTGTGGGTAGGCCTGACGCTGGCGGGCACGGCCTGGCTGGGCATGGAGCTGTTCTCCAGCCGCCCGGCGGGCGATGCCATGGCCATCACGATATGGGGGGCCGCATCCAGCTGGACCCTGACGGCGCTGCCGCTGTTCCTGTGGATGGGTGAGATCCTGTTCCGCTCGCGCCTGTCGCAGGACCTGTTCAAGGGGCTTGCGCCGTGGCTGGACCGCATTCCCGGCCGCCTGCTGCACACCAATGTCGTGGGTTGCGCGATCTTTGCCGCCGTGTCGGGCTCGTCGGCGGCCACATGCGCCACGATAGGCAAGATGACCATACCGGAGCTCACCCGGCGGGGCTATCCCCAGGACCAGATCATCGGCACGCTGGCGGGCGCAGGCACGCTGGGCCTGCTGATTCCTCCATCCATCATCATGATCGTGTACGGGGTGGCGGCCGACGTCTCCATTTCGAAGCTGTTCATCGCCGGCATCTTTCCGGGCATGCTGCTGGCGGCGCTTTTCATGGGCTATATCGCCATCTGGTCGCTGCTGCATCCCGGCCAGATTCCCGAAGCCGACCGGACGCTCAGCTTCGCGCAGAAAATCCACGAGTCGCGCCACCTGATTCCCGTCGTCATCCTGATCGCCGTCGTGCTGGGCACCATCTATACCGGCTTCGCGACCGCCACCGAAGCGGCTGCCGTGGGCGTCGTGGGCGCCTTGATACTGTCCCTGACCCAGGGCTCGCTCAGCTGGAAGGTGTTCAAGGAATCCCTGATGGGCGCCACCCGCCTGTACTGCATGATCGCCCTCATCCTGGCCGGCGCGCAGTTCCTGACGCTGTCCATGGGCTATATAGGCCTGCCGCGCGCCCTGGCGGAATGGATCGCTTCGCTGGGACTCTCGCAGTTCGGGCTGATCGTCGCCCTGATGGTGTTCTACGTCGTCCTGGGCTGCTTCCTGGACGGCATTTCCATCGTCGTGCTGACCATGGGCGTGCTGCTGCCCACGGTCAACGCCGCCGGCATCGACCTGATCTGGTTCGGCATCTTCCTGGTCTTCGTCATCGAGATGGCGCAGATCACGCCGCCGGTGGGTTTCAACCTTTTCGTGCTGTCGGGCATGACAAAAAAAGAACTGCCCTACCTGGCGCGCGTATCGCTGCCGATGTTCCTCTTGACGATCGTGGGCGTGCTGCTCATTTATATTGCGCCCGAGATCGCCACCTGGCTGCCCAGGAACATGAAGATGTAATCAGGGAGCGGCCGCCACTCGGCCGCCCGACAGCCTCAGCTCGCGCTGGCACAGGGCCGCCAGTTGCGGGTCGTGCGTGACCAGTATCAGCGTCGTATTCAGTTCGCGGTGCAGGTCGAACATCAGCTCGATGATGCGCGCGCCATTCTGGGTGTCCAGGCTGCCGGTGGGTTCATCGGCGAACAGCACGCTGGGCCGGACCACGAAAGCCCGCGCGAGCGAAACCCGCTGCTGCTCTCCGCCGGAGAGCGTCCGCGGATAATGATGCAGGCGGTCCTTCAGGCCGACGCGCTCCAGCATGGCGCGCGCTTCCTCCGTGGCCGGCTTGCCCGCCAGTTCCAGCGGCAGCATCACATTTTCCAGGGCGGTCAGGTTGGGCAGCAACTGGAAGGACTGGAAAACAAAGCCCACATGGGCCGCGCGCACCGCGGCGCGCGCTTCTTCATCCAGCGTGAACAGGTCATGGCCCAGCAGGCGGACCCGGCCCGAGCTGGGCACGTCCAGCCCGGCCAACAGGCCCAGCAGCGTGGACTTGCCCGATCCCGAGCTGCCGGTGATGGCCAGCGCCTGGCCCTTGTCCACGGTAAAGCTGACATTGTCTAAAATATCCAGCGCGCCGGAGGAATCGGCGACTCTCTGGGACAGGTGTTCAACTTCGATCGAATGGGAACTTTTCATGTGGATAGGCTGGAGGTCTGTTGTTGTTGCATTGAGCGGCATTCTGTTCGCGGGGGCCGTCGCCCAGGCCGACGTTGCGGACAAGAGCCAGGATAAGACCATACTTGTCGTGGGCGACAGCCTTTCGGCCGAATACGGCTTGCGGCGTGGGTCGGGCTGGGTCGAACTTCTGGCCCGGCGCCTGCACGCCGAGCAGCAAGGTTACCAGATACGCAATACGAGCATCAGCGGCGACACCAGCAGCGGCGGCGTGGCCCGCCTGCCCGAGGCGCTCCGCCGCCATCAGCCGGCCATCGTCATCATCGAACTGGGCAGCAACGATGCCTTGCGCGGACTGTCGCTGCAGATGACCCGTGACAACCTGGCGGAAATGATGGACATGGCGCGGCAAGCCCGGGCGCAGGTGTTGCTGGTGGGCATGCAGATACCGCCCAATTACGGCCGCAAGTACGCCGAACAGTTCCAGCAGCTGTTTCCAGAAGTGGCGCAGCAGCACGGAGCCGCGCTGGTTCCCTTCCTGCTGGAAGGCATGGCCACCGACCGCAGCCTGTTCCAGCCGGACGGCATCCACCCCAATGAAGAGGCGCAAGCCCTGCTTGAGCGCAATGTGTGGCGGCAGCTGGAACCCATGCTGACCCCCTGAATGCCAAGCGGCCCTCGTTGAGGGCCGCCGGATGCGGGAGGAAGATGTCCGGACCGCTGCCTAGTCCTGGGCCGCGTTTTCGCCGGACAGCGCCTTTTCGGCTTCGGGCAGTATCTGCACGTTGGCCTGGATGCGCATGGCTTTCAGGACGGCCTGCTCTTCAGCCCGGCCCCATGCCTGATCGAGCTCGACGGGCAGGGAAGCCAGCATCGGGTTGCCCGGCTTGCCGGCCTCAAAGCCTTCGACACGTATCAGCACATAGCCCTGCGGACCCTGAACGCCCACATACTGCGGAAGGGTCTTGGTCGACGCGTCGAACGCCGCGTCGGCCACCGGCTTGGCCAGGCCTTGCGCGTTGATGCGGCTGACGGTCAGCGGCGAACCGAATGCCTCGGGCACTTGGGCCGGATCGGCTTTCTGCAATTCGGCCAGCGCGTCCTGCCCCGCCTTCTGGGCGGCCGCCTGCGCACGCTCGGCCTTGAGCACCTCGCGGATGTGTCCGGACACCTGGGCCAGTTCGGGGACATGGGCGGGAGTGACCGTATCCACACGAACCGCAACCATGGTGTCGGGTGAAATCTCAATGACGCCCGAATTCTGCTTCTCGTTCAGGGCCTGAGGCGTGAACAGCGCGCGGCGCACACGGGCGTCGTCGAGCAAGGCGGCATCCTGGCTGGCGGAGGCCGCATCGGCCTTGACTTCGTCGGAAGGCAAAAGGCGATCGCGTGCAATGCCGGCGGCCGAACGCACCGTAAGCCCCAGCGCATCGGCGGCCGGCTGCAGGCTGGACGGATTGTCGTACACCAGGCTGGTCAGCCGCGTCGCCATGTCGGCAAAGCGGTCGGCGCCCAGCTGGCGGCGCACTTCGGCTTCGATCTTTTCCTTGGCCTCGTCGAAGGACTCGCCCCTTTCAGGCTGGACGTCGTTGGCCAGGAAGATGTGGTAGCCGCCGGGGCCTTCCACAACCTGCGAAACGCCGCCTTTTTGAAGGGCGAAAATGGTCTGTTCAAGATTGGCGGGCCAGGAGCCTTTCGTGATCCAGCCCAGCCTGCCGCCATCCTTGGCCGTGCCGGCATCCTGCGACTGTGTCTTGGCGACTTCGGCGAAGGCCGAGGTATCGGCCTGGACCTTCTTGAGGATTTCCTCGGCCTTGGCATGCGCCTGCTTGCGGTCTTCGTCGGACGCGCCCGAAGGGATGTTGACCTGGATATGGCTGATGTCGACACGGGCCGGCTGGACGAAGCGCGCCTTGTTCTGCTCGTAGTATTTCTTCAGTTCGTCCGGGCTGACGGCCGGCAGATTCTGCATGGCGGCCTCTTCATTGAGCAGCAGGTATTGCGCGCTGACCTGTTCAGGCAATTCCAGCGTTTGCTTGTTCTTGTCGTACCAGGCCTGGATGTCGGCATCGGAGATGTCCAGGTCTTTTTCATAATCGGAAGCCGGAAATGCCCGCAGCCTGATCGTGCGCTGCTCGGTGAGCGCAAGCTCCAGTTGCTGGACCACCGAGGCGGGCACGCTGGCGGTCAGCGCAATCGGCCCCAGGACGCGATCCAGCGCCAGTTCGGCGCGCTGACTCTGTTCGAAATCGCGGGTGGTCAGGCCCACGGAGGCCAGCACTTCGTTGTAGCGCTCGGGCGAGAACTGCCCGTCGACCTGCAACTGCGGCATCGCGGCGATGGTCTGGCGCAGCACGGCATCGGACACGCTGAATCGTTCCTTGGTGGCCGACGACACCAGCACCTGGCGGTCGATCAGCGACTCGAGCAGGGCCTGGCGCGCGGCGGGATTATCCAGCACGGCGGGATCGAAGCCGCCCTGGCTGTTCTGCTGCAATTGCTGCAGCTGATTGCGGCGTGCCTGATCGAAATTCTGCTGCGTAATGGACGCGCTGCCCACTTTCACGAGATCGTGATCGCCGGACACATAATTGGTATAGCCGCTGACGCCGATCAGGACGAAAGACGGCAGGATCAGCACCAGCAGGACCAACTGCATCAAGCGTTGATGCGTACGAATGAAATCGAACATTAATCACCCATTGACACGCAGCCCCTGTTTGAGCTGCGCGACGGTTACATCAAAAAAGGCGATAAGTATCGCCAAGATTACGAAAAACCCGAGTAGAGCACGAAAATTTCATGCAGTTTACCACCACACATGCATCAATTTGCAGGGAAAAGCCGCAAGCCGGCGATAAAATGCCGGCATTGTTTGCTCCCAAAATCATTGGAACCTGAAAATGCCCAACCCGTCGCCTGCGTGGCCTTATCCCCAGTTCATCGCCCATCGGGGCGCAGGCCGCTACGCCCCCGAAAACACGCTGGCCGCCATGCGGCTTGGCGCCCAGCACGGTTTCCTGATGATGGAGTACGACGTCAAGCTCAGCCGCGACGGCGTCGCCATCCTGCTGCACGACGATGCGGTGGACCGCACGTCCAACGGCCTGGGCAATGCGGCCGACAAGACCCTGGCCGAATTGGCGCAGATCGACTTCGGGGCCTGGCATTCCCGCGACTACGCGGGCGAGCCCATTCCCACCCTGTATTCCATCGCGGCCTATACCCGCGCCAACGGCATATGCAGCAATATCGAGATCAAGCCGCATACCGGCCTGGAGGCCGAAACCGGCAGGCAGGTGGCCAGGCTGGCGCGCCGGCTTTGGGCCGGCGCCGACCTGCCGCCCCTGCTTTCGTCTTTTTCGGAAACCGCACTGGAAGCGGCCCTGAACGAGGCGCCGGAACTTCCCAGGGCGCTGCTGATCGAGGAAGAAGTGCCGGCGGACTGGCGCGACCGGGCGCAACGGCTGCAATGCGTGGGCCTGAACCTGAATCACAAACATACGACAAGGGCGATCGTCCAGGCGGTGCGCCAGGCCGGCTATACGCTGGCCATCTGGACGGTGAACGACGCGGCGCGGGCCCGCGAACTGCTGGACTGGGGGTGCGACGCCATCGTGACGGACGAAATCAAGACCATTTCACCCGCCTGGCTGGCCTGAGCCGGCCTATACAATGGCGCAAGACCATTCCGCGCGCACGCCCGGCGCGCCGCGGCGCCAGCCTTAAGGAGTTTTTTTGTTCAGCTATCGCCATGCCTTCCACGCCGGCAACCATGCCGATGTCCTGAAGCACGCCGTATTCGTCCACATCCTGGATCACTACAACCGCAAGGACAATCCCTACTGGGTCATCGACACGCACGCCGGCGCCGGGCTCTACGATCTGCGCAGCGACTGGGCGCTCAAGAACGGCGAATTCGTCGACGGGCTGGACAGGCTGCTGGGCGCCGCGTCCATGCCACCGATGATAGAACGCTATCTGGAAGAGGTGCAGCACTTCAATCCGGACGGCGTGGCCAACTTCTATCCCGGCTCGCCCTGGCTGGCCTTGCGCGCCCTGCGCGACCAGGACCGCCTGCGATTGTTCGAGATGCACCCGTCCGAAGCCGATGTGCTCCGGCAGAATCTGAAACAACAGGGCCGGGATGCCGTCAGGCAAACGACCCTCTACCAGGCCGACGGTTTCGATGGCCTGAAGAGCCAATTGCCGCCCGCTCCACGGCGCGGCATCACCATCATCGATCCCTCCTACGAAGACAAACAGGACTACCGCAAAACCCTGCAGGCGGTCCATGAAGGCCTGAAGCGCTTTGCCACCGGCTGCTTCGCCGTCTGGTACCCGCTGGTTCAGCGGCGCGAGGTCCAGGAACTGGTCCGCTCGCTGGAACGCCTGAAAACGCCCTGGGTGCATGCCAGCCTGACGGTGCGCAAGCCGACGGGCGATGGCTTCGGCCTGCACGGCAGCGGCATGTTCGTGCTGAATCCGCCGTGGACCCTGCATGCGGAGCTGGACGCCACCCTGCCCTGGCTGAGCGCAACCCTGAAACAGGACGACAGGGCGGGCTTTACCTTGAAGCAACAGGCGTCGTAGAAGCCGGCCGGCCCCTGCCAAGACGGGGCCGGCAACACGCCGCCCGGATCAAAGAAAGCGCTCGCCTTCCTTCAGGTAGCGCCACTGTCCCGGCGGCAGGTCGCCCAGCACGATGCGCCCCATGCGCACCCGCTTCAGTCCCACCACCTTCAGGCCGACCTGTTCGCACATGCGCCGGATCTGCCGCTTCTTGCCTTCCTGCAGGATGAAGCGCAATTGATCCTCGTTCTGCCAGCTTACCTGCGCGCGCTTCAAGGGCTTGCCGTCCAGCGAGAGGCCGTGGTTGAGCATCGCCAGTCCGTTGCCCGCTATCTTGCCCTGCACCCGCACCAGGTATTCCTTGTCGATCTCGGAATCGTCGCTGATCAGCTGGCGGGCGATGCGCCCGTCCTGCGTCAGGATCAGCAAGCCCTGCGAATCGATATCCAGCCGTCCCGCCGGAGCCAGGCCGCGCAGGTGGCCCGGCTCGAAGCGCAAGGACGACTTGTCGGCCTTGTACTGCGTGGCCGCGCTGATCAACGATACGGCGGGCCGGTAGCCCTGCTCGGCCTGGCCCGACACATAGCCGACCGGCTTGTTCAGCAATATGGTCACGCGAGCGGTCTGGCGCCGCTGCGCCTGCCTGTCCAGGGTGATCTGCTGATCCGGCCAGGCCTTGCTGCCCAGTTCGGAAACCACCCGCCCATCCACCTTGACCCAGCCCCGCTCGATGTAGGCATCGGCTTCCCGGCGCGAACACAGGCCGCGCTCCGCCATCAGTTTTGAAATTCGTATTTTTTCCATAAGCGGTATTTTATGACTTTGGCGATAATACGGTTTATGGAATTACACCCACCTCAGCACTCCGACTGGATCGCGGCGCCCTCTCCTTCCCTCAGCCGCCAGCAAAAATACTGGTTGTTCCGCCCCGGCGCCCTGACGGCGGGCCTGCGCCGCCTTGGCTCCGTGCAGTTGCGGGTGGTCCGCGAGCATGCCGCCGGCCTGCCGCCGGCTGAAGCCTGGATGCTGGACCGGCCGGTCCGCAGCCCCGTCTGGGTGCGCGAGATCATCATGTCCATCGATGGGGTAAACAGCGTATTTGCCCGCAGCTTCACGCCGCTGGCGGCCTCGCACGGCCTGTGGCAGGGCATGCGCCGCCTGCGTACCCGGCCGCTGGCCGACATGCTCTATCACGATGCCCAGATCACGCGTTCGGGTTTTCTGGCCTGCCGCTTGCGCGAGCAGCGCCCGCTGTACAGGTCGGCCCGCCGCATGCTGGGCGGCCAGTGCCCTCCGGCCAACAGCATGCTGGCGCGCTGCTCGGTGTTCTGGCGCAGCGGGCAGCCCCTGCTCGTGGCCGAATGCTTCCTGCCGGACTTCTGGCCCCTGGCCGCCAGATCGGCCTATGGGCAGGGATTGTCGCTGGAACAGATCTAGGGCCTGCAACGCTAACAGGCGCTAGGAGGTGGGCCGCTTGTGGGTGGAGATTGACAGGCCGTTGGATCTGTTTACGCCCAACGAGTGGGCCAACTGATTCGAACTGCTTGTTCGCGTGAATCCCTTGTTCATTTGAACTGCTGCTTGCTTCTTCTGACGTGCGGCGGGGCTCGGGCGGCGGGCCCGCTCCACGTGACCGGTTCGGCGCCGTCGCGCCGAACACCGCTTCGTCTTGCTCGTCCGCCCGTCCGGGCTGCCTTCGCGTACGACTGGCTCGGCCCCGCAAGTCGCCCGGCCCGCCACCCGAGCCCCGCGGCACTGCGACAATGAGGCATGTTTCACTGTTGGCACGATGGCCCCTTTGGGTTGGAATGGCAGCGCGCAGTCGGGTTTGAGCAAGCCAGGTTTCGTATACCTGCGATTCCTCCGTGTCCTATTCAGGATGCTTGTAGCCCAGCCATCGGCTCTTATACGCGGGTATACCTCACTATCCATTTCGTAAGAAGCGCGAAGCCCCATGCCTTGGCAACCCCCTATGCGGCAAGCCTGGTTGTCTGCGTCGGCGGTGGCTGGCCTCATTCACCGAGGGTATCCGTAATGTTGTGTTCGGGCCTATGAGCGTCTTGAAAGAGGCAGACCCTGGCACACGAGCACCAGAAGGCGCCAAGAGGCATTCCCAAGGGCACCTTACCTGCCGCCCTCATCAAGCAACGCCACGAGGATCACAGTCCGAAGCCCCAAGCGGCCCGGCTGGCGGGCCGCGCCAGGGCGAGCGCACAACGTCTTTCTAACTGAAGATCACGAAACGCAAAAAGGCCAAGCCCCCAAGACGCCCCAACAGCCAGGCACTATTCCAAGATGCAGCGGGCGGGGTGGGGGTGAAGGCCGGCGGGCCCAACGGCCTTCACCCCCACCCCGCCCGCGTGTACGAGAGCAAGTTTGGCGCAGAGGTAGTGTTCGTGGCACTTGCCCGACGCAGCGCTTTGAAACATGTAAACACCTGAACCGAAAATGCTCTAGCCCGCGCGCCAGGTGTCGATCTCGACGACCAGGCTGTCGCTGTCCGAAGCCACCAGCACGGCGCCCTCTTGTATGGTCACGTGCAAGGTCATGGCGCGCTGAGCAAAACCCGCCAGAGCCTGAACGGCGGCCGGACTGACCGACAGCACGCTCAGGTTCCTGATGCGTGCCACAGCCGCCTGCGCGCCCTGCCACCAGACCTGGCTGGCGTGCCCTCCGTAGCAGAACACCACGACCCGCTCCGATTTGCCGCCGGCCTGCAGCAGGCGCCTCTCGTCCGGATGGCCCAGCTCTATCCAGTTCAGGATGGAACCCGTCAGGTCCTTGTGCCAAAGCGCGGGCTCGTCGGTGGTGCTGAGCCCGCGCGTGAAGGCCAGGCCTTCGTCGGCATACAGCGCAAAGGCCAGGACGCGCAGCATCATGCGCTCGTCGGTTTCCGACGGATGCCGCGCCAGCGTCAGCGCATGGCTGCCGTAATAGCCGCGATCCATGTCGGCCACATGCAAGTCCAGCTTGAAGATGGTGGCTCGCAGCGCCATGCCTCAGGCCTTTGCCGGATGCGGCGCGCACATGGCGCCCGGCCTTGCGGAGTCAGAGCGCATCGATGCCGCTTTCGCCGGTGCGTATGCGTATGGCCTGCTCGACCGCCGTGACAAAGATCTTGCCGTCGCCGATCTTGCCGGTGAACGCCGCCTTGATGATGGCGTCGATGGCCGCGTCGACCATGGCCGCGGGCAGCACGACCTCGACGCGTATCTTGGGCAGGAAGTCGACGACATATTCGGCGCCCCGATACAGCTCGGTATGGCCTTTCTGGCGGCCGAAGCCCTTGACTTCAGTGACGGTCAGTCCGTTCACGCCGATGTCGGCCAGGGCTTCGCGCACCTCGTCCAGCTTGAACGGCTTGATGATTGCCGCGACTAGTTTCATTGCATGACTCCACGATAAAGAAAAATTATCGCACGGCCGCCCCGCAAATGGTGGAACGGTCCGGCACTCATGGGTTCGCGGAGTCGGCGTTCGATGCCTGCGCCGCTGCGGAGCGGCCCGGCGCATCCCAGGCCCGTACGAAATCGGCTCCCGAAGGCGCCTGGTAAAGGCGCAGCGACAATTCGGGCAGGATGGCCAGCAAGTGATCGAAGATATTGCCCTGGATGCGCTCGTACTCGACCCAGGCCGTGTTGTTGGCAAAGCAATAGACCTCGATGGGAATGCCCTGGGAGTCGGGCTCCATCATGCGCACGATCATCAGCATGTCCTGGTGCAGCTCGCGCTGCTGGCGCAGGTAGGCCAGGGCATAGGCCCTGAAGGTGCCCAGGTTGGTCAGGCGCCGGCGGTTGCCCTCCAGGTCGGCCAGCGGGCCCAGCGCCCGATTGCTTTCATCCAGTTCCTGCTGCTTGCCGTCCAGGTAATCCTTCAGCAGCGCAAAGCGCCTCAAGGAGGCGATTTCGTCTTCACGCAGGAAACGGACCGTGCCGGCATCGATGCGCAGGGTGCGCTTGATGCGCCGCCCGCCCGATTCGAACATATAGCGCCAGTTGCGATAGCTTTCGGAAAACAGCTTGTAGGTGGGAACGGTGGTGACGGTCTTGTCCCAGTTCTGCACCTTGACCGTGTGCAGGGCGATGTCGATGACGAAGCCGTCGGCGCCCGCCTGCGGCATTTCTATCCAGTCGCCGATGCGCAGCATGTCGTTGGACGTCATTTGCGTGCTGGCCACCAGCGACAGCAGCGTGTCCTTGAACACCAGCAGCAGCACCGCCGACAGAGCGCCCAGGCCGGAGAGCATCAGCAATGGCGAGCGATTGACCAGTATGGATATGACCAGTATCAGGCAGATGGCCCAGAAGATGATCTTGCCCAGCTCCAGGTAGCCCTTGATGGAGCGGGTCTGGGCCCGCGTGCTGGCCGCATAGATGTCCTGCCAGGCCGACAGCACCCCGTTCAGGGCCATGAAAAAGAAGACGATGCCGCCGCACAGGAATATGCGCGCCATGAGGTCGGCATACTTTTCCTCGATGGGAAGCAGGCCGATGTTGGACATGATGACCAGCAGAGGAACCGCGTAGCTGAGGTTGCGGAACACCCGCCGGCGCGCCAGCGCCACCGACCAGTCGTCGTGCCCCATCGCCGTCAGGGTGCGCCGGGCGATGGTGGTGAGGACGCGCGAGGTGATCCAGCCGGCGATGACGACCAGCACAGCCAGGACGGCCAGCCCCAGGGCCACCTGTCCCCACAAAGTGTCGGGCATGTGGCGGTTGATCCAGCCGTCGCCCATCCATTGGGCCAGCAGAGTCTGTTCTTGCATCGATCCCGCTTTATCTCTTGTCGTTCCAGGGCCGTCTAATATAACTTAGCGCCGTCCCTTATAATCTTGCCACTATGCCAAATAACACTTCCCCCGAACATCAGGACCAGTTTGCGAACAAGGCTCAGGCCTGGTCCGCCCGTTTCTCCGAGCCCGTATCCGATCTGGTCAAGCGCTATACCGCGTCGGTCGATTTCGACCAGCGCATGGCCGCCTTCGACATCCAGGGCTCGCTGGCCCACGCCGACATGCTCGAATCCATAGGCATCATCAGCGGCGATGACAAGGCCTCCATCGAGAAAGGCATGGCCCGCATCCTGGAAGAAATCAGCTCGGGCGCCTTCGTCTGGTCGCTGGACCTGGAAGACGTGCACCTGAACATAGAAAAACGCCTGGTGGAGCTCATCGGCGATGCCGGCAAGCGCCTGCATACCGGGCGCTCGCGCAATGACCAGGTCGCCACCGACATCCGCCTGTGGCTGCGCAACGAAATCGACATCGCCATCGGCCTGCTGCGCCAATTGCGCGGCAAGTTGGCCGAGCTGGCACTTGAACACGCGTCGACCATCCTGCCGGGCTTCACGCACCTGCAAGTGGCCCAGCCCGTCACGTTCGGCCACCACCTGCTGGCGTATGCGGAAATGTTCGGCCGCGACGCCGAGCGCCTGGCCGACTGCCGCAAGCGCGTCAACCGCCTGCCGCTGGGCGCCGCCGCCCTGGCCGGCACCTCTTATCCCATCGACCGCGAACGCGTCGCGCGCACGCTGGGCTTCGACGAGGTCTGCCGCAATTCGCTCGACGCCGTGTCCGACCGCGACTTCGCCATTGAGTTCTGCGCGGCCGCGGCCCTGATCATGACCCATATCTCGCGGCTGTCGGAAGAACTGGTGCTGTGGATGAGCCCGCGCGTGGGCTTCATCGACCTGGCCGACCGCTTCTGCACCGGCAGTTCCGTCATGCCGCAAAAGAAGAACCCCGACGTGCCTGAACTGGCCCGGGGCAAGACGGGCCGCGTCAACGGCCACCTGATCGCCCTGCTGACCCTGATGAAAGGCCAGCCCCTGGCCTACAACAAGGACAACCAGGAAGACAAGGAAGGCCTGTTCGATTCAGCCGACACCATACGCGACACCCTGACCATCTTCGTGGACATGGTGGGCGGCATACGCGTCAAGGCCGACGCCATGCGCGCCGCCGCCCTGCAAGGCTTCGCCACCGCCACCGACCTGGCCGACTACCTGGTCAAAAAGGGCGTGCCCTTCCGCGATGCGCATGAAACCGTCGCCCATGCCGTGCGCGCCTGCGAGGAACGCGGCTGCGATCTGGCCGACCTGCCCCTGGAAGAACTGCAAGGCTTCCATGCTCTGATCGAACAAGACGTCTATCAGGTGCTGACCCTGGAAGGCTCCGTGGCCGCCCGCAAGCATATAGGCGGCACGGCGCCCGAGCGCGTCAGGCTGGAAGCCCAGCGGGTTCTGGACGACACCGCCGAAACCTGAGCCTTTTGCCTCCGGCTTGACGGTCAGGCGTCAAGCCGGAAGCCGCATCCGCCGCGCCGCGTCAGGCAGCATGGCGAAGGGCCCCTCAGGGCTCAGGCATCGAACACGGCTATTGATTCCACATGGCCGGTGTGCGGGAACATATTGATCACTCCCGCGCTCTGCAAGCTATAGCCGCCCTCGTGCACCAGTATTCCCGCATCGCGCGCCAGCGTGGCGGGGCTGCAGGACACATAGACGATGCGCCGGGGCCTTTCCGCGGGGGCCAGCGCCGCAAGCGCCCGCGCCACCGATTCGGCGCCTTCGCGAGGCGGATCGATCAGCACGCGATCGAAGCGCCCCAGATCCCGCAGCCATTGCACGTCCACCTCGAACAGATTCAAGGTCGCAAAACGGGTCTTGTCCTCCAGGCCGTGCCGGCGGGCCGCTTCCATGGCCCTTTCCGTCAGGGCCGAGCTGCCTTCCACCCCCACCGCACTGGCCGCGCGGGTAGCCAGGGGCAAGGTGAAATTGCCCAATCCGCAAAACAGGTCGGCGACCCGGTCCTCGGGCTGCACATCCAGCAGGCCGATGGCCTTGGATATCAGCGTGCGGTTGATGGCATGGTTGACCTGGGTGAAATCGGTCGGGCGGTAAGGCATGCGCAGGCCGAACTCGGGCAAGGCATAGGCCAGCTTGTCGGCGTCTTCGGCATCCAGCGGACGCACTGTTTCAGGCCCCTTGGACTGCAGCCACCAAGTCACGTCGTGGCGGGCGGCGAACTCCCTCAGCAAGGCGACGTCCGACGGCGTCAGCGCTTCCATGTGGCGCAGCAGCAAGGCTGTTGTGCGGTCTCCGACCGCGACTTCAATCTGCGGAAACCGGTCGGGGCGCGACAGTGAGCCGATCAACTCGCGCAAAGGCAGCAACATGCCGGAGACATGCGGCGGCAAGACCTTGCATTCCCTGATGTCGGCCACGTAGCTGCCGCGGCGCTCGCGAAAGCCCACCAGGACGCCGCCCTTCTTGGCCACATGCCGGACCGACAGGCGGGCGCGATAGCGATAGCCGAAAGTGGGGCCGTGCAAGGGCGGCAATACCATGGCGGGCTGCACCTTGCCGATATGCCCCAGCGCATCCTCGAGGACGCGCTGTTTCACCGCCACCTGGGCGGCCGGCTCCAGATGCTGCATGGCGCAGCCCCCGCAGACCCCGAAATAAGGACAGGGCGGTTCCGTGCGCTGCGGCGAGGGCTTGAGCACCCGCTCCAGCCTGGCCGTGTCGTAGGTGGCTTTTTGCCGGCTTATGCTGGCCAATACCTTTTCACCCGGCAGCGCGCCGTCCACAAATACGACCTTGCCCTCGCGGCGGGCAATGCCCCGCGCTTCAAGGTCGAGCGACTCTATATCAAATACTTCAAGCGTCATTATCCGGAAAATCCTAGAAAGCAGGCCCGAATTTTACCCGGATGCGGACGGCGCCCGCATCGCCGTGGCAGGCCCGAACAATGAATCGCCCGTTTCGCTCCGGGTTCCAGGCATCCGGTCTCGAATTCGACCGCAGGAATCGGAGTTTCAATGTAGGCGCCTATCGCTAGACTGCGTACCAGGGCGATGGCGCGATAATGGCTGTCCGGGCTGCCGCCGGGACATGAAGCAAAAGCGCCGGCGCCGAAGTCCCGGCTTGAACAAGGTTTTCCGATGATGCCACCCTCGACCGAATTGAAGAACCTGGATTGGGCAGCCATCGCCGGCCAGATGGATAGCGAAGGCTACGCCGTGCTTCCCGGCCTGCTCGCTCCCGAACAGGTACACGCCCTGGCACAGCGGATCGGCGGCGACGCAGCCCTGCGCCATGAACCGCTGTCGTCACTCGACCTTGGGCGTGGCGATCTGTATGTCTTCCAAAGCGACCTGCCCGACCCCCTGGCGGCATGGCGCAAAGCCTTCTATGAGCATCTGGCTCCCATCGCCAACCGCTGGAACGAAGCGCTGGATGCGGCCTATCGCTACCCGGCGCTGCTGGAGGAATTCCTGCAGCGCAATCGGGAAGCGGGCCAGACCCGACCCTTGAGCCACCTGAGTCGACTGGGTGAATCGGACTACATGGCGCTGCACCGGCAAAGCGAGGGCGAGCATGTATTTCCCATGCAAGTGGTCGCCCTGCTGGCCGCGGCAGGCACGGATTTCACGGGCGGAGAGTTCGTGATGACCGAACAGCGTCCGCGCATGCAGTCACGCCCGATGGTTCTGCCTCTGCAGCGGGGGGACGCCGCCGTCATCGCCACGGCGCAACGGCCGCTCAAAGGCCGCAAGGGCTATTACCGCGTCAATCTCAAGCACGCAGTCAGCCGCGTGCGCAGCGGACAACGAATCGGCCTGGAACTGTCGTTTCATGACGCTCCGTGATATGCGGCCGCGTTGACGGCGGCTCCATGCAAAAAACCGGCCCTCGGGCCGGTTCGATCGCTGCATGCTCCTACGAAGAGGCTTTCTCGACGGCCGGGGCGGCCTGCTGGCGGTGCTCCTTGCGCTTCGCCGCGTGTTTGGCGAATTTCTCGGCGCGCTCGCTGAAGTGAGCGGCCACCTTCTGCTGCTGCGTAGCGTCCAGCGCATCCCAGACGGCCAACCATTTCTCGTCGATCTTGCTGCGTTCCGAACGGGCCTTTTCCCGCGCCTGTTCACCTTGCTTCAAGGCTGCGCGAGGATCGAGTTTCCCGGATTTGACCTGTTCGGCCTTCTCTTTCATGGAGGACTTCATCGCCTGGCGCCGTTGGGCGCGCGCTTCTTTCTGCTCGGCCTTTGCGGAATCCAGCAATGCGCTCTGGCTGTCGTTCAGGGCCAGCGATTGGACGAAATCCTTGCCCAGGGGGCCATAGCCCGGCACCCACATGGCGGCGTCGCGCAGATGGCGGTGCATGTGCCGATGCATGGACTTGTGATGCTTGCCCGCCTTGTCCACATGAGCGCCGGACACGGCGGCCGGGTTTTCCTGTCCGGAGGCGGCCGCGGTCGGGCCGGCTGCGGCAAACGATGCGCCGCAAACCGCCAGGGCGGCGCTCACGGCGGCCAACTTCAGGGATACGGATAGTTTGGAGGTCTGCATGAGGGAAGATTCCTTTTAAGACGTTAGGAGCCTTCATTGTGCGGGCCTACCGGTTTCCACCCTGTTTCAAGCCATGCCGGAATTTTTTCAGCCGGTTTCAAACGCCGGTTCTAACACGCAGCATCGCCCCAGGCGGCCATGTATTCGATCCAATGCGGCGCGGAGCTGGCCTGCAAGGTATCACGCACCAGTTGAACTTCGGCGTCGTAGGCGATGCGGTCCAGTTCGCCTTTCAGGTAGCGAAAGCGGCAATACACCAGCCAGGTGTTCACCACATCGGTTTCGCAATAGGCCCGGACCTCGTCGGCCTTGCCTTCGGACCAGGCCTTCCAGACCTGGCTGCCATCCATGCCCAGCTTGCCCGGAAAGCCGCAGAGCTTGGCAAGCTCGTCCAGCGGCGCATTGGCGCGGCCGTTGTACTTGGCCAGCAGATCCATCAGGTCGACGTGGCGATTGTGATAGCGGCTGATGTAGTTGTTGAACTTGAAATCCCGGTCGTCCTCGCCGGTGTCCCAATAGCGCGGAGCGGGAACGGCGTGGATCAGGCTGCGGTAATGCAGCACGGGCAGGTCGAAGCCCGAACCGTTCCAGCTGACCAGCCTGGGCGTATAGCGCTCTATGGTCTTGAAGAAGCCAGCCAGCAGCACGGCCTCGGGATCGTCGGCGTTGCCCAGGGTCTTGACGCGAAAACCCTGGTCGTCCCGGAACACGCAGCCGACTACCGCCACCTTGTGCAAATGCAGGGGAAGGAAGTCGGTGCCGTGGGATTCCCGCCGGGCGGCCAGCGCCGCCTCGATGACCTGGGTATCGGACATGCCCGCATCCCATTCGGGATTCAGGCGCCGCAGGCCCTGGGCATCGGGTATGGTTTCCAGGTCGAAGACCAGGGTCGGCGTCATCGCGCGGGCAGGTAGGACAAGGGATTGACCGGCGTGCCGCGGCGGCGGATTTCAAAGTGCAGGCGCGGCGAACTGGTGTCGGTCTGCCCGATGGCCGCGATCTTGGCGCCCTTCTTGATCTGCTCCCCGGTCTTCACAAGCAGCGTCTGATTATGGGCATAGGCGGTGATGAAGCCGTCGCTGTGTCCGAGAAGAATGAGATTGCCCAGGCCGCGCACGCCATTGCCGGCATACATGACCTTGCCGTCCGCGGCTGCAAGCACGGGGTCGCCGGCGGCGCCGGCGATATCGATGCCCTTGGTGTTGGCATTGAAGCTCTGGATGATTTTCCCGGTGGCCGGCCACGCCCAGTTGATGATGTTGGCATCGCTGGCACGGACGCTGCTGGTGGGCTCGACCGGCTTGACGGGCGTGACGGGGACCGGCGTGGCAACGGCGGGCGCCGGCGCAGGGCCGGACGAATCGAGCCGCAGCACCTGCCCGATGCGCAGCTGGCTGGGATCGCTGATGTTGTTCAGGCGGGTGAGCTCGGCCACCTCGATGTTGTTGGCCTGGGCGATCTTGTACAGCGTGTCGCCCGCCTTGACGACATAGGTGCCGCCGGCGGCCGGCGCCACGGCGCCGCCCGACATGTCGGTAACAGGCGCCTGCGTGGTTCGGGATGCGCATCCAGCCAGAATGCTGGTGGCAATGACGGCGCCAAGCACCAAATACCGGGATGTGCGTTTAGGGTGTTCAAGTGTCGGAGCGGTAGACCGAAACGTCCCTGCGTGCATGTGGCTCTCCTGAATGCTTAAGACTGTGTTCCTGGCCGAAGCGGGACAAAGCGGACCGATTCGAGCTCTTCACGGTGCCATGTGGCGGCACCGGTACGCTCGATGAGAATCAGGCGCTGCGCCGTTGTCCCCTCCGGGGCGATCAAACGACCCCCAATGGCTAACTGTTCCAGCAAGGCCTGGGGAATTTTAATACCGGCCGCCGCGATGACGATGGCATCGAATGGCGCAATTCCGGGCAATCCTGCCATGCCATCGCCAAAGGTGAGGCGGACACGACCTATAAGTTTCTGCGCCCTGAGGTGCTCGCGTGCGAGCTCGTACAGTCCGCGTATACGCTCGATGGCGTGCACTTCCTTAATGAACTGGGCAAGCACCGCCGCCTGATAACCGCAGCCTGCGCCCACTTCCAGTACTTTAACCGGAACGCGATTTTCGCACACGGCGGAAATCATGCGGGCCACGACCCAGGGCTGCGAAATGGTCTGGCTGTGCCCGATGGGCAGCGCCGCGTCTTCGTAGGCCCGGCTGGCCAGGCCCTCGTCGACGAACACATGCCGGGGCACGGCCATCATGGCATCCAGCACTCTTTCGTCCTGTATGCCCTGGTTGCGCAGGCGCTGGATCATCATGCCGCGCGAACGCTCGGAATTCAAGCCCAAGTTGACCATTGTTGAAGATCGCCGCCCCGCCGCCGGCGCGCTGGACGCGGGGTTGCCGGGGCCGAAGATGCGGGTATTGCTGTTGGCGGCCGACACCCCACCGCCCAGGCTGGACCGGCCGAAGCGGTTCGTGGTGCCGCTGGCAAAGGGGAAAGGCGCTACCGGTTTGCGCATAGCGGCTCCGCCCAGTCTCTGATCTGGCTTAACTGCTCATGATGAGTCAGGTCGAATCGCAAAGGCGTAATCGAGACGGCGTGCTGCTCTATGGCGCCGAAGTCGGTGTCGGACGCGGAGTCGGACACACGCCCCACGGGGCCTATCCAGTACACCGGATCGCCATAGGGAGTGCTGCTCTTGACGACGGGCTCGGAGGGATGGCGCTTGCCCAGCCGGGTGACGCGCAATTCCTGTATGGTTTCAAACGGCACGGCCGGGATATTGACGTTGAGCAGGACCGGGCTGGACAGGGGTTCGAGGGTTTGCCGCTCGACGATGAGACGCGCGATGCGCGCGGCGCCGTCGATATGCTGCCAGCCTTTTTCCGTGAGCGAAAAGGCAATGGCCGGAATGCCGAACAGATAGCCCTCGGTGGCGGCGGCGACCGTTCCCGAATACAGGGTGTCCTCACCCATATTGGCCCCGTTGTTGATGCCCGACACGACCAGGTCGGGGCGAAAATCGAGCAGACCCGTCAAGGCGATGTGCACGCAGTCGGAGGGCGTCCCGTTGACATAATAAAAACCGTTGTTGGCCTGCCGCACCGACAGCGGACGGTTCAGCGTCAATGAGTTCGACGAACCGCTGCAGTTGGTTTCAGGGGCCACCACCGTAAGATCGCCCAGCCCTTTAAGGGACTGCGCCAGCGCTTCCAGCCCCGGGGCGTTGTAGCCATCGTCGTTGGATACCAGTATGCGCATTGCCTTCCAAAAAATTCAACCGAACGTAGCGAATTGTACCCGGTCGTTTTGGTGTTTTGGGCGACACTGGGTAGAATCGCCGCACAAGCCATCGGAGTCATCGAATTATGTCAGTTGCCACCTCTATCGCCATCTCGCTAGGCCTGGTGCTCGGGTCCTACCTGCTGGGTTCCGTGCCGTTTGCCGTGGTCGTCAGCCGCGCCATGGGGCTCGCTGATCCGCGCAGCTTCGGCTCGAAAAATCCGGGCGCCACCAACGTGTTGCGCACCGGCAACAAGAAGGCCGCCGCGCTGACCCTGCTGGGCGATGCCGCGAAAGGCTGGCTGGCCGTGCTTGCCGCCGCCTACGTCGTGCAGCGCATGGGCTTGCCCGGCAGCGTGGTGGCGATATGCGCCGTGGCCGCCTTCCTGGGCCATGTCTACCCGGTGTTCCTGGGCTTCAAGGGCGGCAAAGGCGTGGCCACCGCGCTGGGGGTGATACTGGCCGCCAGCCCCTGGCTGGCGCTCGCCACCGCGGCCACCTGGCTGATCGTGGCCTATGCCTTCCGGTATTCGTCCCTGGCCTCCATCGTGGCCGCCATCTTCGCTCCCCTGTATTACCTGCTGGGCGGAAACGTGGCATGGGAACTGGACAAAGCCATGGCTTTGGCGATTGTGGTGATATCGGTCGTGTTGCTGTTCAGGCATCAGGCCAATATCAGCCGACTCATGACGGGCAAGGAAAGCCGCATCGGCGCCAAGAAAAAATAGGCTCCATCGGCATTGCCCGACTCTTCCGGCGGATGCCGCCGTCCGGTGGACAAGCCTTAGCCGGCCTGCAAGGCTTTGCCGCCGGCATCCTGCCGGCATACGTCCTGCAAATCCCAGCGCGGCCTGACCGTGAAGGCATGGCTTGCATCGCTCAGGTCGGCCAGGCCCGCCTTGACGCGCTGGGCGCCGGCATAGGCGATCATGGCCCCGTTGTCGGTGCAAAGCTCCAGAGGCGGGAAGAAAACCTCGCCGCCCAACTTGCCCATGGCGTGCAGCAGGCGTTCGCGCAGATGCCGGTTGGCGCCCACGCCGCCCGCCACCACCAGGCGCTTCAATCCGGTTTGCTTCATGGCCTTGACGGCCTTGGCCGCCAGCACGTCGACGATGGCCGCTTCCGTGGAGGCCGCCAGGTCGGCGCGCTGCCGCGGCGTCATGCCGCCGGGCGCCTTCTCCAGCGCCTTCTGGCGCGTCAGCACCGCCGTCTTCAGGCCGCTGAAGCTGAAATCCAGATCGCGGCTGTGCAGCATGGGCCGCGGCAGGTCGTAAGCGGCCGGATCGCCCTGCTCCGCCAATCTGGACAAGGCGGGCCCGCCCGGATAGCCCAGCCCCATCAGCTTGGCTGTCTTGTCGAAGGCTTCGCCGGCCGCATCGTCCAGCGTTTCGCCCAACAGGCGGTAGTCGCCCACGCCACCCACGCGCATGATCTGCGTATGCCCTCCCGAGACCAGCAGGGCCACGAAAGGAAAGGCGGGCTGAGGGCTGGCAAGCAGCGGCGACAGCAGATGCCCTTCAAGATGATGAATGGCGATGGTGGGCAGGCCGCGCGCCCAGGCAAAGGACTGGGCCACGCTGGCGCCCACCAGCAAGGCGCCGGCCAGGCCCGGCCCGGCGGTGTACGCCACGGCGCCGATCTGTTCCATGGCCACGCCCGCCTTGTCCATCACCTCACGCGTCAGGGGAAGAATGCGCCGGATATGGTCGCGCGACGCCAGTTCGGGGACGACCCCGCCGTACTCCTGGTGCATGGCGATCTGGCTGTGCAGGGCATGGGCCAGCAGGCCTTTTTCGGTGCAGACCAGGGCCACGCCCGTTTCATCGCAGGAACTTTCAAAACCGATAATAATCATGGACGCTAGTTTACCGTCGGCAAAACGGACTTAGAATTCAGGCTTCATCATTATCGTTTATCCATCAAACACGATCCACCACTCTTCTGGGGAAGGAAATGCTCGAACGATTATTCCAGTTGCGCGAACACGGGACATCGGTCCGCAGCGAAATCCTGGCCGGCATCACGACTTTTCTGACGATGTCCTATATTATTTTCGTCAATCCGGAAATCCTGTCGAGCACGGGCATGGACAAGAGCGCCGTTTTCGTCGCCACCTGCCTGGCCGCGGCGCTGGGCACGCTGATCATGGCTTTCATGGCCAATTGGCCCATCGGGCTGGCGCCCGGCATGGGCCTGAACGCCTTCTTCGCCTTCACCGTCGTGGGCGCCATGGGCTACAGCTGGCAACAGGCGCTGGGCGCCGTGTTCATTTCGGGCGTAATCTTCGTGGCGCTGACACTGACCGGAATCCGGTCCTGGCTGATCGACGGCATCCCCCATTCATTGCGATCGGCCATCGCCGCGGGCATAGGCCTATTCCTGGCCATCATCGCCCTGGGCGGCTCGGGCATCGTGGTGGCCAATCCGGCAACCAAGGTGGCGCTGGGCGACCTGACGGCGGCACCCGCCCTGTTCGCGATACTGGGCTTTTTCATCATCGCCGCGCTGGATGCGCTGAAGGTCCGGGGCGCCATTCTCATCGGCATCCTGGTCGTCACCGTGCTGTCCATGCTGACCGGCAACAGCCAGTTCTACGGCGTGTTCTCGGTGCCGCCCAGCCTGGCCCCCACCTTCTTCCAGCTGGATATCATGGGCGCGCTGCACACAGGCTTCGTCCACGTCATCCTGGTGCTCGTCCTGGTCGAGGTCTTCGACGCCACGGGAACCATGATAGGCGTGGCCACCCGCGCCAACCTCATCCAGGAAGGCAAGCCGAACCGCCTGGGCCGCGCCCTGCTGGCCGACAGCTCGGCCATCGTCGCGGGCTCCTTCCTGGGCACCAGCAGCACGACCGCCTACATCGAAAGCGCCGCCGGCGTCCAGGCGGGCGGGCGCACCGGCCTGACCGCGCTCACCATAGCCGTGCTGTTCCTGCTGTCCCTGTTCCTGGCCCCGCTGGCCGGCTCGGTGCCGGCTTACGCCACCGCTCCCGCCCTGCTGTATGTGGCCGGGCTGATGCTGCGCGAGATTACCCAGATCGACTGGAGCGACATCACCGAAGCCACGCCGGCCGCCCTGGCGGCGATGATCATGCCCTTCACCTATTCCATCGCCAACGGCCTGGCTTTCGGTTTCATCAGCTATGTCGTGCTGAAAGCCATCACCGGCAAGTTCCGCCACATCCATCCGGCGACCCTGCTGGTGGCCGCCCTGTTCGTGATCAAGTACGCCTTCTTTCCTGAGTGATGATGCCCCCCCACGCCGCGCAAGGGGCCGGAAATGGCTGTACACTGGACGTTCACATCCAGTTAGAACAGAGTAAGCGGCTGCCCTAGCCGCTTTTTTATTTTGGGGATTGCTATGAGCACCATCGATTTGAACAAAGACACATTTCAAGCGGCCATACAGGAAAGCAAGCCGCTGATCGTGGACTTTTGGGCGCCATGGTGCGGACCATGCCGCAATTTCGCGCCCATCTTCGACCAAGCCTCTGAACAGCATGACGACGTCACCTTCGCCAAGGTGAACACCGAGGAAGAGCAGGAACTGGCTGCCGGACTGGGCATACGCTCCATTCCCACGCTGATGGTCTTCCGCGAACGCGTCCTGCTGTTTTCCCAGCCCGGCGCGCTGTCCGCCAGCCAGCTGCAGGAATTGATCACCCAGGTCAAGGAAGTGGACATGGAGCAGGTCCACGCCGAAATCGCCGCCCAGCAGAACGGGCAGGCCTAGACGGCAAACCGCCGGTCTGATTCGTATATTCCAATTCGGACATTCCGGCTTCCCGGACAGGACGCAAACCGCGTTCTAGTCCTGCTTGGATGAATATGCGCAGCGCTGCATGGCCGGCCCGGTCGCTGAAGCAAGCCGCCACAGCGCCCGCCCGCGCGTCAGGTCCGCCACCAGCGCGCACAGTTCCTTCTCGCGGCTTCTGGGCAGCGCCAGGCGCCAGTCCACCCCCGAGCCGTCGAACGACTCATCGACGACGCGCGCATCGAACGAGGCAAACCGGGACTGCACCAGGGCCAGATCCGTGAAATCGCAGCGGCAGTCCACGAATACCTCGTCCACCAGTTCCACCTTGTCGGCCAGCCGCAGGCATTGCGCGGCAACGCCGCCATAGGCGCGCACCAGGCCGCCCGACCCCAGCTTGATCCCGCCGAACCAGCGCAGCACCAGCACGGCGACCCGGTCGCATTGCTGGCCTTCGATGGCCTGGAGTATGGGGCGCCCCGCCGTGCCCCCGGGCTCGCCATCGTCATTGAAGCGGTATTCGCCGCCGATGCGATAGGCCCAGCAGTTGTGCGTGGCATCGGGCGAGCTGTGCTGGGCGAAAAACCGCAAGGCCTGGCCGGGATCCCGGACGGGAAGGGCCAGCGCGGCGAACCTGCTTTTCTTGATCTCTTCCTGGTGGGAGGCCAGGCCGGTCAAGGTGAAGGACATGACCGCGGCCGATCAGGCTTCGATGCCGCGCGACGACAGGTAATCGTCGTAATTGCCTTGATAGTCCAGGATCTCGCCATTGGGCATGATCTCGATCACCCGCGTCGCCAGGCCCGATACGAACTCGCGGTCGTGGGACACGAAGATCAGGGTGCCGGCATAGAGTTCCAGCGCAAACTGCAGGGATTCGATGGATTCCATGTCCAGGTGATTGGTGGGCTCGTCCAGCAGCATCACGTTATGGCGGCCCAGCATCAGGCGGCCGAAGCTCATGCGGTTCTTTTCACCGCCCGACAGCACCCGCACTTCCTTGTTGATGTCGTCGCCCGAGAACAGCAGGCGGCCCAGCACCGAACGCATGGCCTGGTCGTCGTCGCCGGCCTGGCGGTAGTCGGCCAGCCAGTCGAACAGATTCTTGTCCGATTGGAATTGCTCGGAAACGTCCTGCGCCATATAGCCCAGGTCGGCGCTGTCGGACCATTTGACCGTTCCCGTGTCGGACTCCAGGTCACCGGCCAGCATGCGCAGCAGCGTCGTTTTACCGACGCCGTTCGCGCCGATGATGGCCACCTTCTGGCCGGCCTCTATCATGGCCGAAAACGGCTTGATGACCGGCTTGTCGAACGATTTGGAGATCGATTCGATGGTGACCGCCAGGCGGTGCAGGACCTTGCTCTGCTCGAAGCGGATGTAGGGATTCACCCGGGAAGACGGCTTGACCTCGACGGCGCTGGCCTTGATGCGGTCGATCTGCTTCAGGCGGGAAGTCGCCTGGCGGGCCTTGGATTTGTTGGCGGCGAAGCGGCGCACGAAGTCCTGCAGTTCGGCGACCCTTTCCTTGGCCTTGGCATTGGCCGCGCTCTGGCGCTCGCGCGCCTGCGTGGAGGCCAGCATATAGTCGTCGTAATTACCCGGGTAGATGCGCAGTTCGCGGTAATCCAGGTCGGCCATGTGCGTACAGACCTGGTTCAGGAAGTGGCGATCGTGGCTGATGATGATCATCGTGCTCTGGTAGCTGTTCAGCACGTCCTCGAGCCAGCGTATGGTGTTGATGTCCAGGTTGTTGGTGGGTTCGTCCAGCAGCAGGACGTCCGGGTTCGAGAACAGCGCCTGGGCGAGCAATACGCGCAGCTTCCAGCCCGGCGCGATCTCCCGCATGGGCAGTTGATGCTGTTCGACGGGAATCTCCAGCCCCAGCAGCAGTTCGCCGGCCCGGGCTTCGGCGGTATACCCGTCGTACTCCGAGAACTTGGCCTCGAGGTTCGCGGCATGCATGTAGTCGTCTTCGGTGGCGTCCGGGTTGGCGTAGATCGCATCCCTTTCGGACATGACCTGCCACATTTCCTCGTGGCCCATCATGACGACGTCCAGCACGCGCGTGTCTTCATACGCGAACTGGTCCTGGCGCAGTTTCCCCAGGCGCACTCCGGGCTCCAGCGACACGTTGCCGGCGCTGGCCTCCAGATCGCCCCCGATGATTTTCATGAAGGTCGATTTGCCCGAGCCGTTGGCACCGATGAGGCCGTAGCGGTTGCCGTCGCCGAACTTGACGCTGACGTTCTCGAATAGAGGTTTGGCGCCGAACTGGATGGTTAGATTTGCGGTGGATATCACTGGGTGGTTTTCGCGTAGTAAGTAAGGAGAACAACCCAGTAGTTTAACAAGCTGGCCTTAAAAATGCTCTTCCAGCACCAGATGCGCCATGCCCTTCTCTGTGGCGACGCCGACCTTCCTGCCCACCGGCAGCGTGGCCTTCACCCTTACGTGGCCATAAGGCAGGCCGGTCACGACCGGCACCTTCACATGGGCGCGCAGCCAGGCCACGACGCTGGGCAGGTCGTAGCCCTTGTCGTTCTTACCCAGCTTGTAGTCGGTGAACCGACCCAGCACGATGGCTTTTTGCCGGACGAGAATGCCGGCATGCCAAAGCTGGGTCAGCATGCGTTCGATGCGGAAGGGATGCTCCGCCACATCCTCCAGGAAAAGGATGCCGCCCCGGACCTTGGGCATATAGGGCGTGCCCACCAGCGAGGCGACCATGGCCAGGTTGCCCCCCCACAATACGCCCCGCGCGTCGACGGGGTCGCTGTCGGCCGACTCGAAGCTAAGGATTTCCAGTTCGCCGCGCATGCTTTCGGCAAACAGGTCCGCGGTCAGGTCGTCCATCTTGGCCGCGCCGAAATCGAAAACGGCCGTCGGCCCCGCATAGCTGCAGGCGCCGGTTTGAGACAGCAGCGCCAGGTTGAACGCCGTGAAATCGCTTTGCCCGATGAATATCTTGCCGCTGTCGGCCACCGCCCGCCAGTCGATGAAAGGCAGCAGGCGGCTCAGGCCATAGCCGCCGCGCGTGGCCATGACGATGGGCCGCTTCTGCTTCAGGGCGCGGACGATGGCGGCCAGGCGCTGCTTGTCGGTTCCCGCGAAGCGCTCGTGCACCGCCAGCGCCGTACGGTCCACGGCCGTCTTGAAGCCCAACCCGGCCAGCCGTTCGACCGCCCGCTCCAGCGTCCGCGGGTCGGCCACCGCGCCCGAGGGCGAAATCAGGTAAATGCCGTCAGGCGCGGCATGCCCGTGGCCACCGTGATGGGGGCCGTTCTGGTGGTCATGGTCGTGATCGTGGTCGTGCGCGGCATGCGTCATGGTTCTGCCTGTGATGGAATAAACGATAAACTTGCTGGGTATATTAATACGTTAATACGGCTGCCTTAATGCGGCTGCCCGGCGCCTTTGGCCTTGGCGCGCCGCTCGCGGAAGAAACGGCGCAGCATGTCGCCGCACTCATCGGCCAGGACGCCGCCCGACACCACCGTCCTGTGGTTCAGCTGCGTGCTTTCATGCACGCTCAGAACGCTGCCGCAAGCGCCCGTCTTGGGATCGGCCGCCCCGTAGACGACCCGGCAGAGGCGCGCATGCAGCATGGCGCCCATGCACATGGCGCAGGGTTCCAGGGTCACGAAAAGGCTTGCGCCCGGAAGCCGGTAATTCTTGAGGGCGGCGGCGGCCTGCCGCAGGGCGACGATTTCGGCGTGGCTGCTGGGGTCGTGGTCGGTGATGCTGCGGTTGTAGCCCAGGCCTATCACCCTGCCCCCTTCGTCCAGGACGACGGCGCCGACGGGCACTTCCCCGGCTTCGTAGGCCAGTCCGGCCTGCTGCAGGGCCAGTCGCATGGCGGCTTCGTCGGACAGGCCCCCCGCGACGGACCGCGGCAAGGCGTTCGGGTTCGCACTATCGCTCATGGCCGCCTCAACCGCGATAGATTCGGTTGTTCAGGGCAATGCGGCCGGCCAGGCTCTCCACGGCTTCCTCCAGCCATTGATACAGTTCGGCCTGCTCGTCGTAGCGCGCCTGGTTCAGGTTGGACACGCGTCCTTCCTGGATGAAGCCCCAGGCCCGGCTGCGCTTGTCGCGGTGCCTGGGATCCCAGACGCCGAAGGCCACCCCGCCCGAACGCCGTATCAGCGAAAAGCAGGGAATATCGGTATAGCCGTCGCCGACGAAAATCATCTGTTCGAAAGGTATGCGCAGCTTTTCCTGGGGGATCTTCTTGTTCACTTCAAAAGGCTTGTTGCGCGACGAGGCGCCCACGATACCCTTCTGTATGTGGAACAGGTAGCGGGTCTTGTCGGTGAAGCTCACCACCCGTTTCGGGAAGTGGATGGCGCCGGCGTCGTCATAGATGAACTCCGAAGCCCAGATATCGGTGAATTCCTGTGCGATCGGCGTATGCCGGACCACGTCGCCGATGCCGCTGGAAATCAGATAGAACTCCAGTTGAACCTGCGGGTGCTGTTCCTTGACCATGGCGCGCAGGCGGCTGAACAGGGAGCCCACACCCTCGTGCAGCGGCAGGCGGGCGCCCCATTGCGCCAGGCGCTCGCGCGTGATGGCGCCGTGCGAGCCCGACCGGGACAGTTCTATCATCTGGTACAGGTAGGCCGGCACGGGATCCCAATCGTGCTCGAACAGCAGGGGCCCCACCTGATCCTTCCAGAACCGCTCGACGTCGACGCCCATATCGGCCAGAAAGCCGGTGGTGCTGTCTGGGGCCAGCGTATCGTCGAAATCGAATATCAGGGCAATTACGTCGGACATGCAAGGTTCTCGAGGCATGGGCCGAAGGTCATCGCCTGTCCGGCCCTATATTGAACACCGGGAGTTTAACGCGATTGGAGCGTGCCAACGCCAAGCCATTCGCCAAACCCCGTACGGCCAGCGGGACTATTCAATTGTTCAGCAAACCGCGTATCATTCCTACAGCGACAAGTCTTGCAAGCAGCAATCGGCCACTCTACACAGGAGGTTCATTATGCTCGGACGCATCGCCATCCATCTCGGCCACGACGAAGGCCTGCCCCGGCGCCTGCGCGCCGCCCTGCAACTGGCCACCGAACACAAGGCCGAACTCATCGGGATCTACCCGCCCGAAACCGTCCCGCATTACTACTCCGAGACATCTCCCGTCCCCGAAGAGATGCAAAAGCTGGCCGACAGCCGGTTCGAGCAGGCGCGCGTATCGGTGCAGAAGACGTTTCTCGAACAAACGGGCACCGCCGGCGTACGCGCCCAGTGGCGCGCGCCCAAGGGCAGCGCCGAAGAGGTCCTTGCCCTGCACGCGCGGTATTGCGATCTGCTTGTCATGAGCAAGGCCGGCCACAGGGACTCGGCGGCTTCGCTGGCGCCCAACCTGGCCGAAGCCGTGATCATGGCCGCGGGCAAGCCCGTGCTGATGATACCGGCGGTGGGCGAGGTAAACCCCATAGGCCGGCGGGTGCTGTTCTGCTGGGACCATAGGCGCGAAGCGGCGCGGGCATTCTCGGATGCGGCGCCGCTGCTGCATGCATGTTCCCGGCTGACCGTGCTGACGGTCGATCCGCATCCCGATTATCTTGCCGGAAAAGACCTGCACGAAAACGACTTTGCCGACTACTGCGCGGCCCTGGGCTATCCCAAGCCGCGCGAGATCTTCAAGCAAAGCGAGGACTACGGCGTGGGCAACATCATCCTGAACACGGCCACCGACGAAGACAGCGACCTGATCGTCATGGGCGCCTACGGACACAGCCGCATGCGGCAGTGGATCATGGGCGGCGCCTCGCGCACGCTGCTCAATTCGATGACGGTGCCGGTCCTGATGTCCCACTAGCCTCTGCAGCGCCGGCCCGCAATCGGGCTTGCAGGCCCCTTAGCACCCGGGGCACCTTATGGTGCAGATCCTCGGACACCAGCCCCGGACCGAACAGCCTGGCCGCTTCGCCATGCACCCATACGGCGGCGGCGGCAGCGGCGAAGGCCTCCATGCCCTGGGCCATCAGGCCCGCGATCAGGCCGGCCAGCACGTCGCCGGTGCCTCCTGTGGCCAGTTGGGGCGGCGCGTTGCCGTTGACGATCGCGCGCCCGTCGGGCGAGGCGATGACGGTGTCGGCCCCCTTCAGCACCACCACCGCCCCGCTATGTGCGGCCGCATGGCGGGCGCGCTCGAGCTTGTTGCCGCTGGCTGAAAAGATGCGGTTGAACTCCCCTTCGTGAGGCGTCAGCACGCAGGGCCCCTGTATGGCGTCGAACAAGGATTGCGGATCGGACCCGAAAACGCTGATGGCGTCCGCATCGAGCACCACGGCGCGCTTTCCTGCCAAAGCCTGAAGCGCATGCCTTCTTGTCGTATCGGAAATTCCCGCACCCGGGCCCACGATCACCGCGTTGATGCGCGCATCGGCCAGGATGTCGTCCAGCCCGCCCGATTCGCGCATGGGATGCACCATGATGCCGGTCAGCGCGGTGGCATAAATGGGCCAGACCGATGCCGGGGCCGCCACCGTGACCAGCCCCGCCCCGATACGCGCGCACGCCTGGGCGGCAAGGCGCGCCGCGCCGGTCATGATGCGTCCGCCCACCACCAATGCATGCCCGCGCTGGTATTTGTGCCCCTGCTCGCTGGGCCAGGGAAACAGCGGCAGCCAGAGATCGGGCGCATTCTCGAAAAGGGCGGGTCCGATATCGTCCAGGACGGAAGCCGGTATGCCGATGTCGGCCAGCAGCAATCGGCCGCACAGGCTTTTGCCCGGCATCAGGACGTGTCCGGGTTTTTTTCTGAAGAAAGTGACGGTCAGGCGGGCGGGCGCGGCGTCGCCCAGGATGGCGCCGCTGCCGCCGTCGAGGCCGCTGGGCACATCGACCGCGCACACCGGAATGTCGCGTTGCTTCAGGGCGGCGATGAATTCGGCGGCCTGTCCTTCCAACGGACGCGACAGGCCGGCGCCGAACAGGGCGTCGATCAGCAACCCGGCGCCGTCCAGCAAATCGACGGACAGCGGCTTGACCGGCCCATCCCACAGCGAGGCATGGTGGGCGGCATCGCCCGATGAGGGCCTTTTGCCGCCGAGCAAACCCACCGTGACCGGCCAGCCCGCCCCTTGCAGGTGGCGCGCCGCCACGAAGCCATCGCCGCCGTTGTTGCCCGGGCCGCAGGCAATCAGCACCGGCCGGCGGCTCCAGTGGGCCGCCACGGCATTGGCCACCGCGGCGCCGGCCGCCTCCATCAGCGCGATGCCGCTGACGCCGCGCTGTATGGCGGCCTGATCGGCCCTGGTCATCTGGCCGGGCGTAAGCAAGGCGGTGTGCGGGTTCAAGCGCATGAAACGGCTACCTTTTGAAACCGGTCGCGCGCACGGAAGGCGCGAAAATGGTGTCCATGATTATGGTATTGTGACGCAGTCGAGTCGGAAAATCATCATGCCCTCCATTATCTCCGTATCCGGCCTGGACAAGATCTACTCGTCGGGCTTTCGGGCGCTCAAGAACATCAACCTGGACATCCACCGGGGCGAAATATTCGCCCTCCTGGGTCCGAACGGCGCGGGCAAGACGACGCTCATCAGCATCATCTGCGGGCTGGTCAGGCCCAGCGCCGGCACGGTCCTGGCCGACGGGCACGACATCGTCCGCGACTACCGCGCGGCGCGATCGAAAATCGGCCTGGTGCCGCAGGAGCTGACGACCGACGCCTTCGAGACCGTTTGGGCCACGGTCAGCTTCAGCCGGGGCCTGTTCGGCAAGCCCGCCGACCCGGGGCACATCGAGAAAATCCTGCGGGCCCTGTCCTTGTGGGACAAAAAAGACAACAAGCTGATCACGCTGTCCGGCGGCATGAAGCGGCGCGTGCTTATCGCCAAGGCGCTGTCCCACGAGCCGCAGATACTTTTCCTCGATGAGCCGACCGCCGGGGTGGACGTATCCCTGCGCAAGGAAATGTGGCAGGTGGTCAGATCCCTGCGCGACACCGGCGTCACCATCATCCTGACCACCCACTACATCGAAGAGGCGGAGGAAATGGCCGACCGCGTGGGCGTGATCAACAACGGCGAGATCGTCCTGGTGGAAAACAAGGCCGAACTCATGCGCAAGCTGGGCAAAAAACAGCTGACCCTGCAATTGCTGCAGCCCCTGCCGTCGCTGCCGCCGCTACTGGCGCCCTACCAACTGGAACTGGCGGCCGAGGGCAATGAAATCGTCTACACCTACGACACGCAGCGCCGCCACAATGACATTGCCGACCTGTTCAAAGACCTGGGCCAGGCCGGCATCGCCTTCAAGGACCTGCAGACCAAGCAAAGCTCGCTGGAAGAGATTTTCGTGAAGCTGGTACGGAGCCCCGCCCGATGAACATCCATGCAATCCGCGCCATCTATGCCTTTGAAATGGCCCGCACGTGGCGCACCCTGCTGCAAAGCATCATCGCCCCGGTCATTTCGACTTCGCTGTATTTCGTGGTGTTCGGCGCCGCCATCGGGCACCGCATCACCGAGATCGAGGGCATCAGCTACGGCGCCTTCATCGTGCCGGGGCTGATCATGCTGTCGCTGCTGACGCAAAGCATCTCCAACGCCTCCTTCGGCATCTATTTCCCGAAATTCACCGGAACCATCTACGAATTGCTGTCGGCTCCGGTCTCGTATTTCGAGATCACCCTGAGCTATGTGGGCGCCGCCGCCACGAAATCGATCATATTGGCCGCCATCATCCTGCTGACCGCGGGTTTCTTCGTCCCGCTGAAAATCGATCATCCCTTGTGGATGCTGCTTTTCCTGCTGCTGACCTCGGTCACCTTCAGCCTGTTCGGTTTCATCATCGGCATCTGGGCCGACGGTTTCGAAAAACTGCAGCTGGTGCCCCTGCTCATCGTCACGCCGCTGACCTTCCTGGGCGGAAGCTTTTACTCCATCGACATGCTGCCGCCCTTCTGGCAGACGGTCACGCTGTTCAACCCCGTGGTCTACCTGATCAGCGGCTTCCGCTGGAGCTTCTATGGCATCGCCGACGTCAACGTATACATCAGCCTGGGCATGACGCTGCTCTTTCTTGCGCTATGCCTGGCGATCGTGGCGTGGATATTCAGGTCGGGGTACCGGTTGAAGAACTGAGGCGGCTCGCGCCGCCTCCCAGGGGGCCGCCTTTAGCCCATGAGCACGGGCCCGGCCGCTAGTCGCGGAAATTATCGAATTGCAGCGGCAGATCGACCTGGGCCTTGCGCAGCAAGGCGATGGCCGCCTGCAGGTCGTCGCGCTTCTTGCCGCTGATGCGCAGCTTTTCGCCGTTGATCTGCGCCTCGACCTTCATCTTGGCCGCCTTGAGTTCGGCGATCAGCTTCTTGGACACCGCCTGCTCTATGCCTTGCTTGATGGTGACCTTGCGGCGCGCGCCGCCCAGGTTTTCAAGCGGATCGCCGACGTCCATGCAGCGCACGTCGATATTGCGGGCCGACAGGCGGCCGCGCAGGATGTCCAGCATCTGGTTCAATTGAAAAACGCTGGGCGCCGATTGCGTCACCACGAAGCCATCGAGTTCGAACTTGGCATCGGTGCCCTTGAAGTCGAAACGGGTGGACAGTTCGCGATTGGCCTGGTCGACCGCATTGCTCAGTTCATGCTTGTCGACTTCGGAAACGACATCGAAAGAAGGCATACGACAAATCCTGTTAGTGAATCCACCGCCAGTGTACTAAAAGCCGATGGCGCAATAGGATGGCAGCCCGCTCCCCCCCGGAACGGGCGGGCATCAGCTCGCGGTGGCGGGCTCCAGCGCCTCGGCCCGCTTGCGCAGCTCGAATTTCTGGATCTTGCCCGTGGATGTCTTGGGCAGCTCGCAAAACACCACGGTGCGGGGCACCTTGAAGCCCGCCATATGCTGCTTGCAATGCTCGATGACGGATTCGGCCGTCACCTCGGAGCCGTCCTTGAGCTCGACGAAGGCGCAAGGCGTTTCGCCCCAGCGGGCATCGGGCCGCGCCACCACGGCGGCCGCCAGGACGGCCGGATGGCGGTACAGCACGTCTTCGACCTCGATGGAGGAAATGTTCTCGCCGCCCGAGATGATGATGTCCTTGCTGCGATCCTTGATCTTTACATAGCCGTCGGGATCCATGACGGCCAGGTCGCCGCTGTGGAACCAGCCTCCCGACAGCGATGCCTGCGTGGCCGCGGGGTTCTTCAGATAGCCCTTCATGGTGATGTTGCCGCGGAACATGATTTCGCCCATGGTCTGGCCGTCGGCCGGCACGGGGCGCATGGTTTCCGGGTCCATGACGCTGATGCCGCGCTCCAGATGGTAGGTGACGCCCTGCCGGGCGTTCAGCCGGGCGCGCTCGCCGATGTCCAGGTCGTCCCAGGCTTCGTGCTTGGCGCAAACCGTGGCCGGGCCGTAGACCTCGGTCAGGCCGTAGACGTGCAACAGGTCGAAGCCCATGCGCTCCATGCCTTCTATCATGGAGGCCGGCGGCGCGGCGCCCGCCACCATGGCCTTGATGCCCTGCGGCACCCCCTGCTTCATGCCGTCGGGAGCATTGACCAGCAGGCTGTGCACGATGGGCGCGCCGCAATAATGCGTGACGCCGTGCTCGCGCATGAAATCGAAGATGACCTGCGCATCGATCTTGCGCAAGCAGACGTTCACGCCCGCCCGCGCCGCCACCGCCCAGGGGAAGCACCAGCCGTTGCAGTGGAACATGGGCAGAGTCCAGAGATAGACCGCGTGCTTGGGCATGTCCCATTCCAGGATATTCGAAATGGCGGCCGCGGCGGCGCCACGATGATGGTAGACCACGCCCTTCGGATTGCCCGTCGTCCCGCTGGTGTAGTTCAGCGCAATGGCGTCCCACTCGTTGGCGGGAAGATCCCAGTCGAACTCCGGATCGCCGCCGGCCAGGAACGCTTCGTAGTCCTGCGCGCCAATCGGCTGGTTGCCGCCCGTGTACAGTGGATCGGACACATCGATGACCTGGATGGGAGCCTTGGATTGGCGCAAGGCCAGCGCACGGCTCATGACCGGCGCGAACTCCGTATCGACGATCACCACCTTGGCCTCGCCATGGTCGAGCATGAAGGCGACCATCTGGGGATCCAGCCGCGTATTCAGCGCGTTCAGGACAGCGCCCAGCATGGGAATACCGAAATGCGCCTCCACCATGGGCGGCGTGTTGGGCAGCATGACGGCCACCGTATCGCCCTTGCCGATGCCAATATTCGCCAGCGCGCTGGCCAGCCTGCGGCAGCGGGCGTAGAGCTCGCTCCAGCTGCGCCGCAGGGCTTGCGGCCCCGACCCATGCACGACCGCCAGACGCTGCGGATACACCTGGGCGGAGCGTTCGATGAAAGACAGCGGCGACATGGCCGCATAGTTGGCCGGTGTTTGCGGCAAATCCTGGTCGTAAATGCTGGACATCCTGGTCTCCTGTGATTATTTTTTTGCGCTGGCTCGCCGGCGATGACGAACGCCTGTACCGCCCATGCCGATTTCAGCCACGCATGCTTGCGCGTGGACGCCCACGCGACGGGCGAGCCGGCGTCCGCTGTAACAAAATCATAGCTCCAGGCTCAGAAAAGCGCCAGCAGGGCAAACAGCAGGGGTACGGCCAGGGCCGTGGCGATGCCGTTCAGCCCCATGCCCAGCGCCGCAAAGGCGCCGGCCGTTTCATTGGCCTGAAAGGCGCGCGCAACGCCGATGGCGTGCGCGCTCAACCCCAGCGCAAATCCCTGTACGGCGGGGTCCTTCACACGCAAGGCCCTCAGCAGCACGCCGGCCATGATGGCGCCGGCGATCCCGGTGATGGCCACGGCTATCGTCGTCAGTGCGGGCAGGCCGCCGTTCAGGCCGGCCACTTCCATGGCGATGGGCATGGTGGCCGACTTGGGCGCCACCGAAGCCTGCGTGGCGAAAGATCCGCCCAGCGCCCAGGCTATGCCCACGGCCGATACGACCGCCGTGAGGCATCCGGCCAGCAAGGCGACGGCGACCGGGACCAGCATGCGCTTCAGGCGGCCCAATTGCCCATACAAGGGAATGGCCAGGGCCACGGTGGCCGGACCGATCAGGAACTGCAGGAACCAGGTATGCCTGGCATAGACCGGATACGGGGTGCCTGTCGCGGCCAGGAAGGCGACGACCACGATGACCGCCGTCAATACGGGCAACAGCAGGGGATGGCCCCCGGCGCGCCGGTGAACCGCGACGGCCAGGATATAGGCCAGCAAGGTGAAGCAGAGCCAGAACAGCGGTGTATCGGCCAGGTGCGCCCAAAGCGCCGGAAGATTCGCGCTCATGGACCGGACGCCCCCGCGCGTTTCAGCATCCACCTGAACGTCAATGCCGTCACGACGATGGTCAGCGCCACGCCGGCGACGCAGGCCAGCAGAAAGGGAATCCATTCACGCTCCAGCGTGCCGAAATACACCATGACGCCCGCCACTGCCGGAATGAAAAGCAGCATCAGGTGCTTGAGCATATGGTGACAGGCATCGCGCAGGCCCGCCGGGACGCGGCCGTATGCCATCAGCGCGGCCAGCATGAGCAGCATGCCGATCAAGGGACCGGGCAGCGGCAGGCCGGTCAGGCGGGCCAGCGCCTCGCCAGCGATCTGCATCAGGAAAAGCACGGCAAGGGCAAGCAATACGGGCATGGGCGCACAGAAGCAGGAAGGAATCAGACGGGACACTAGCATACGGGGACGCCAATATCCAGATATCGATTATCATCGCCATAAAAACTGGAACCATCATGCGGATAGACCGGCGCGCAGTCACCGTTACCAGCCTGGGGCTTACCCAGACTCTGGCCTGGGCCTCTTCCTATTACCTGCCCGCGATGCTTGCCGGTTCCATGGCCCGCGAACTGGCCTTGCCCATACAAGCCGTATTCGCCGCATTCTCCGCCGCCCTGGTCCTGGCGGCGCTGCTGGGTCCCTTGGCGGGCCGCTGCATCGACCGCTACGGCGGCAGGCCCGTCCTGCTGGCCAGCAACCTGATCTTCGCCGCCGGATTGTCTTGCCTGGCATGGTCTCCGGGCACGCTGCTGTTTTTCATCGGGTGGCTGCTGATCGGCGCGGGCATGGGCATCGGCCTGTACGAAGCGGCTTTTTCCACGGTGGTGAAGCTTTACGGCGATCAGGCGCGCAATGCCATAACCGGGATCACGCTGTTTGCCGGCTTTGCCAGCACGGCGGGCTGGCCCCTGTCGGCCTGGCTGGAAGTGGAATTCGGCTGGCGGACCGCCTGCCTGGCATGGGCCGGCCTGCACCTTTTCGCAGGCCTTCCGCTGAATGCCTCGTTACCGGCGCGCACGGATTCCGCGGCAGCGCCCGAAGCCGTGGCGCCAAGCCAGGCCGATGGCGCCATGCAGACGCGAGCTGCTCCGGCCGGCGGGACGGAACCGCCACGCCATGCCGGCCTGCTGCTTGCACTGGTCTTCGCCATAACCTGGTTCATCAGCACCGCCATGGCGGCGCACCTGCCCCATCTGCTGCAGGCCAGCGGCATGACGCTGGCGGCGGCCGTGGCCGTCTCCGCATTGGTGGGGCCGGCCCAGGTCGCGGCGCGCCTGATGGAGTTCGGCCTGCTGCGCAGGACGCATCCGCTGGTCTCGGCCAAGCTGGCGGCGCTGGCGCATCCGGCCGGTGCCGCCTGCCTGATGATTGCGGGAGGCTCCGCCGCTGTTCCGTTCACCGTATTGCACGGCGCGGGCAACGGCATACTTACCATCGCCAAGGGCACCCTGCCCCTGGTCATTTTCGGGCCGCTGGGCTATGGCCTGCGTCAGGGCCTGCTGATGGTGCCCGCCCGCATCGCCCAGGCGGCGGCGCCCTTTCTGTTCGGCATCCTGATAGACCACTGGGGCGTCTCGTCCTTATGGGTGTCCAGCCTGCTGGGACTGATCGCCTGCCTGGCCTTGTTCGGGCTGGGGCGCGGCATGCGCGCCTCCCGCCAGGTGGCCGCGTGAACGCAGGGACGGCAGCGTCCAGCCCTGCCGCATGGCGGCCGCGGCCAGCAGGATGGCCGCCGCGCCCAGCCATTGCAGCCATTCAAGCCGATGTCCGAACGCGAACCAGTCCACCATGATGGCGACCACGGGGTAGATGAAGGACAAGGCGCCGGTGATGGCCGTCGGCAGTTTCTGGATGGCGCCGTAGAGCAGCACGTACATCAGTCCGGTATGCACCACACCCAGCATGGCCAGGATCAGCCAGACCGATGGGGGCTCCTGGGCCACGGCGGTCACCTGCGCAAACGGAGCAAGCAAGGCGACGCCGGCGCACACCTGCACAAGCGCGATCAGGTGCGGCGGCGTGCCGGTCAGGCGCTTGACCAGCAGCGCCGCGACGGCATACAGGAAGGCGGCTCCCAGAGCCAGTGCTATCCCCGGCAGATAGGCGTCGCCTTCGCCGTAGGCCGGCGAGCCATGCTGCTGTGTGATGGCCAGCATGCCGGCAAAGGCCAGGACCAGCCATGCCATCTTGTCCAGGCTCAAGCGCTCGCCCAGGAACAAGGCGCCCAGCCCCACCAGCATGAAGGGCTGGGTGTTGTAGACCGCCGTGGCAATGCCGATGGAGGCGCGTGAATAGGCGGCGAACAGCAATACCCAGTTTGCCACGATGGCCACGCCGCTGATCAAGGCCCAGCCGAAGCTGGCCCAGCTCATCAGGCCGGGACGCAGGAATCCCATCAGCGCGCAAATGGCCAGCAAAGTGGCCGCGCCGATCGCGCAGCGCCAGAACACCACGTCCAGGACGGGCTGCCCCGATACAAGAACGAACCAGCCTATGGTCCCCGAGATGAGCATGGCGCCCGTCATCTCCAGGGAACCGTGCTTCACTTGATTATCCATTTACCGAACTCCCGTTTTCCATGAGTGGAATTGTGACGTTTTCGAGGACTATCCACCATGGAAAAAAGAAGGCAGAATAAGCCGGATTCCTTTTTTTCGAAGGCGCGTAAGAACATCTTCCTGCCGAATTGCCCATGCCCGACGACATCGACCGAATTCTTATCAATGCCCTCATGGAGGACTCCCGCCTTTCGCTCAAGGCGCTGTCGCGCGCCAGCGGGCTGTCCTCGCCCAGCGTGGCCGAAAGACTGCGCCGCCTGGAGGAGCGCGGCGTGCTCACCGGCTACACCGTCAACGTGGACCCCAGGTCGTTCGGCTACATGCTGCAGGCCATCGTGCGGGTGCGCCCCCTTCCCGGCCGCATGCACGCCGTCGAGCGACTGATCCAGGGCATTTCGGAATTCACCGAATGCGACAAGGTGACGGGCGAGGACTGCTTCGTGGCGCGCCTGAACGTCCGGTCCATGGAGCAGCTCGACGCCATCCTGGACAAGCTGGCCGACCAGGCCGAGACCAATACCGCCATCGTCAAGGCCAGCCCCGTGAAGCGCCGCCTGCCCCCGCTCATCCCAACCGACTCATAGACACCCGCCGCCCGGCCCATCGAGGACGGCGGGCCGCATGACGCCATGGCCCGGCCAGCCTGTCTGAAGCGAAGCGGGCTGTAAAGGTTTTCTGATAAAGTCTAGGCCGGGAGGACGCCCGGATCCCGCTCCGGCGCCGCGATGCACGACAAAGAAAACGGATAACGATGGAATGAACGGCGCTCGAAGGGCTAGCTTGATTGTCATGGCCTTCATGGCCGTTGCGGCGCTGGCGGGCTGCTCGTCGCTGGACGGAACTGAAAACTCACGCCCGCGCAGCGAAGAAATGTCCTTCGATCAATTGGCGCAGACCGACTTCAACCGCACGGTCACCATCGCCATGCGCGACAATCTGGACAGCCTGTCGCGCCTGCTGGAAAAACTGTATCGGCGCAATCCCGCCGAATGGCGCAAGACCGGAGCGGTCAGCCTGGAGGCTGCCGTGCAACAGGGCCGGCAGGCCATACAGACCGGCCAGGCGCCCGCGGAGCTGGCTTCGCTGCATGATGTGGAGATACTGGCGGTCGCCCTGGATCCGGCCTATCGCGGGGACCGCGTGGGCGCCTTCATCTTCGGCATGGCCAACATGATCATCGGTGCCCATGGCGGCAAGACGCGCTTCTACGTATCGGACGCGCTGGATGCCCAGCACGTGTACAACGCCGCCCGCAATGTCGAGGTGGCGGCCTGGCTGCTGGCCAGCCGGCGGGACGCGGCAGGACGGCCGCTGCTGCTGGCCAACGAAATGTCCGGCGTTGCCACCAACCTCAGTTTCGAACGCGAATTCGGGCAACTGGTCGGCCGCCTGGACCTGGTGGCCAACTTGCTGGACGAAAACCTGCGGCGCGTCGGCATCAATTACATGCAGGGCCTGCTGTTCTTCAATTTCCTGCCCGTGCGCTAGTGAGCTGCCTGGTCACCTATAATGCGCTGCTCGGTGAAACGTATGCTACAAATCCATACGCGGCGGGCCGCGCCCGGCGATCATCATGCACATGGCGGACCGCCCGCCCATATACAAGACAAAAAGGAAACGACATGACAAGCAGCCATTACCTATCGGCCGCCGCCCTGGGCATTGCCCTGGCCGCAACGGGCGGCATCGCGCACGCCGGAAAAACCTTCGACTCCGTCAAAGCCAAAGACCAGCTGGTCTGCGGGGTGAACACATCGGCTCCGGGCTTTTCGGGGGTGGACAGCAAGGGCCAATGGGCCGGCCTGGACGTCGACGTCTGCCGCGCCGTTGCCGCCGCCGTGCTGGGCGATGCGGGCAAAGTGAAGTACGTGCCGCTGAATCCGCCGCAACGCTTCACCGCCCTGCAATCGGGCGAGATCGACATGCTGGCGCGCAACACCACCTGGTCCATGACGCGCGACGTGTCGCTGGGCGTGGTCTTTACAGGCATCAACTACTACGACGGCCAAGGCTTCATGGTGCCCAAGAAATTCAACGTCTCCAGCGCCAAGCAGCTGAAGAATGCGGAAATCTGCCTGCAATCGGGCACCACCAGCGAAAAGAACGTGGCCGACTATTTCAGCGCCAACGGCATACCCTACAAGTCCGTGGTGTTCGATTCCCCCGAAGCGGCGCACACCGCCTTCTTCGCCGGCCGCTGCCAGGTCATTTCCACCGACATGTCGGAACTGGCGGGCATCCGCACACAAAGCCCCAAGCCCGACGACTACGCCATCCTGCCCGACGTCATCTCCAAGGAGCCGCTGGGCCCCGCGGTGCGCCGCGGCGACGACGAGTGGTTCGCCGTCGTCAAATGGGCGCTGTTCGCCATGCAGAATGCGGAAGAAATGGGCATCACCCAGGCCAATGTCGACAAGGTGAAAAGCGAAAGCAAGGATCCCAACGTCCAGCGCCTGCTGGGAACCAGCGAAGACATGGGCAAGCAGTTGGGGCTGGACAAGGACTGGGCCTACCGCATCATCAAGCAAGTGGGCAACTACGGCGAGAGCTTCGACCGCAACATGGGTGAGAACTCGCCGTTGAAACTGCCCCGCGGCGTCAACAACCTGTGGAACAACGGCGGCCTGATGTACGCTCCGCCCGTCCGCTGAGCGGGGTGCGAGCCTGACTTGAAGGAACGGGGCCTCCCGTTCCTTCCGCGTTTGGAGATGGTCCGATGCGACCCGACAAGAACAAGCCGAAACGGCGATTTTCATGGTCCACCGAGGAAGGCCGCGCCCTGATCTATCAGGTCGTGGCGGTGGCCATCCTGGCGCTGGTCGCCTGGTTCATGCTGTCCAACACCGCCCGGAACCTGGCGACCATGCAGATCCGCAGCGGCTTCGGCTTTCTTTCGCAGCCCGCCGGCTTCGACATCGGCGAAGGCCTGGTCGCCTATGCGTCCAGCGACTCCTACCTGCGCGCCTTTCTGGTGGGCGTCTCCAATACCGTGCGCGTCGCCCTGGCGGGCATCGTCCTGGCCACGGTGCTGGGCACCCTGGTGGGCATAGGCCGCCTGTCCAGGAACTTCCTTCTGCGCAAGCTGTGCGACGGCTTCGTCGAAACCCTGCGCAATATTCCCCTGCTCATCCAGTTGCTGGGCTGGTATCTGGTCATCACCGAACTGCTGCCCACGGCGCACGAGGCGATCCAGCTTCTGCCCCACACCTATTTAAGCAAGAGCGGCCTGCAATTGCCCATGCCCGTCTGGTCGCCGGGCTGGCTGCTGGCCCTCATCGGGCTCCCCGTGGGCATCGTCTGCGCGCGCCTCATCCGCAAATCGGCCCAGCGCAAGCGCGACCGGACGGGCGATGCGCCGCGCATCGCCGTGCCGATGGCCGCCGTCATTGTCGGCATGCCCATCCTGGGCTGGCTGGCGGGCGGCGCGCCCACCGCGTTCGACCTGCCCGAGGCGACGGTGTTCAGCATCAGCGGCGGCATGGCGCTCACCCCCGAATTCCTGGCACTGCTGGCCGGCCTGACCCTGTACACCGCCAGCTCTATCGCGGAGATCGTCCGGGCGGGCATCCTGGCAGTATCGTCCGGCCAGCTTGAAGCCAGCTCGGCGCTGGGCCTGAGCCGGCGCCAGACGCTGCGCCTGGTGGTCCTGCCCCAAGCCATGCGGGTCATCGTCCCGCCCCTGACCAGCCAGTACCTGAACCTGACGAAAAACTCCTCGCTGGCCGTTACGGTCGGCTATCCCGACATCGTCTCGGTGGCCAATACCTCGCTGAACCAGAACGGGCAGGCGCTGGAATGCATTTCACTGATCATGCTGGTCTATCTGACCATCAGCCTGCTGATTGCCGCCTTCATGAACTGGTACAACCATCGCATGGCCCTGGTGGAGCGATAAGACATGGCACGCGATATCGACACCACCCTCCTCTCTTCCGCCCGCCCCGCGCCCGTGGCGGACCGCGGCCCGGGACGCTGGCTGCGCGCCAATCTGTTTTCCAGCTGGACGAACTCGCTGATCACACTGGCCATACTCTGGCTGGCGATCCTGATCGTTCCCGAACTCTATCGCTGGGCCATCGCCAATGCCGTTTTCCAGCCCGACTTCATGTCCTGCCGCGCCGTGGGGCGTGAAGGCGCGTGCTGGGGCATGATCGCCGAGAAGTTCCGCCTTATTTTCTTCGGCCGCTATCCTTACCTGGAACAGTGGCGCCCGCTGGTGGCGACGCTGCTCATGATGAGCATGCTGTGGATCAGCTGCTATCCGCGTTTCTGGCGCAAATGGCTGGCGCCGGCCTGGGCGCTGGTGCTGCTGGCATTCATCCTGATTTTGCGCGGCGGGGTCTTCGGCCTGGAATACGTCGAATCGAACCTGTGGGGCGGCTTTCCCCTGACCCTGCTGCTGACCGTCGTGGGCATCTTCCTGGCCTTGCCCTTGGCCGTGCTGATCGCCCTGGGGCGGCGCTCGAAGCTGAAGGCCATACGCAGCTTCTGCATTTTCTATGTGGAGATCGTGCGCGGCGTACCTTTGATTACCGTCCTGTTCACGGCTTCATTCCTGTTTCCGCTCTTCCTGCCGCCCGAGTACAACATCGATGTGCTGCTGCGCGTTCAGATCGGCATCATCCTGTTCACGGCCGCCTATCTGGCGGAGACCATACGCGGCGGCCTGCAGGCGATCCCCGGCGGCCAGTACGAAGCCGCCGCGGCGCTGGGCCTGGGCTACTGGCAGACCGTGCGCAAGATCACCCTGCCGCAAGCCTTGCGCATCGTGGTCGCACCGCTGGTGAATACCTTCATCAGCACCTTCATGGATACGTCTCTGGTAACGGTGGTCAGCCTTTACGACCTGACCGGAGCGCTGCGCCTGGCGCTGGGCGACCCGAACTGGAAGGCCTTCTTCATGGAAGGCTATCTGTTCGTCGCCGCCATCTACCTGGTGTGCTGCTACGGCATGTCGCGCTACAGCCAGTGGGTCGAACGGCGCCTTGGCGCCGCAAGCCGGCGCTAAGGCATGTCATCGCGCAGCAGCCGGACCAGCGCCCGGGCCGCCGCCTCGGACGAAGCGGGGTTCTGGCCGGTGACCAGGCGGCCGTCGATCACGACATAGCTGTCCCAATCGGGGCCTTTCTCGTAGATGCCGCCCAGGCCGCGGAACTCGTCCTCGATGGAGAACGGCACCACGGCGCCGAGCTTGACGGCGGCTTCCTCGGTGTTGCTGAAGCCGGTCACGCTGCGGCCCCTCAGCAAGGAAGCACCATCCTCCGTCCGCACATGGCGCAAGGCCGCCGGTCCGTGGCATACCAGCCCCATGGGTTTGGCGGCGCGGCCGAAAGCCTCCAGCAGGGCAATCGAATGGCCATCCTCGGCCAGGTCCCAAAGCGGCCCATGGCCTCCCGGGTAAAAGACGGCATCGAAATCGGCTTCGCGCATGTCGGCCAGCACCCTGGTATGCGCCAGCGCCTGCCTTGCCTGATCGTCGCTGTGAAAACGCCGGGTGGCCGCCGTCTGGGCATCGGGCTCTTCGCTTTTGGGATCGAGAGGCGGCTGCCCTCCTTCGGGGGAAGCCAGCGTCACCGATGCGCCGGCATCCTTGAACACATAGTAGGGAGCGGCAAACTCCTCCAGCCAGAAGCCGGTCTTCTGACCGGTATTGCCCAGGCGGTCGTGCGAGGTGAGCACCATCAGGATATTCATGGAAATACTCCGTGTCGTGGGGCGGAACGGGCCGGGCCTGGATATTGCTGTCCGGATGCCGGCTGCCTCATTTCTTTTAGCACAGCTTCATGACAACCGTACAACGGCGTGTAACCTATGGCTCATATTCGTATCGGCATCTCGGGCTGGCGCTATGCGGGATGGCGCAAGGTCTTCTACCCCGACAAACTGGCGCAATCGCGCGAGCTGGAATTCGCGTCCCGGCAGATGCAGACCATCGAGGTCAATGGATCGCATTACGCCCTGCAGACACCGCACAGCTATGCCAACTGGTACGAGGCCACTCCCAGGGGCTTCGTCTTCAGCGTGAAGAGTCCGCGCTACCTGACTCATATGCTGCGTTTCCGGGACGAGGAAAAAAGCACCATCGCCCTGGCCAACTTCTTTGCCTCCGGCCTGTTCCGCCTGCGCGAAAAGCTGGGCCCCATCCTGTGGCAGTTTCCGCCCAGCTTCAGGTTCGACGCAAGGGCTTTCGAGGCGATTCTGGCCGCCCTGCCATCCGACACGCATGCAGCGGCGGCGCTGGCGGGCAAGCATGACAGGCATGTCAAGGAAGTCGACCTGGAGCCGGGCAGGAAGAGGCGCTTGCGCCACGCGGTCGAAATACGCCACTCCAGTTTCTGCGACGAAGCGTTCATCAAGCTGCTGCGCCGCTACCGCGCCGCGCTGGTCGTATCGGACTCGGTGGCCGATTGGCCTTATGCGGAAGACGCGACGTCCGATTTCATCTATCTGCGCCTGCACGGCACCGAGACGCTGTATGGCGGCGAGTACAAGGATGCCGCCCTGGACAGATGGGCGGACCGGATCTCCGTTTGGGCATCGGGGCGCGAACCCGAGGACGCGCGCCGCATCCATAGGAAGTCCCGCCCCCGTGCGGGACGTGATGTATTCTGCTATTTCGACAACGACAAGAAAGTCCAGGCGCCGGTCGACGCGCGCAGGCTGATGGAACGGCTGGCGCGATAGCGCAGCCTGCTGTAGCGGCCGGCCGCGGCTCGATGCGCGGCCCCGGTCTGATTGGAAAGAAGGATGGATGCCATGAAAAAAAACATCTTCGGCGCAACGGGCCGTGCCGTCGCCGCCATCGGCCAGGGAAGCTGGTATATCGACCTCGCCGACCGCAGGCTCGCCATGGACGCCTTGCAGCTCGGGCTGGACCTGGGCATGGACCATATCGATACGGCGGAGATGTACGGCTCCGGCGCCGCCGAGAATGTGATCGGCGAAGCGATCCAGGACCGGCGCGACCAGGTTTTCCTGGTGTCGAAAGTGCTGCCCGGAAATGCGTCGAGGCGCGGCACGATCAGCGCCTGCGAGCGATCGCTCCGGCAATTGGGCACCGACAGGCTGGATTGCTATCTGCTCCATTGGCGCGGAGCCTACCCCCTGGAGGAAACCTTCGCCGCCTTCGAGCAATTGCAGCGCGACGGAAAGATACGCTCATACGGGGTCAGCAATTTCGACGCCGACGACCTGCAGGAAGCGCTGGACGTGGCCGGCCCGGGCCGCCTGGCCTGCAACCAGGTGCTCTACCATCTGAACGAGCGCGCCATAGAGCATGCGGTCCTGCCGTTCTGCCGGCAGCACGACATGGCTCTGGTCGCCTACAGCCCTTTCGGGCACGACGACTTCCCCAAGCCCGGCACGGACGGACGGCGCGTCCTGGACGACATCGCGCAGGCGCACGATGCCACGGCACACCAGATCGCCCTGGCTTTCCTTACCCGCGATGCATCGGTATTCGCCATTCCGAAATCGGCCCGGGCGGCCCATGCGCAGGCCAATGCCCAGGCGGGAAGCATCGTGCTGGCAGAGGAAGAGATCGCGCGGATCGACGCCGCATTCCCTCGCGGCGAGGAGCCGCGCCATTTGCCGATGATCTGAACCGCCCCTGCGGCGCGGCCCGCTATGCGGGCAGGGCCGCGATGGTCTGCGCGACCGCCGCGGTCAGCTTCTTGCCGTAGGGCACATGCAGGAATTCATTGGGGCCGTGCGCATTGGACTGCGGCCCCAGCACGCCGCACACCATGAATTGCGACTTCGGGAAGCCTTGCTGCAGCAGGCTCATCAGCGGTATGGTTCCGCCCTGCCCGATGTAGCCGCAAGGAGCCCCATAATACTGCCGGGATGCGGCATCCAGCGCCCGGCTCAGCCAGGCGGCCGACTCGGGCGCATTCCAGCCCGTGGCGGCGCCCTGGTCGGGCTTGAACACCACCTTGGCGTTGTAGGGCGCGTCGGCTTCCAGCAAGGTCTTGAGCTCCTGGGCGGCCGCCACGGCATCGATCAGCGGCGGCAGCCGCAGGGACAGCTTGAACGCCGTGCGCGGACGCAGGACATTGCCCGCGCTCGTCAGTGGGGGAAGCCCCTCCGCGCCGGTCACGGACAGCGTCGGCCGCCACGTGCGGTTCAGCAAGGCCTCCTGCGGCTCGGTCGTCATGGGCAGCACGAAGCCGCCGTCGGCGCCGCAGCTCCATGGAAAGCGGCGCCAGACCTCGTCGCCCAGGATGCGGGCGGTCGCCCGGACCTGTTCGACGCGGTCGGACGGGATTTCGCAATGGAAGCTTTGCGGCAGCAGCCGGCCTGTGGCACTGTCCTCCAGGCGATCCAGCACATGGCGCAAGATGCGGAAGCTGGATGGCACCACGCCGCTGGAATCGCCCGAGTGCACGCCTTCGTCCAGCACCTGCACCTCCAGCGTGCCCGCCACCAGGCCGCGCAAAGACGTCGTCATCCAAAGCTGATCGTAATTGCCCGCGCCCGAATCCAGGCAGACCACCAGCGCCACCTCGCCCATGCGGTCGCGCAAGGCATCCACATAAGGCAGCAGATCGTAGCTGCCCGACTCCTCGCACGTCTCGATCAGGCCCACGCAGCGCGGCCGGGGTATGCCCTGCTTGTCCAGCGCCATGATGGCGGTCAGCGAGGCATACACGGCATAGCCGTCATCGGCCCCGCCCCGGCCATAGAGCTTGCCGTCCTCGTACTTGGGCGTCCAGGGCCCCAGGTCGGAGCGCCAGCCGGAGAATTCCGGCTGCTTGTCCAGGTGGCCGTACATCAGGACGGTGTCGCCGCCGTCCTTGCGCGTGGCCGGCGCCTCGAAGTAGATGACCGGGGTGCGGCCCGGCAGGCGCACGACTTCCAGCATCAAGCCCGGCATCTTCTGGGCCTCCACCCATTGCGCGGCATCGCGCACCACCCGGTCGATATAGGCGTTCTGCGCCCAGTCGGCATCGAAGGCCGGGCTCTTGGCGGGAACCGCGATGTAATCGGTCAGCGCGGGAATGATCTGGCGATCCCATTTCTCGTCCACGAAAGCCTGCAAGGCATCGGGATCCAGGGCGGGCGGCAGCGCATCATCGGGTATACGGGCGTTCATGGCGTGTCCTTGGCGAAGGGATATATCCGGATTCTACGCCTCCCTCGCCGTATGGCGTCAACGCGGCCGGGCCAGGGCCTTCGCCAGCTCGTGTTGCGGCTGATCCCAGCCCGATGCCGGTATGAGCTGGCCGTCTTGCGCCTGTACCTGGTCCAGCCTGCCGCATAGCGCTCTGGCGGGATCGTCCGCGTCATCGATATGGATTCCGCGTGTCATCGTGATGTGGGCGCACTCGAAGCTGCCGCCACCAGCCAGAAGTATCAGGCGCGTGGGCGCGTCCTCATCCACCAGCGCGAGCAAGCCCCGGCTGACGCGCTCGGGGGTCATTACCTGGGCCGCCTCGTCGGGCAGCAGGCCTTCGGTCATTGCCGTCATGGCGCTGGGCGCCAGGCAATTCACACGCACATTCCGCTTTGCGCCTTCCAGCCCCAAGGTCTGCATCAAGCCCACCAGCGCCATCTTGGCCGCCGCATAGTTCGACTGCCCGAAGCTGCCGTACAGGCCGGACGACGAGGTCGTCATGACGATGCGCCCATAATCCTGTGACTGCATTCGCGGCCAGACCGCCTTGGTCGCATTCACGGAGCCCATGACATGCACGTCCAGCACTTGGCGGAACTCATCGAGCGGCATTTTTGCGAACGTCCGATCGCGAAGAATGCCGGCGTTGTTCACCAGGATGTCGACGCGGCCGAACGCCGCCAAGGCCGCGGCGGCCATGGCCTCCATCTCGTCATAGCGGGTAACGTCGCCGGCGCACCCGATGGCCGCGCCTCCCGCCTTGCATATCTCGTCGGCCACCGCCTGCGCCGATCCGCCCATGTCATTGACCACCACCTGCGCGCCATGGCGCGCAAGCTCCAGTGCATGGGCGCGTCCAAGCCCCGCCCCGGCACCGGTCACAATGGCCACCCGGCCCTTCAATCGTCCAGACATGCTTTCTCCTTTGTCTTTCGGCCCGCCGCATTCGGGCCGCCTCGCCATACGGCGCACGGCCGGCATGAAAACCGATATGGCAGCCGGCCCATCAGACCCGCTCGAAGACGGCCGCGATGCCCTGGCCGCCGCCTATGCACATGGTCGCCAGGGCATAACGGCCACCGATACGGCGCAGCTCGTAGAGCGCCTTCGTAGCGATGATGGCGCCCGTCGCTCCCACCGGATGGCCCAGCGATATCCCGGAACCGTTCGGATTCACCCTTTCCGGATCGAATCCCAATTCCTGGCTGACCGCGCACGCTTGCGCCGCGAAGGCTTCGTTCGACTCGATGACATCCAGGTCGCCGACTTTCAGTCCCAGGCGCTTGAGCAGCTTGCGGGTGGCCGGTATGGGGCCCGTGCCCATGATGGCCGGCTCAACGCCGGCATAGGCGTAGCCGGCCAGCCGGCCCAGGGGCGTCAGCTTCTGCGCCCTGACCGCCTCGCCGCTGGCAAGCACCAGGGCGGCCGCGGCATCGTTGAGGCCCGAGGAATTGCCCGCGGTCACGGTGCCGCCGTCGCTCTTGAAGGCCGGCTTCATGGCGGACAGGATATCAAGCGTGGTGTCGGGCTTGACGTGCTCGTCCACGTCGAACCGCCGGCTGCCCTGGCGGGACGCAATCGCGACGGGGACGATCTGCGCGGCGAATCGGCCCTCCCTGATGGCAGCCGCCGCGCGTTGCTGGCTGCTTACGGCCAACTCGTCCATCATGCGCCGCGTGATCCCAAAGCGTTCGGCGACGTTCTCGGCCGTCATGCCCATATGTATCATGTGAAAGGGGTCATGCAGCGCATGGAGCATCAGGTCGAGCATCGGCGTGTCGCCCATGCGCGCGCCCCATCGCGCGGACTGCATCAGGTATCCGGCGCGGGACATGGACTCGGCCCCCGCGCCGACGGCCACCTCGCAATGTCCTGCCTGAATGACCTGCGCCGAGGACACGATGGCCTGCAGGCCCGATCCGCAAAGGCGATTCACATTGAATGCCGATACGTCCGGCGGCAGCCCCGCTTCCAGCGCGGCGATGCGGCTCATGTAGATGTCGCGGGGCTCGGTCATGATGACGGTGCCCATCGAAACGTGGCCCACGCTATCGGGCGCCGCGCCGCTGCGCGAGACGGCCTCGCGCACCGCGGTGGCCGCCAGCTCGCAGGCCGGGACATCCTTCAGCGCGCCGCCAAAGCGCCCTATGGCCGTGCGCACGGCGGATACGATATAGATTTCCTTTTCCATGTCGTGGCCCTCCGCTCAGTCCACTCGCCGCAGCGGCGGGTAGTCGAAAGTGGCTTCAAGGTGGGCCTGTCCCGGATGGTAAAGCCGCATGGTCAGATAGAAGCCCTCCCCCGCCGGCGCGGGAAGCCAGTTGCCGCCGGGCCCCGGATCATCGGCCTGGATGGAGATGCTCAGGCCGCCATCCGCATCGTCCACCAGGCCCCGGGTCCGGTCGCCGATGGAGTGCCGTCCTATGGGATTGGCCACAAGCAGGCAGTCGCTGCGGCGATAAAGCGTAATGGACCAGAACGCCCCCACTTGCGGCCTGGCGCCCGGCGGGAAGCGCAGGACATAGCGCCGCGCGCCGCTGAGCGCTTCGCCCTGGGCATCCACTTCGGCCATGATGTACATCGCCTCGTCGATGCCCAACGTCCCTATCCAATTGCGCGCGACCCGGGCCCGCGTCAGGATATCGTCGCCGAAGCTGGTGCGCACGCTGACGGCCGTCGTCCAGCCGCCGCCCAGTTCTGAAGGCTGCGCGACCTCGCGCAATTCGGTATAGACATCGTCCAGGGCGTCCTGCAGCTCGCCGAGTCCGTCCGGCAGCTCGGGCAGCGGCGTGGGCGAAGGATTGCGTGCCAGCATCGCCGCCAGCACGCGCCGATAGTCGCCGGCGTCCGGCACCCCGGTGCCGCGATCGCTCAGCAGGCAATCGATGCGCGACAGCGCGGGCGTTCCATCGAGCCTGCGGATGGCGTAGCGGTCCTGCAGCGCATGGGCCCGTTCCAGATCGGCCGGATCGGCATCCGCCAATATCCGGCCGATGATCCAGACATCGTCGCCCGGCGCGCTGATGCGATGCATGCCCGAGGGCACATCCCCGGTCCAGCCGGGCCCATGGACGAACAGGCGCTGCTCGCGGCTTCCGGTGGTCCGGCATCCCGCATAGGCCCACGGATTGGTCCACGCATCCAGAAAGCCCAGCACCCAATAGCGCTCGCCCATGTCGGGCACGTCGATGACCAGCGGCCCCGCCGACAGGTCCAGCCACGCATTGGTGAACAGCGTGTCATTGTTGGGCGTGACGACTTCCTTGTCCTCGGGGCCGCGCAGGCGCCTGGTGTGGGTGAACTGATTCACCCAGCGCATCCTCGATGCGGGGCTGTCGCCGGCAAAACCTTGTGCCGGATGCTTGCGCGCCGTATTCGAAGCCCGCATGCGCGCCATCTCGAACAGAGGCAGGGTGGCCATCACCGCCTGCCGGGCCGATGGCGGCGGCGCCGAGGGCTCGTCACGGGTCAACAGCACCGCGTCCAGGGCCAGCGCGCCCTGGCCCTTGGGCAGCACGACAAAAGGATTCAGCTCGACGGAATCCAGCAGGGTGCCGGCCGAGAGGGCATAGCGGGAAATGCGCACAATGGCATCGGCCAGGGCATCAACGTCCGCCATGGGAGCGCCCCGGAAACCGCTGAACAGCGGCGCAATCTTGAGTTCCCCTATCATCTCCCGGGCCTGCCCGTGGTCCACCGGCGCCAGGCGGAAAGAGACGTCCCCCATGAGTTCGACATTCACGCCGCCCGAGCCCAGCATCACCACGGGGCCCAGCACGGGATCGCGGCGCACGCCCAATATGCATTCCACGCCGCCGCGCACCATGGGCGCCACCAGCACGCCGTCGATGTGCGCATCGGGCGCCGCCACCCGTGCCGCGGCCATGATCCGATCATACGCGGCGCCCGCCGCGTCGGCATCGGGAATGTCGAGGACAACGCCGCCGATGTCGCTCTTGTGCGTGATCCCGGCCGAAAGCACCTTCATCGCCACGGGAAACCCAAGCAGGCGGGCACCAGCCATGGCGTCGCTCCGGGAGGATGCGCGATGAACGGATACGGCGGGAATGCCGAAGCCGCGCAACACATCGAGCGCGTCGGCCTCGTTATACGGCCCCGGCCCCAGGGCGACGGCCTCGGGCGCGGCATCGAGGACGGCCGCCGGCCGCTCTGCCTGCTTCCGGAAGAAGCCCATGGCGGCCAGGACGCGGATGGCCCTGGCAGGGTCTGGAAAGCACAGGCAACCCAATGCTTCCAGCGCCCGTTGCTGGGCGGTGTCGGCCAGCGTGCTGAACATCAGAAGCCGCCCCGGATAATCGCGCCGCAGGTCCCGCGCCAGATCCCTCTGAATTTCCTGCATGGCCGGCGTGCCGCCGAATGCCGCAAGGAAAACAAGCAGGCTGCCGTGGCCCGCCTCGTCCAGCATGGCACGGGCGGCGGTTTCCAGCAGCTCGGGCTCGGCCGTCACCTGGCCGGTGATGTCAACCGGGTTCTGCGTGGCGGCGAACGGCACGCGGGCCCGGATGATTTCCTGGGCGGCAGCCGGCAGTTCGGCCACGTCCAGTCCCGCCTCGGCCGCATCGTCCGCCATCATGACCCCGACTCCGCCGGAGACGGTCAGCAAGCCGACCCGCGTATTGTCCGGTATACCGGACACCGCCAGGCAATGGGCGATGTCGAAAAACTCTTCGATGGTTCGGGCCCGCCAGGCGCCATGCTGGCGAAATAGCGTTTCGTAAACCGCATCGTCGCCCGCCAGGGCGGCGGTATGCGACGCGGCCGCCTTGGCGCCCAGCTCGGTCCGGCCCACCTTTACGACCACGACCGGCTTGCCGGCCGCATGCGCCCGATCCAGCGCCTGCCGCAGCTTGCCGCCATCCCGGCATCCCTCCAGATAGGCCATGATGACCTGCGTGGCCGGATCACCCGCCATCCAGGCGATGCAGTCGGCCACATCGATGTCCGATTCATTGCCGGTGGTCACCCATGAGGACAGTCCCATGCCCCGCTGCTGCGCCATGGCGTAGGCATAGGCGCCGAATGCGCCGCTCTGGCTGACGATCCCGATCTTGCCGGGCGTGGCCACGCCGACCGAGACCACGGGGGAGAACGTCGCATAGACCGATCGGGCCACGTTCATGAAGCCCAGGCAGTTGGGACCGAGCACACGGATGCCGGCGGCCCGCGCCCTGTCCGCGAACCGGCGCTGCGCGGCGGCGCCCTGAGTCCCCATCTCCGCGAAACCCGCCGAGAACATGACAATATTCCTCACCCCCGCCGCGATGGCATCTTCCAGCGCCGCCTGCGCGCTGGAGGCGGGAATGGCGAAGATGGCCAGATCGATCGGGCGGCCCACCGCCTGCAATGAGGCGTAGGCGCGGCGGCCTTCGATCTCCCGGGCCCGCGAATTGATGGGATATATCTCTCCCGCATAGCCATGCTCGACAAGATACCGTACGGGCACGGCGCCGATCTTGCTGGAAACGGATGAAGCACCGACGATGGCAATGGAGCGAGGGGACAAAAAGGAATCGAGGTCTGGCAAGATCATGGGGGCTACTTGGTAAAGGTTCAGGAAATGCCGTTGCATAACTGCCGCCGGCGTCCGCAAGCACGGAGCGCCCGGGCCTGAACACAAAGATACCCGCCCTCTTTTTATAAGACAAGACGAGATTTATGATCTATTTATAAGTTGAAATTATTTATTGACGCGCTGTGGCGCGGCCGGACGGGCGGACGGGCCCTCATCCCAATTCTTTGCGGCTTCAAGGGTGAAATCGAGAAAGCTCTCCACCGCCGGGGAAAGCGAGGACCGCCCACGAACGAAGATGGCGATGCGCCAGGTAACGGTGGGCTGGCGCACCGGAAGAAAAACCAGCCCGAATCCTTCGACCAGGGATCGCGCCATCGAGGGGCAGATCACGTAGCCGGGCCTCACCCGCAACAAGGACAGGGCCGTGTTGACGCGATGCACCGGAACGATCTCTTTCGGATGATGCCGCGACGGCACGTTGCTGAGCACATTGAGCGCCAGATTGGGCATGTAGTTGATCAGCGGCCGTTCGCGCAGTTCCTTCCAGCTGACCGAGGCGCCGGCCGCGAGCGGATCGTCATGGCGCAGCGCGGCCCAAAGCGGATCGATGCGGATCAGGTGGGCCTCGACCGCGTCATCGGCCAATACGCCCGCCGGCCCGAAGCCGATATCCGCCTTGCCGCTATGCAGTCCCGCCAGCACCTCTTCTATCGGCACGTCTTCGAAGCGCACGTCGACACCGGGATGGCACTCACCGTAACGGGCGATGAGTTCGGGCAGCAAAGTGCAGGACAGGGTTTCGGGCGCCGCCACGCGCACCAGGCCACGGCGCAGCTCCTTCAGGTTGGTCACGCTTTCCAGCGCATCGTCCAGGCCGGCCAGCACCCGCCGGACCATGGGCTCGAATTCGGCCCCGACCACCGATGCGCTTACGCTGCGCGTATTGCGGTCCAGCAGCCGCACGCCCAGGCGGCTCTCCAGCTCTTTGACCAGGCCGCTGAGCGCCGCCTGCGACAGATGCATGGTGTCGGCGGCCTCCGAAAAGCTTCCGCACTCGAGCACAGCGACGAATGCGCGCAATTGCCTGAACGTTACCTCAATTGCCATGAAGCATCCTTTTCGCCTTTTTTACCGGGCAGGTGAAAATGCATTTATAAGATAAACCTTTAGGTTCTCAAGAATTTGCAGCTTGTCCGAATAGAACCCGGAAACCTATTATCGCACCTTGAAGCCTTGCGGAACCGCTACCGCGGATGCCGCGCCGGCTTTTCATCTACTATTCGAACGCCCAGGAGACAAGCATGAAAATGAATCGACGGACACTGCTGCGTGCTGCCGCAGCCAGCCTTTGCGCCGGTGCCGTGCCACGTGCCTTTGCACAGGGTGAATGGCCGGCCCGCGCGGTGAAGATCGTCTCGCCCTACGGCGCGGGAGGCCCCAACGACATCTCGGCTCGACTTATCGGCGAGTACCTGGCGCGCCGGCTGGGCCAGCCCTTCGTCGTCGAGAACAAGACAGGCGCCGGCACGCGGGTAGGCAATACCTACGTGGCCAATGCCCAGGCCGACGGCTACACCATTCTGTATGCCGCGGCTCCCTACTCGACCCTGGAGGCGCTGTACGGCAAGCTGGGGTACGACCCCAGGAAAGACCTGCGTCCCGTCGCCATGGTCGCCACCGTTCCGCTGTTTCTTGTGGTGAATGCGGACACGTCGATAAAGACGGCGCAGGACTTGATCGCCTATGGGAAATCCCAAGCCAATGGCCTGACCTTCGGTTCCCCGGGCTATGGCTCGCTTCCCCATCTGGCCGAGGAGCTGCTGCTCAGGGATTCGGGAGTAAAAGGCCTGGCGGTCCAATACCGGGGCGACGTGGCGGCCTACACTGATCTGCTGGCAGGCCGTGTCGATGCCACCCTGACCGCCATCACGGCCGCGCTGCCGCATATCGAGAGCGGCAGGTTGCGGGTCATCGGTGTCGCCTCCCAGTCGCAAAGCGAGATCTATCCGCAGGCAGCCACCTTGCAAAGCCAGGGCCTGCCCAATGTGGTCGCCGCGGGCTGGTACGGCTTCATGGCGCCGGCCGGCGTGCCCGACGCCATCGTCGCCCGCCTGGACTCGGAGATCAACCAGGCACTGCGTGATCCCGACATGAAGAAGACCCTGCTGGCGCAAGGCATGGAACCGCAGCCGGGCAGCGCCGCCGAATTTCAGAAATTCATTTCGGCGGAAATGAGCAAATGGGGCGACGTGATCAAGAAGGCCGGCATCAAGGGCCAATGAAACTGGCCCGCCGACCGCGTCATCGCTGCGGCGGCGCCTTGGACTTGGACGACGGTGCCGACTTTCCGGTTTCACTCGGCGCTTGTTCAACCGTCGTATTGGTGCTGCTGCCACTGGACGACCGATTGCTCGCCGTGCCGCTGTCGCTCCTTGGGTTCGTCGTGGCCGCGGGCTCGGCCGGCTTGTCCTGCGCAGGGGCGGAGCTCTCGTTGCGAGGCGGCTCACGCTTCGCGCCCGTGCCGCCGGCCAGCCCGCTGGGATGAGTGGATTCGGCCTGCTGCGCGGCGCCGGCCGCGCCCGAGCCTGACAAACCTTGAGTGCCTTGGGCGTACACCGTCGAAGCCAGTGCGAGGGGCAGCGAACACAGGGCGATTGCGATGGATCTGTTCATGATTTTCCCGGTGATGGTTGAATGACGTCGCCACAGCGCAGCAAATCTTGTGCCTTGCGCGATTCCATCCCAGGCAGGGCGATCACCCTTCACTCGAGCCCCAGCGCCTCCTTCAACAAAGCGATGCGGGGGCTGAATGGTCCTTCCCGGAAAATCAGGGCCACGACACTGGAAGGCGGTTCGGGCATTACACGTATCTGCTTGACGGAGCCCGCTTGCAACGCGCTGTGCTGAAGCAGCGCCACGTCCGGGACGATGCCTATGCCCAGGCTGGCGGCAACGAACTGGACGCTGGTCGTCGGGCTCGTCGATTCGATCACGGGCAAAGGAACAGGCACGCCGGCATGCGTAAAGCAGTCCTCGATAAGCTTGCGGCCCATCGAACCTTCGGCCGGCATCACCCATTTCTCCCGCGACAGGCGAGTCCAGGCCACACGCCGTGAGCGGACCAGCGGGTGCCCCGCCGCCGCCACCACGGCGAATTGAACCTCGAACAGCTTGATGTACTGAAAGGCGTCCGCCTCGGATTCCAGCATCCGCAAAGGGAAGGTGGTGATCAGCGCATCGAGCTCGCCGCGCCGGAGCGCAAGGATCAATGCGGGCACCCGGTCCTCCCGCAGTTGCACCCGTACGGGCGTCTCGCCTTGCACCAGCCTGGCAATCACGCCGGGCAAGTAAGTCTGGGCCACGAACGGCGGCGCGCCGATCCGGACGCTGGCCGCATAGCGATCCGCTGCCGCAGCCTCGGTACGAAGATGGCCCAGTTCCTCCAGCAGCAGGTTTGCACCGCGAAGCACCACCTCTCCCTGCGCGGTCAGCGTCAAGCCGCGCGCCGTGCGCAAGAACAAGGCAAAGCCGAATGCATTTTCAATTTCCGTCAGCGCTTTGCTCAGCGCCGGCTGGGTCAGGTTGAGCGCCTGGCTGGCGGCCCGAAGGCTGCCCCTGGCTTGCACTTCCCTCAGCAGGCGAAGGTGGCGAAACCGCAGCTTGGCTACCAGATGGTCCGGCTCGATGGATGCGCTCATTCAAACTCATAAAACATTAAGTTATCGCTATATAAAAATATATCACTTTTTCTATTCACTCCAATTCACTATCCTTCATGCATTACAAGGAGACGATATGCAACGCCGCAGCTTCTGTCTTGGCGCCCTGGGCGCAAGCCTGATGCTCAACACCAGGGCGCGGGCGGCCGAAACCTATCCATCGAGGGCGGTGCGCATCATCGTGCCCTACGCCGCGGGCGGGGGACCCGACATCATGGCCAGGCAGTTCGGCCCCAAGCTAGGCGCCACGCTGGGCCAGCCTATCGTGATCGAAAACAAGGTCGGCGCGGGCGGCGTGCTGGCTGCCCAGTACGCCGCCCAGGCGCCCGCCGACGGCTACACGGCGCTGCTGGGATCGAACTCGCACCTGATCCAGAAGGCCCTGCAGCCGAGCCTGATGTTCGATCCGGTCAATGATTTTGTGCCGGTCACCCTTGTCGCCACCTCTCCCACCGTGCTGGTCGTGGCCGCCAATTCGCCTTACCGCACAGTGCAGGACCTTATTGCCGCATTGCGCGCCCGCCCGGGCGAGTTGAATTTCGCCTCTGGAGGCATTGGGTCGGGAGCCCATCTGGGCGGCGCGACCTTCGTGTCGCTGCTGAAGGCGAAAGCGGTGCATGTACCGTTCAAAGGCTCGGTGGAAATCCCCATTTCGCTCACGCGGGGTGACACGGACTTCGCATTCACCATTGCGGGAACCGCCATTCCGCAAGTCAAGGGCGGCAGCCTGCGCGCCCTGGCCGTATCCAGCCGCGACCCCATGCCACAGCTGCCCGGCATCCCCACGCTGCATGAAGTCCTGCACAGCGACCTGGCCATCCAGGAATTCTGGTTCGGGTTCTGGCTGCCCCGGAAGTCCCCCGCGGAGGCGGTCGGCAAGCTCTACAGCGCAACGACGGCGGCGCTCAAGGACGCTTCCATCAAGAGCATGTTCGAGGCCGCGGGCAGCCGCGCGGTCCAGAGCGACAGTCCAGAGGATTTTGCCGCATTCGTGCGCAGCGAGTATCAAAAATGGGCTGAAATCATCAAACTTGCCGGCATCTCCGTCGGCTGACCGGAATCGTTCATGTCTAAGCCGCTCGAAGGCGTACGCGTGCTGGATCTATCGCATGTGATCGCCGGCCCCCTCGCCTCCTTCTATCTCGCGCAACTGGGTGCCGAAGTCATCAAGGTGGAGCCGCCGCTGGCCGGCGAGGTCCTGCGTTCGATGAAGGACGGCGCGGACACCGACACGCCCACCGGATTCGCGGCCATCAACGCCGGCAAACAGTCGCTGGGGCTGGATATCAGAACGCGGCAAGGCGCCGAACTGCTGCGCGGCCTTGCCGCCACGGCCGACGTCTTCATCGAGAACTTCCGGCCCGGCGTGGTCGCCCGGTACGGGCTGGACTATGCGTCCATAAAGGCGGTCAAGCCGGACATCGTCTACTGCTCCATTTCGGGATTCGGCCAGCAAGGCGAATGGTCGCAACGGGGCGCCTATGACCATGTCGTGCAGGCGCTGACCGGAATGATGATGATGTCCGGCGAAGGCGACGATGCGCCGCCGCTCAAGGTCGGCTTCCCCGTCATCGACGTGGCGGTCGGCATGCTCGGCGCATTGTCCATCGTCGCGTCGCTGCACCGCAGATTGCGCGAAGGCAGCGGCCAGTACATCGACGCATCCATGATCCAGGCCTCCCTGATGCTGATGTACCCCAACAGCTGCGCCTATCTGAGCGACGGCACGCCCACCCGCCGCATGGGTAACCGCGGCTACACAGGCAGCCCGGCGGCCGACACCTACCGGTGCGCGGACGGCTGGCTGGCGGTCGCCGCCAACACGCCGGCCCAGTTCCGCAAGCTTGCGGCCATCATCGGGATCGGGGAGCTGTGCGAGGACGCGCGGGCGCTCGACCTGGCCGCATTCAATCTTCCCAATGGATTCGTCGTGCCGAATGATCGTGAATACGTCATGGAACGCCTGCGCGCCGCGTTCGCGACCCGTGCCGCGGCACAGCTCGAGGACAGCCTGAGCCGGGCCGGAGTGCCCGCGGCCAGGGTGAGAAAGCTCGAGGAATTCCTTGATGAGGTCGATGTCACGGGCTGTGTGAAGCTGCCCGACCACATTTTCCACCAGGGCGGGCGCGGCCTGCGGACTCGCGGAATCGGCTTCGCCTTCGATCAGGACGGCGAGCCCACCCCGTCCGGCGCGCCGTCGCTGGGCCAGGATACCCACGCCGTATTGTCCAGAGCGGGCCTGGATGACAAGACCATCGCCGAACTCGAGCGTGCCGGGATCATCCGGACGCGAGCCGATGCGGCCACGCCTGTGGCCATCTGATGATTTCAAGAACCGGAGCACCCATGACGCAACTTCTGCAAGGCCGCAACGCCATCGTGACCGGAGCCGGCCGCGGCCTGGGCCGTTCGCATGCCCTGGAACTGGCACGCCATGGCGCCCGGGTCATGATCAACGACAAGGGAGCGGACCAGCCGGGCTCCGAAGCGCAGGCCGTCGTGGACGCCATTCGCGCGGCGGGCGGACAGGCATGCGCGCATGGCGCCGACGTGACCGATCCGGAACAGGTCCGGGCGATGACGCAGTCGGCCATCGATCAATGGGGCCGCGTCGATATCCTGGTGAACAACGCAGGCGTCCTGCGCGACAAGAGCTTCGCCAAGATGAGCCTGGAGGAGTTCCGGCTGGTGATGGAGGTCCACCTGATGGGCTCGGTGCATTGCACCCATGCCGTGTGGAACGCCATGCGCGAGCAGAACTATGGGCGCATCGTGATGACCACTTCCTCCTCGGGCCTCTACGGCAACTTCGGGCAGTCCAACTACGCCGCGGCAAAGATGGCGCTGGTCGGCCTGATGCAGACCCTGGCGCTGGAGGGCGAACGGTATGGCGTGCGCGTGAACTGTCTTGCGCCCACGGCCGCCACGGCCATGACCGAGGGCCTGCTCGACCCCCAGGCGCTCGACATGCTTTCACCCGCATCGGTCAGCCCCGCCCTGATTGCCCTGGTTGCGGAAAACGCGCCGAACCGGACCATCCTGATGGCCGGCGCGGGAAGCTTCGAGCAGGCAAACATCACCATGACCCACGGCATATGCCTGAACGAGGCCGAATTGTCGGCAAGCGCCCTGATCGGCCGGCTGGACGAGGTGTCCGACCGCGAAAATGAAAGCGTGCCCGCCACCGGCTTCGACCAGCTGCGCCACGAGATCGCCAAGGCCCAGGCATGCCGCCAGTCCGGCACGCCCGAAGCGCAGGCGATCCAGGCCAGGCGCGCGCCATGACCATCGGCACGCTCCATCCGTCATCGGCGATCCGGCGGTTCGGCTCGGTCCGGTCCCTCGTCGACTTCATAGGCCAGCCGGCGCTGGTGTCCGAGGCCGTCCTGATAGATCAGGAAACCATAGACCGGTTTGCCCTAGTCACGCGCGACAGCCAGTGGATCCATGTGAATCCGGAGCGCGCGGCGGTGGAGTCTCCATACCTTCATACCATCGCGCATGGCTTTCTCGTGCTGTCCCTGCTGACGTACTGGCAGACAAGCTGCATTGCCTTTCCCGGCGCCGCCATGGTGCTGAACTACGGTTTCGACAAGGTCCGCTACACCGCGCCCGTCCCGTCCGGTTCCCTCGTATGGGCCAGCTTCGCCCTGGCGCGGGTTGTGGAGACGCGGCCCGGCGAGGCCCGTTGCTCGTGGGATGTCACGGTCGAAGTCAAGGATGCGCCGCGGCCATCGGTGCATGCCGATTGGCAGACCATGGTCAGGTATCGGGAAGCAGGGCCGGCTTGAACCGGAAGGCCGCCCTGCCCGACTTCAGCCCTACTCGAGCCAGCGGTCTTCCGCCTGATCAAGGACGTCGCGTTCATCGGCAAGGTCCCAGGCAAACTGCATGATCCGCAAATAGTCGGCATCGTCGATCGGCAGCATGAAGCCCAGCTGGTTCTTGGGCGTCAAGGGGTGGTCGACGAAGATGGCGGAAAGGCGGGGGTCGGCCTTGCTGTAATGCAGCGCTTCGTATGTCTCGGTAATCATGACATCGCCCTTGCCTTCGGCGATCAGCGCTGGAATCTCCGCGTTCTTGTCATGAGTGCTGACTTGCGCTTGCTTCAGGCTTTCCAGCACGAACTGCTCATTCGTGCCGCCCGGGTTCTTGATGACGCGAACGGAAGATTGATTCAGGTCGGAGACGGACTTGTATTTGGACGCCTCGTCTTTGCGGACAAGGGCGACTTTGCCGAACGGCGCATAGCCGGGCAGCATGGCCGCCTGACGTATGCGGGCGGCGTTGCGGGTGATGCCCCCGATCGCGACATCGAATTTGTCCGCCAACAAATCCTTCATCAGATTGGGCCAGGATGTCTGCACGTACTCGACCTTTACACCCAGCCCTTGCGCCATGGCTTCCATGACGTCGATGTCGTGGCCCTCGTAACCTTTGTCCGTCTTGATGGCGAACGGCCTGTAGTCGCCGGGGGTGCCGACACGGATCACCTTGCTGTCCAGAATGCGGTCCAGGCGCGGGCCGGCTTGCGCCGTCGCGGCAAACGCCGCCGCCATGGCCAAGCCGATGAAAAAGCGGAGGAAATGTCTCATGGTAAGCCTCTTTTGAAGTCAGGTTGAACGTTGGCCCGGTGCGGACTGCTCCACGCGCCGATGCAATGGAACTATACCCTTCGGTCCGCATCCATCAAACCGTGTTTCGGCACGGAGCCGGCAATGGGAAGCGCGCGGCGGGATCGCTAATTGCTTCGCCCGTCACTGCGCATATCGAGCATGGGCATACTTATGAACCAGAAAAGCGGCGGCATGATCCGGATCGGCATAGGCGGATGGACTTACGAGCCCTGGCAAGGCGCCTTCTATCCCGAAGGGCTTCCTCGGAAACGACAACTCGAGCACGCCAGCCAGCGGCTTACCTCGATAGAAATCAACAGTACCTACTATGGCGCCCAGAAGCCCGAAAGCTTTGCCAAATGGTACGAACAAACGCCCGATGACTTCGTCTTCTCTGTAAAAGCGCCCCGCTACGCGACCCATGGAAAAGTACTTGCCGACGCGGGAGAAAAAATCGAACGCTTTATTACCGGCGGCCTGGCGCAATTGAAACACAAGCTCGGCCCGATCAATTGGCAGTTCATGCCGACCAAGGTATTTGATCCCGCGGACTTCGAAGCCTTCCTTAAAATGCTTCCGCGGGACATCGACGGCCTGGCACTGCGGCACGCGGTCGAAGTCCGCCACGAAAGCTTCCGGACGCCTGAATTCATCGAGCTGTCCCGGCGCTACGGCGTCGCGGTGGTGATGGGGGCCGACTCGAAGCACCCGCTTATCGCGGACGTCACGGCGCCTTTCATCTATGTTCGGCTGATGGGCACACAGCCCGGCGAGGCGCTGGGTTATCCCTCGCGCACCCTGGCGCTTTGGGCCAAGCGCGCGAAGGCCTGGGCCGCGGGCGCAACACCCGACGGCCTCCCCCGGCTTGCATCCGCCTTGCCCGACGCCGGCCAGCGCGATGTCTATGTTTACGTGATCAGCGGACACAAGGCGTCCAATCCTCTCGCGGCGATGTCGCTCATCAAGCGCGTGAAGTGAGCAACGTCACCGGACATGGCCTCCGCACCGGGATGGCGCAGGTGAATGCCATGGTGTGCGCACCGCCCGGTCGCCTGCGTGCTAAGCCATCGCATTCAATCGCTGCAGCAGCGTCAGCGCATTGGGTATGGCCTCGCCGTGCGCGGTGTTGTCGAAAATGCACCACACCTGCCGGCCCGAACGGCGCGCGCCGGCAATCTGCAGGGCAACAGCGTCGATGAATGCATCGCTGTACGCCGAATAGTAGATCTCGGGCGCGCCATGCAGGCGGATGTACAGGGTGCGTGAATCGCCGATGGGCTCGACGCCGGATATCGGCAAGGGGTGCGCCTGAACGCAGCCCACACCCGCGTCCTTCATCACGCCGGCGCCCTCCGGAGTAAACCAGCTTGCATGACGCGGCTCGCATACTATGGGCGTGTCGACAAGGCCGCGCAGCATGGAAAAGAAGCCCTGTGCCTCGTGCATGTTCAGCGCCAGGCTGGGCGGAAGCTGCAACAGCAGGCATCCAAGCTTGCCGCCCAGCGCGGCGGTCTGCTCGACGAACGCGGCCATGGCGGCATCCGCGCCGCACAGCCTGAGCTCATGCGTAATGGTCCGTGGAATCTTGACGCAGAATCGGAAAGCGTCGGGTACGCTCGCGGCCCAGCGGGCATAGGTTTTGGCCTGATGCGGGCGGTAGAAGGAAGAGTTGATTTCCACCGAGGGAAATACCCGGGCGTACCGCTCAAGATGGCTGCCCTCGGCGGGAAAATGCGCAGCCACCTTGGAGGACAAGGCCCATCCGGCGCACCCCACGTAAACCGGTGGCGCGGCGGAACAGCTCATTGTGTAGGTAGTGCCGGTCATGGTAGCCATCAAAAGGTTCTGGTCACGGATCGTGCAATCATCATCCTAGACCGCTCTTCTCGGGTCAAGCCATAGGCATGCCCATCGGCCGAAGTCCATTTCTTGCCCCTTCACCTCTCTTCCGGATCAGCGTCCGCTAGCGGATCGTCCTCCAGGGCGTCGGCAAACTTGCGCATCGATCTTACGAAAGCATCGAGCTCCTCCCTGCTCCAGTCCTTGAAGATCATATGCCCCATGCGCTCGCGCGCAGCGTCGATGCGGTCCGTCATGGCTTTCCCTTTCGCCGAGACGACAGCTTCGCGCACGCGCCGATCAAGGGGGCTTTCCCGACGCCGCACCAGCCCCTGGCTTTCAAGCTTGGCAACCTGCCGGCTGATCGTGGTGTAGTCGCGTCCTGAACGCTCGGCCAGTTCCACCACGCCGATCGGCCCCAGCCGTTCGATGCTCACGAGCACGGAGAACAGCGCCCGATCGAGCCGGATACCGGCCTTCTCGATCATCTTCCCATCATTGCGAGGCCGGTTCATCGCACTGACGATGCTGATCAGCGCCCCGTGCAGCACCCTCATCTGTTCGGAAATATGTGTATCTTGCACTTTTTTCTTAGATGACATAGTATGGCTCCCATTAGGTGCATATTACACATATTGGAGCTGGCATGACAAATCATCCGATGACCGACGTTTTGATCTGCGGAGCTGGCGCGGCCGGCCTCACCCTCGCCATCGAGCTTGCACGACGCGGCGTCTCATTCCGGTTGATCGAAAAGATGGCCGAGCCGTTTCCAGGGTCGCGCGGCAAGGGCGTCCAGCCGCGAACACAGGAAATCTTCGAGGACCTTGGCATCCTCGACAGGACGATGGCGGCCGGAGGGCTCTATCCACGGCAGCGCGTCTATCGCGACGACGGCAGCCACCTTGATTCAGACATGGCCGAGCAGATCGATCCGACTCCGGCCGAGCCCTATCACCTGCCATTGATGATTCCGCAATTTCTGACGGAACGCACCATGCGCCAGCGGCTGAACGAGCTGGGCCACCAGGTCGAGTTCGCCTGCGAACTGATCGGCTTCGAGCAGGACGGCAGCGGCGTCAGCGCGCGCCTTGCGGGCCCATCCGGCGAGACGGCCCTTTACGCCCGCTATCTCATCGGCGCAGATGGCGGGCGCAGTTTCGTGCGGAAGACATTGGGCATGGACTTCTCCGGCAAGACGCTGGGCGTGCATGCCCTTGTGGCGGATGTCGTGCTGACGGGACTGGAGCGCGATGCCTGGCACCAGTTCAACAGCGGCGACATGGACCGGATGGTCGCCATCTGCCCGCTGGCTGGAACCGACCTCTTCCAGATCCAGGCGCCGATCCCCCCGAATGCGCAGGCCGACCTTTCGGCCGAAGGGCTGACCGCCCTGGTCGCTGACCGAACAGGACGCACGGACATCATTGCGCATTCGGTCTCCTGGTCCTCGGATTACCAAATGAACGCGCGACTGGCCGAGCGCTATCGTGTGGGGCGGGTGTTCTTGATAGGCGACGCGGCGCATGTGCATCCGCCAACCGGCGGACAGGGACTGAACACCAGCGTGCAGGATGCCTACAATCTGGGCTGGAAGCTCGCGGCCGCGCTGAAGGGGGCAAAAGAAGACCTGCTCGACAGCTATGAGACCGAGCGTCGTCCGGTGGCCGAGGCCGTGCTCGGACTTTCGACCCGGCTGCTCGATGCCCAGAAGCAGAACGGAATGCGCCGTGGGCGCGAAGTGCTCCAGCTTGATATCGGCTACCCCGACTCGCCTCTCTCCAAAGAACTGCCCGAGCGCAAAGACGGCATCCGGGCTGGGGATCGCGCACCGGATGCCCGGATCCGGGGCGCGGCGGGCCAGCCATCGCGACTGTTCCAGTTGTTTCAAGGGCCGCACTGGACGCTGCTGATCCATGAGGCCGGCGATACATTGACCGAGTCGCGTCCAGGATTGCATATCCACCACATCGGCTCAAGGGGCGATATTATCGACGCCTGGGGGCACATCCGTGACGCCTATGGGCTGGCGCCGGGCGAGTGTGTGCTGATCCGTCCGGACGGCTACGTTGGCGCAACTTTCGATGCGGAGCGGATCGCGGAGCTGGAAAGCTACCTGGCCCGCATGGGTGTGGCGGAACTCGAATAACCTCGCCGCTGTCAACGGACCAAAATGGATCGCTCATTGCACCAGTTGGTTGATCTCGATGATAGGCAACATGACCGCCAGCACAATCACCAACACGATACCGCCCATGATCAGGATCATCAGTGGTTCGAGTACGGCTGTCATGGTCATGGCACGTCTTTCCAGATCGACCGACAGCACGTTCGCGGCGCGGTCCAGCATAGCGGGTAATTCGCCCGTGCGTTCGCCGCTGTCCACAAGATGAACCAATAGCGGCGGAAAAACCCTTTGCGCTTGCAGCGCCTGCGCCAAAGAGCCGCCCTCTCGCACCCGGCCTGTGGCATCGTCCACGGCGGCCTGCAGTTTGCGATTTCTCAGCGTGCGCCGGGCCGCGCCCAGGGCGGCGAGCAGCGGCACATTGCCGCTCGTCAAAATGGCCAGCGTGGCAGCAAAGCGCGCCACGTCCACACCCAGCATGTAACGGCCCAACACGGGCAAGCGCAACGCACGGGCGTGCCAGGCCATGCGTGCCGACGGATTGCGCAGTCCCAGGCGCCACAAGGCAAACAGCAACGCCAGGCCGGCGGATGCAAGCAGACCCCAATCGCGGACAAAGTCGCTGGCGGCCAGCATCATGCGCGTCAACAAGGGCAAGGCCTGCTGCGCCTGTGAAAACGCGCCGACGACCTGCGGCACCACATAGCTGAGCAAAAAGATGACGATGCAGATGGACACCACAGTGACGATAACGGGGTAGATAAAAGCCGTCAGCACCTTGTTCCGCAGCGCGCCTCGCGACTCAATGTAGTCGGCCAGCCGCTCCAGCACTTGAGCGAGGTCTCCCGACTGTTCCCCGACGTCGACCAAGGCTTGGTAGACTTCTGGAAAGTCTCTCGGGTGGGCGGCCAGTGACTCGCCCAGGCGATGGCCGGCGCGTACGTCATCACGCACCGCCGCCAAGACGCGGGCGACGTGCCGACGCTCGGCTTGCTCCAATGTGGCGCGCAGCGCTGCCTCCAACGGCAGCTTGGCAGCCAGCAAACTTGCAAGCTGGCGGGTCAGCCAGCCCAGATCGGCGTCACTGATTCTCGCGGCGGCGTTCCAGCCTTTCTCTGCTCGCTTGCGCGTCTCGTGCAGCGCCAAGGGCAGCAACCCTCGGGCGCGCAAGGCGTGGCGGGCACTGCGTTCGCTATCGGCATCGATCATGCCCCGGTCGCTTCGGCCTGTGGCATCAACGGCTTCGTACTGGTATGAAGGCATGACGTGGCTCCGTAGGTCTCAGGCGTCGCGAGTGACGCGTGCAATTTCTTCGCGCGACGTGACGCCTTGCTGGAGCCAGCGTTCGGCATCCGCCTGCAAACTGCGCATGCCGCCCTGCTGCGCCGCGCGGCGCAAGGCCTGCTCACTTTCGTCGGCATGGATCATGGCGCGCAAGGTGTCATCCAGTATAAACAGTTCATGTATGCCCGTCCGCCCGCTGTAGCCGGTATGATTGCACGCCGGACATCCTTTGGCCTCCCAGGCCGATGCGTCGTCGGCCTGGGAGGCTTTGCAGTGTGTGCACAGCTTGCGTACCAGGCGCTGCGCAAGGACGCCTTGCAGCGTGGATGCAAGTAGAAACGGCTCCACACCCATGTCGATGAGGCGTGTTACGGCCGAAACTGCATCGTTGGTATGCAGCGTGGCCAAAACCAGGTGTCCGGTTAGCGAAGCTTGCACGGCTATCTGTGCCGTTTCAAGATCGCGAATCTCACCTATCATGATGACATCGGGATCCTGGCGCAAAATCGCACGCAAGGCCGACGCGAACGTCAGATTGATTTTGACATTGACCTGAGTCTGGCCTATGCCCGGCAAATCGTATTCGATCGGGTCCTCGACTGTAAGGATGTTGGTGGTACTGGCATCGAGCCGGCCCAGGGCTGCGTACAGCGTGGTGGTCTTGCCGCTGCCGGTGGGCCCCGTCAGCAGGAAGATTCCATGCGGCCGGCGAACCAGCGCATCCAGGCCTTCCAACACATCGGCAGCCATGCCCAGACGCTCGAGCTGCAGCCGCCCCGCTTCTTTATCAAGCAGACGCAGCACCGCGCGTTCGCCATGGCCTGTCGGCAAGGTCGAGACCCTGACATCGATGGGCCGCCCGCCAACCCGCAAGGCGATCCGGCCGTCTTGGGGTTGACGTTTTTCGGCAATGTCCAGGCTGGCCATGATCTTGATGCGTGATACCAGGGCGTTATGCAGCGCACGGCGCGGACTGACGATATCGCGCAAGGTTCCGTCGACTCGGTAGCGCACAACGGAGTGCGTCTCGAAAGGCTCTATATGAATGTCGCTGGCGCCATCGCGCGCGGCCTGGGTGAAAAGCGCGTTGATCATGCGAATGATGGGCGCATCGTCGCGGGTTTCCAGCAAATCTTCGATCTCCGGCATATCCTGCATCAGGCGATCGAGATCGATCTCGTTGGCTGCGGCATCCACGATTTCGGCAGCGTCGCCCGTCTGCGCATACGCGGCGGCAAGGAGCGTATCCAGTTCTTCGTCGGACACCTCCCTTAGCGGCAAGGAACCGTGGTGGCGGCGGATTTCGGCCAACGCCCAAGCGGGCGTGCGCTCCGAAATGGTGAGCGCCGCCCCGGCAGTCCCCGTTTGTATAAGAGCGCGATGAGTACGCGCCCAGGCATAGGGCAGGCGGACAGTCATAGGCTGCCGGACGCGTTGGGCTGCGCCCGCGCCGGATCGACCAGACGCGACGAGGCGCCTGCGGCCGGCTCGGACGCCGCCGGGTCGATATTTTCCAGACTGCGCAAATCCAGCAGGCCGGTGCCGGGATCGCGCTGGATGGCGGGCAAGGTGGCAGTGTTCGCGTCGGGAATCAGCCATGAGGCTGCCCTTATGGGCATGCCGGCCTGCGCTGCCCGCATGTAGTTGTAGCGGTCCAGCGTCAGGCCGGCACCGTCCTGGGCGGTACGCACGATGTGCGGCCTCAGGAAGACCATGAGGTTGGTTTTGCTGCGGCCGCGCTTCTGATATTTGAAAAGGTTGCCCAGCACGGGAATATCTCCCAGCAACGGCACCGACATAATGCTGTCGTCGGTCACTTCCTCAAGCAGGCCGCCCAGCACTATGATTTGCCCATCATCGACCAGTACCTTGGTTTCCAGCGCCCGCTTACGCGTGATGATGGATCCGCCCGAAGTCGCACTGGGAAGAGTCGACGATGGGTCGATGCTGCTGACCTCTTGGTACAAGGACAGCTTGACTGTTCCGCCTTCCGATATCTGCGGCCGAATACGCAGCGTCAGCCCTACGTCTTCACGTTGCACAGTCTGAAATGGATTGCTGGCGCCATCCCCGGTGGTGGTATAGGTACCCGTCACAAACGGCACGGTCCGGCCGACAATGATACTGGCCTGCTCATTGTCCAGTGTCATGAGGTTAGGCGTGGAGAGAATGTTGACGCCGCCCTGCTTTTGCATGGCACGGGCCAGCACCCCCAGATTAAGCAATTGAGTTCCCAGTACGTCAACGGTGCCTTTGACGACCCCTAGGCTCATACCTCCCGCCAACGCGTCGATGGTGGTATTCGCACCCGATAGACTGGCGCCTATGCCAGTGCCGCCCAGGTTGGCGCCCCCCACGAATGAAGTGCTGCCACTATTGATGTTATTCGCGCCGGCCGTCCATTGGATCCCGAATTCAGCAGCATTCTCGTCGTTGACTTCAACGATCAAACTTTCGATCAGCACTTGGGCACGACGCTGGTCTAGCTGATCGATCACCTCGCGCAAGCTGCGATACAGCGGATCAGGCGCCGAGATAATCAAGGTGTTGGTCGTAGGGTCCGCTTGCACGGTGGCGCCGCCTGCGGAGAATGCGATGGGCTGCTGCTTGGCTCCCGTCATGTCGGATATCGGTGCGCTGACGTTCTGTGTTCCCATGGCCATGCCGCTGGCACGCGTCGAAAAAGCTCCTTCCAACCCTGAAGAACCACCGTTCCCTTCAACGTTGCCGTCCGACAAAGGGGTATCGGCCGACGGCGTGGGATCGGAGCCGCCGTGCCCGGCCAGCACGCCTCGAAGTACTTCGGCAAGATGGGTGGCGTGCGCGTTGCGCAAGTACACCACGTGCAGATTTCCGGCCCGGGACTCGGGCGTGTCGATGCGCAGAATAAGGTCGCGTGCCAGCTTCAGGCGCTCGGGCGTGCTGGCTCGCACCAGCACCGTGTTGCTGCGCGGGTCGGCGACAATATTCACTTGCTTGACTTGATCGCCTCCGCTGCTATGCAAGAGCTGCCGCGCCAACGCCGCCACGTCGAGCGCTACCCCGTATTCGATGGGGATCACATCGGTGCTGACAGACGTAGGCGTATCCATGCGGGCAATAACCTCGGCCACACGGTCCAGATTATCGGCGTAGTCGGTGATGACCAAGGTATTGTTCCCGGCGTGCGCGGCGATGGTATTGTTGGGCGCCACCATGGGACGCAAGATAGGCACCAGCGCGGCGGCGCTTTCATAGCTCAATGGAAACACCCGCGTGACCAGCTCGCCGCTGTGGGCACGCTGGCTGGCCGATACGACCGGGCCACCCTGCAGCTTGGCATCGGCCTCGGGCACCACCCGGGTAATGCCGTCTACGTCGATGGCCGCGTAGCCTTGCATGCGCAAGGCGCTCAACAGCATGGCATACGCCGTGTCGACGTCCACCGAGGTATCGGATACCAGGGTCAACTGCCCGCGTACGCGCGGATCCACCACGAAATTGCGCCCGGTAAACTGAGCCAGCGCCCGCAATACCCCGTGCAGCTCGGCCTCATTGAAATTCAGCGTCGTTCGCTCTCCGGCCCTCGCACCGCTCGCCTCGCGGCCATTCGCGCCATCGTCTTCGTATCGTGCCCGTTCGCGTATGGGAGGCAAGTTCCGGGATCTGGATCGAGGCGATTCGGCTTGAGCGGCAAATGGCTCCACCCGGCTTGGCTGCCCCGAGCCCACGGTTGTATACGTCACCAGCGGATTGCTGGCCGCTTGCTGCCCCGTCTTGGTGGGCGCGCAGCCGCCAAGCGCGACAGCGAGCACCAGCAGCGGCATGCGCAACCGCCATTGGGCAGGGTCCATGGAGAGGCGTTCTAGCAGTAGATTTGAGGAGATCATGGCAACAGTTTCATGGGGGTGGGTGGAGGCTAGCGTATTGTCATCATGGTGTGGCCGCTCTGGCTTGACCGGGGGCCAATAGCATCCAGAACGCTTTGCAAGGCGGCATGGGTGTCCGCATTGGCCGATTCCTGTACCCATGCCTTGCCGTCGAATCGCACCCTGCCCGACCGCGACAGAGTGCCAGTGCCTTCCATCATCCAGGGCCCCTTGCTGGTGGCGAGCGTCAGCGCAATATTGTCGTTGCCGCCTTGGCTCAGCACCAGGGTATATTGGCCCATGGGTCGTATGCGGGTCAGCGATGAAGACGCGTTGCGCCATTGCGCAAGCAGCAGCCGGGTATTGCCGCTTGCCGCGGCAACGCCTCTTCCCAGATAAAGTTCCGGCCACTCAATGAGCACTTCGCCGCCCGGATCCAGCGTGTTGAGCATGCCATGCACCGTGGTCAGCGCGGAGGCCGGCAATTGCAGCGACTGAGCCGACATGCGCAAGCCTTGCCATCCCAGCCTCACCGTCAGCGGCCCGCGCAGCCAGGGGTGCGCCAATACCAGATGCGGGCCGCCCTTGAGGCTCAGGCCCCACCGCAGCGGATCGGGCAAAGTGCGCCGCAGTCCGCCTATGCCAACTGCCACTGTCGCGCTGGCCTCCCACAAAGTGCCCGAAGCATCGGTGACCAAGACGGGAGAGGATTCTGGTATCAGCGCAATGGCCCAGCGCGCCGGCAGCAAGCAGAGGGCGGCGGTGATCGCCACCGCAAACAGTAGCGCCAGCCATGCCGCGCGCACCCCGCGCCTCATGGAGCCTTCCTCTGCGGCGCCGGGGCCAGGACGACCGTTCCGCTGAGTTGCCCCGGCCGATCACGGCCGTCTAGGATGCTGCGGGCCAGCTCTACCCTGCGCGCCTGCATTTGCACCATGAAGGGCAAGTTGGCCATCCATTCCATGATGCGGCCTGCGGGTGCATTGACGAAGCTCAGTTGCCACTGGGTTTCGCCGGCTGCGGCGCCATCCAGCCTGCTCAGGTCGCTGACCGTCTCCAGCCCCGCCGCGCGCAGGCTGGCTCGAAGCGCTTGCTCGGTGTCGCCGGCGGGTATGTTGCCGAACCGTCCACGGGCCAGCGCCTCCGCCTCCAGAATGACGGCGCCAAGCCGTGCTGTCTGCGCCTGCAACACCGGCAACTGCTGGCGGGCAGCCTGAACGGCATGCAATGCCGGGCGTAGTGCAACGGTCCAAAGCAGCACGGCGGCGAGCAGCGGCGCCGCAGCCTGTAAAAGAATGCGTTCACGCCGGGTTCTCTGTTGCCAGGCGGTGCGGGCCTGTCGCGCGATCGGTTCCAGGCGCGTGCGTACGGCATCGTCGAGATCGCTAAACATGGTCGTAAATGTCATGGCCGCCTCCCTTCAGTTTCAGGTAGCACGGGACGCTGCGCATGCCATACATGAGGCTGCGTCTCGTCTTTCCGGAGCGATAACTGATGCACCGCTGCCGACTGGGCCAGAGCGGCATCGCTGGAGGGCGGCCGATAGCCTTCCGCCAGCGTCAGGGTTAGAACACCGTTCTCGTAACGCAGGCCGCGCACATGACCCTGCGCGAAATCGAGAACCTGGGCGGCGGTAAGCGCCAAGGGCATGAAGCCGTCATCGGCCGCCGCGCCTTGCGCAAGCCGCAGCGCGTCCCGCTGGTTCTGTGCCTGCCGCAAGGGATCGATGACGACGGGAATCTGCGGGAAGGCCTGCTTCACCGCCTCTTGCATGTGCCGCTGCAGGGCCTCGGCCTCGGCCGACAGCCGCGCCGCGTACCAGTTCAGGCCGACAAGCCATACGGCGGCAGCGGCGACGGACCAATATATTGCCTTGCGCCAACGGCCGCTCGCCGACGCCGGCCGCAAGGCCTCATGCGCCAGCGACCAACCGGGAAGAGGCGCCAGCCAGCGCGGACCGGCCGGCAATGCCAGGACTGCGGCGGGCTGAGAGTCTCCCGCGGGTAGAGCCAGCGAATGAGGAACAAACGCCACGATATTCAAGCCCGCTTCGGCAAGCAGGGCCCATGCTTTTTTTAGCGGCTCTCGCGCCGTCCATGCTACGGTAACCGCGCCATCCGCCGCCCGAGTGCTGTGCGCGACGCACAACTGTCCGATTTCCGACAAGGCCATCGGTTCGATGCTCCCAGCGACCGCCGCGCCGAGCCTTTGCGTCGGAACGGGCGGGACCGTGATGCCGGCCACGACGGCATCATCAGGATGAAGAACGGCATGGACAGCCACAGAGCCCGCCTGTGCGCCCAATTCAGTCAGAGGCAGCTGCCCGGCGCGCGCCACGCGCCCTTCCCCATCGACCAGGACGAAAGCGACGTTTGTGTCGGGCGTGATATCGGAAAGTGACGGCAAGGCCAGTCGCAGGTGTTGTCTCATATTATTAGTAGATGACCCAGCGAATCGAGGACAAGCCGTTATCGCTTCGATGTAAGAGAGCCCTGAGAGCGACCATCGTATCACCAATTGTAACTTCACCGGTAACACGAAACCAATTGCTCGTGACCCCGATGCGCCTGCCTACATCCAGTTTCCGGCCAGGCAGGCGGGTGACAAAGTCGGCTCGGTTGATAAACCATTGGCCTTTGTCTCGCTGAATGACCAGTTCGCGCGCGCCCGCCAGCCCAAGCTCATCGACGACGGCGCCAAGCACTTCGGCCGTCGCGGTGTTGGCATTGACCGTGGTCGCCGCCGGCAAGACAGTGACGTAAGGCTGCAAAGCGTCGATGATCTGCGAGGTAACGCCGTGCAGAACGCGCAGGTCATCGATGCTGCGCAGCCCCAACGCCCGGGGCCCGGTCTCTTTGCCGAATTGCGCGTCCGCCACCCTTTGCGCGACCACGGCAGCCAATGAGGAATCGATGCCCAGCCATTCGAGAAGGCGCTCCAGCGCCAGCACCTCTTGTGAATTGATCCGGGCATTCTCCGCCAGATTCCGCAGATTGTATTTGCCTTGCTCATCTTCGATCTGCCCGGAAAGCAATGCGCGCTGGGGATCGTTTGCAGCACCGACCGGCAGACCGATGATGGAGCGCGACCAGATGCCGTCTTGCCGCGTGCTTGAGTTCTGGTCTGCATCCATCTGCAGGACTACGCGCGACCAGTCCAGGCCGCCCCGCAGCATCCAGGCCGCCTGGCTTCGGTCGCCTTCGGAAATGAGGATGCCGGCCAGCAGTCCTTGCCGTTCGATGATGGAGGTGGTCAGCGCCGATGCGGCCACGACAACCAGCAAGGCGGCGATCACGGCCATGCCGCGCTGGCGGATGGCGTTCGGCGGGCTCATGGCAGGAGCACCACTTTCCGGTAGGGCTGGTCGGCAGCAAGCCCTTCGCGATACAGGGCGATCTCAAGGCCTATAAGGCCCGCGGCATTGCCATGGTTAGCCGCTACTTTTTGCTCCGGCCCAACCCAGCCCTGGTTCGCCACCCACACATTCACGGTCAATGCGCGAACCCGCTCCAGGACGACAAGCCCATTTTCAGCCGCCGGCAAAGGCAGCAGATGGGAAGGCGCTCCGACCGCACGAAACAACCGGCCGTCCTGGACCTGCCAACGCACTTGCTGCCATCTGCCACCGCCTGCGTCGCGCACCAGGCCCAAACCCGCATCGGCACTCCAGGCGATCCCTGGCGGCATCAGCGTGTTCGCCTGGGCCGGGCCAGAGGCCGCGGCGAACGCTATTCCCGGCAGGACGCCCTCCCCCGCATGCAGCAGGATGTCGCGCTCGATCTGGCCCAACACTCGAAGCAGCGACAGGGTTTCCTCGGCGCGATCATCCAGTCGTTCGCCCGTGTGCTGCACCGCTTCGAGCCCCCGCCAGGATATGAGGCTGACCAGCGCCATCAGTACAAGAGCAACCAGCATCTCGATAAGGGTAAAGCCCCGCTGCGCATCTCGCCTCGTCATCATCGCAATCTAGACATCAGGCCATCGAGCTGGGCCAGCACCGGCCCTTTGCCCTGGTTGACGCGCACGGTGACGCGCCGAAAACTGTTGTTGGGCGTCGCCTGGACGACCTGCTCGCACTTGAACGCCATTGGGCCTTGGGGACATGGCCGGGTGCGCCGGCCAAGGTCGGGCATGACAGCCTGCAGACGCATCTCCGCCAGAAAGTTCTGCGCCGCTTGTTGCGCGAGGCTGCGCTCCTGCATGTTGCGCACCCCATTGACCCCTATGCCCAACGCCCGCACACAAGCGGCCAGTGCAACGCCCGCAATCGCCAGCGCGATCAGCACTTCGATCAGGGTAAAGCCGCGCTGACGGCTCCCGGCCGTCATGGATCCACCATGAAACGCCCGTTGCCCAGGCGAGACAGGCGAACCACATTGCCGCCCGCTTCGAACTCCATGCGCAGCGGGCCAGGCAGCCAGTCCGGGCCGAACACGACGCCGACATCGGGCTCGATACGCACCACCATCGGATCGGACGAAATCCATTCACGTGGACGCAGGGCCGTGTCGCCGCCGATCGCGGCATCGCGCACGGGCTGCGCCCGCACGGCCATCCGAGCGGGCAAGGTGAGACGCTGGGGCAGGCGGGCGAAATGATAGCCATCGCCATCGTAGACCCAGGCAATCGGCCGGCCGCTGGTACGAGCCTCGGCTTGCGCGGCGGTAAACAGCTGCGCCAGCCTTATCGCGTCCTGGCGCAGTTCGCGGGCGCCATTGCCGCCGAAGGCCGATACGGTGGCCATGGACGTGGCTATGCCGATGATGAGCAGGACGATCATCATTTCAAGCAGCGTGAAACCCTCTTGGCGGCTAGCGCGTCCAGGAGCCAATGTCGGCATTGACGCCTTCCCCTCCCGGTTTCCCATCGGCACCGAATGAAAACACGTCAATTTCACCATGCACCCCCGGGTTCAGGTACTGATATGGACTATTCCAGGGATCGTTGGGGATGCGATCCATGTACCGCGATCCCTGGCCTTGTTTGGCGACGAAGGCCTCGAGGCCTTCCGTGCCCGACGGATACCGGCCGTGATCAAGCCTGTACAACTTCAGCGCCTGCATGATGGCGCCGATATCCTGCTTGGCGGCAATGGTGCGCGCCTGATCGGGGCGGTCCATGACGTTGGGCACGACCAAGGCGGCAAGAACGCCCATGATGACGACGACCACCATGATCTCTATGAGCGAAAAGCCTTGCTGATGCGCCGATTTGGGAGCGATGTCCTTGAGTGGATGAAAATAGTCTGTCATTGAGATCGGCTGATATTCTGCAAGAGGCGGTTTGATTCAAATGGATACATTGCACATATGTGTGTAGATACTACCCGATAAAACGACGTCGTCCATAGATATTGACCCTTCCCGCCGCACAGGCAATAAAACCATCTTTCTGCTTGTAGGAAAAGTAAAAGCAAGCAGTTTCCTGATTTTTAAGGCATGATCTAATTTTTGATCAATTCCGTCCCCAGTTCATGTCTTCACGCTTCACTGCCCCGGCTGCATGGCCCAATCACGGCCCCCTTATTGCCCAGGCCCTGGCCATGTTGGCCATGGCGGCGGGTATAGGCGTGTGGGGTTCCCTGTTGCTCGCTCCCCAGCCAATGGCGACCCGACCCTTCCTGGCGTCCGGCGCGGCTCCGGGCCAAGACATCTCTCCCCTGATAAATTGGTTCGGCGGCGGCAACGCCCGCTTGCGCATCGACGTCCTGGGGTTGCTCTCTTCCGGCCAGCGCGGAACCGCCCTGCTCTCGATTAACGGTGGGCCGCCCAAAGCCTACAGCGTAGGACACACCCTGGCCCAGGGCGTTACGCTTTCAGCCGTGTTGCCCCATGGGGTTTCAATAGACCAGGACGGCATTATCGAAGACATCACGGTACCCCGCCGGGCTTCGCCGCCCCAGGGTTTCGTTCCCGCCGGCCCTCCCCGCTAATCCCGAACAACAGCTCGTCGGCCTGTCGATTGATGTGTGTCTGCCCACGGCTACAGCCGCAGCAGGGCGACAATGCCCGCTATCGCCAGATAAGGGCCAAAACCGAATGGCTCGCCCGTCTTCATGCCACCCATTATCCGCCGCAGCAAGACAATGGCTAGAGCCAACGAGGACGAGATCAACACTATCCAGGGTAGTGGCGTCCAGCCCAACCATGCACCCAGAGCGGCCAACAGCTTAAAGTCGCCGTGACCCATCCCCTGGCGACCAGTCATCAGGAGGAAAATCACGCCAATAAGCCAAAATGCCAAGTAGCCTGCCGCTGCGCCCACTACGGCATCTGCCAGCAGGGAGAAGGTGCCGCCCAAATTCACCAGCAGGCCCAGCCATAACAAGGGGATGGTCAGCAAGTCCGGCAGGAAACCTGTTTCGGCATCGATCCATGCCAATGCAAGAAGAACGACGACATAGACAATGGCCGCGACCGTGGCTGGTGTTGCGCCGAAGCGCCAGGTGCACAAGACTGCCAGAACCGGAGCGACCACCCAAAAGCCTGCGCGATAGAGTCGATGGGTCATCGAAGGTTGCGCCGGAATCCGGCCATCCAGGGTGCGAGGCAGACGATAGGCGGCATGGCTCAGCGGCGTCGACAGCGCGAACGCCAAGGCCACGGCCGCCAGTACAAGGGCCGTTGACCCGATCTCCCATGTCGTCCACATGTCCATCGTCGTGTCGCTAGCGGTCGCCGGAGCCTACTACTGAGGCCACCTGAGCGGCTGGCGCGGGTGCGTCCTTAACGAGGCGGAAGCCCACATGCGACATGGGGCTGTAGGGATCCGAGCCGCGCCGCGCACTGGGGCGATACGACAGGCAATAGCTTTCGTTGCAAAGAAACGAGCCGCCTCGTATGACGCGCTTAGGCGCATCAATCGGCACGTCCGGATCAAACGGATCGAACGCCTGTGCCGGGCCTCGCGGGTCGGTGACGGGCTCTTTGGCGCTTGCCTGCTTGCTGAAGTAAGCGGCGCCATACCAATCGGCCACCCATTGCCAGGCATTGCCGGTCATGTCATAAAGACCGTAGCCGTTCGGGGGAAAGGTTCGCACCGGCAGCGTGCCCTCGGCACCGCCGGCTTTGGGGCTGACCACCGGAAAAGCAGCTTGCCTGCTGTCCCAATAATTGGCCATCGGCTTGCCGTCCGGCATAAGCTCGTCGCCCCATACGTAGGTAGCTTGCTCCAGGCCGCCACGCGCGGCGTACTCCCATTCGGCCTCGGTGGGCAAGCGCTTACCCGCCCACTTGGCGTATGCCAGCACGTCTTCATAGCTGACTTGTACGACGGGATGATCACCCTTGCCCTCAATCGAACTTCCGGGCCCTTGCGGATGGCGCCAATTGGCACCGGGCACATACCGCCACCACTGCGAATAATCGCTTAGATCGACCTTGCCGCTGGTACCGACAAAGACCATGGCGCCGGGTACCAGCACATCATCCGGCGGTGCGGGAATGCCGGGTGGCAACTGAACACGGATCGTTTCCCAGTCGGGCTTTTTTTCAGCGGTCGTGACATAGCCGGTTTGCCGTACAAACGCAGCGAACTGATCGTTGGTGACGTGGACGATATCAATCCAGAACCCGCCCAGCCTTACCGCATGGGCGGGCCGCTCATTGGCTTGAGCCAGCTTGCTGTCGCTGCCCATCTGAAACACGCCGGGCGGCACCCACGCCATGTCCGCAGGCGTGGAGACGCCGTCTCCGATGACGACAACCGGCTCGGCGATCGTTGTCGAGGATGGGCTTTGCCGCGAAGCCACGACGACAGCGATCCCCAGCGCTGCCATTGCTGCGACCGAGCCCCACAGCCATTTGGGACGCATGACTTTAATAGACGCCATAAGTACGTTCGCAGGTCTTGCCCAGATTCGCCTGAATAACCGTTTCGTCCAGGTTGTCGGTTTTGCCGTCTCGCGGTGTTCCTGCTCCGGTTATGAAATCGTAAACGCTGGACAAGCCCCAGGCATGCGCGATCTGTGACCAATTAGAGAGGTCTTCACCGTTGACCACGCTATCCATATTGCCATCGCCCGGGCAGTCGGGGTTGGAGGCCAGGATAAGGTCGAGTTTGGTTTTCAGCTCGTTGTAGGCGGCTTGCGCTTCCGCCGTCCTTGGCGGCATGAGTTGTGTACCCGCCTTATCAAGCATCGGCGCAGATGCGTCCTGGTTAATCTGAAACAACTCTTCGATGGTCTCAGTTTCGAAACTGTCCGTGGCTGGCACGTAGTCCTCGCTGGTATTTCGCACCAGCTTATAGCGTTCGTTGCGGATAGCGATGGACGACTCGGGCACAAGGTTCAGCATGTCTGACGGGTCGTTGTTCTTCTTGTATAGTGCTTCGTTTACCTTCGCGCAGGAGAAATAGCCCTGGCCGGGAGGAGTGCTAGGGATCACCGAACCATCCGTATAACCGGCACCCCACCATACCCCCTCATTGTCCTCGCAAACGCTCTTCGATGTCGGGATAACGGTACAGGCCGTATCCATAACGCAAGGCCCGTTTCGGCCACCATCGGCTTGCTGATTCATGCCGCCCATGGTGAAGTTTATGCTACGCAAGCTGGCTTGGTCGGGATTGGTCAAGTATGGCAGAATGCCCACGGAATCGACCGTGCGCGGCACTTCTTTATGAACATCCAGGCCGGCCAGCTCGCCGAAGAATTGAAACAGATCCACCATGTTGACCATGTGATCGACCTCACGATCTGGCTGAACGACCTGCGGCCCTGCAATGATCAAAGGATCCCATACCCCCGTCTGGTAAGCGCTACCCTTGGCCCGTGTCGGATCAAAAGGCAGTTTCACGGCGGCGGCCAAAGAGCCGTTATCGCCGACAATTGCGATGACGGTGTTCGATGCCTTGGGATCATAGTTGAGGCTGCCGTCCTGGTTGCGCGTGGCCAGGCCCGTCTCAACCAGCAGCCTGCCGAACTCGGTATCCAGGGCTTCCGTCATGCGATCCTGGATAATGCGCTGGTCGACAGCAGCGGAACTGCCTGAGCACTGAAGGTTATCCAGCGGGCCGACGAGTCCTGAAAGCAGCTTTTTAGGAGGCTGCTGCCATGGCGTGTGGGCAGCGCTGTAGCTGACCGTGGCCATCCAGGACTTATTCGATGGCCGCGACTTGATCCAGTTGATGGCGGCATCGGTTTCGATACTCGTGCGGTAACCGCGCGCGCGCGCATCGGTCCGTGCCACCTCTTCGACATCGCCATTCTCGATGATGACAAGAGGCGAGACGTAATAGCCATTGGGGCGCGTAAAGTCCAGCGTGCCTGGAGGGGTGGTGCTGCAAGTTGCGGCATGAGGCACCAGGATGCCGCCCGAATCCAGGCATTGCAATCCGGGCGCATCCTGCTCGAGCAGCGATGTACGGGTAATGACCGAGCAAGTGTTGTCGGGCTTGTAACAGGCGCCGGTCTCCGCTCCGCCCTTCGCTGCGCCCGGAACGAAACCGCACATATAGGGACCCGAGTTATCCGCGCCTCCCGCCGTCTTATCGATGGAATCGGGCAGTCCGCCTACCCATCCGTAGAAATAATCCCATCCGAGCTGGCTTGGCGTGGCGTTCCCTGCCTGGTTGTTCTCGGGCCCAGCCAGGTGGAACTTGCCAAACATGGCGCTTTCGTAATTGGCCCGCTTGAGCAACTTCGGTGTGGTGACGTCGTAGGGCGACAGCTGGGACGTGGCAAGATCATTGGGGCCTATTGCCTGGTTGATGCCAGTGCGTAGCGGATAGCGGCCTACAAAGAATGACGCACGGCCAGGCGAACATTCGGGCATGGACCAGGTATTGCGAAAGCGGACCCCCGCGTGGGCGACAGCATCTATATTTGGCAAATCGGGGCCGACAGTCCCGCCATAGCCGAAGACTTTCATCTGGTCGATGCCGACGTCATCCATGATGACGAAAAGAATGTTCGGGCTTTGGGCATAGTCATGCGAACTGCTATTGCACCCCCCGAGTATCAGTGATGCCGCGCCTGCGGCCAATAGGGCCGGAACTTTCTTATTCAAATCTGTCTCCCGTCGCAGCATGATCTATGAAATGCCATCAAATGGGGCAGATCGTAACAGGTTTTGCTTGAAATGAGACCGTTAAGCGCATTTCCCAACGAGCTATCGACCGCGCACAGCTTTACAGCGCAGCCGATAACACTAGCTTTAATGCCATGCTCAAGGGGTGCTTGGCACTTCCTCCGGTTGCCAGACAAGGCCAGAAGAAATCAAAAAAAGCCCGCAATACGTGGGCTTAGCGACTTTTATGCCATCAGGTGCCTGGCCTTGCTAGACGCCGGATCACTCCCACTCAATCGTCGCAGGCGGCTTGCTCGATACATCGTAAGTCACCCGATTGATCCCGCGCACTTCATTGATGATCCGCGACGACACCTTCTTCAGCAAGGCATAGGGGAGTTCCGCCCAATCCGCCGTCATGAAGTCCGACGTCTGCACGGCGCGCAGCGCCACCACGTAATCATAGGTCCGGCCATCGCCCATCACGCCCACCGACTTCACAGGCAGGAAGACGGCAAAAGCCTGCGAGGTCAGGTCGTACCAGTTCTTGTTGCTGACAGGGTCCACCGTCTTGCGCAGTTCTTCGATGAAGATGGCATCGGCGCGGCGCAGCAGGTCGGCGTATTCCTTCTTGACTTCGCCCAGGATGCGCACGCCCAGGCCGGGACCCGGGAAGGGATGGCGGTACACCATGGCGGGCGGCAGTCCCAGGGCAACGCCCAGCTTGCGCACTTCGTCCTTGAACAGTTCGCGCAAGGGCTCGAGCAGCTTCAGGTTCAGGGTGTCCGGCAGTCCGCCCACATTGTGGTGGGATTTGATGGCCACAGCCTTGCCGGTCTTGGCGCCGGCCGATTCGATGACGTCGGGATAGATGGTGCCCTGTGCCAGCCAGCGTGCATTGCTCAGCTTGCCCGCCTCGGCCTGGAAGACTTCGACGAACTCCTTGCCGATGATCTTGCGCTTGGCTTCAGGGTCGGACACGCCCGCCAGCTTGCCCATGAATGCATCGGTGGCGTCGACGTGTATCACCTTGATGCCGAAATGATCCGCAAAGGTGGCCATGACTTGCTCGGCCTCGTTCAGGCGCAGCAAACCGTGGTCGACGAATACGCAGGTAAGCTGGTCGCCGATGGCCTTATGGATGAGCGCCGCGGCCACGGACGAATCCACGCCGCCCGACAAGCCAAGAATGACCTCGTCGCTTCCAACCTGGGCGCGGATGTTGGCCACGGCCTCTTCGACATAGTCGGGCATGTTCCAGTCGCGGCTGCAGCCGCAGATCTCGGTGACGAAGCGCGCCAGTATGGCTTCGCCCTGAAGCGTATGCGTGACTTCGGGATGGAACTGCACGGCATAGAAGCCGCGCTCTTCATCGGCCATGCCCGCGATGGGGCAAGACGGCGTGGAGGCCATCAGCTTGAATCCGGGGGGCAGCGCAGTGACCTTGTCGCCGTGGCTCATCCACACCTTGAGCATGCCGTGGCCCTCGGTGGTGATGAAGTCCTGCAAGCCGTCCAGCAGGCGGGTATGGCCATGGGCGCGCACTTCGGCATAGCCGAATTCGCGGTGATCGGACCACTCGACCTTGCCGCCCAGCTGGGACGCCATGGATTGCATGCCGTAGCATATGCCCAGCACCGGCACACCGGCCTCGAACACCTTGGGCGGCACCTTCAGCGACTCTTCGGAATAGGCCGATGCGTGGCTGCCCGAAAGGATGATGCCTTTCAAGCCCTGCTGCGCCAGAATGAACGCATCGTCGACGTCGCCCGGATGTATCTCGCAATACACGCCGGCTTCGCGGACGCGGCGCGCGATGAGCTGGGTGACTTGTGAACCGTAATCGAGGATGAGGATACGCTGGTGCATGGCTAGAAAAGGAAAAAAGAAAGCAAGGCGTTAATGTAACGTATTGGGCACGATTACGCTGGCGAAACCAGCCGGCAAGGGCTACAGTTTCGGGTAACAAGGAGCATCAATGCAACACAAGCCATCCGCCATTTTGCTGTCGATTTCAGGTTTCATCGCGCTGGCCGTCGCCATGGGGATCGGGCGCTTCGCCTTCACCCCCCTTCTGCCCATGATGCAAAGCGATGCCGGTCTCGATCTGGCGCAGGGCGGATGGCTGGCCAGCGCCAATTACCTGGGATACCTGGCCGGAGCGCTGACGGCCGCCATCGTGCCCGGCTCGCCGGCCGCCCTATTGCGGCTGGGCCTGGCGCTGGTGGTGGCCACCACGGCGCTCATGGGCATCACCGACGGCTGGGCGGCCTGGCTGGCCTGGCGATTCATCGCGGGACTGGCCAGCGCATGGGTATTGATCAGCACCGCAACGCTATGCCTGGCGCGGCTTGCCGCGCTGGGCCAGTCCCGGCGGGCCGGGCTGGTGTTTGCGGGCGTAGGCACGGGCATCGCCATGGCCGGCCTGCTATGCCTGGGCCTGGACTTGTCCGGCGCATCCTCGGCGCAAGCGTGGCTGGTCCTGGGCTCGGTGGCGCTGGCGGGCACGGTTGCCGCCAGGCCCCTATGGGCCGTGCCTTTCAGTGTCCCGGCCAGCCACGAAAGTCCGCAAGAGAACCAGGGCCTGGGCAGGCATTGGCGGCTTATCGCCTGCTATGGCCTGTTCGGCTTCGGCTATATATTGCCGGCCACCTTCCTGCCCGCCCAGGCTCGCCTGCTGGTCCAGGATCCCGCCGTTTTCGGGCTGGCCTGGCCCCTGTTCGGCCTGGCCGCGGCCGTCTCCACCTTGTTGGCAAGCAGGCTGGCCGCCCGGTATGGGCGCCGCAAGGTGTGGGCCGCGGCCCAGCTCGCCATGGCCGCCGGTGTACTGCTGCCGGTCCTGGCATCCAGCGTCACCGCCATCGTCCTGGCCGCAATCTTCGTGGGAGGCACCTTCATGATCGTTACCATGCTGGGCATGCAGGAAGGCCAGGCGGCCGGAGGCCGGCATGCGCGCAAGCTCATTGCGGCGCTGACCGCCTCGTTCGCCGCCGGGCAGCTGGCGGGGCCGATATTTTTCAGCATGACTCATGTCTGGTTCGATGCCGGCCTGGATTTCGCCCTGATCCTGGCCGCCGTGGGCCTGTTGCTTGGCACAGCCCTTCTGCGAACGCCTGCCCCGGCGGCAAGCGCAAGCAAGGATCCGGCCGCGCCGCCGTGCTGACCGCCGCCCGGCCGCGAATCCGCCTACTCCGGAGTTTGTCCCATGACCCCTCTCCCGCCTTCGGCTCAAACCTTCGTCCTGGTGCATGGCGCCTGGCACGGAGGCTGGTGCTGGTCCCGTGTGGCCGCTCGCCTGCGCGACGCCGGACACACGGTATTCACCCCCACGCTGACCGGCCTGGGCGAACGCAGCCACCTGCTCGATGCCGACATCACCCTTCAGACCTTCGTCGACGACATCGTCAATGTGCTGACCTGGGAGGATCTGAACGATGTGGTGCTGGTCGGCCACAGTTTCGGCGGGCTGGTGATCACCGGAGCGGCCGACGCCATGCCGCAGCGCCTGCGCCATCTGGTCTACCTGGATGCCTTCATACTGGAAAGCGGCGTCAGCACCTTCGACACCCTGCCCGTGGAACTCGTCGCCAAATTGCGCTCGGCGGCGCAACAGCAGACGGGCGCGGCAGCGGCGCTGCCGCCGCCCAAGCCCAAAAGCCTCGGACTATTCGAGCCGGACGATGTCGCCTTCGTGCAGCGCCGCCTTACGCCCCAGCCTTTGCGCAGCTATGAGACCGCGCTGCAATTGCGGCAACCGGTGGGCAACGGCCTGCCCTGCACGTATCTGAACTGTGTGAATCCATCGTTTGCGGGAGTGGACGATGCACGCAATTGGGCCCGGAATCGTACCGGCTGGCGCTGGGAGTATCTGGACGCAGGCCACGACGCCATGGTTTCCGCGCCCGGTCTGGTCACCGAGGCATTGCTGCGCGCAGCCCAGGCGGGACAGGCAAACACCGTAAGGCTTGAAACCGAGAGATCCGAAGAACCCTGAAACGCTCCGTGCCGCCGGAACAAACGCCATAGCCGCTCTTCAGCAATACGATTCTTTCCATGTCCATTCCCATAGAAATACGGCCCGCCAGACTACCGCAAGACCTTCCCATAGTACGCACGCTGTTCCGCGACTACGCCGACAGCCTGGACATCGACCTTGGCTTCCAGGATTTTGAAGCGGAACTCTCCGCCCTGCCCGGGAAATACGAAGCGCCCGCCGGCCGCATACTGCTGGCATGGCGGGGCGGCCAGGCGGTAGGCTGCATTGCGCTGCGCCCCCTTCAAGGCGGCGGCTGCGAAATGAAGCGGCTGTTTGTACGGCCCGATATGCGTGGAGAGCGGCTGGGTCGAAGGCTGGCGGAACGCCTGTGCCAGGAGGCGCGCGAAGCCGGCTACACCCGCATCTACCTGGACACGCTGCCCACCATGGCCGCGGCGGTCGCGCTTTATACCGCGCTGGGCTTCGAACCGGCCGAGGCCTATGTATTCAATCCCATTCCCGGCGCGCTGTTCTTCAAGCGGGAACTCTAAGAAAAACGGCGCGCCATGTTTCCATGGCGCGCCGTTGCCGAACCGAAGCAGCCTTAATCGGCGCGGTAGTTGGGTGCTTCCTTGGTGATCTGCACATCGTGCACGTGGGATTCGCGCACGCCCGCCGAGGTGATTTCGACGAATTCGGCCTTGGTGCGCATTTCCTCGATGGAGGCGCAGCCGCAATACCCCATGGATGCGCGTATGCCGCCGATAAGCTGGTAGATGATGGCGATGACGCTGCCCTTGTAGGGCACGCGGCCTTCGATGCCTTCAGGCACGAGCTTGTCGACGTTATTGGCGGGATCCTGGAAGTAGCGGTCGGCCGAGCCGTCGGCCATGGCGCCCAGGCTGCCCATGCCGCGATAGGACTTGTACGAGCGGCCCTGGAACAGCACGACTTCGCCGGGAGACTCTTCGGTTCCCGCGAACATGCCGCCCATCATGCAGGCGGATGCGCCGGCCGCCAGAGCCTTGGACACATCGCCCGAATAGCGGATGCCGCCATCGGCGATCAGGGGAACGCCCGTGCCTTCCAGCGCCTTGGCGACGTCGGCAATGGCGGTGATTTGCGGGACGCCCACACCGGCCACGATGCGCGTGGTGCAGATGGAGCCCGGGCCTATGCCAACCTTGACGCAATCGGCGCCGGCCTCGACCAGCGCCTTGGCCGCCGCAGCCGTGGCGATGTTGCCGCCAATGACCTGTATCTTGGGGTAGTTCTTCTTGACCCAGCGCACGCGCTCGATGACGCCTGCGGAATGGCCATGGGCGGTATCGACGACGATGACGTCGACGCCGGCGTTGGCCAGTTTTTCCACGCGCTCTTCGGTGCCCTCGCCCACGCCGACCGCGGCGCCGACACGCAGCTGGCCCTGGCTGTCTTTGGAGGCAAAGGGATGTTCGGTGTTCTTGACGATGTCCTTGACCGTGGCCAGGCCGCGCAGCTGGAAGGCGTCGTTGACGATCAGCACGCGCTCCAGGCGATGCTTGTGCATCAGCGCCTGGGCTTCGTCCAGGGTGGCGCCTTCCTTCATGGTGATCAGGCGCTCTTGCGGCGTCATGATGTCGCGCAGGGGGACGTCCAGCCGGTCCTCGAAGCGCAGGTCGCGGTTGGTGACGATGCCGACCAGCTTGCCGCCCTCGATGACCGGCAGGCCGGAGAAGCCATGCTGGCGCTGCAAGGCGATGGCGTCGCGCACTTTCATGGTGGGCGTCACGGTGACCGGGTCGATGACGATGCCGAACTCGTGGCGCTTGACGCGGGCGACCTCGCGGGCCTGCTCTTCGGCGCTGAGATTCTTGTGGATGATGCCGATGCCGCCTTCCTGCGCCATGGCGATGGCCAGGCGCGACTCGGTCACGGTATCCATGGCTGCGGAGACCAGCGGGATGTTCAGCGTGATATCGCGTGTGAAGCGGGTAGTCAGCGAGGTGTCGCGGGGAAGGACTTCGGAATACGCCGGGACCAACAACACATCGTCGAAGGTAAGCGCTTTTTTGATTAGACGCATAAACTAGCTCCGTGCAAAGCGAGATTATACGCTTAAGCGAGGGTATTTACCTAGCCGGCCGCCAGAAGGAAAAACCCCGCTTTCGCGGGGTTGCCCATCAGCCCAGCCAGACCCGCGCATTGCGGAACATGCGCAGCCACGGTGTGAATCCGCCGTGGGCGCTGTCCTTGCCGCCGGAATCATGCTCGCCCCAGCGCTCGGGAGCCCAGGACATGGCCACATTGCGCGTCACCCGCTCCGGGTGCGGCATCAGAACGGTGAATCGTCCGTCCGCCGTGGTGACGCCGGCCAGGCCTTGCGGACTGCCGTTGGGATTGTAGGGATACTGCTCCGTGCGCGCCCCGCGATTGTCCACGTAATTCAGGATGCCGTGCACCTTGTCCAGCGAGCCCTGCCGAGAAAAGTCGGCATAGCCCTCGCCATGGGCGACGGCGATGGGAATACGCGCGCCCGCCATGCCCTGCATGAACAGCGAAGGCGAGTCGGCCACCTCGACCAGGGACAGGCGCGCCTCGTACTTCTCGGACTGATTGCGGGTGAAGCGCGGCCAGTGCTCGGCGCCGGGGATCATGCCGGCCAGGGCCGCCATCATCTGGCAGCCGTTGCACACGCCGAGCGCGAAGGTGTCGGGGCGTGCGAAGTAGGCGGCGAACTGATCGGCCAATTGCGCGTTGAAGCGTATGGTGCGCGCCCAGCCTTCGCCGGCGCCCAGCACATCGCCGTAGCTGAAGCCGCCCACGGCGACCAGGCCCTGCACGTCGGCCAGATTGGCCCGGCCCGACAGCAGGTCGGTCATGTGCACGTCCAGCGCTTCGAAGCCGGCCTTATCGAAGGCCCAGGCCATTTCCACCTGGCTGTTGCAGCCCTGCTCACGCAGGACGGCGACCCGCGGACGCTTGCCCGTAGCGATGAACGGCGCCGCAACGTCTTCCTGGGGATCGAACGGGACGATGGGCGACAGGCCCGGATCGCTCTTGTCCTGCCAGATGTCGAATTCGGCCTGGGCGCAGGCGGGGTTGTCGCGCAGGGCCATGATGCGGCGCGACACTTCGGACCAGATCTGCCCAAGCTCCGCGCGCGGCTTCTGGTAGATGCACTTGCCGTCGCGGTAGATCTGTATCTCGTCCGTGCCGTTCAGGCTGCCCATCACGTGGGAATGGGCGGACAGGCCGGCCGCGCGCAACTGCTGCAGCACCTTGTCGCGCTGCGCAAGCGGCACCTGGATGACCGCCCCGGCCTCTTCGGCGAACAGGGCCTTCAGGGTGAGCTCGTCGCGCTGGACCGCGATCTGCTCGGGTCGGATCTTGTAGTCGCCCCAATCGGCGGCATGCGGGTCGATGGTCAACATGTCCAGGTTGATGGAGACGCCGACATGGCCGGCGAACGCCATTTCGCAAACGGTGGCCAGCAGGCCGCCGTCGGAACGGTCGTGATAGGCCAGGACGTCGCCCTGCGAAGCCAGTTGGCGGACCGTCTTGAAGAAGGCCCCCAGGGACACGGCATCGTCGATATCGGGCACCGACTGGCCGGTCTGGTTGAAGGCCTGGGCCAGGATGGAGCCGCCCAGGCGCTGCCGCCCGAAGCCCAGGTCGATCAGAATGAGCGCGGTGTCGCCGGCATCGGTGCGCAATTGCGGCGTAAGCGTCGCCCTCACGTCGGCCACCGGCGCGAAGGCCGTCACGATCAGCGAGACCGGCGCCACCACTTGACGCGCTTCGCCCTCGTGATTCCATGCCGTGCGCATGGACAAAGAATCCTTGCCCACGGGTATGGATAGATCCAGTTGCTGGCACCATGTGCTGACGGCGGACACGGTGTCGTACAAGGCGGCGTCCTGGCCGGGCACGCCGCAGGCGGCCATCCAGTTGGCCGACAGCTTGATGTCCTTGAGCGACCGCACATCGCTGGCGGCCAGATTGGTCAGGGCTTCGGCCACCGCCATGCGCCCGGACGCGGGAGCATCGATCATGGCCAAGGGACTGCGCTCGCCCATGGCCATGGCTTCGCCCCGCACGCCTTCGTAGTCGGCCAGGGTGACGGCGCAATCGGCCACGGGAATCTGCCACGGGCCCACCATCTGGTCGCGGCTGCTCAAGCCCCCCACCGTCCGGTCGCCGATGGTGATCAGGAAATTCTTGCTGGCCACGGTGGGATGGCGCAGAACACGCTCGACGGCTTCCTCCAGGGGAATGCCCACCAGGTCGATCTCGAAATGCGAGGCCTCCTGCCGCTCGACGTCGCGCGTCATGCGCGGCGGCTTGCCCAGGATGACGTCGATGGGCACATCGACAGGCCGCGGCTGCATGGGCTGCGTCTGCGCAGCGGCATCGGCGACACCGGGCAGGCCTTCGCCGTAGGTGACACGCAATTGGCGCTCTTCGGTGGCCACGCCCACCACCGCATAGGGGCAGCGTTCACGCCGGGCAATCGCATCGAAGCGCGCCAGATCCTGCGGCAGGATGGCCAGGACATAGCGCTCCTGCGATTCATTGCTCCAGATCTCGGCGGCGGACAGGCCCGACTCTTCCAGGTGGACCTGCTGCAATTCGAACAAGGCGCCCCGGCCGGCGTCGTTGACCAGCTCGGGAAAGGCATTGGACAGGCCGCCCGCGCCGACGTCGTGGATGGCGATGATGGGGTTGTGTTCGCCCTGCTGCCAGCAGCGGTCGATGACCTCCTGGCCGCGCCGTTCGATCTCTGGATTGCCGCGCTGCACGGAATCGAAATCCAGCTCGGCGCTGTTGGTGCCGGCGCTCATGCTGGATGCCGCGCCGCCGCCCATGCCGATGCGCATGCCCGGGCCGCCCAACTGGATCAACAATGCGCCCGGAGGGATCGGATCTTTATGCGTCAGGCGGCCGTCGATGGCGCCCAGCCCGCCCGCGATCATGATGGGCTTGTGATAGCCCCAGCGCGTGCCGCCCGAAGCCTGTTCGAAGGTACGGAAATAACCCAGCAGATTGGGCCGGCCGAATTCATTGTTGAAGGCCGCGCCCCCTATCGGCCCTTCTATCATGATGTCCAACGGGCTGGCGATGCGATCCGGCGAGCCATGGGCGTCTTGCTCCCAGGGTTCGATGGCGCCATCGAAGCGCAGGTTGGACACGGTGAAACCGGTCAGGCCGGCCTTGGGCTTGGAGCCCCGGCCGGTTGCGCCCTCGTCGCGTATTTCGCCGCCGGCGCCCGTCGAGGCACCCGGAAAAGGCGCGATCGCGGTGGGATGGTTGTGGGTTTCCACCTTCATCAGCGTGTGCACGGTGGCCGGATGGTGGCCGTAGACCGGCGACGCGGCATCGCTGCCTGCATGGAACAGGGTCGCCGTCCCGCCCGACATGATGGCGGCATTGTCGGAATACGCCACCACCGTGCCCTCGGGCTGGGCGGCATGTGTCGCGCGTATCATTCCGAACAGGGTATTGGGCTGTTCCTGGCCGTCGATGACCCATTGGGCGTTGAAGATCTTGTGGCGGCAGTGCTCGCTGTTGGCCTGCGCGAACATCATCAATTCGACGTCGGTGGGATTGCGGCCCAGTTGCCGGAAGGCGGCTTCCAGGTATTCGATTTCATCCTCGGAAAGGGCCAGGCCCAGGGCGCCGTTGGCCTCGATGAGCGCCGCCTGGCCTTTGCCGACCACGTCTATGGTCTGTATGGGCTTGCCCGGGAGCGAGGCGAACAGGGCCCTGCCGTCGAACGAGGCATCGACCACGGTCTCGGTCATGCGGTCGTGCAGGCAGGCGGCGATCTTTTCCAGCTGCGCGGCATCCAGCGGCCTGGCGCCCAGCAGCCCGCGGGACGGCGTCACCACATAGCGTATGCCCCGTTCGATGCGGCGTACCGCCGACAAACCGCAGTTGTGCGCGATGTCGGTTGCCTTGCTGGCCCAGGGCGATACCGTGCCCAGGCGGGGAATCACCCGCAACACCAATGAGTTCTTGCTTTCCTTGCTTGCATCGCCGGCGACACCGTAATCCAGCAATTGCTCCAGCCGGTTCTGGTCCGGCTGGCTCAAGGCCTCGTCGGTCCAGACGTAGTGTTCGTAAAGGCCGTTAATGTCGGCGACCGGCAGGCCAAGGTCGGCAAACCGTTTCAGCAGGCGTTCACGGCGAAACGGCGACAAGACGGGGGAACCAAGGAAATACTGGATAGAAGTCACAATGCAATGCGGAAAAAGAGGGGGAAATGCCCCATTTTACCTGTTTGCCGTACACAGAAGGCATATCGCGGGCCGGTGTCCTCAATGATCCGGATAGATCACTTCCAGGATATCGAGCTCGTCGATGCCGGCCGGCGTGCGCAAGGTGACCGTGTCGCCTTCGCGCGCCTTGAGCAGCGCCCGGGCCACCGGCGAAATCCAGCTGATCCGGCCTTGCAGCGGCTCGGCCTCGTCCACGCCGACGATGGTCACGCGGAACTCCTCGCCGGCCTTGTCGGAATACACCACGGTTGCCCCAAAAAAAACCTGGTCCTTGTTGGGCTGGGCGGCCGGATCGACCACTTCGGCGATCTCCAGGCGCTTGGTCAGGAAACGCATGCGCCGGTCGATCTCGCGCAGGCGCTTCTTGCCGTACAGGTAGTCGCCGTTCTCGGAACGGTCGCCGTTGGACGCCGCCCACGACACCACCTGCACGACCGAGGGACGCTCTTCATTCATCAGGTGGGCCAGTTCGTCGCGCAGGCGTCCATAGCCCTGCGTGGTGATGTAGTTCTTGGTGCCCGCGGGCAGCTTCACCGCTTCGGGGCCCAGGTCGTCGTCATCGTCGTTCTCGGACTCTTTGACAAAGGCTTTATTCATGGCAATACGGAAAACGGTATGGAAAAACCAGGGGACGGAGCCGACAGCCGAAGCTTCAGGCCCAATCGTGCCAGATGGGCTTCAGGTCGGCGGGCAAGGCGGGGATTTGTCCCAAGTCGAGCTTGCCCTCTTTGGGGCTGTGAAAATCCGATCCGCAAGAAGCCAGAAAGCCGTAGCGGCGCGCAACGCCCGCGTACTCGGCATACTGGTCCGGCGTGTGGCTGCCGGTCACGACTTCGATGGCCGTGCCGCCCAGTTCCTTGAACCGATCGAACAAGGCGTCGAATTGCAAGGGCGTGTAGTCGTAGCGGCCCGGATGGGCGATGGCGGCGCGGCCGCCCGCTCCGACGATCCAGCCCACGGCCTGCTCCAGGGTGGACCAATGGACGGGAACGTTGGCCGGCTTGCCGTCGCCCAGGTAATTGTCGAACACCGCCTGCATGGTCTTGCAATGGCCGCTGTCGACCAGGAAGCGGGCGAAGTGGGTGCGGCTGATCAGGGACGGGTTGGCGGCATAGGGCAAGGCGCCCTCGTAGCTGCCCGGTATGCCCAGCGCCGTCAGCCTGTCGGCCATTTCGCGCGCGCGCACGGCGCGGCCCTGCCGTATGCCGTCCAGCCCTGCCCGCAGGGCGGTGTCGCCTTCATCGACGCCCAGGCCGAGTATATGCACGGTATGGCCGGCGAAGGTGACCGAGATCTCCACCCCGGTAATGAAGGACATGCCCAGGGCCTGGGCGCTGCGCCTGGCCTCGGCCAGGCCTGAAAGCTCGTCGTGATCCGTCAGCGCCCAAAGCTCCACGCCGTTGGCGTGCGCGCGCGCAGCGACCTGCGCGGGCGACAGGACGCCGTCGGAAATCGTGGAATGGCAATGCAGATCGACCTTGATACCTGGACTCCGGTTGAATACGTTAAAACAGTTTACGCCGCTTGCGCCAGCAGGAAATGCGCGACGGGATCGATCTCGTCGTCGCTGCGCAGCGTGGGTGCATGGCCGACCTTGGGCACGCTGTGCAGGCTGGCGCGAGGATTGCGTTCGAGCATGCGCTTGGCGGTCTCCGAGGTAAGCAGATCGGATTGCTCGCCCCGAACGATCAGTATAGGCGATGCAATGCTTTCGTAGGCCGCCCATAACACGGCTTCGGACGCCCTCACCCCGTCTTCGGACTGCCCGGCGAAAGGCTCGGCGATGCGCAGGTCGTAATGCTTGACCCATTGGTCGCCCTGCTGATTGAATACATGCCGGGTCAGTTCTTCCCAGCCCTGGCGGTCGTGCTGGCCGAATCCGGCCGATACGCTGCGCACATAATCGACCGCCTGCGCGAATGTGGCGAACTGCATGGGCTGCCCGACATACTCGGCAATGCGGACAAGCCCGGGAAAGCTGAGGCTGGGTCCGATATCGTTGAACACCATCTTGCCCAGGCGCAGGGTCTGCTCGGCCGGGAGGCCGAAGGGGCCACGCGCCGGCCTGCCCGCGGCCGACATGGCCAGCGTTCCGGCCAGGCCCATGCCGATCAGGCCGCCCATGGACGTGCCCACCCAGTCCAGCTGCGCGGGATCGAGCCGCGCGATCAGGGTCAGCATGTCGGCCACGTATTGCGGCACGACATAGCCGGCGGCATTGATCAGCCAATCGGACTTGCCCCGGCCCACGACATCGGGGCAGACCACCCGATAGCGGGATGACAGGCGCCGCGCCAGTTGATCGAAATCGCGGCCCGTGCGCGTCAGTCCGTGCACGCACAGCAGGACCCTGTCGTTGTCCGGATCGCCCCACTCCCAATACGCCATGCGGTGCGTGCCCGCGGGGCTTGCGCACATGACGAACTCCAGCCGGGGCTGCTGGGTTCCTTGTGATGGAGACGCCTGGGTCATGGGAATGCTCGCTCTCGTTCTGGCCGTTCTCAGCGGAAAGCCGATTGTAGCGTCAGATATTTCGGCACGGGTCAGACATGCAAGGCGTGGCCCAGCGCCCGCAGCGCCGCTTCCTGTACCGCTTCCCCCAGCGAGGGATGCGCATGTATGGTGCCCGCGACGTCCTCAAGGCGCGCGCCCATTTCCAGCGATTGGGCGAAGGCGGCACTGAGTTCGGACACGCCTCTTCCCACCGCCTGCCACCCGACGATCAGGTGGTTGTCGCGCCGGGCCACCACGCGGACGAAGCCGTCGGTGGATTCCAGCGTCATGGCGCGACCATTGGCCGAAAACGGGAATGCGGCGCTGATGCAATCCAGGCCGGCCTGCCTGGCCTGGTCCGGCGCCAGGCCGGCGACCGCGATTTCCGGATCGGTGAAGCACACGGCGGGAATGGCGGCGGGCGTGAATCGGCGGCGCCTGCCGGCGATGATTTCCGCCACCATCTCGCCCTGCGCCATGGCCCGGTGCGCCAGCATGGGCTCGCCGGTCAGGTCGCCGATGGCCCACACATTGCGCATGGAGGTCCGGCATTGGTCGTCGATGCGCACGGCGCTGCCGTCCATGTCCAGCATCAGCGATTCCAGCCCTTCGCTGCGCGGCCGACGGCCCACGGCGACCAGCACCCGCTCCACCGGCAAGCCCGCTTCTTCGCCCTGGGCATTCCGGATGCGCAATACCCGGCCCGCCTCGTCCATGCCCAGGACCCGGCTGGACAGATGCAGTGCGACGTCCAGCTTCTTCAAGGCGGCCAGCACCGGTCTGGAAAGATCGGCATCGTAGGCCGGAAGGATGCGGTCCTGCGCCTCGACGACGCTGACCTGCACGCCCAGCTTGCGATAAGCCATGCCCAGCTCCAGGCCGATATAGCCGGCGCCCACGACAGCCAGGCTGCCGGGCAGGCTGTCCGGAGACAGCGCCCCGGTGGAAGACTGGACGGGGCCGCCGAAAGGCATGAAAGGCAGCTCGACAGGCTGGGAACCCGTTGCCAGCAGCAAATGTTCGCAGGCGATGCGCAATGGCTGCTCCGCGTCTTTGCCGGACCGGGCCACCTCGACCGTCTTGCCGTCGATGATGCGCGCCCAGCCCTGCACGAGCTGCACGCCGTTTTTCTTGAGCAGCGCCGCCACCCCGCCGGTCAGCCTGCCGACGATGCCGTCTTTCCAGGCCACCGTGCGGGCGACGTCGATACTGGGGGACGAAGCACGGATGCCCAGGGGCGAGCCGTCCGCGGCCTGGACCAGTTGATGGAATTCCTGGGCCGCGTGTATCAACGCCTTGGAGGGGATGCAGCCGATGTTCAGGCAGGTTCCACCCACGTTTCCGCCTTCGACGAGCACGGTGGGTATGCCCAATTGGCCGGCGCGGATGGCGGCGACGTAGCCGCCGGGGCCGCCGCCTATGATCAGCAAAGTAGTCGATTGCATATCGGCCTTTTACTCCACGAACAGCAGGGCCGGGCATTCGAGCAGGCCGCGGATGCGTTGTATGAACTGGGCGGCGTGCATGCCGTCGACGACGCGATGATCGAAGGAGGAGGAAAGATTCATCATCTTGCGGGCGACGATGGCGCCGCCCACGACCATCGGGCGCTCGACGATGCGGTTGACGCCGACGATGGCCACTTCCGGATGGTTGATGACCGGTGTGGAGACGATGCCGCCCAGCGCGCCCAGGCTGGTCAGCGTGATCGTCGATCCCGAAAGCTCGTCGCGCGTTGCGCTGCCGTCGCGGGCCGCCTCGGCCAGACGGGCGACCTCGGCGGCGCAGGCCCATAGGTCCAGCGTTTCGGCATGGCGCAGCACGGGCACCATCAGCCCGGCGTCGGTCTGGGCCGCAACGCCCAGATGCACGGCGCCGTATTGCGTGACCATGCCGGCCTGGTCGTCGTAGCGGGCGTTGATCTGGGGGAAGTCCCGCAAGGCCAGCACCATGGCGCGCGCCAGCAAAGGCAGGATGGTCAGCTTACCGCGTTCGGGCCCCCATTGCGCGTTCAGGCGCGCGCGCAGGGTTTCGAGTTCGGTCACGTCGATCTCCTCGACGTAGGCGAAGTGGGGAATGCGGCGCTTGGACTCCTGCATTTTCTCGGCGATCTTGCGCCGCAGGCCGATGACGGGAACTTGCCGCTCATCGTCGCGCCGCGCATGCGCGATGGCCCGATCCGCGCCGGCGGCGGCCGCCGGGACGCGCGCCGCATAGGCATCCAGATCGGCGTGGGTGATCTGGCCCGCATCGCCCGTGGCCGGAACGTACTGCAGTTCGATGCCCAAGTCCCAGGCGCGCTTGCGCACCGCCGGCGAGGCCAGCGGCTTGCCGCCCTGCGGCCGGGCGGGCGAGGCGGCGACGGACGGGCCTGATCCGCCCGCCGGTTTGGCCGCCTCATCGGCATCGGGCCGGCGGTTCCGCGCATCAGCGTCAGATCCGCCATCAGGCGAGGCGGCTCTTTCTATGCCCGAGTCGTCGGCCGCAGCCATCTCAATGCGCGCCGCATCATCGGCGGCCACGGCGGAAGCGGATGACGAGCCCACCCCCGAAGCCTCCGCCGGCCCCGGCGCGCGCGCGGAGGACGCCTTGCCGGCATTGCCCTCGCCTTCGACCTCCAGGCGTATCAGTTCGGACCCGACGGCCATGACTTCGCCCACCTGGCCACCCAGCGCCAGCACCTTGCCATGGACCGGCGACGGCACTTGTACCGTGGCCTTGTCGGTCATGACGTCGGCCAGCAATTGATCCTCGACCACGCTGTCGCCGGGCTGCACGTGCCATTCGACCAGCTCGACCTCGGCGATGCCCTCGCCGATGTCGGGCATTTTTATGATGTGCGTGCCCATGCTCATGCCTCCCTTCCCTGTCCGGCGGATTTCGATGGCTCGGCCGCCAGCGACCCGTCCATGGTTTTCCTGAATGCGCCGGCCAGGCGCGCCGGGCTGGGAAAGTAGGCCCATTCGTGCGCATGCGGGTAAGGCGTGTCCCATCCGGCCACGCGTTCTATGGGCGCTTCCAGATGGTAGAAGCAATGCTCCTGGATCAGGGTGGCCAGCTCGGCCCCGAAGCCGCTGGTTTGCGTGGCCTCGTGCACCACCACGCAGCGCCCGGTCTTTTTGACCGATGCCACGATGGTGTCCAGGTCCAGCGGCCACAGGCTGCGCAGGTCGATGATTTCGGCATCGATGCCGGACTTCCTGGCGGCGACTTCGGCAACGAAGACCATGGTGCCGTAAGTCAGCACGGTCAGGTCGGAGCCCGGCCGGAAGACGGAGGCGGACTCCAGCGGCACGGTGTAGTAGCCGTCGGGGACATTGCCCAGCGGATGCTTGGACCAGGGCACCACCGGCTGGTCGTGATGGCCGTCGAAAGGCCCGTTGTAAAGACGCTTGGGTTCAAGAAAGATGACCGGGTCGTCGCACTCGATGGCGGCGATCAGCAGGCCCTTCGCGTCGTAGGGGTTGGACGGCATGACCGTGCGCAGGCCCGTGACGTGGGTGAACAGCGCCTCGGGGCTCTGGCTGTGCGTCTGGCCGCCATAGATGCCGCCGCCGCAAGGCATGCGTATGGTCAGCGGCGCGATGAACTCGCCGGCCGAGCGGTAGCGCAGGCGCGCCGCTTCCGACACGATCTGGTCGGTGGCGGGATAAAAGTAATCGGCAAACTGGATCTCGACCACGGGACGCAAGCCGTAGGCGCCCATGCCCACCGCGGCTCCGACGATGCCGCCTTCCGAAATGGGCGCGTCGAACACGCGCGTCTTGCCATATTGGGTCTGCAAACCTTCGGTGCAGCGGAATACGCCGCCGAAATAGCCCACGTCCTGCCCGAAGATGACGACCTTGTCGTCGCGCTCCAGCATGACATCCATGGCCGAGCGCAGCGCCTGGATCATGGTCATGGGCGTGGTGGCCTGCTGTATCGAACGATTATCCATGATCAAACCCCCAATTGCTGGCGCTGGCGGCGCAGATGCCAGGGCATGTCCTTGTACACGTCCTCGAACATGGTCGCGACGCTGGATGTCTTGCCCGTGGCCAGGGTGCCGTGGCTTTCCGCCTGCTTCTGGGCGGCGATGACTTCGGCTTCGTATTCTTTTTGCGTGCGATGGTGCTCGTCTTCCGACCAGGCGCCTAAGGCGATGAGGTGCCGCTTCAGGCGGTCTATGGGATCGCCCAGCGGGAAACGGGCCCAATCGTCGGCCGGCCGGTACTTGGACGGATCGTCCGAGGTGGAATGCGGGCCGGCGCGATAGCTGACCCATTCGATCAGGGTAGGGCCCAGATTGTTGCGGGCGCGCTCAACCGCCCATCTGGATGCGGCATATACGGCCAGGAAATCGTTGCCGTCGACCCGCAGCGAGGCAATGCCGCTGCCGATGCCGCGCGCGGCGAAGGTCGTGCTTTCCCCGCCGGCCAGGGCCTGGAAGGTCGAGATGGCCCACTGGTTGTTGATGACATTCAGGATGACCGGCGCCCGGTACACGTGCGCGAAGGTCAGGGCGGTCTGGAAGTCGGCCGCGGCGGTGGCTCCGTCGCCTATCCAGGCGGAAGCGATCTTGGTGTCGCCCTGGATGGCCGAAGCCATGGCCCAGCCCACCGCCTGCACGAACTGCGTGGCCAGGTTGCCCGATATGGAAAAGAAGCCGCGCTCGCGCATGGAATACATGACGGGCAGCTGCCGGCCCTTCAGGCGGTCGGATTCGTTGGAGAAAAGCTGACACATCATCTCGGTCAGCGGCACGTCCTGCGCGATCAGCAGGTTCTGCTGGCGGTAGGACGGGAAGCACATGTCGCCCGGCGACAGGGCCAGCATCTGCGCCGCGCCTATGGCTTCCTCGCCCAGGCTTTGCATGTAGAACGACATTTTCTTCTGGCGCTGGGCGATCAGCATGCGCGCATCGTAGATGCGGGTCTTGATCATGATCTGCAGGCCCTTGCGCAACAGTTCGGGAGCGATGGGATCCGCCCACGGCCCCACCGCCTTGCCCTCGTCGTCCAGAACGCGCACCAGCGTGTAGGCCAGGTCGGCGGTATCGGCGGCGGAGGTGTCGACGGGAGGTTTGCGGACGGCACCGGCGGGCGCCAGGCGCAGATAGGAAAAATCGGTGGCGTGGCCCGGCCGCCCGGAAGGCTCGGGCACGTGCAGCCGTAAAGGAAGTACTTGTCTCATGTTTTGCTCGTGAAAATGTCTTGTGGAATTTTCTTGCGCTGCTTTGCTTGCCGCCTTGTGGGCGGATAAAAACATCATCGCCGATCCGGATTGAATTCGCAAGCCGTTCCTCCCGCCGCCCCGAACGGGTGATCAACGCGTCTGCCAATATCGCCGCGATGCCTGCCTGGCGCTGGTCGCCCGCAAGCCGCCGGCCGATGAATGCACCGTGACCGCGCCATGCCGGTCGCTGCGCCAGAACGCCGCGCCACTGCGTTGCCAGCGGCTCTGGACATCGGGATTGGGGTGCCCGTAGCGGTTCCACGCGCCCGCCTGCACCATCTCGCCATCATCCGCAACCCCCCCCTTGGAGGGGTGCGGCAGACGATGCCTTCATCGTCTGTACTCAACGCCTAGAACAACAAACGGTATGGACTCCAAGCAAACATTTGCAGGCCTCGCTCAAGAGACGGCTTTTCCATACAGATTGTAAGGTCTTTTCGGTAGTTTGTAACTTTATGAAAACCGCTGTATCGTGTTAACTCTCTAGGAGATTCTCCTCTGGAATGTTTTGCCTATCTGTTAAATATTTACTATTGAAATAAATTAATTGATAGATAAATACTAAAAATTAGCCCAGAAAAATAACCGTCGGAATATAGACAGCATGATTCAAGAGTTTTTAGAAAAATCTGGGGCTCAGGCAGTCGAAGGCCTATTGTTGTTTGCCGCCTATATCCCTCATATTCTGGGTATCCTAACTCTAATCTCCGTACTCTTCTTCCTTTGGGCATTGTTCTACCGGGTCCGCTTGGGCAGAGTGGTAAGAAAATTGCGTGCAATAAACGCCAAGACCAGTCGAGAGGCCATACAAAAAATATTTCCCACGAAGCACCTGCGCCATTTATGGAAGGAATACGACGAGACTCTTCACGCACAATACGAAGAACAAGACGGACAACGACAAGTTGCCGCGATACGCTCCACCACCCCAGCTGAGATGTACTTCAACGACCAATACGTGGTCGACAGCTACCTAGGAACCGAGTTTTTTAAGCACCTACCTGGCATCTTCACAGGGCTTGGTATCGTCGGCACCTTCGGTGGCATCATTGAGGGCTTGGCACAGTTTCAGGTGACTGAAAACGCTGAGACCGTACGCCAAAGCCTTGAGTCGCTCATGCACTCAGTGGGGCACGCATTTCTGCTTTCAGGTAGTGCTATTGCACTAGCGATGGTCTACACCGTCTTTGAAAAACTAATTCTAGCGTCGCTCTACCGAAAGACTGAAGCCATCTCCCACGTTATCGATTCACACTTTGAATCTGGTGCGGGCGAGGAATACCTATCTCGACTGGTCGACGCCTCCGAGGCATCTGCCAGTCAAGCGAAAATTCTGAAAGACTCGCTCGTCAATGACCTAAAGCAGGTACTGCAAGAACTCACCCAATCGCAAATTGAAGCCGGGAGGACTCTCCACGACCAACAGCTCGCAGCCACAAAAGCAGGCAACCAGTCGCTCGGAGAGATCATTTCCACCAGCATAGAAAAAAGCCTGAAGGCTCCACTGGATGAAATCGCTGCCTCAGTCAAGAGCGCCTCTGGAGACCAGAGTAAGGCAGCCATCGACATGCTCAACGATGTCATGGTTCATTTCAGTCAGCGTCTAAACGACCTTTTCGGTGGTCAAATCAATAACATCAACGAACTGAACAAGCAGACGGCGCAGAGCATGCAAGAGGCTGTGGCTTCTCTAAATACTCTGCTCGGGAATCTCGAAAATAACGGAAAACGCGCTACCGACGAGATGGCCACGAAGATGGCTGCGGCAATTCAGTCGATGGAAGAAAGGCAAGCAAGCATCAACGCGCAGACCCAAGAGTTTGTAGGCCAAATCCGTGAACTGGTGGAGAACTCTCAAACGGAAACCCAGCATAAGCTCCAGAGCACACTGGAGACTATCGGGGAACAAATGACGTCCATCCTAGGGACGCTCAGTAAATCTCAGGCTCAGGCTTTTGCCGACAATCAGGCCCGCGAGCAAGAGATGGCAGACCGTGCATCAAGCGTCGTGAGCCAAATGACAGGTAGCGTCGAAGCCGCCATACAGGAAATCAGCACTGCGTCCAAGGCAATGAGCCAGAGCGTCACAGCACTATCTTCAGCCACCGCATCTTCCGTAGACAAGATGAACGTTGGTGCTGAGCGTCTTGGAACAGCAGCGTCATCATTTGCTGCTGCAGGCGAGCATGTCACCGAAGTCATAACTCAAGTCACAGCAACTAGCAACAAGCTAGCCGAGGCGTCCGGCTCCCTCACTGCAAGTTCAAGCTCACTGCAAGAAGCGCTGCGGGACTATAGAACCCAGCGTGAAACACTGGCGAGTCTCCTGTCCGAAGTACGAGAAACCATTGAGCTTGCTCGCAAAGAAGCCAGTATCACAACTGACGTTTTGCAACGTATCGAGATATCAACTACTAAGCTTGCTACCGCCCAAAAAGCTGCAGACGAATACTTGGACGGGGTCAATCAAGTCCTAGGGCAATCCTCAGACTCCTTTAAGGAAGCCGTGGTATCGACATTAGGTAAGGTTAATCACGAATTCCACGAGAAACTTAGTTCTGCAGTTGGCTTACTCGGGACAGCTATTCAAGAGCTCGAGAGCAGCCTAGGCACTATTGCTGCTCCCGATAGGCGATAAACCATGCTCGGAGCAAGAATCGTCGTAAAGCGCGGGGCCAAAGATGAGGCGGAGAAACCGTTCTGGATTTCTTTCGCTGACCTGATGACTGCCCTGATGGTGCTGTTTTTGGTGGTCATGGGAGTTGCACTGCTGGCTGTCACCAAGACGGTCTCCGAACATGACCGGAAGGTGGCGGAGCGCCAGAAGAACATTGAACTGATTCTTCAGCGCTTTGAGGATGCAGCAGAAAAATATGATGGCATCTCTGTCCATAAGAACCGTCAGGTTATCGACTTTGGTCAGCGGGCGCGTTTCGCCTTTGGAGACTGGAGGCTCAATGCGCAGCAGGAGCAAGTGCTACGTCAATTTGTTCCAGAGATTCTGACGCTCGCCAATGATGAGCTTGGAAAGAGCGTCCTCAAACGAATTGTCATAGAGGGCTACACCGACAAAAAAGGTTCCTACCTAGCTAATCTGAACCTAAGCCTCCAGCGAAGCCAAAAGGTGCTGTGCACAATGTTTGCCACCACCGGCCCCAACTTGTTAGATGACTCTCAAAAGGCTGATGTCAGAAATCTATTTTTTGTCGGCGGATATTCCTTCAATGCCGCCAAAGAGAGCGATGAGGAAAGCCGACGAGTCGAGATGCGACTTGAGTTCCTAGGTGTTGATGAAAAGCGCAGCGCCTCTCCAGTTGATATGGACAACAACTTTGGGGAGTGCGCTCTACGATGAATACTGCTCTCCAACTTCTGGCAGAGAAACTGCATAGCAGTGTTGACCTCACCACTAGGCTGACTACAGCTGGGAGTAGTCTCGACAAGCATCTAGCAGCACTACGACAGTACATCAATGCGGGCTCGAGTCCGTATGAACCGGAGGACCTTCAGGCTAAGGCTGTGCGCCAATTCTGGGAAACACGTAGCGTCAACAACCTGAAGGATGCCAGGCTCGTTTCCTTCGGCATGTGTTTGCCCAGTCGCCCGGGTGGGCCCTGCATCATGGAGGATGGGGAACGGTTCCAGGCTGTTCTAAGCAGCGACACAGGCATTGAGCAATGGGTAGGCGAGCCTAAATGGTTTCGCCGCTGCTATCAAGGCTTAGTCCGTAGCTACTTCAGTTATGACGACACCAAAGGAAAAGTCGCACCGGAAGAAGGCCGCAGGAATTGGCGAAAGCTACGGGACTACTTGCACGACAGGTCATCAAAAATCGTCGAAGCGGAACGACCAAATCCGGATTGGGTCACTACCACTACTGAAAATAAAAACCTGTTCTCACAGAACCCCTGCACTCCTTATGCTGAGTCGATGCTCGCCGGAGACACGTCCACCGTCGAACGCATCCAAGAGCAGCTCGGCATCACAGACGACTCTTGGTTCACCAGCGCATTGATTCATTCTCAAGTTCTTCACGCTATTTCATTGCCGCCTGAAGAGTTTAAAGCCTTGATTCCAAATTTGCTTACTATGTTGACCAACTTGGCTCAACATGGGATAAAAGCCAGGAATCAAAGCCTAACGCTCATCCTCGACACATACACTCAAACTCCCTCACCCGTTATCCACGAAAGGCTACGAGACACAGCCGTCGAATGGTGGGGAAATCCGTGGCTTCCCTCCACCGCCGCGCAATGGGGTGGCGTCACATCTGAAGCCAGAGAAATGGTTGCAGAATGGCTTCGCGGCGAGTTCATCGAGGCATTCTTCACAACGCTTGCAGAGGATGGCGTTGGAGACCGTCGACGAGCCAACTTCTGGCTGCGTTACGTAAAGTCCATGACCAATGTTCAATTCGGGCTTAGCTCTGGCGTTTTAAAATCGCCCAGCCACGATTTTTCCGTACTGTTGAAAAAGATGAAAGGTCTACACACGGAATTGAAAGGCACAGGAAGCACAAATAATGCATTCATTATGACATTAGGAGACCTGGTTGCCGTGGAGTTCAGCGCCATGGGAAATGCTCTATATGGGTATGCAAAGGACAACTTACCATTTGTCTTCGATTCAACCGAACCATTAGACCTGTCCACTCGTGCAAGCAACTCCCTAAAGGATAGACGCCTGAGTATTCTTCGCCTCCTTCACAAAGACGATATCAACGGGTATCGGCAGTGGGAAGATATGTTCGAAGCTGCACTGAAAGAGAATAATATTTTCCCTGATGTCGCCACTCGCAGTTCAAAACGCGCCGCTCCCTCTAAAAAGTCAATTCCGTCTACGCTCGAATCAATATACGGTAGATTTGACTCTTACAAGCTCAGAGAACTAGCAAAATCCAGAGAATTCAAGGTTGCTGACCTTCGAAGCAAGGGCGGCAATATATGGGCGTATACAGACAGCAACGACCCGGAACTAATACAGCTCTTTCAAAGCTGGGGCTTTCGGTATAGGGCCGGAAAAGGCTGGTGGAAATAAGGTACGCTCATGGCGCTCAAGTTCTTCAAAAAAGCAAGCCACCCTTCGACAGTCTGGCGACAGGCCCTCTCTTCCATAGGAATCCTGATTCACCAGAACCAAGGTGGGAAGCCGCTGGAATCCCCCCTGCTCGTGGGTTACTTGGCGCAACTCATTGACGATGGCTTGGCGACGGAAGCGGAACAGAGCGTAGAGATTCCATGGGACGCTGCCTTTACTGCGTTGAAGCGCCCTGATTACGCTGAACTGACTGACGTATTAAGGCTCCCACCTTTCACCACGAAGCGCCCCATACTGCAAAGCCGTCACGCCCTAACAGACGCAGAGTTCGCTATCCTTTTAGCTGGCTGGCAAGATGAAAGCGGACGTACCCATGACATCAAGGTAGATGGCCCTGTCCTCTCTGGCATTGACGGCGATGAACTCGTAAAGCCAGAGCACTGGCAGCTCATTAAGGAAGTTACTGTCTTTTCCCGCCGCTCCCCTGAAGCCCACAATGACACAGGGCATCGCCAAGCGTGGGGACGGATTCGAGCTCTAGCGTTGGCCGCTGATGCCAGGCTTGATGACTTTCTTCGCCGCTCTGTGGTGCTCACGCCCGAGCGGTTGAACATTGGCCTTCGAAAGACGGTTATCGCAGAAGATAACGTTGTTGAAATCTCCCCTTCCTTTGAGGGGGCACCAGAAGACTGGCTGGAGCGATTTGACGCTCACCGGGCCGTCCCTGACCGCTACGACATACCGACCTCTGACGGCATCCTCCAGGTTCTGATTACCTCGCAGGTCAAGACAATCCTGCAGGAGATTAAACGGCTCCCCCTTCGGCGCGTCTCAGGGTCTCGGGCCCAAGCATTTGCTCTCAATCCTTACGCTACCCTGGGGCAGGATGCCAAAGACGTCATAGACGAAGAGCAATTCGAACAAGCCAGAGAACAGGCGGGTCTCCTATACGAGCGGTTCACCCCACAAATTGAACGAGATTCCACCGGATATCCAAATAAGGTCAGTCTGCTGATAGAGTCTGTCAGTGCGGAAGGCCCTTGTTCATCCGAAAGTATTGAACTCAATGACGATGCGCTCGCTGAATTTGCTGGTCGACTGAAGGCTGCTCTCGCCAAAAACTTTCAGCTACTTGGCTGGCGCGGCTATGACCTCGAGCTACTTGGCGAAGCTCCAGACTACCTTGCCCAACTCCAAGCCGCGTTACAGCAGCGCCAGCAAGGCAACTCTCTAGTCACCTACGACCAAGTCCACGACCTCAGCGCATACTCTTCTCGCATCGAAGGGATAGGCTTTGAGAAGCCGTATTACTCTCCCTACATCGCGAAAAAGAACGATGGTGATTGGGTCCCTGACAACATTTTGGTCATCATTGCCTCCGGGCCTGATGACGAAGGCGGTGTCGAAGGAATACCTGCTACCAAAGAGACACTCAAGACTCTACAAGAAGCAATATCTCAAGCTGAGGCCAAAGGGAGCCCTTCCGTCAAGATTCCTGGTCTTTCGAAGGACATCCCCCTGGCTGAGGCTCGTGACATCCTCGCAACCATTAAAGGGGCTTTAGAGGATATCAGGCAGGGCAAGAACCCAACCGAGCGTTCAGAGAGAACAGGGCCGCCTACAGCGCCACGCAAGACGCTCATACTGCGTCCCAATATTGAGGCCGTAGACTACGAAGAGGCGCGGCGAGAGGCCCTACTTGCACTGCCATCAGCCGCCGAGCTGCCGCGCTCTCTCAACCCCAGCCTGCCACTACTGCCGCACCAACAGCACGGTCTCGTTTGGCTCCAGCATTTGTACAAATCTCGTGCAGACCACGAGGTTCGCGGTGCCATCTTGGCCGATGACATGGGTCTCGGAAAGACATTACAACTTCTATCCTTGATGGCTTGGCTCGTCGAGCACAACCCAAATGTCGCCCCGATACTAGTCGTGGCCCCAGTATCACTGCTGGAAAACTGGGCTGAAGAAGCCGACAAGTTCATACAGCCAGGCACCTTGCCGATTCTGACTGCGTACGGTGACTCGCTGGCCGGCCTGCGTGTGCCCAGAGAGGATATCGAAGAACGATTGCAAGCGGAAGATGGCCTGGTTCGATTTCTTAAGCCTGGCTGGGTGGGTTCCGCCAAGGTGGTTCTGACCACCTACGAGACACTTCGGGACCTCGAGTTCTCGTTTGCGGCGGAACACTGGTCTCTCATGGTTTGCGACGAGGCACAACGCATCAAGAACCCGGCTGCAATGGTTACTCGGGCTGCTAAAAAGCAAAACGTCGATTTCAAGATTGCATGCACAGGAACCCCGGTAGAGAACACTCTGACCGACCTCTGGTGTCTATTCGATTTTGTTCAGCCTGGTCTGCTTGGCGCCTTGAACGACTTCGGAGCTTATTATCAAAAACCAATTGAAGCAAAGAATGACGAGGAACGAGCTCGTGTCGAAGAGCTGAGAGCCCGAGTCAAACCTCAAATTCTACGGCGGACAAAGGCAGAAGTTGCAAGGGACCTGCCTCAGAAAATCATCGTTGAAGAATGTCGGCATCTTCGGCTTTCTCAAGAACAGCGCAAACTCTATGCCTCAGCCATCGAGGGTTTCAAGACAAGAAAAGACAGCGGTTCCGTCACTCCTTTTAAGAACACGTTGGGGCTTCTGCAATACCTGAGGCTCATCTGCACAGACCCACGCCGCTACGGTTTAACTGCTGCCAACCCAGAACCTCTGAAGCAGTACCGGGAGAAAGCTCCCAAGCTGAATTGGCTACTTGGGCAGTTGGAATCCATCAGAGGGAAAGATGAAAAGGTCATCGTCTTCTGTGAGTTCCGTAATATCCAACGCCTGTTGAAATACTACATTGAGGAAACATTCAAGATTTCTCCGCCTATCATCAACGGAGACACTAGCGCTACTGCGGGCCGTGCAGATAGTCGCCAGCGGCAGATTAAACGATTCCAGGAGACACCAGGCTTCGGGGTCATCATCCTATCTCCAGTCGCCGTCGGCTTTGGCGTAAATATTCAGGCAGCCAATCACGTTATTCATTACACCAGGACGTGGAACCCGGCCAAAGAGGACCAAGCCACAGACCGGGCCTACCGCATTGGGCAAAAGAAGGACGTGTACGTCTACTATCCAGTCGTACGAGCTGATGATTTTTCAACATTTGACGTCAAACTAGACCAACTTTTGACGCGCAAACGGGAACTGGCCGGGGACATGCTAAATGGCTCTGGAGATGTCCGTCCTGGCGATTTTGACGTCGATGATGTGGTTCCGCCTGCAGCTAGAGAGGACCTCAATGAGAGCATCACCTTAAGCCACGCACTCAGTATGGAACCGCGTCACTTTGAAGGGCTCATGGCTGTCCTCTGGAGCAAGCAAGGATATAAATGCTATTGCACTCCTCAGTCCGGAGACCATGGAGTGGACGTCGTAGCAACTCACGCTGGAAAGGGCGTGCTCATCCAGGCAAAAACGTCAACCACAGAAGGCAAGACACTCGGCTGGGACGCGGTTAAGGAAGTAGTTGCGGGTGAAGCTTTCTATCAGCGGAAGCACCAAAACGTAGACTTCCAAAAGGCCTGCGTCACCAACCAATTCTTCAACGGCCAGGCATATGAACAGGCCGCACTTAACGACGTCCAACTCATAGACCAAACCGAGTTGGCAGACCTTTTACTGCAACATCCGGCGACGATGCTTGAACTCGACAAAATGCTCTACACCGAGTGGGGACATTTCTAATAGGATTTTCAATTCCAATGTTATGGGAACCGTCACTTGCAGGACGACTCTTCACATGGGCAAAAAATTGGTCCATACAGCTTGAGAATGACTGCGTCCGTTTCGACACTGGCCAAGGTTCCAAGCATGACTTCGCAAAAGGACAATTTCCCCTCCGCAAAGTCAGTCCTGGCTTGTTCTGGGCTACCGTGCATGTTGCTCAACCCAATGGCAACGTCGCAAAGCTGAAGGGGCTCCCCAATAAGGCCGCACGGCAGCTATCCTCGACCATAGCGCTGAGCCGTGCTGACCACTTCTTGAAGGTTATCGATGAATGGTGTGGCTACATACGGGATGAGAGCAAAAAAGAACTGAAGCGACGCGGCTGGCTGAGCTTTGAATTTAAGCAACGGCTCACCGCCACAAAGCCTGCCATCCCCTCGTGGTCCTTCGACGAACCGCTCATCTCAAAACACATCCAAAAGCAGTCTCCAGAGTTGAAGCAGGGTGTCGCCTTCTGGAAAGCAGACCTCGCTGAACGATTGGATGCCTGGAACGAAAAGTTCAGCGCGGAACGAATCATCTCGGACAAAGAGTTCTTCGACACCATTGAGAAGTCACCACTGACCGAAGAGCAGGCCAAGGCTGTTCTCTGCTTTAACAATCGAGTGCTCCTTGTCGCCTCCGCAGGGTCGGGCAAGACCTCGACGATGGTGGCTAAAGCCGCATACGCCATAAAAAATCGCTACTTTCTCGCCGAAAATATACTGCTGCTTGCTTTCAATCGGGATGCGGCTACCGAGCTGCAAACCCGCCTGAAGAAACGGCTCTCGGCAGCTGATATCCCTCACGCCAGAATGACTACAAAGACTTTCCACGCCTTAGGCCTGGAAATCATCGGTGCGGCTACCGGCAAGAAGCCATCGCTTGCGTCTTGGATAGAAAACGACATTGCCGCGATGCAAGACATGGTCGATGACTTACGGGACCAGGACGCAGACTTCCGGACCGGATGGGACATATTCCGGCTCGTGTTGGCGCAGGACCTCCCGAAATTTGGCCATGAACATGAAGACGGAGAATCTTGGGACAGAACGAACAATAGAAACGGGTTCTGGACGCTGAACAACGAGATTGTCAAAAGCCGCGGGGAGCAGCTTATCGCCAACTGGCTGTTCTACAACGGCGTGCGTTACCAGTACGAACGCCCCTATCCCCAGTCCACTGCTGACGCGACCCACTCCCAATACCATCCGGACTTCTATTTTCCAGACGTTGACGCATACCTGGAGCATTGGGCAGTCGACGAAAATGGAAATCCACCAGAAGAGTTCGAAGGCTACCGAGAGGGCATGGCATGGAAAAGAGCCCTCCACCAGCAGCATCAGACCAAGCTTTTAGAAACCACCATGGCCGACCTCTGGTCCGGGCGGGCGTTTCGCACGCTAGCCAAGGACCTGACTGCTCTTGGAATTGAGCTGGACCCAAATCCAGACCGAGAGGTACCCGGTCGTAAGCCCATTGAGTATCGCCGGCTGCTGAGTACCTTCCGCTCGTTCCTGACCCATGTGAAGAGCAACCGTCTGTCTATCGAGGAGCTACGAAACCGCCTAGCAACCGGCATGGCTGGCCACTTCCGTTATCGTCACGAACTGTTCCTACGGCTTTTCGAGGCAATATGGGACGCATGGGAAACGAAGCTGAAAGCAGACGACTGCATCGACTTTGAAGACATGCTGGGCATAGCTGCAGACTGCGTGGAACAGGGCCGATGGAAGAGCCCTTACGCACTGGTCATGGTTGATGAATTCCAAGATACCAGCCGAGCCAGAGAGCGGCTTGTCCGCGCATTGCTGGCGGAACCTGACCGATGCCTCTTTGCTGTTGGCGATGACTGGCAAAGTATCAACCGCTTTGCAGGCTCAGACCTGGAGGTCATGACTGACTTCGACAAGGCATTCCCTGGCGCCGTAACTCTTCACCTAGAACGCACATTCCGCTGCCCACAGTCCCTCTGTGACATCAGCAGTCAATTCGTACAAAAGAACCCGAAGCAGCTCCGTAAAGTGGTCCGGTCAACGAGGCCCGATGTGCTGAACCCCGTGACGATTCAACGGGTATCTCGCAAAGAAGATATTGGGGCAGCTGTCGAAGCACGCATACAGGAGCTGGCAAGCCAACGCCCATCTGATTCCAAGAAGATGTCTATCTACGTCCTAGGCCGCTACAACATGGACGAGGAGTACATGCCCAAAAAACTGGACCTCCCAGGCGTTGAGGTGAAGTTTGCTTCGGTGCACCGTTCGAAGGGTCTAGAGGCTGACCACATCATTGTCCCGAGGATGACAGCAGAAACCCTGGGCTTTCCAAGCCAGGTGGAAGATGACCCAGTGCTTCAACTGGCGATGCCCAATAGCGAAGACTTTGAGCACGCGGAAGAGCGACGCCTGTTCTATGTCGCACTCACCCGGACTCAGTCATCCGTCACGCTCATAACCGTTGCTTGTAAAGAATCGCCCTTTGTCTTGGAGTTGATGCGTGAGCACAATCTGCAGGCGACAAGCCATGAGGGCGAAGATGGACAGCTCTGCGAAGTCTGCGGGGATGGATTTCTCGTGCCACGCAACAGCAAGCACGGGAAGTTCCTTGGCTGCACAAACTACCCGCGCTGCACCAACAGGCAGCGTATGCAATAGGACCTTCCAAACCCACTCCGCACACCTACCGGTCACAGAAATAGCTTGAAGGATGACATGCAATGAAATGGATTACCGATGAAAACCTGAAGGAATGGAGTCGACGGACGGATGCCCGCGAACTATTTATCGACATGGTTGGCGACCTCATTCGGGCAACTGTCTCCGATGTCAGAAAATTTAGATTTCCTGGACAAGATTCTGGAACTCTCCGTGGGTTTGATGGTGACTTGGAGACATCTGAGGCCGTTTCCAGAGTCCCCCGCGGACATTCCAAGTGGGAGTTCGGAACAACAGCCGTGAGCAAGAAGAAAGCTCAGGAAGATTACGACAAGCGAACAGGGAGCACTTCAGAAGCCATCATGGCTGACAATGCTCTAGTACTGCTTAACCTGCATTCTTGGAACACTCCGAGACCGACCCTAGTCAGTTGGTTGGAAGAGCGTAACAACGAGCACAGATGGCGAGAAGTTCATTTTATAGACGGCACAGCTCTCGCGAATTGGCTTGAAGAGAAACCAGCAGTTGCGGCCAAATATGCAAGGCAGGTGCTAAAGAAGGCACCTCGTCATGGCGCGTTCAGCACAGATGAATTCTGGGAAATTTACAGTACCGGATTCAAGCCAACTCTCACAGAAAATATGCTTTTGTGTGAGCGTGACAAAGAAGCGCAACAACTTCTGCAAGCGCTGAACGGTGAGGCGGCAAACTATACGCTAGCAGCTGAAACAGCAGAGGAAGTCATCGCATTCGCCATCGCAGCTATCCGCGAAGCACCCGCAGAGCTTCGGATGATGCTTGAAGCCAAGACGATGATTGTAGAGACCGTTGAGGCCGCGCAGCACCTTCTTGGCATGCAAAACATGATTTTTCTTGTTTGGAAGGGGGCCGAAGCCCTTGCTGGGACACTTGGCCAGCGAGGGCCGACATTAACTGCAGCTACCGGGCTGCAACGTAATCGACCAGGCCGCCTCTGTTCTCTTGAGAGGCCTTCCGCATCTGCAATGGCCGAAGCGATGAAATCAATGAACATCACACTCTCAGATGGTCATGCAATAGCGCTTAAATGCGGTAGAAGCCTTACTATACTGCGCCGTCTATATCCGGCGGCAGGCATTGCACCACTTGCAGAATGGGCACACCTAGCAACAGCACTCAAACCAGCACTACTCGCGGGAGGCTGGACAACCGACTCAGACCTTGACAAGGGAATCGTAGCAGGCCTGGCTGGTGGAACAGACTATGTGGCTGTAGAAAGGCCAATCCGTGAAACTCTAGGAATGTCTGACCCGCCCTTTGATAAAGTAGAACAGGTTTGGCAAATCAGAGCTGCTGTCGATGCCTTCTACCACTATGGACATCTCGTTGACGAAAACGACCTTCAACGCCTCAAAGACGCAGTAGTCCGTGTCCTTGGACACCAGGTAGCTCAGCCGAGTGCGGACGAGAAGTTTTCATTCTCTTACCGAGCACCTGCGGACTACAGTAGTTGGCTGCGGGATGGTCTTGCATACACCCTCATGCTATTCGCTGTGATGTCCGACGTTGGAAAGCTGCAATTGAGCGGAACAACACCACAACGGTACGTTGACGACGTTATCCGCGCGCTTCCAGATTTTGCGAGAAACCATCGCTGGATACTGCCAATCCTACCTCAACTATCAGCAGTCGCGGAGGCTGCTCCTGTCCCTTTCCTGGAAGCCCTCGAGAGGATTCTCGAGGGCCAAGCTGATGATGCGCTTAATCTTTTCCAAGAGCCAACCGGACATGATTTCCTATTTGCCAGCACTAGCCCCCACGTTTATGTACTTTGGGCGCTAGAGGTTCTAGCATGGGACCCTGCGCTTTTACCGCGAGTCACACTAGTTCTCGGAAAACTCTCAGCTATAGACCCAGGGAAAGAGTCTCAAAACGGCAACCGTCCATTGAGTAGCTTGAGAGAAATTTTCTTAGCCTGGCTTCCTAGCACTAACGCTGACCTGAACCGACGTTTTATTGCCATCGACGGTTTGATTAATAACCTACCAGACGTTGCATGGGAGTTGTTGCTCAAACTAATGCCAACCCCGCATGATACAAGCACATCGACGGCACGACCAAAGCTACGTGACACAACGCCGCTGGAACCAGAGTCGATTACGTTCGGCTTGGTCTGGGAAACCGAAACACGGGTCTTAGACCGCGTAATTAATCTTGCACAACATGAGGCACAACGAGTTGTCTCTCTCGTTAAGTATTTGGGCCGCCTGAGGCCAGAAAACCAAACCCGCCTGGTTTCATTACTAGAGGACAACCTAAAATTTCACCAAATCCCAGAAGGAAGCACCCTTTGGCACAAGCTCAGAAATTTTATTGCGCATCAAGAGGCTTTCCCAGACGCCGACTGGTCGCTTAAAGGCGAGAGGCTATATCATATTAAGGAATTATTAGACCAATATAGGCCGTCCGACCCTATTTCTTTAGTACGCCATCTATTCGATGACTGGGTCCCTTATACTAGCTCAAACCCGACCACAGCGGTAGAAGATGCAGACACAGCAAGGGTCGAGGCACTTCAAAAAATCTACGCTGAACTTAACATTCAAGGACTTCTTAGGCTAGCCAGAACCATCAAGCTACCTCACCAAATGGGCCAAGCACTGCATACAGTCGGCCTTTCTCACGATGAAGCCATAAGCCTTATATTCTCTCTCCTGGGAGCCGATGGAGAATGCCGCGACCTAGCATTTATAATCTCTGGCAACATGCAACGCCGAGATGGGGAAGCGTGGGCCAAAAATTTTACAAAAACAATTGTTCCACAATGCGCATCATCGAAAGATATCGCACAACTTATTTCCTATTGGCCAAATAACCCAGAAACGTGGGATTTTGCTAAATCGCTGGGGTCAGATATTGCTGATACCTACTGGCGAGAATTTGGCTCTTTACCTTGGCAAGCATCTCCAGAAGTTCTTCAAGAGTCCATTGCAGAACTTCGTCGAGTTCACCGCAGTACGAAAGTGCTAGCTAATATTCATAAAAAAATGGAAAACTTAAGTTCAGAACTGCTGCTTTCCTTATTGGATGAATGCATTTCGGAGCTAGGAAAAAATGACGGCACTCCCCTTCCCCCGACCTACGCGATAAGCGAAATTTTTACCACACTAGCTAACAGAACTGATGTGGCGCCTCTAGAGGTTGCAAAGCGTGAGTATGTCTATTTGCCATGGATTGAAGACAGTGTCAAAGGGCTTTCTATTCATGCGCTACTAGCGGAAAGCCCATCCGAATACATCACTCTCATAAAAACTTCATTTGTTGGTAAAAATGAAGAGCGAGACTCAACGCCATCCGATGAAAAGCGAGTTAATGCAAAGCTCGCCTATCGACTTCTCCGCTCATTCCACACCATCCCTGGGAACAAGGATGGGATCATCGATGAGCCAACCCTCTATGCTTGGGTCGTAGAAGTTCGGCGATTGGCGGCAGAATGTGGGCGCGAAGACATCACGGATGAGTATATAGGTCAACTGCTTGCACACTCCCCACTCCATCCAACTGACGAAACCTGGCCTCCCCAAGAAGTTGCGTCTGTACTTGAGAAAATTTCATCTGAAGGGATAGAACGGGGCATGATGGTTGAGCGATTTAACATGAGGGGTGTCTTTACCAAGGCCTACCACGAAGGAGGCGCTCAAGAACGAGACCTTGCATCACGCTATCGTCAATGGGCAGCACAAGCAACTTCTCCTCGCACATCCGCAATGCTGGAGCGCATTGCCAGCAACTGGGATGAAGATGCTCGCCGTGCGGATGTAGAAGCAGAGCAGAGAAAGCTTAAGAGCTAGTCTTCAAGCGCTCCGACCAAGCTGAGCGACAAATTGGACGGCGCCCGTACTGGCGCAAACGCCTTGGCCTGCTGAAGGAAGATGAGTAGCCGCCAGAGGTGGCCCTCATGCGGGACAAAACGGTCACTCGCGGTTTCCACCGATTTTGGCATCTTGCGCTCACCGGCAGAATAGAGCCTCTCCTGCTCGTCAAAAGGCCAATGCAATGCCCCTACTCGTCGCACTGGACGAATGCAACTGCGCGCTCACAAACATTGAGCGGCTCGCTCAACTTGCGCTGCGCCACCCCGGCATCCAAGAGGCTGCACTCATGCTGATATTGCTGCAATGCCATAAAACCGAAGACCACATCGGGGAACTCGATTTACAAGGCTCGATTCCCCTTGCAAGACTTTGCTCGACCTAGAGAGCCAACCCTCGCTCTGACCTCCTTCCGACCTAAAGACGCTGCCGGATTTAGGCCCAGACCCATTCGCTACACCCCAGGTACATACCTTGAGGGCAGCAAATGGAGTTTCTGGAAGGATTCGAACGAAAAAACGGCAGACTTGTTGGGCGCGTAGCTACGCCGGCAGGCTACGAATACATTCAGGACCTGGAGCAACTTCGCACCCGCGGACTGCCTCTCTCCCGCAATGAATGGCGAAGCAACGGGATTGTGTTTGACGTCAACTCTCTCGAGCAAGCGAACACGTCAAGCTACATCGAAGGCCTTGGCGTCAACGCATCCGCCGGCAGCTGTATGCATGATATTTTCGTCTGCAAAACGCAGAAATTACGGCTGCTCATCCCTACGCTTGCCGTCATCCGAGGGCTGTTTCCGCTGGTGCCAACCGTATTTGGCACGCTTCTATCCCCACGGGGGTTGGCTGAGGTATGCACTCCCCTCGAAAAAGATGGCCAATGGACGGTTCAAACCGCCCGTCGGTACAAGAACCGTAGTCGCCAGGTCTCGTATCCCATGTATGAAGCTTTAACGTGGGCATGGCTGTTTCGCAGCGGCGATGAAGCATGGCATTCCGTCTACAAAAACGCTGCACAGGGCCAGATACGCATTGCTCTCCCGGCTGTTCGCATAAACGCGCTCATGGAGGGAATCAAGCAAGGCAGTACGGTCTTTGTAACGTCAATGAAAGCTGCTGCATTGCTCGCCTATGACGCACCGTATCCATTCGCGGATGGAGCCCCCCACAGTTTTTTGTTCCATCACCATGCTCGCTCCCTGTATGGGCCCGCAAACAACTATCACGCGGTGCGCGACACGCCACACCCGGTCAGCCCTGAGATATCGTTGACCGACATAGAGTGGTCAAAAGTATCAACCATCTTCAGCGAAAAGCCAGGACGCGAGCATGCCCAGACTATCCCTCGCCGTGAGCTTGCTGACGCGCTCCTGAAGCGGATGGCAACAAATGCACCCTGGACGAGTGCAGTCTATGCTCCGCTGTGGCCGCTTGCAGTCGGCCGGCAATGGCGGCGCCACTTAAAAAGCGGCAGCTTCAGGAGTTTGGGGAAGCAATGAGGGAGCTGCGGCCAACCGCGACGCATCTCACTACTGGCAGCTAAAAAGTAAGGAGAGCACAAGGCTCTCCTTACTTTTCGCTGGTCACTTCACGTCTACTTGTGCAAACACGCGTTGCCTCGGTGCACTGTTACTTCAGGACTACTTGTATAAGCCTTTTTTTGGTGATTTCGGCTTTTCAAGCAGAATCAAAGGCTTAGGGGGTGTCGTTCACCTCACGACTTACTTGTGCAGCTACAGGCTCGACACTAGCCTGATCCCCTATCGCCAGTGCCAGCAGCACCGCGCCGTAGCGCTTGCCCTCGAGGTGTGGCAGCATGGCGGCGCGCACCGCATGCCGGGCCCGCTGGGCGGCGATGGGCAGGCTGGCCCAGGGTTCGTCGCGAAGATAATGGGGCGTGCCGCGCACGCTGCCCGTGGCCCGCACGCCCTGTGCGAACATATAAGCTTCGTAGTCGAAGGCGTGCGGATTGCGCAGGCCCCGCGGCGTCTTCAGGCTCAGCGCCATGCGCCAGACCTGGCCGGGCGCAATATCGGGTACGCCATCCGGCAGGGATGCAGGCGGCGCGGCATCGCCGCCTGCATCCCTGCCTCGGCCGTAGGGCCCCGACCAGGCCGCCAGCGGCCAGGAAACCTGGATGCGCGTAGGCACGCCCTCGGGCAGCGATGACAGCACCTGGGCCTGGAATTGGCGGCCCTCCGGCCCCAGTCGAGGCAGGCCGGCCACGCGCAACACGACCCGCGATACCTTGTTTTCGTTATGTTCGGCCAAGGCGTCCGCCAGACGGTGATCGGCACGAACGACGGTGAGCCAGAATCCCGCCAGCCCGGCCCATAGCAACGCCCATATGCCTGCCCGGACGCGTTGCGGCAATCCAAGCACCAGCAAGGACAGCAGCACAGCCAGCGCCACCGCCGCCAACCCATGGGCCAAGCCCGGCAGGCCGGGCAGCCCATGCACCGCGCCGCTTGCCGCCACGAAAGCCAGCAGACCCATGCGTCCCGTCACGCCCATACGCTCCCAAATAGGCCAGCGTAAAGGCGGACAGCCAGCGGCGGAGCGCGAACCGGCCAAAGACGGCCCTTCGGTTTCTACGTCAGCTCGTCAACGCGGATAAAGCCGCGCTTGCGGATAACAGCTTCGGGCGAGCGTTCTCGCGTCCGCTAACCCAGGCTGTCCAGCAGGCGCCGCAACTCTTTCTGTTCGGCGGCCGTCAACCTGGCGCTGATGCGCGCATCGTGCTCGCGAATGGCCTGGGTAATGCCGTCCAGCGCCTCGCGTCCGGCATCGGTCAGCGCGAGCGCATGGGCACGCTTGTCAACCGTGGATTCGGTCCGGGTGGCATACCCCAGTTTCTCCAGCGAATTCACCACTTCGACCGCGCCGGACCGCGCGATACCCATGGCGTTGGCCAGCTCGGTCAGTTTCATGCCCGCATTGGACTGGATGATGGTCATGGCGGAAAACCGGGGCGGAGTGATCGACCAGGGCCCCAGCGCATCCAGGAAGTCCTGATAGATCCGTATCTGCGCGCGCCGTATCGAATAGCCGATAAGCTCGTCCAGCACGCCGTATTCCACGCCGGGAACCTGGGCGTCGAATTTCTCGCCGCGCTGGGCGGGCCGCCGGTTGTTGGGACGCGAACTCAATTTTCTGCTCATGCCATTCCTGTTTCCAAAGCCACCGGCACCATAACCGACCGGCAAGGCCGCGGGCAAGCGCCGCAGCGCCTCGCGCGACAGGCCAAGGAATGTTTCGCGCGGAGATCGAGGACGGCCAAAGGGCGATGCATCCAGGCCCTATTCCATTCTGCGGTCGACTGCCTTGATATGGATCAGATCGCCGTCCCGATTCGGGTAAATCCCGATAGGCTGGGACACACCCCAGATTGTTATGATGCATAACAAATTAGGAGACATTCTTGAAAGTCATCATCGCGGGCGCCGGCATCGGCGGATTGACCCTGGCGCTCATGCTGCATCGGCGCGGCATCGACTGCGACATCTTTGAAAGCGTGCGCGAACTCAAGCCTTTGGGCGTGGGCATCAATCTGCTTCCCCATGCGGTGGCTGAGCTGGACGAACTGGGCTTGCTGGACACCTTGGCCGCCAGCGCGGTTCCGACCTCCGCCCTGCACTACTACAACCGCCACGGCCAGGCCATCTGGCAGGAAGCCAGGGGCCTGGCGGCGGGTTACACCGTGCCGCAACTCTCCATACACCGCGGCGAACTCCAGCTGCTGCTGGCCGATGCGGTGGCACAGCGGCTGGGGGCCGGCCGCCTGCACACCGGGCTGGCTTTCGAGTCGCTGGCGCAGGACGCGCAAGGCGTGACCGCCCGATTCCGGAATCGCACAACGAACGAGCTTGAAGAGGTTCGCGGCGACCTGCTGATCGGCGCCGACGGCATCCATTCGGCCGTGCGGCGCTTCTTTCATCCGCAGTCCGATGCATTGCGGTTTTCGGGGCGCATGCTGTGGCGCGCGATTACGGATGCCGAGCCCTACCTGGACGGCAAGACCATGTTCATGGCCGGCCACCAGGACCAGAAATTCGTCTGCTATCCGATATCGGAGCCCATGCGCCGCCAAGGGCGCTCGCGCATCAACTGGATCGCGGAACTGCGCATACCCGATCCCGAACTGCCGGCCACGGACTGGAACCGTGTCGTGGATGCCTCGGTGTTCGCCGACCGCTTCGAGTCGTGGCGCTGGGACTGGATCGATATTCCCGCCATCATCCAGGGCGCGCAAGCCATCTATGAATTCCCGCTGGTGGACAAGGATCCACTGCCGCGCTGGACGCAGGACCGCGTCACCCTGCTGGGCGACGCGGCGCATCCCATGTATCCCATCGGCTCCAACGGTTCGGCCCAGGCCATACTGGATGCGCGCTGCCTGGCCGACAGGCTGCAGGCAACGGCCATGCAGCGCAAAGGCAGCATCGAGCTTGCCTTGAAGGAATACGAAGCCGAGCGCCTGCCGCCCACCGCCGGCATCGTCCTGCGCAACCGCCTGAACGGCCCCGAGCAGGTGATGCAGATCGCACACGAACGCGCCCCAGATGGCTACGCGCACATACACGACGTCGTTCCTCAAGCGGAACTGGAGGAGATCGCCATGCGCTACAAACGCCTGGCCGGCTTCGACCCCACCGCACTCAAGACCAAAAAAGGCTAGCCGATATGACCAAAACCATTGCCCCTCCCGCGCTGGAACACCTGGCCACCCTGCTGGTCGACGTGGCGCCGCCGCAGGAAGTCGGCCAGACGCCCGCCGGCCGACGCCGGGTGATACCCATTATTGGCGGCACGGTCACGGGCGCCCTGCTGTCCGGCCGCATCCTGCCCGGCGGCGCCGACTTCCAGTCCATCCGCTCGGACACTTTCACAGACATCCATGCCCGCTATGTCATCGAAACCGATGCGGGTGAAACCGTCTACGTGGAGAACACCGGCATACGAACCGGCTCGGCCGAGGATATCGCCAAGCTGGCACAAGGCCAACCGGTGGATCCGGCCCGCATCTATTTCCGCAGCTACCCCAGATTCGAAACGGCTGCGCCCAGGCTGGCCTGGCTGAATACGCATCTGTTCCTGGGCACCGGCGCACGGTATCCGGATCGGGTCGAATTGAATTTCTTTGCCGTACGTTGATAAGACAATCAGGAGACAATAAATGAAGACCTCTACCCTTGCCGGGCTGCTCTCGTCCGCCTGCATGGCTCTTGCCTCGGCGGGCGCTCTGGCCGCCTATCCCGATCAGCCCATCCGCATGACGGTGGGCTTTCCCGCCGGCACCGGCCCCGACATCGTGGCCCGCACGGTCGGCGAACAGTTGTCCAAGGAGCTGGGCCAGTCCGTCGTGGTGGAGAACAAGGCGGGAGCGGGCGGGCAGATCGCCGCCTATTCGGTCGCCCACAGCGCGCCCAACGGCTACAACATCCTGCTGGGCGAGGTCGGCTCCATCAGCATCTCGCCCGAGACCACGTCCAATCTGAGCTACGCGCCGCTCAAGGAGTTCGATCCCATCACGGAAGCCGTACGTGCCAACTTCGTGCTGGTCATTCCCGCCAATTCGCCCTACAAGACCTTGAAGGAATTCGTGGACGCCGCCAAGACCAGCGCCGACCGCTTCAATATCGCCACCTTCGGGGCCGGCACGCCGGGCCACTTCGGCGCCGAGATGCTGGCCGATGCGGGCGGCTTCAAGATAGAGCCCATCCATTACCGCTCCACCGGCGATGCGGTCACGGCCATCATCGCGGGGCAGGTGCAGGGCGCCTTCGTGACCACCGCCATGGCGGCCCCGCAGCTGGCCTCCGGAAAGATGCGCGCCCTGGCCATCACCGGCTCGGAACGGACCAAGATGCTGGGCGACATACCCACCTTCCGTGAACAGGGCATGCCCAAGGTGGATTTCGGCGCCTGGTTCGCCTTCTTCGCGCCCAAGGGCACGCCCGGCGAGGCCCTGGACATTCTGAACCGGAAAACGATCGCGGCGCTCAAGGCCGACGGCGTACGCAAGCTACTCGAAGGCAACGGCTTCGTCATCGTGGGTTCTTCGCGGGAAAAGCTGGGCGAATTGCTGGTGTCTGAACAGAAGCGCTGGGCGGACGTGGTCAGGAAGACCGGCTTCAAGATCAATTGACGGCGTGCAGGCCGGCCGCCAGGCGCGGCAGCACCCGGCGTGCATTCGCGGCGCTGGCCTGCACGATATGCTCGCGCGCCACCCCCCGCAGCTCGGCCAGGGTTTCGGCGATGCCCGCCACTTCGCCCGGCTCGTTCCGGACGGCCGGCTGGCCGGGCGCGCCCAGCCAGGCCGGCGGGATGTCCGGCGCATCGGTCTCCAGCACCAAAGCCTCCATGGGCAATTGCGTCGCCAGGCGTCGAATCTGCAAGGCGCGGCCGAAGGTCATGGCACCCCCGAAGCCCAGGGCGAAGCCCAGGTCGATGAACTGCCCAGCCTGCTGGAAGCTGCCGTTGAAGGCATGAGCGATGCCGCCTATCGGCCCGCGTGGCCTGAGGTGCTTGAGCAGGATGTCCTGTGAACGCCTTACGTGCAACAGCAGCGGCAGGCCATAACGCTCGGCCAGATCCAGTTGAGCGGCGTAGAATCGCTCCTGCTTCTCGCGCATGGCCGGCTCCTTGAGCCTGGGCAGGAAAAAGTCCAGCCCGATCTCGCCTATCGCCACGAAGCGCGGATCGTCCAGCGACTGCTGTATGCGCCGCTCCAGGTCGTCCAGGTCCGCCTCCTGGGCGTCGGGCACGCAGATGGGATGGATGCCCAAGGCATAGATGCCGCCTTTGAAGGAATGGGCCAGGTCCCGAACGACATCGAAATTGGATGAGGCCACGGCCGGAATCACAATGGCGTTCACGCCCCGTTCCGCGGCTCGCTGGATGACGGCCAGACGGTCGGACTGGAACTCCGAGGCGTCCAGATGGCAATGCGTATCGATCAGCATGGTTCCCCTATTTGACTGATGGCGCGATGCCCCGCAGCCCTCTTTCAAGCCGAAGCCAGGGGCGGCGTTTCGGGATCGACCAGGCGACCCTTGTCCATGGACAGCCGCCTATGGGCCAGCGCAGCCAGCGCCGGATCATGCGTCACGATAGCAAACGCCGTGCCGAACTCGCGATTGACCCGCGACAGCAGCTCGAACATGCTTTCAGCCGTATAGCGGTCCAGGTTGCCGGTGGGCTCGTCGGCCAGCACGCAGGTCGGACGGGTGACCAGCGCCCGCGCCAGGGCCACACGCTGTCTTTCGCCCCCGGACAGTTGTCCGGGATAGTGGTCGATGCGCTCGGCCAGACCAACCTGCTCCAGGACGGCCTGAGCCTGCTCGCGCGCCCGGTTCCGGTTCTGGCGGCGCACGATGAGCGGCATGGCCACATTGTCCAGGGCTGAAAATTCGGGCAGCAGATGGTGGAACTGATAGACGAAGCCCAGGCTGCGGTTGCGCAGCTGGCTGCGCTGCGACTCGGACAGCCCGTCGGCCGATTCGCCGTTGATGAAGACGGTTCCCGATGTGGGCCGGTCGAGCAGGCCCAGCGTATGCAGCAGCGTGCTCTTGCCCGAGCCGGAGGCGCCGACGATGGCGACCATTTCGCCACGGTCCACATGCAGGCTGACGTCGCGCAGCACCTGGATGGCCTGCCCGCCTTCGTTATAGGTCTTGACCAGATTGCGCGCGGCAAGCGCATGAATGGGCGTGGAATCAGTCATGGCGCAGCACCTGTGCGGGTTGCAGGCTGGACGCGCGCCAGCTTGGATACAGCGTTGCCACCAGCGACAGCACCAGCGAAGTGGCGGCCACGACGGCGATGTCGGCGATCTGGGGGTTGGAAGGCAGTTCGCTGATGAAATAGATTTGCTGCGGCAGGAATTGCACGCCCAGCATGCGCTCGATGAAAGGCACGATCACATCGATGTTGTACGCCACCAGCATGCCGAAGCCCACCCCCAGCAAGGTGCCCACCACGCCGATCAGCGAGCCCTGCACCAGGAAGATGCGGGCAATCTCGCGCGGGCTCGCGCCCAGCGTGCGCAAGATGGCGATGTCGGAACGCTTGTCCTTGACCGCCATGACCAGGGACGACAGCAGGTTGAATGCCGCCACCGCCACGATCAGCGCCAGTATCAGGAACATCATGCGCTTTTCCGTCTGGACGGCGGCAAACCAGGTGCGGTTGTTCTGGGTCCAGTCCTGCGCATGCACGAAGGACGGCAGGGACCGGGTCAGTTGCCGGGCCACCAGCGGCGCCTGCTGCATGTCGGCGATGCGCAGGCGCACGCCGCTGGTGCCGCTGTCGCGGAACACCTTGGCGGCGTCCTCGTAATTGATGAAGGCCAGCGAGGCGTCATATTCGTAATAGCCGGACGAGAAAATGCCCGACACCGTGAACTGGCGCATGCGGGGCGCGAAACCGGCGGGCGAGATCGACCCTTGCGGCGCCAGCACCAGCACCGTATCCCCGGGCCCGACGCCCAGCGAACTGGCGATCTGGCTGCCTAGGACGATGGAAAAACTGCCCGGTGCGAGCGCGTCCAGGCGGCCGGCAATCATCTGCCCCGCCACGTCGGACACCGCGTCCTCGAGCGCGGGATCGATGCCGCGTATCTGCACGCCGCTCAGGGCTTCCCCGCGAACGATCATGCCCTGGGCCGCCACGAAGGGGGCCGTGCCGCGGACCTCGGGATTCTTGCCGGCCATGTCGGCGATCTGCCGCCATTCCTGCAAGACCTGTTCCGGCTCCATGCGCGGCACGTACAGCTCGATATGCGGCAGCACCGACAGCATGCGGTCGCGGACCTGCGTCTGGAAGCCGTTCATGACCGACAGGACGATGATCAGCGCCGCCACGCCCAGCGCAATGCCCGCCATGGAGCTGGCGGCAATGAAGGAAACAAAACGGTCGCCGCGCCCGCCCCGGCGCCGGGAGCGCGCAAGGCCTGCATAGCGGGCACCTATCCATAATTCATAAGACATCGTAAAAGCCACCGTTTCCCATTGACACTACAATCCTGGAATGCGAATCGTACTACCTGGCGCCCTGCCCGACCCTCGCGAAGCGCGCGAACTGATTTCCTACCTGCCGGCCGCCGCTCCGACACTGATGGGCTGGCTGGAACGCGGCCATGCAACATCCACCACCGCCGATGCGGCTCGAGCCGGCTGCACGCCTTTCGAGCAGTGGCAGCTGATGCACCATGGTTTCCAGCCCAGGGCCGGACAGAACTGCGCCGCAGGCCTGGGCCCCTTGCTGGCGGCCGATACCGCCGAAGCCGGCCGGCCCGTATGGCTGGCCGAACTGGTGCATGTTTCACCTTCCCGCGACGGCGCGGCGTTGCTGCCTGCGCGCGAACTGGCCATTGCGCCAGACCAGAGTGTAGCCTTGTTCGAATCCGTACAGGCGCTGTTTTCGGAAGTGGACTTCACGCTGCATCCCGGCGGCACAGATCGCTGGCGCATCGAGCTGCCCGGAGGCTATGCGCCATCATGCGCCAGCCCCGCCCTGGTGGCCATTACCTCGGTCAACGACTGGTGGTCGCAGGACATGGCGGGGCGGCCCTGGCGCCGCCTGGTCAACGAAGTGCAGATGCTGTGGTATGAGCATCCGGTCAACCAGGAACGCTACCGGCAGGGGCTGGTTCCCATCAACAGCCTGTGGCTGTTCGGCGGCGCAAGCCCGGACCAATTGACGAAGCCGCCGGCTCCCGATCCGGAAACGCGGGTGCATGGCGATCTGCTGGCCAGCAGCATCGCGCACGACTGGGGCGGATGGCTGGCCGCGCTGGGCGAATTGGAAGCGCGCGTCTTCCAGCCTCTGGCCAAGAACAAACCGCCCGAGATCGTCCTGATCGGGAACGACCGGTACGTGGAACTGAAGGCCGCCGCGCTGGGCCGGTGGACGCAATGGCTGCCCGGCAGCCGCAATGCATGGAGGAAGTGGTGGTCACACCAAGACTAAGCATACGTTCCGCCGATTTCGAGGCGGCCAAGGCACTGGAAGCCGCCGGCATACACCCCCTGCTTTCGCGGCTGTGGGCGGCGCGCGGCGTGCGCCATCCCAGTGAAACGCAGTTGATCTGGGCAGCCATGATCCCGCCCGGCAAGTTGACGCATGTGCAGCGCGCGGCCGCGGTGCTGGCCGATGCCATCCAGGCGCGCAAGAGACTGCTGATCGTCGCCGATTACGACTGCGATGGCGCCACGGCCTGCGCGGTGGGCCTGCGCGCCCTGCGCGGCATGGGCGCCATCGTGGACTTCCTGGTTCCCAACCGCTTCGAGACCGGCTATGGCCTGTCGCCCGCCGTCGTCGAGCTGGCCGCCCGGCATCATGCCGGCAGACCCGACATGCTCATCACCGTGGACAATGGCATCGCCAGCCTGGACGGCGTGGAAGCCGCAAGGCTGGCGGGCATCGACGTGCTCATCACCGACCATCACCTGCCCGGCGACACCCTGCCCAATGCCCTGGCCATCGTCAATCCCAATCAGCCCGGCTGCGGTTTTCCGTCCAAGAACCTGGCGGGCGTGGGCGTGATCTTCTACCTGATGCTGGCCCTGCGCGCCGAGCTGCGCCAACGCGGAGTCTATGCCGCCGACGGCGGCCCGCGGCTGGACAACCTGGCCGATCTTGTCGCGCTGGGCACGGTGGCCGACGTGGTCAAGCTGGACGCCAACAACCGCCTGCTGGTCACGCAGGGCTTGCAGAAGATGCGCGCCGGCCGCATGCAACCCGGCCTGCGCGCCCTGTTCGCCGTCGCCGGGCGCGAGCCGCGCCAGGCCAGCGGCTTCGACCTGGGTTTCGCCCTGGGCCCGCGCATCAACGCGGCCGGCCGCCTGGCCGACATGAGTATCGGCATACATTGCCTGACCACGGACGACGAGGGTCAGGCGCTGGAGCTGGCCCGTCAGCTGGACGCCATGAACCAGGAGCGGCGCGGCATCGAGGCCGCCATGCGCGAAGAGGCGCTGGCCGCCATCGAAACCTCGCTGCCCACAATGGGTGCCAGCGTTTGCGTATACAGCCCCGACTGGCACCAGGGCGTGGTGGGGCTGGTGGCTTCGCGCCTGAAAGAAAGCTATTGGCGCCCGACGCTCGCCTTCGCACGCTCCGACGAAGGCGAGCTGCGCGGGTCGGGCCGATCCATCCCCGACGTGCACCTGCGCGATGTGCTGGACCTGGTCTCCAAGCGCCACCCCGGCATCATCCTGAAATTCGGCGGCCATGCCATGGCCGCCGGCCTGAGCCTGCGCGAGGATGCCTACGACATTTTCGTTGCCGGCTTCGACGCCGCCGTGCAGGAGCTGAGCGGCCGCAAGAGCTTCGATCCCATCATAGAAACCGACGGGTCGCTGGAAACCGGCTATGCCAACGCCGACGTGGCGGGACTGCTGCAACAGCAGGTGTGGGGCGCCGGCTTTCCCGCCCCGGTATTCCGGGATACCTTCCATGTGCGCCAGCAGCGGCTGCTGAAAGAAAAGCACCTGAAGCTCAGCCTGGAACGGGGCCATCAGCGCTTCGATGCCATCTGGTTCAACCATGCCGACATGCTGCCCGAACAGATCGACGCGGCCTACCGGCTGGACCAGAACGTCTGGAACGGCATGGTCTCGGCGCAGCTGATCATCGAATACGCCTGCGGGGCACAGGACTGAGCCGGCGGCCTGGCCGCGCACAAATAGCGCGGGCCACGCCGGCCCGCGGCTACACAGTCCGCCTGGCCGGCAGGGTCGCCAGCAGCAGCCCGGCCAGCGCGATGGCAAACGCGATCACCTGCAATGCCGTCAAGGTCTCGCCCAGGACCAGCACGCCCACCAGGGCGGCGCTGATGGGCAGCATGACGGTGAACACCCCGGCGCGCGAGGCCGGAACGGACTTCAGTCCCGTCATCCATAGCCATACCGTCCACACACTGGCCGCCAGCGCATAGAACAGCAGCAGGACCCACATTTCGACGCGCACCGCCGCGAAATCGAACTGCAGCGCCGTATACAGCCCAAGCGGCGTCATCAGGACGAAACCCCACAGATTGATGATGGCGCTGATGCGCTTGGGGCTGAGCACCGCGGTCAGCTTCTTGCCGATGACCGCATACGATGCTTCACATAGGACCGCGCCGAAGATCAGCACGTTGCCCAGCCAGGCCCGCCCACCGTCGCTCGATGCCTGGGGCGCATCGGGAGCGCCGGCCTGGGCCAGCGACAGCAAGCCTATGCCCAGGGCGCCGCAAGCCACCGCCGCCCAGACGCGCGGGCCGATCTCTTCTTTAAGGAATATCCAGCTCATCAAGGCGACCATGGCGGGAATGGCGGACATGATCACTCCCGCGGACACGGCGCTGGTCAGGCTCACGCCCACGATCATGCACAAGGTGAACAGGAAGTTGCCCAGGAAGGACTCGAGGAAAATCAGTTTCCGCGTCTGGCCCGACAAGGGCGGCTCGCCCGCGGGCTTGCGCAGCCAGCGCAGCATGGCGATGCCGCCTATGCCGAAGCGCAGCCAGCCCAGGAGAAATACAGGCAATGCCAGCGCCAGGGGCTTGGTCAGCGCCACATAGGCGCCGACCAGCGACATGCTGAGTGCAAGGCAAACGTAGGCGAGCAGCCGGCCAGGAGGCTTGGTCATCGAACCACCGGGAAAATTCATATCGCCCGATTATCGCCGAAGACTGAAGCCGGAATCCGCCATTGGCCGGGGCGGAGCCAAAGCCTCCGGCTAGGACGCTTCGGCTTTGGCGCCGGGACACTCGGACGCGGTGTCCATCATCTGCCTTGCGGCTTCCTGTATCTGCTCGGCGTTCAGGTCCCGCACGTGCGTGGCCACGGACCACCGATGGCCATAGGGATCCTCCACCAGGCCGTAGCGGTCGCCCCAGAACATTTCCTGGACGGGCATGATTTCCTTCGCGCCCGCCGCCACCGCCTTGGCCTGGGCGGCGTCGGCGTCCTCCACGTACAAGTGGATGCTTACCGGCGTGCCCTTGAGCGACCTGGGGCTGACCGAGCCCCATTGCGGAACCTCATCGACCAGGAAGATGGCGGAATCGCCGATTCTCAGGCAGGCGTGAGCCAGCTTGCCCGGCGCCATCTCCAGCCGGGTTTCTTCGGTCGCGCCGAACGCCTTCTTGTAGAACTCGATGGCTTCCAGCGCATCGGCGCAGACGAGATGGGGCGTGACGGCACTCATGCCCATGGGAATGGGCCTGACCTTGGCGGGGGCTCCATCCGGCTCCAGGTCGAACATGGCCCTGGCCGTTCGCATGTCGAAAGGGGCGGAGAAATGCTCGTGGGCAATGGCCCATTTGCCGCCGTTCTTGCGATAGCTGGACGTCATGCGCATCCACGAGCTGTTTTCCTTGCCGTTCTCGTCCTTCATGCCGCAACGGACCAGGCCATGGGCGACCGCCAGGTCGTTTTCCGCCTGGATGTCCAGTTGGCCCACATCGAAGATCATGTCGCCGGGGCACATGGCCAAGCAAGCCTCCCAATGCTTGCCATAGGCCTCGACGCCCTTGAACTGCAATTGCTGGACGGCATCGAACGCCACCACATTGGGAATGTAATGCGACATGATGGCCTTTACATCCCGCGCACCCACCGCTTTCACCCAGCTGTCTATGGTCAGCCGTACTTCTTCCTGTGCCTTGTCGGCGCCTGCATAATCCATAATTTGTCTCCTGGCTTCAAGGTGAAATGACTGAAGCACCGGCCAGGCTCGCCGCCCGCGTGGAATGCCCCGTATGCCATTGAGCGTTTATTTAACCTTTTTTAGTCCTAAAAAACAACTAAAAATAATCAATTCAGGATTGAATGTGCTAGAGTGTTACGTATGGCAATAAAACGCAGTTACCTCGATGCGTGCGCCGCCGCGCACGCCCTGGACCTGATCGGCGAGCGCTGGGCGCTGCTGGTGGTCCGCGAACTGCTTCTGGGGCCCAAGCGCTTTACCGATCTGCGCAAAGGCCTTCCCTCCATCAGCCCCAATGTGCTCACACAGCGCCTGAACGAATTGGAGGCCGATTCGGTCATAGTGCGGCGCCGGCTCCCTCCTCCGGCGGCCTCCTGGGTGTACGAACTGACCGACTGGGGACGAGAGCTGGAACCGGTCATGCTGCAATTGGTTCGCTGGGGCGTGCGATCCCCTTCCTTCATCCGCGGAGGCAAGGTAGGCGCCGACGCGCTGATGCTTTCCTTCAAGGTGATGTTCGACCCGGAGCGCGCCCGCGGCCTGACCTTGTGCATACAGTTCGAGTTCGGCAACGAAACCTTTCGTGCGCGGGTCGGAGATGGACAGGTGGACGTCGCCCGGGGCGAGGCCGAGCACCCCCAGGCTTCGATCCATTGCGAACCGCAAACCGTGCTTCAGCTGGCTTATGGCAAGGCGGATCTGGACGCGGCGGCCAAGGATGGACGGCTGCGCTGCACAGGCAGCAAATCGGCCATCGCGCAGTTCTTCAATTGCTTCGTCTTGCCCGACCGCGCTCAGGATGCCGGACGGGACCGGGACGACAGCACGATGCCGCCGACAATGAAAAGAAAGGCCACCGCATGATAGGCATGCGGGGTTTCGCCAAGAAAAGCCGATGACATCAGGGCGGCGAACAAGGGCGTAAGGTTATTGAAAAAACCGGCGATCGTCGGGCCCACCCGGCCCACCCCCGCCCCCCAGCACCGGAACGCAACGATGGCGGGACCCACCGCAAAATAAATCAGCGCGGCCGCAAGTCCCCAGCTCCAGTCGATTCGCGCGTCGGTCAGCGCCCATTCGCCGGCGGCGAATCCGCCCGACCAGACCACACCGAAGGAAATCTGCGCCAGCAGCAGCGTGGCCCAGTTGCGCCGGATACCTCCCTCCTCGCCGCCCCGCGTCAACAGCCAGCTATAGAAGGCCCACACGATCGTGGCCACGATCATGAAGACATCCCCGGCGACGAAGCGCATGGACAGCAGTTGCTCCCATTGACCGTGGCTGAGCACCACCAGCACGCCCATCATGGACAAGGCTGCGCCGACCAGTTGATGCCCGCCGATGCGCGCGCCGAAGAACAAAAGGCCCACCACCAGCATCCATACCGGCATGCTGGCGCCGACCAGCGTCACGTTGATCGGCGTGGATGTATGCAGGGCCATGTACTGCAGGGTGTTGTACAACCCCACGCCCAGCAGGCCCAGCAGTGCATAGCGCTTCCTGCGGGCCCACAAGTCGCTGCCCCGCCGCAGGACGGAATGGCCCAGTGGCAGCAAGATGAGGAAAGCGATGGCCCAGCGCAAAAAATTCAGGGTAATGGGCGGCACCATGTCGCTGACGATGCGCCCCAATACCGCGTTGCCGGCCCAGAGAAACGGGGGAACAAGCAAAAGCAGGACAGTCGAAGGCGTGATTCTATGAGTCATGGGCAAGTCGGCGCGGCGGCGAAATACGGCGGGTATCGCCGCGAAGCGCTATCGTAACGCAAGCCTGCGCTACTCCTCGATAAACGGCTGGAGCAACTGCATGGCCAGTTCGGCCTGGTCTTCCTGCACCATCAAGGTTCGGGCATTCAGGCTGTTGGCGACCGGCCCCGGGTACATGGAACCGAACGCGCCGCCGCGCATCAGGAAAGCGATGCCGTATGCGTCCATCAACGACGCGATGACCGAGGCCTCGGACTCCGATTTCGGGCAATAGATTGGTATCATGCCTGTTTCCCCTGTTCTTTTCCCTGCGCCTGCCGCAACCCTGGGTTCATGCCAGCATATACCAGCTTGTACAGCCCGGGCATCGCCGGCGGCGCCGATCTCCAAACCGGAGCAAGACTCTACATGGCCGTTTTCGATATCCATCCCATAGTGCAAGACCTGAACGCCGTCCGGCAGGACTGGCGCGCGTCCCAGAAACGCTCGCGCGAGCCCGGCGGACGCGAGTTCCCATCGCCGCAAGCCATTTCGCATATCCTGGACGACCTGAAAGGCGTGTTGTTCCCCATGCGCCTGGGCCCGCTGGATCTGCGCCAGGAAAGCGAAGACTTCTATGTCGGCCACACCCTGGACTCGGCCCTGCATGCCCTGCTGAATCAGGTCCGGCTGGAAATGCGCTATCAGCGGCGCCACGAGCATCGCAACGACGACGAGATCGAGGAAAAGGCCATCGCGGCGGTGCAGTCCTTTGCCGGCTCGCTGCCCGAAATCCGCCGCCAGCTCGACGCCGACGTGCTGGCCGCCTTCCAGGGCGATCCCGCCGCGCGCAGCGTCGATGAAGTCCTGCTGTGCTATCCGGGTGTGCTGGCCATGATCCACCACCGCGTGGCGCACCAGTTCTACAAGCTGGATCTGCCTCTGCTGGCCCGCATGTCCTCCGAGCTGGCCCATTCCCAGACCGGCATCGACATCCACCCCGGCGCCCAGATCGGCCCCAGCTTCTTCATCGACCACGGCACGGGCGTGGTCATCGGCGAAACGGCCATCATCGGCCAGCGCGTGCGCATCTACCAGGCCGTCACCCTGGGCGCCAAGCGTTTTCCCACGGATTCGAACGGCAAGCTCGAAAAGGGCCTGCCCCGCCACCCCATCGTGGAGGACGATGTGGTCATCTACGCGGGCGCCACCATATTGGGCCGCGTCACGCTGGGGCGCGGATGCACCATAGGCGGGAACGTCTGGCTGATCGATGACGTGCCGGCGGGCGCCCACGTGACCCAGGCCGATTCGCAGGGCACACGCAGCTGCGACCCCGCCGCGGCCGACTCCACCCTATAGGCGATGGGCGCGCCGCCGGCGCCTGCGATCAGATGGCCCGTTCGACCGCCGCCCCGGCATGGATTAGCGTGGTGTCGAACAGCATGACGGAACTGTCGGCCTGCTTCACCAGCAGGCCGATTTCCGTGCAGCCCAATATCACCGCCTGCGCGCCCCGGGCCGCCAGCGCATCGATGATGCGCAAATACTGCCCCCTGGATTCCGGAACGACCTTGCCCAGGCAAAGCTCCTGATAGATCACGTCGTGCACGATCTTGCGGTCGGGCGCGTCGGGCACCAGCACTTCAAGGCCGTATTTCTGCTCCAGCCGCCCCTTGTAGAAATCCTGTTCCATGGTGAACGCCGTGCCCAGCAGGCCCACGCTCTTGATGCCATGCTCCAGCAATGCCTCGGCCGTGGCATCGGCGATGTGCAGCAAGGGGATGCAGATGGCCTGCTCTATCGGATCAGCCAGCTTGTGCATGGTGTTGGTGCAGATCAGCAGAAAATCGGCGCCGGCCGCCTCGATGCGCTTTGCCGCCTTGACCAGGACGGCTTCGGCGCCCTTCCAATCGCCCGCATGCTGCAGCTTCTCTATGGTTTCGAAATCCACGCTGTAAAGCACCAGTTTGGCGGAATGCAATCCGCCAAGCGCCTTCTTGATGCCCTGGTTGATTTCGCGGTAATAATCCGCCGTGCTCTCCCAGCTCATGCCGCCAAGCAATCCTATCGTTCTCATTATCTATCTCAAAACAGGTTCGTGCATTGCAGCATTATCGCAAGAATCCATGGCGGGCAAGAAAACTCAGTGGCAATCGGCAACCACCTGGTCCAGATAGACTTCGAAGGCGATATCGCGCACCCGGGTGCGCGTCAGATCCGCCAGGTGCTTCTTGCGCTTCCATTCAAGCACCAGCTTCTTCAACAGGGACACGGTGGCGGCATCGTCCTCGGGGACGATGAAGGCCAGCGGCGCGGCCGGCCCCGGCGGCAGGCTGGCGGAAAACTTCTTCCACTCGGGCAGCTTCAGCAATTCCTTCAACATCACATCGTCGTGCACCGCGGCGTCGCATCCGCCCGTGCGCAGCGCCAGCAGGGAATCGGCGGGCGCCTTGAATATGATCTCAATGGCGCCGTACCGCCGCGCCATGTCCCCCACATACAGGCCGCCCTCCGACAGGCAGACCGTCCGTCCCTTCAGTTGGTCCCAGGCCTTGATGTCGGTGTCCGTGCGCATGATGGCCATGGGGCGCGCGGTGTAGCCGGTGGGCACAGCGGTAAAAGACGGCGGCGGGACCTGACCGGGGCCGATGGCGGCCAGCGCAACATCCGCCTTGGGAGCGAGCCACCCGGCCTGATTGCCACTGCCCGGGACGGCCATGGGCACCGTGCGCAAGTCGGCATCCAGCCTGGCCGCCAGGTCTTCGGCCAGCGCGGTATCGATGGCTTCCGGCGTGCGGACCTTGGATCCGCCCACGAAAGGCGGCACGACATAATGCATGCCCACCACCAGGCTTTTGGCCGCCCCGCCCTGGTCCGCCGCGCTGGCCGCGCTAGCGCCCCAGGCCGAGCCCGCACCCAGCAGCAGCGCCGCGAACCAGCACGCTGACCCCGACACGCTGCCCCGGCTTCCCGTATTCATGATGACAAGTCCCGTCCTAAACGTACTGGTAGCGCAAAAGGCGGCGCTTGAGGTTTTCCAGGATGACCTGGTCGATCAAGGTCGCCAGAATGGCGATGGTCAGGATATTGGCCATCACCCCCATCATGTCGGCGGTCTCACCGGCGTAGGCCAGCGAACGTCCCAGGCCCTGGCCGAAGCCGATCAGCATTTCAGCTGAAATCAAGGCGCGCCAGGCGTTGCCGAAGGCGAGTTGGGCTCCGGTGATGAGTTCGGGCATCACGGCGGGCAGGTAGACGCGCTTGAGCATGTCCCAGCGGCTGGCCCCCATGACCCGCGCGGCCGACACATGCACGTTCAATACGCTTTCCGTCGCATTCATGACGGAAAGCGCCGCGGGGAAAAACGCCGCCAGTGCAATGACCACGATGATGGGCATGTTGCCGAAGCCCATCATGATCAGGAACAGGGGCACCCAGGCGATCGACGGAATCGATTGCAGGATGATGATGGCCGACTTCAGAACCTCGCGGAAAAAGAACAGCACCCCGCCGATCAGGCCGAAGCCCACGCCGAAGAGCAATGCCGCTCCGTATCCGAACCCAAGGCGGACCAGGCTGCCCGACAGGCTTGCGCGAAAGTCCGAAGTCTGGACGTCGTTCCAGAGCCGCTGGAACACCCTGGGCACGTCCGGCATCAGGAAATCAGGCAGAAACCAGGCGGCGACCTGCCAGAACAGCAAAATGGACAGCACCGCCACGACCATGGCGAGCTTCTTTCTAAAACCGGAAATACGAATCTGGGTGCTCATGTAGGCTCAAAACAGAGTGGCCGGTCGGTGCCGGCCACCTTTGAAAAGATGGGATCTCGCAAAACAGCTGAAAGCAGGCGAGAGGCGCGCTTGCCCCCCGGGGGCAAGCCGGCGCTATTTTATAGCTTGCGCGTCTTCTGCCATTCCAGGTCGATGATCTTGCTGACGTCGAAGGCATTGCCATCGCGTGTTTTCAGCGAGCCCTGCTCCTGCATGATGTCGGCGATTTCCTGCATACGCGCCAGTTCCTTGTCGGTCAGGATCGGGCTGAAGGTCTGGCTCTTGATGGCATCGCGGATGATGTCCTCGCGAGGCAGTTCGCCGTGCTTGAGCGTCTTGAGCGAGGGCTCGGCGATGAAATAGCTGGCGATCAGCTTGGCGCCCTCTTCCGGCTTGTTCTGCAGCAGGTCGATGGCATCGCGCTGCGCGTCCAGCGATTTCCAGACATCGTCCTTGCGCTTCTTGAGCGTGTCGCCCGAGGTGATGACCACCATGCAGGGGAAGGGCCACACCTGGCCGACTTCATAGATTTGCGTGACCGGCGCAATCAGCTGGGCGATGCGCGCCTGAGGCTCGAACAGGAAGGCGGCGTCGACCCGCTTGCCCACCAGCGACTGCACAGCCACCTGCGGGCTCACGCCCATGATGGACAGTTCATCCGGCTTCAGGCCGGCATCCTTCAGCACCACGCCCTTCAGGACCGTATCGGCGGTGCTGCCTTCCTTCTGCGAAGCCAGGGTGTGGCCTTTCAGGCCGGCCACATCCTTGATGCCCGTATCGTCGCGCACGACGATGGCGTGAAAGCCGTGCTGGGCGCCGCCCACCACCTTGAGGTCGGCGCCCTTGGACGACCAGGATGCCGCATTGGTGAAACCCAGCACGCCGGTGTCCAGCTGACCGCCGACGATGGCCTTGATCAGGTCGGTGCCCGACTTGAACTCGACCAGTTCAACATCCAGGCCATGCTTCTTGTAGAAGCCGCCCTCGTACGCGGCGATCGCCTGGGCGTCGTCCATGACGCGCAGATAGCCGACCTTGAACTTCTCGGCGGCCGCGGCCGTACCCGACAAAGCGAACGCCGCCAGTACCGGCAGCAGCAAACGTGACAATTTCATGCTTCGACTTCCTCTAATAGGGGTGTTTCTATGACTTGATCCTGTTCGGCGTGGATTCCAAGCAGGCCTAAAATTTCTCGCCGCATCGCTGCGAACTCGGACAAGTCGTGCGTTTTTTCGTGATGCGACAGCTCGAATTCCTTCAGGACCGTGGCCGGCCGGGGGCTGAAAACAAGAATGCGGTCGGCCAGGAACAAGGCTTCGTCGACATCGTGGGTGACCAGCAGAACCGTGGGGCCGGCCTCGCGTATCAGCGTGCGCAAGGCATCCTGCAAGGTCATGCGGGTCAGCGCGTCGAGCGCGCCGAAAGGCTCGTCCAGCAACAGCGCCTTGGGGTGCGAAATGAACGCTCGCGCCAGGGCGGCGCGCTGGCGCATGCCGCCCGACACCTGGTGCGGATAATAGTTTTCGAAGCCCGCCAGATTGACCTTGGCCAGCCATTCGCGCGCCTGGTTCAAGGCCTTCTGCTTGTCCGTCTTCTGGAACTCCAGCGCCAGGGCCACGTTCTGGGCCAGGGTCAGCCAGGGATACAGCGCGTTTTCCTGGAACATGAGCGTGCGCTCGGGGTGCGGGCCTTCTATGGTCCGGCCATCGGCAAGGATGTCGCCCGCGCTGGGCTTTTCCAGACCGGCGGCAATATGCAGCAGGGTCGACTTGCCGCAGCCCGAGGGGCCCACCAGCGCCACGAGTTCGCCATCGTCGATATCGCGGCTGAAATTCTCGATGACGCGCAGGCCAGAGAATTCCTTTTCTATATTCTTGAAAGACAGCTTCATAACAGTTCGATTCACCAATTGGTTATATCGAACTGTAACGAGCGTTCTAATGCCCAACAAGAATTTTTATCGTCTTTACTTATGTCTTCAGGAAATATAGAAAGCCTTCTATTCCCTGGGGGGCGGCAGGAAAGGCTCCGGGCGGTTCATCCCGTGATATTCGGGGTTCGGGATCATGTCCGTGCCGATGGCCATGCGATTGGACATGTTGTAAAAAGCCACGGTGTCGGCCAGGTCGAAGATGTCCTCGGTCGACAATCCCGCGGAGCGCAAGGCCTGCCTATCTTCCTCGGTGACCACTTCGGGGCTTTTGGTCAGCTTCCAGGCAAAGTCCAGCATGGCGCGCTGGCGCGGATCCAGCTGCGCCACGCGATAGTTCATGACCATCATTTCACCCAGTTGCGGGTCGCCGGACAACGCGCGTACCGCCTGGCCATGCGCAACCAGGCAGTAATAGCAATGGTTGGCGCTGGACACCACCACCGCGATCATTTCGCGTTCCAGCTTGCTCAGGCCCGAAGGTGCCAGCATCAACTCGTTATACATCGCCATGAAATTGCGCAGCTTGTTCGGCCGCAGGCTGTAGGCGGCCAGGACATTGGGCACGAAACCCAGTTTGTCCACGCATTTGCTGAACACTTGCTGGATGTCCTCGTCCAGCGAAGCCGCATCGGGCGCGCCCAGGGCGGATACATGATCGGGTTGCGGCATGGAGCCTCCTTTTTCTGTCCTTGCAAGGGGGGTTGCATTTCACCAATAATAATAACGGCAAGCGGCAGCATCCCCCCCATCCAGAACCAGGGCAAGAACATGGCAATCGAATTTCCCGGCTTTTCCGGTCCGGCGGCAAGCACCGAGGCACCGCTCGAAATGCTCGCGGCCTGCCATCACCGCATCGAGCGCCAGTGCTCCACCTTGAAGCGGCTTGCGCCGCACCTGCGCCAGCACGGCAGCGACGAGCAGGCGCGGGCGGCCGCCACAGCCATCGTGCGCTACTTCGACACCTCCGCCCTCCAGCACCACGCCGACGAAGAGGTCGATCTGTTTCCCGCCCTGATCGAATCCATGGCGGGGTCCGACGCCGTCTGCATACGTGAGCTTACCGACGGCCTGAGCGCCGATCACCGCAAGCTGGAAGCGGGCTGGCGGCGCCTGCGCCCCGTCTTGTCCGACGTCGGCGAAGGCCGGCCCGTTCTGCTGCCCGAAGACGAGGTCGACGCCTTCATCGGCCTGTACGAACGCCACATGAAGCGCGAAGAGGACGAGCTCCTGCCGATGGCCGCGCGCCTGCTGGGCGACGACGCCATCACGCAAATCGGCCGCGCCATGCGCGAACGGCGGGGCATCGGCGACGATTTGCTGGCTTAGGACCGCCAACGCTGAGAAGGCGTCAGTCCAGGCTCACCATGTTCAGCCCATCACCGAAAACGCGGCGCGCCAGCGCCGTCAGGTGATGATGGTGGCTGAGGAATATGACCTGTGTATGCTCGGACAGCCCGGCCAGCGCCCGCAAGCCCGCTTCGGCGCGCGCATCGTCGTAATTGATGAACAGGTCGTCGGCAATGAAAGGCAAGGCGGGGGCCTGGCGCAAATGCAGCTCCAGCGCTGCCAGGCGCAGGGCGAAGTAGAGCTGATCCCGCGTGCCGTCGCTCATGCCGGCAATCCCCACCAGATGGCCGTCGGGACGCTGCCCTTCCAGCACCATGGGGTTCTTGTCGAAGTCCACCCTCAGGCGCTCGAAGGAATTCAAGGTCAGCTGCGCAAAAATGGCGCTGGCCCGGCCCAGCATGGGACCTTGCTTTTCTTCGCGGTAGCGGTCTATGGACCAGCGCAGCAAGCGCGAAGCCGTATAGACCTTTATATAGCGCTCGGCCGCATCGGACATCCGCGCCAAAGCCTCCTGCCGCTGCGCTTCGGCCCGGGCCGCGGCGTCGGCCCCCGCCATGGCCTCCAGTTCGCGCCGCGCCTCGGCCAGTTCCACGGCCAGGGCGTTCTGCTGCTCGGCCCCTTGGCCAATCTCGGCCTCGAGAGCGGCCAGCCGGGCCGGCAGCGCCGGTATGTCGGCCGTGTCGATTTCCGCCTGCAGGCGTTCCCGGTCATAGCCATCGCCCTCGGCCAGCAGGCGCGCCTGCATGGCCCGCAGTTGCTCCGCAAGCGCCCGATGGCGGTCCGAACGCGCGATGGCCGGTTCCAGCAGCCGGGTTTCGGCCACCCCGGCCCGTTCCATCAAAGGCTGCAAGCGTGCCTGCAATTCCGCCAGGGACTGCTCTGCCTGGCGGATCTGCACGCGTTCCGCCTCCAGGGCCCGCTTCAGCTCGGCCGCCTTGTCCCTGGCCTGGCGTGCCCTGGACAGACGCTGCGCCAGAGCCTGGCTCAGCTCGAACGCGCCGTCGATGCCGGCGGCGGACTGCTCCAGGCCGGCCGCCCGCGCCAGCCGTGTGGCCTGCGCCAGGAAATCATCCAGATCGGCTTGCAAGGCCGCACGCTCGGCGCGGAGGCGGTGCAACTGCCCCAGCCTGTCGGCCAGAAGTCCGAGCAGCGTCAACGCGCCCTGCGCCGCGCCCGTACTCATCGCGCCGTCCAGCCCCGCCTGGGCCAGCGCGGCCGCCCACGCCCTCTGCCAGGCATCCAGCCTTGCTTGAGCGGCTTCCACCGCCTGCCGCGCGGCCAACAAGATGGGCCGGGACTCGGCCGCCTGCGCCGTCCATGCATCGCGCCGTGCACGCGCCAGGTCGGCTTCCCGCACATACGCCCCGGCTTGCGCACGCAAGGAAGCCAGGCTGTCTCCGCCGGCCGTCGCCGGCGCGCCGTCCGGAAGCGCCGCCAAAGCCTGGCGCAGCGCCCCGCACACGTCGTTCAGTTCGTCGCAAAGTGCCTGGGCTTCGCGCCCGGCCTCATCCAACGCCCGGGCGGCTTCCAATACCTCGTCCCTGCGCGCCAGCCACTCCGGCAGCTCGTCCAGCGGCATGCCTGCGAGCCCGAGGCGATCGCGCGTGTCCGACCATCGCGCATCAAAGTCCTCCACCGCCTGCCGGCAGGCCGCGTGCCGCGCATGCGCATCCTCCAGCTTATGCTTCTCCTGCTGCAGCAGCTCTTGCAGGTTCTGCAATTGGGCCGCCTCGCGCGCCTTGTCGTGCCGCGCATCGGCAAGCTGGTCCGCCGCCCGCAGCTCGTTCTCGAACCGGTCCGCGCCGTCGTTGGGCGTCAACCGGCCCGATCGGATTTCCCGCCACGACGCGTCGCGCCGCAGGCGCGCTCCGGCCACCTCGTCCCAGGTCGTCGGGCTATGCCGCTGCCGGTACTGCTGCGCCTCCAGCGACCTGAGTTCGACCGACCCCGCCAGCTCTTCGCAACGCAGCCGGGCCGATTTCAGGTCCTGAACCAGGCCTTGCCGTTCAGATATCCAGGCCGCAACCGCCTGGCGGGATGGAAAACCAGCGGTTCTGAGAACGTGCAAGGAAGGCGGCTGCGCACCCAGGCGCGCCATGGCGTGATCCAGGGCTGCCTGCGACCCGTCCGCCACTGCCCTCGCCTTGCGCAGGGCGGCATCCAGATCGCCCCGTGCCTGAGCGGCCTCCAGCGCGGCGCGCAGCGCTGGACTGATCTGGTGGCCGGACGCCCCTTCCAGCTTGGCCTCCAGCGCACGCAGTTCGGCCTGCCGGCCGCTTTCCGCCGCTCTCGCGTTATCCAGCGCCACAGTGATGGCGCCGTAATCACGCAGCAATTGTTCGAGTTGCGTGCGGGTCGGCAAGCCCGGCAGGCGAGCCTGCAAGGTCCGCAGCGCCTCGTCCTCGACCACGGCTCCATCGCCTGCCGCGCCTTCGCGCCCGGGCTCCGTTCGCCATCCCAGTTCATCGGCTGCAGACCGGATCTCCCGCCAAAGCAGCGCGGCCTGTCCCTGGCTGCGCTCCATATCCGCCGCATGGCCGCCATATTGATGGCGCAGGCTTTCCAGCGCCTCGACCGCGTCGGCCTGGTTCAATGTCGCGTCATCGATGCATATGGCCTCGAGCAGGCTTTCCAGGCGCTCGGCTTCTGCGCGGTGCAGGCCCAGGCCATGCTGGGCCAGGACCCGGTCCTGCTCGACCTCGGCAAGCATCCGGGCGGCGTCGGCGGGGAACTGGACCACGGGCTCCAGTTCCGCCAACTGGCTCTCATACTCGCGCAGCGCCAGCATGATGGGCGCCATGCGCCGGATGCGTTCCAGGCGGCTGCGCTCGCCCTGCCGGGCCGCCTGCTGCTCGCGCTGCCGCTCCAGGCCGGCAGCCAGCGATTGCACGCGCTCATTGGCCTCCGCCCACGCTTTCGTCTGCACTGTTGCCGTTTTCAGCGCGGCGCTTGCGGCATCCAGGTCGTCCCGCGCGGCGTAATAGGTTCTTTTGCTTGACTTGACGGGAGCCCAAAGACTGCCCGCTTCTTCTTCCAGCGCGTCCCGCACCCCGCCCAGGCTGGCCACCCCCGCGGCCGACTGGAACAGTATCTGCCCGACATCATCCTGGGCATTCAATATGCTGTTGCCGCCCTCCACCAAGCGAGGGTGGTCCAGGCCGAACATCTTGTCGAAGAAGCCCCGGCCGACATGGCCCATCCAGGCATCCAGAATCGTGTCGGCAAGCGTGTTTCCTTCGGGATCGCGCAATGTGTTCTTGTTGGCCTTCAGACGGATGAATTCCAGGTCGCCATTGTCGCCCTGTATGGCCGCTCCCAGCCGCATATCGGCTTTCGCGTGCAGGAAATCCAGCGCCGTACGCATGGGAAAGCCGAAGAGCAGATCCAGGATGGCGCTGCGCACGGTGGACTTCCCGGCTTCGTTGGCCCCCACGATCAGATGGAAATCGCGCGGCGCCCGCGGGAATTCAATACGCCTGTCGGTGAATTTCCCGTAGCGTAGAAGGTCGAAGCGGCTGAATCGCATGACGCCCTACTCCGCCTGCTCCAGGTGCGCCATCAGCGCGGGTCCGATCTCACGCAGCAGCGGCGCCAGGTCTCCGGCCCTGACTTCCGCAAACCAGGGCACGCTGGACTGCAGTTCCTGCGGCGCCTTGCCCACCAGCCCCATCAAGCCTGCTTGCAGGCTTTCAAGGAATTGCGTGTCGTTCTCGGCCGCTTCCAGCAGCACCCGCAGGTCGGCCAGCGCATCGGCGCGATCGTCCCCGGTTTCCGGCTGCGTCACGGCACGGGTTTCGATCTTCACCTTCTCCAGCCACAGGCGCTCGTGGCCCAACGCCGCCACATGGGCCAGCACCTCGGCCCGCAACTGGCTCTCCAGGCCGAACAGCGCGCCGTGCGCCGGCGTGCTGCCGCTTACCGTTACACGCACGGCCAGCGGCAAGGCTTCATCGCCGCCCTGCGCCAGGCCTTCCAGCGCGCTTCCAATCGCGCGCCCGACATCGGTGAACGACCGGCAAGCCGACGCATCCACATCCAGCCGCGCCCAGCGCAGCACGTCGACCAGTACGCGCTCGACCGCCACATTCCCCACGTCATCGCACTCGACCAGCACGGCGCCGCGCGGACCGGTCTCGCGTATGTTGCGCCCTTGCAGGTTGCCGGGGAAGACCACGACCGAGTCGCCGCGCCAAAGGCTGTATTCGTGGACATGGCCCAACGCCCAATATTGATAGCCCTTGGCATGCAGTTCGTCCAGCGAGCATGGCGCATAGCTGGCATGCATGGCATTGCCTTCCAGGGCGGTGTGCAGGACGCCGATATTGAATTTTCCGGGAACCGGATCCGGATAGGTCGCAACCAGGTTTTCGGTGGTGGCGGCCACCTTGAACCCGCGCCCGTGCAGCGCAAGGTTCAAGCCTTCGTGTATGAAGGTCGACGCCTTGCGCGTATCGAATACGAACACATTGTCGGGCAGCTGCAGCTTGCGGGTCATCTGGCTTTCGGCATCGTGATTGCCGTACAGAAGATAGACCGGAATCCCCGCCCGCTTCAGCCGCCCCATCTGGCCGGCAAAGTACAGGCCGGTGTTGTGATCCTTCCAGTTGCCGTCGTACAGGTCGCCCGCAATGATCATGAAATCCACGCCTTCGTCGATGGCCAGCCCTATTAGCCGCGCAAAGGCATCGCGCGTGGCGGTGCGCAGCCTGTCCACCGGCGCATCGGCGTAAGCGCTCAGGCCCGTCAAGGGGCTGTCAAGATGGATGTCGGCGGCGTGGATGAATCTCACGGATCGAACCTTACTCTGGCGAAAGCCGGTCATGGCATCCGCCACTATACCAAGCCTCGCTTCGCCTTCCACATGCGTGACACATGCCTGTAATGATGCATTGCAATAATCCGTGGTGCATAGATGGATATATGCGCACCACATCCCCATGACCGGCGGAAAATGCGCCGGTCCGCGACGACACTCACTCATTTCGGCAGACGCAGCGCACATGAGAAATCTCTTCACTCTGAAAAAAAGCTTCTTCATTTTTCTGGCCATTCTCATCCTGCTGTCCATCCTGGTGCTCAGCGCGCTGCGCAACCTGACCGGCAGCATAGAACACCTGAAAACGATCGAGCAGCGCCGCTACCAGGCCACCGAGCTGGCCACCGCGTACAAGAGCCTGACGCAAGCCATGACGCGCAACGTCATGGCCTTCGTGGCCAGCGAACAGCCCGAATTCCAGGAAAGCTACAAGCACCTGACGGCCGTGCTGAACGGCAAGGCGCCCGACGAACGCGGCGTGCAGCAAGCCATGCTGGAGCGATTCCGGAATGCCGGCTTCACGGCGGACGAAATGGCCAAGCTGGAATCGGCGCATGCGCAGATCACGGAATTGGGCCTGACGGAACAGGAAGCCATCAGCACGGCCAGCGGCCAGTTCGACGATGGCCAGGGCGGGATCAAGGTCGCCCTGCCCAATGCGCTGATGGCCAAGGTCATGATATTCGGCCAGCAGTATGCCGAAGCCGCCGCCGGCATCGCGCGCACGATCGATGAGTTCGACACCATGCAGGCGCAACGCTTTGCGCGCAATGTGGAACAGGCCAGCGCCGCCAGCCGGAAAGCCTACTGGATCGCCGTGACGGCCATCGCCGCCCTGCTGCTGTGCAGCGCGCTGGCGCTATGGGGTCTGTACACGTCCATCAAACGCCCTTTGGACCAGGGCGTCCATCTGGCGCAGCGCCTGGCCGGCGGCGACTTGAGCGCCCACGTGGACGTGCCACGCCGCGACGAACTGGGCAAATTGCTGGAAGCGCTGAACGGCATAGGACAGGGGCTGCGCCATGCGGTGCAGGAAGTGCGCGACCGTTCGGTGCAGATCGCTTCGGCATCGCATCATATTTCCGGCGGCAACCTGGACCTGTCGCAGCGCAGCAACGAACAGGCCGCCAATCTGCAGCAGACCGCGGCGGCCATGGAGCAGCTGGCGGCCACCGTCAAGCAGAATGCGGACAACACCGCGGTATCGAAGAACCTGGCCGCCCAGGCCAATGCCTGTGCCGCGCACGGCAGCCGGACCGTCCAGGACGCCGTCCACACCATGCGGCAGGTGCGCCAGGACTCGCGCAAGGTCGCCGACATCACGGCACTCATCAAGAACATTGCCTTCCAGACCAATATACTGGCGCTCAATGCGGCGGTCGAAGCCGCGCGGGCCGGCGAACACGGCAAGGGCTTCGCCGTCGTTGCCGCCGAGGTGCGCAACCTGGCCTTGCGCTCATCCGAAGCCTCCAGGGACATCGAGAAGCTGATCGTCCGGACCGTCTCGCAACTGGATGCCGGCGCCAGCCTGGTGGACGGCGCCGGCCAGGCCATGAACGAAATCGTGGCCTCGGTCCAGAAGGTGGAAGACATCATGTCCGAGATCGCCAATGCCTCCAGCGAGCAGGCCAGCGGCATCGAAGAGGTCACGCGGGCGGTCAGCCACCTGGACCACATCACCCAGCAAAACCTGGCCATGGTGCTGGAAGCATCCAGCGCCACGGTGATGCAGCAGCAACAGGCCGACGGCCTGCTGGCGACACTCTCGCATTTCACCCTGGCCGACGATGGCCCCGCCGATGCGGATGACGACGCGCCGGCCGCGCAGCCGGCGCACGGCGGCGAGCGCCGGCTGGGTTTTCTGCCCTCGCCCCAGACTGCCCTGGTCGGCTACGCCCAGCCGGCTTGAGGGCAGGCGCCGCTCGCGGCGTTCCGTCCACCCGGCCCGACTGCCGCGCCACACTATGAAAAACCCTGAAAGAATAAGCTTTGACACTGCGCGGACAGCTAAGTACAGTGATGGGTAGTCGGCCAGCTCGAGCGACATCAAAACAATGGAGACAACCCAATGAAGAAAGTCGTATCCCGAATTTTCATCGTCTTGGGCAGCAGCGTCGCCCTGTCGTTTTCAGCAAGTTCTCTAGCTCAACAGCCCATCACCATCAAGTTCAGCCACGTCGTGGCCGATGCCACGCCCAAGGGCCAGGGCGCCATCAAGTTCAAGGAAGTCGCCGAAAAACTGCTTCCGGGCAAAGTCAAGGTTCAGGTGTTCCCCAACTCGCAGCTGTTCGGCGATGCCAAGGAAATGGAAGCCGTCCTGCTGGGCGACGTGCAGTTCATCGCTCCGTCGCTGTCGAAATTCGACCGCTACACCAAAAAGGTGCAGCTCTTCGATCTGCCCTTCCTGTTCGACGACATGGATGCCGTGGACCGCTTCCAGCACAGCGCGGACGGCAAGGCTTTGCTGAACTCCATGACCAATCGCGGCTTGAAAGGCATGGCCTATTGGCACAACGGCATGAAGCAGCTGTCCACCAACCGCGACAAGCTCACCCGGCCCGAAGACGTCAAGGGACTGAAATTCCGCATACAGGCATCCGACGTCCTTGAAGCGCAGTTCCGCCAGCTGGGCGCCAATCCGCAGAAGCTGGCGTTCAGCGAGGTCTATCAAGCCCTCCAGACAGGCGTGGTCGACGGCCAGGAAAACACCTGGTCCAACATCTATTCTCAGAAATTCCATGAAGTCCAGAAAACCATCGCCAACACCAATCACGGCGTAATCGACTACATGGTGGTCACCAACGCCAAATGGTGGGATGGCCTGCCCGCCGACGTGCGCAAAGGCCTGGAACAGGCCATGGAAGAAGCCACCACGTATGCCAACAATATGGCCGCCGAGCTGAACGAGCGCGACCGCAAGCGCATCATCGAAGCCAACAAGGCCAAGGTTCAAGAGCTCAGCAAGGAAGACGTCGCCGCCTGGCGCAAGGCCATGGAACCGGTCTGGAAGAAATTCGAAGGCGAGATCGGGCCCGAACTCATCCAGTCGGCACTCAAATCCAATAAATAGCCGGCTTCCTGCGCGGCCGCCCCTTTCGTCGCGCAGGCCTTCCGCACACGGAGCACTCCATGAAATCAGTCTGGCTGGAACGGCTGGAAGAGGGGCTTATCGCCCTGCTTCTTGCGGCCATGACCGTGGTCACCTTCGGCCAGGTGGTTGCGCGTTATGTATTCAACTACAGTTTCGTGTGGGCGCTCGAATTAAGCACCTACCTGTTTGCGGCCCTGATCTTTCTGGGCATTTCCTACGGCGTCCGCGTCGGCGCCCACATCGGTGTCGACGCGCTCGTCAAGGCTCTGCCTAAGGCAATCGCCAACAAGGTCGCCCTGGCGGCCACGCTGCTATGCCTGCTGTATGCCGCCATCGTGCTCTTCGGCAGCTGGATATACGTCAGCAAGATCTACGAAATCGGCATCCTGGCGCAAGACCTGCCCATACCGCAATGGGTGCCGCGGCTGGTCATGCCCATAGGCTTCGCCCTGCTCCTGTTCCGTTTTGCGCAGGTGCTTTACGACCTGATGCGCGGCAAGGACGCGCATTTGCTGGGCGACGAAGTCGAGGATGCGCTTAAATATCAAAGCGACGAATCGTCCGGAAAGGGGACGCAGCCATGACGACAGGCGCCCTTTTCATCATGCTCTTCGTGTTCATGTTCATGGGCATACCCGTGGCGGTTTCGCTGGGCCTCTCGTCCATACTGACCATACTGCTTTTCGGCCACGACTCCCTGGCCTCGCTGTCGCTGAAGATGTTCGAGACGTCCGAGCATTTCACGCTGATGGCCATTCCCTTCTTCGTGCTGGCGGGCGCATTCATGACCACGGGCGGCGTGGCCAAGCGCATGATCCGCTTCGCCATCGCGGTCGTGGGCCATCTGCACGGCGGCCTGGCCATCGCATCGGTGCTGGCCTGCTGCCTGTTCGCCGCCGTGTCCGGCTCCTCGCCCGCCACGGTGGTTGCGGTCGGCTCCATTGTGATTGCCGGGATGGTGCGTTCCGGCTATCCGCAGTCATTCGCCGCGGGGGTGATCTGCAACGCCGGCACGCTGGGCATCCTCATACCGCCATCCATCGTGATGGTGGTATACGGCGCGGCAACGGAAACGTCGGTGGGCAAGCTGTTCATGGCGGGCGTCATGCCGGGCCTGATGCTGGGCTTCCTGCTGATGCTGGCGATATACATTGTGGCCCGCATCAAGAATCTGCCCCGCCAGCCGCGCGCATCGCTCAAGGAAGCGCTGGTCGCGGGCCGCGATTCGATCTGGGGCCTGATGCTGATCATCATCATTCTCGGCGGCATCTATGGGGGCATCTTCACGCCGACCGAGGCGGCGGCGGTGGCGGCGGTCTATGCCTTCTTCGTGGCGGTATTCGTGTACCGGGACATCGGCATGCGGCAGGTTCCAGAGGTGCTGATGGACGCCTCGAAAGTGACGATCATGCTGATGTTCATCATCGTCAACGCACTGCTGTTCGCGCATGTGCTGACGACGGAGCGCATACCGCAGGCAATCGCGGAACAGATCGTCGCCTGGGATATGGCGGCGTGGCAGTTCCTGATCGTTGTGAACATTCTGCTGCTTATCGCGGGAATGTTCATGGAGCCGACCGGGATCATCCTGATTCTTGCGCCGATTCTGTTTCCGATTGCGGCGCAATTGGGGATCGATCCGGTGCACCTGGGAATCATCATTGTGGTGAACCTGGAGATCGGCATGGTGACGCCGCCAATAGGGTTGAATCTGTTCGTGACGGCGGGAATCACGAAGATGACGATAGGCCAGGTGATGCGGGCGGCAACGCCTTGGCTGTCGATTTTGCTGGCGTTCCTGGTTATGGTGACGTATGTGCCGGCGATATCGTTGTGGCTGCCGGAGTTGGGGTTCTTCTGACGGATGCAATTTTTACACGGCGTGGGAGTGCGTGGTCTCTTCTTTACACGGCGCCGGGGTGCTGATGGGCGCGAACGGGCCCGCGTGTCCGGTTCGGCGCCTTGCGCGCCGAACCGGTCACGGGGACGGCGGCCTGGCTCGCAACCCACCAACCACGTCTAAAGGACAAGCAAGGCATCTCGAAAAGAAGAAACCGTACCGAGGTTAACGACTCGCCACATCAAGACTGGAAGTCAGGCCATCGATTAATTTCCGCCAGAGAGCCAATAATTAACTACCTGTCGACGAAATAGAAGCTGTTGAAACACGCCTATAGATCAGACATGGAATCGCAATCAGCTGCGCCGCCGAATCCCTCCGATAACACGCATCAACAACCCCAGAAACGTCAGTGTCCAGGCCGCAATGGCCAAAGTAAAGAACACCCCCGGCACATAAGCCAGAAACTTGAAACCCATCGCCTGATTCATCTCGAACGTGCTGGCCGCATACATTCCCAGCGGAAAAACCGCCCCCCAGTACAGCGGGTCATACCGCAAGGGAAAGCGCTTGTACACATAACGCCACACCCCCAGCAAAAGCAGCATCGGTATCCACCACGTGCCCGTCGCCCAATAGAAAATCGTGAACCCCTTCAGGAAAGGCATCAACGAGACCAGATAAGGCGCATCCGAGGCGTTCATGATCAGCAAGGATCCCGCCAGCGTGGAGATGGCCATCGCTCCCATGTTTATCCAGTACGGCGGAGTCAGATCGTCCGGGGACAGGCGGAAATACGTGTATCGGTAGAAAATCAGCGACATCATCCAGATATACAGCATGCCGCCCCACAGCCACATCGACAGCGCCAGGAAATTCAGTTCCAGCCGGTACGGCTGCGCCGTCGTGGCCGCCAGCAAGGCGCTGGAAACTGCTATCGACTGCGTCGCCACCACGGCAAGCAGCCATCCGCCATTGATGCCGCGATCCAGGGTGGGCTTGTCCCGCTTGACGGTCAGCATGGTGAATATGGCATAGGTCAGGCCGAACCACAGCGCCAACGCCGCCGCCCACAGGATGGACCCCACGCGCGCATCGTTCGCCAGCACCATGTACTGCCCGCCCAGGATGGCGGTGGCCGCCACGGTCGTGAAGAAACCCGGGCCGCGCAGATGGTCCGCCATATCGCCGAAGAACGAACGCGGATGGCGAACGGCGCGCAACACGCTGAGGGCGCACAGTATCGCGAACAGGACGTTGTTCAGCATGAACAGCGCCTGCGCGATGGTGCTTCTTCCCAGCAGGTGGGCGGCCAGCGAAACGATGCCGGTGGCCATGACGATGCCGAAATTTGCCGGCGACATGGCCGCCAGCCCTTCACATCCGCGATTCCCGCCTCCATCGAAAGGCATGGCCTGCAAGGACGTGTTCTCAGCGGAAGATGGAAGCATGGATGGAGTGCGCGCTATCGCGCCGGTTCAGTCGGACAGATCGCATTCTAGGTCTTGTTCACGGGAAAAGGAAAGCCGCGGCGCCTCATCCCCTTTGCCTCTCGTCCTTCAATAGCATCCGGCCCACATCAAAATGGGCATGGCGGCGGGCCGCGATCAGCCAGCGGACCCGCAAGAGCCCGAAACCGGCCTTGACGAAGACGGCAATGGGCTGGGGGGGTCGCACGCCGTCCGGGGCCGGCTGAAACTACAGGTTAAAATGCCTGGTTAATTTGAATGTGGCAGCCCAGTACTGCCCGACCGATCAGGAATACATATGGAAGCCGAACGCCAGAATCAACTTGCCGCCCGCCTGGAAGACTACGCCGAGCGCCAGGCGGCACTTCGGGGGTATCTTTGACTACGATGCCAAAGCTGAGCGCCTGCACGTCGTAAACGCCGAACTGGAAAGCCCCGACGTCTGGAACGACCCCAAGCACGCCCAGGACCTGGGGCGCGAAAAGAAAAGCCTGGAAACCGTCGTCCAGACACTCACGGAAATCGCCGACGGCCTGTCTGATGCGCAGGAATTGTTCGACCTGGCGGCCGAGGACGACGACGATGCCACGCTGGCGGCCGTCGAACACGACACCGACGCCATAGGCAAGCGCCTGGAGGAACTCGAATTCCGCCGCATGTTCTCCAACCCGGCCGATCCGCTCAATTGCTTCATGGACATCCAGGCCGGCGCGGGCGGCACCGAAGCTCAAGACTGGGCCTCGATTCTGCTGCGCCAGTACCTGCGCTATTGCGAAAACAAGGACTTCAAGGCCGAGGTGCTTGAAGAGTCGCACGGCGAAGTGGCGGGCATCAAGTCCGCCACCATCAAGATCGAAGGCGAATACGCTTTCGGCCTGCTGCGCACGGAAACCGGCGTGCACCGCCTGGTTCGCAAAAGCCCCTTCGACTCGGCCAACGGCCGCCATACCTCGTTCGCCAGCGTGTTCGTCTACCCCGAAGTGGACGACTCCGTCGAAATCGAGGTCAACCCGGCCGACCTGCGCGTGGACACCTATCGGGCCAGCGGCGCCGGCGGACAGCACATCAACAAGACCGATTCGGCCGTGCGCATCACACACATGCCCACCGGCATCGTCGTGCAGTGCCAGAACGACCGCTCGCAGCACCGCAACCGCGCCGAAGCCATGCAGATGCTCAAGTCGCGCCTATACGAGCTGGAGATGCGCCAACGCATGGCCGAGCAGCAGAAAATGGAAGACGCCAAGACCGATGTGGGCTGGGGCCATCAGATACGGTCCTACGTGCTGGACCAAAGCCGCATCAAGGATCTTCGCACCAATGTCGAAATTTCCAACACCCAGAAAGTGCTTGACGGCGATCTGGACCCGTTCATACAGGCCAGCCTGAAACAGGGAGTATAGCCATGGAATCAACGACCGTTGCCATCGTGACCGGCGCATCGCGCGGCCTGGGCCAGGCGCTTGCGCTGGGCCTGCTGCAGTCCGGCACCCGGCTCATTACCGTGGCGCGCAGCCACGACGAAGTACTGGACCGCCAAGCCCAGGAATCGGGATGCTCGCTGCAACAGGTGCAAACCGACCTGGCCAGCCCCGCCGCGGTCGAGCGCGTGGCCCGGCAGATCCTGTCCAACCTGCCGTCCGGGGCAAAACGCTATCTGTTGATCAACAACGCCGGCACGGTCGATCCAATAAGCCAGGCCAGCGAACTGCACAATGCCGCCGCCATCACCGCCGCGTTCAACCTGAACATCACCAGCGTCATCCTGCTGACCGCCGCTTTCCTGCAAGCCGTCAAACCCATGCAGGCCGACTGCCGCATATTGAACATATCGTCCGGCGCAGGCCGCAACCCCATGCCGGGCTGGGGCGTTTACTGCGCCACCAAAGCCGCGCTGGACCACTACACCCAGGTCCTGCACGCCGAGAACCACGGCGTTCGCATCGCCGCCCTGGCGCCCGGCGTCATCGACACCGGCATGCAGGAAAAGATACGCGGCAGCCATGCCAGCGACTTCCCCAATGTGGAGCGCTTCGCGCAAATGCATGAGCAAGGGCAACTGTCGTCCCCGGCCGACGTGGCCGCCCGCATCCTGCGCTATATCGACCACGACAGCTTCGGCGCAACCGTGCTCGACGACATCCGAAATTACGCTTAACCATCCCCCGACATGAACGACTCTACGCCATCCAGCCCCGCCATCGACGAAAACCACCTGATCGCCGAACGCCGTGGCAAACTGACGAAACTGCGCGCCGATGGCGTGGCCTATCCCAATGATTTCCGCCCCGACAGCCTCGCTGCGGATCTGCACAAGGCCTACGATGAACAAGACAAGGAAGCGCTGGCCGAAATCGGCAAGCAGGTGAAAGTGGCCGGCCGCATGATGCTCAAGCGCGTCATGGGCAAAGCCAGCTTCGCAACCCTGCAGGACAGCTCGGGCCGCATCCAGGTCTTCCTGGACAAGAACACGGTGGGCGAAGCGCTATACGCCCGGTTCAAGACCTGGGACATCGGCGACATCCTGGCGGTGGAAGGCACGGTCTTCAAGACCAACAAGGGCGAACTCTCCGTGCATGCGGCCTCGGTCCGCCTGCTGACGAAATCGCTGCGCCCGCTGCCGGATAAATTCCACGGCGTGTCCGACCAGGAACTGCGCTACCGCCAGCGCTACGTCGACCTCATCATGACCGACGAGACGCGCAATACCTTCGTCGCTCGCAGCAAGGCCATGGGCAGCATCCGCCAGTTCATGCTGAATGCGGGCTTTCTGGAAGTCGAAACGCCCATGCTGCACCCCATACCGGGCGGCGCGGCGGCCAAGCCGTTCGTTACGCACCATAACGCGCTCGACATGGAGATGTTCCTGCGCATCGCGCCCGAACTCTACCTGAAGCGCCTGGTCGTGGGCGGCTTCGACCGCGTCTTCGAAGTGAACCGCAACTTCCGCAACGAAGGCGTCAGCCCCCGCCACAATCCTGAATTCACCATGATGGAGTTCTATGCGGCCTATACCGACTACCGGTGGCTGATGGACTTCACCGAATCGCTGATACGTGAAGCGGCCATCGCCGCAACGGGCAGCGCCATGCTCAGCTACCAGGGCAAGCCCCTGGACCTCAGCCAGCCTTTCGACCGGCTGACCATCACCCAGGCCATACTTAAATACGCACCCGGCTACACCGAGGTCCAATTGCGCGACGAGGCCTTCCTGCGGACCGAGCTCAAGCGCCTGGGCGCCGACGTCAACGGCCCCGTCCTGGCGCGCGCGGGGCTGGGCGCCTTGCAACTGGCGCTGTTCGAGGAAACGGCCGAATCCCTGTTATGGAATCCCACCTACATCATCGACTACCCCGTCGAAGTCTCGCCCCTGGCCCGAGCGTCGGATGCCGAGCAAGGCATCACGGAACGCTTCGAGCTGTTCATCACGGGCCGCGAGATCGCCAACGGCTTCTCGGAACTGAACGACCCCGAAGACCAGGCCGCGCGCTTCCTGGCCCAGGTTGAGGCCAAGGATGCGGGCGATGAAGAAGCCATGTACTACGACGCCGACTACATCCGGGCGCTGGAGTACGGCATGCCGCCGACGGGCGGCTGCGGCATCGGCATCGACCGCCTGGTCATGCTGCTGACCGACAGCCCCAGCATCCGCGACGTCATACTCTTTCCGCATCTGCGCCGCGAAGACTGATCCGAAGGCCAGGCCACGCGGCGCGGGGTCCCGCGCCGCGGCTTGGGACTAGAACCGGACCCGCAGATACAGCGTGCCGGCGCTGTCGGTGTTGCCATTGCCGAACTGGCCGCTGTAGCTCAGGCCCACGGCGGTCTTGCGCGCCACGCGCAGCTCGGCGCCCAGCTCCGCCACCGCGGCATTCCTGGCGATGGGCGCGCCGCTCGTGCGGAACATTGCTCCGTCTCCATGCGCGAACGACAGCTTGCGGCTGGGCGACACATCGCCCATGGCATGCCGCCATCCCAGGCCGGCAGACAGCGAGACCTGTGAGCGGCCGGATTCGAATTCGGTCTTGCCGCGCAGCCCCAATGTGAATGTCGTCAGGTCGCTGCGGCGGCCTTCGCCGTTCAGCGCGGCCTGGCCGCCCGTCTCAGTGAAACTTCCTGCCCTGAGATTCTGCCAGGACAGGCCTGCGTACGGCTCCAGCATGGCCGATTCGCCAACAGGCACGCCATAACCCAATTCCGTGAACAATTGCAGCGCATCGGCATGGTAGTCCGCCTTGAGCGTCTGGCTGCCGCCCACCGTAACGTGACGCCGGGTGTCGACATGGTGACGGGTATAGGCCATACCGCCCAGGAAATTCACGCTGCCCACGCCCTCGGCCCAGCTATTGGATCCGTATAACGCTCCGGTATAGCTATTCGCGCGCGACGATGAGGACGGACCATCCGGCTTGATGCGGCCTTCCGTATAGCCAAAGGCGCCGCCCAAGCGCCAGCCCCCGCCAAGCCGGGTATCCCCGCCCAGGAACAGGCCGGTCGTATCGTTGCGGACCTTGGCCGCATTGCCGTCGCCATCCAGGGTGCTGCGCCCTCCCACGACCTGCGCCCACATGGGCAAGGCCCGCGGGTACGGCATCGCGCTTGACGGCACGGCCCCTGCCGAAGCCTGAGCCAGCGCCTTGCCCGGCGCCATGCCGGCCCCCATATTGGCGCGCATGCGATTGGACAGAGTGCGCGTCACCAGTCCGCCCGCGTTCAACAAGGCGGACTCCGTGCCCGCATGCACCTGGCCGCTCAATTGCTCCATGATGGCCGGCACCTGGCCCGCTTCGGCGTTGAGCACCTCGTCGTACACGTCCATCATGCCGGCAGGCGCATGGGCCGAGGCGCCATCCAGCGCCTGGCCGACCGCCTTCTGATTTCGGGTAGCGGCGTAGCGCGCGATGGGAACATCGTTGCGGGCGATCTTCAAGGCGGCGATACCCGAGGCCAGGTCCAATGTTGGCGTAAGAAACGCCATGCCGTAAGCCACCCTATCGAATCCACCGGTAAAGCCGCCGGCCGCAGTGATGAACTGATAGGAGGCATCCGGGCGGAAACGGCCGCCGGTCAGGCGCAGCGTGCCATCCAGGGCCGCCGTCCCGCCCACTACCAGCTTGTCGGTGGCGCCATCCGGACCGACTTCAAGTTCGTACACGGAGCCATCATAAGCAGTGTAGTTTCCGGTCACCGTCAATGTACCCACAGAATTTCCCGGCGCCAAGACACCATGGTTGTCCACCTTGGCAACCGTGCCCGAACCACCCAGGGCACCGGCCGACTGTACGGTGACGTCGGACGCCAGCGAACCGTTGACCACCAGCTTGCCGCCCTCGATTTCGGTCGACCCGGAATAGGTATTGGCTCCGGTCAGGCGCAGCACGCCGGCCCCGCGCTTGATCAGGCTGCCCGAGCCGCCGATGTCGTTGGAAAAGGTGGAGTCATAACCCAGGGTGTCCACATCGAACAAGCCCGTGAACTGGGCGGGGCCGCGCACCGCCTTGCCCACATTCAGCAGGCCCCAGCCGTAGACGACATCCACACCCGAAACGCCCTTATCGGTGGCCGTGGTCAGCAGCGTCTGTTGCAGATGATAGGCGCCGAAATACGGAAATGCCTGCTTGACCAGGGCCGCCGCGCCGGCCACATGGGGAGCCGCCATCGATGTGCCCGACTTCCTTGTATAGCCGCCCTCGTCCTCGACCGAGTTCACGCCCGGCCCCGGATTGCCTTCGCCCCCGCCCGGCGCCGTCAGGCACCAGTCCATGGCCACGCCGCACTTGTTGGCATAAGCCACCGGTTCACCGGTTTCGCTGATGGCCGTGACCGCCAGCCAGCTGTTCTTGAGTTCATCCTCGAACCAATAGGGCGCTCCCGCCATGAAATCCGGATTCGGTTGCTCTTCATTACCGGTGGCGAACACCATCAGGGTGCCGGCCGCGGCAAGCTCGCGAAAGGCGGCAACGCTTTGAGGAAAGGCGGCCTCGGCGGCTGCGGAGCTGCCATAGTCAACTACGTTGCACGGTCCGGGTCCGGGATCGGACGGATCGCAGGCATTGAATCCCAGACTGTTGTTGATGATGGGCAGATTCTGCGTGGCCAGATAACGCCATGCCGGCGCCAGCGATTTATCCAGCCATTCATCCCGAGGGCTCAGGTAAGCGGGATCGGGATTGGTAATGTAATCGTATTGCCTGTCATCTTCATGCACGATGAATAGCGAACTATCGAAAGCCACGCCGTGCATCCCCACCCCATCGCGCAAGGCGCCGATGATTCCGGCCACGTGCGAACCATGGCCATCGTAGTCTTGGCCAAGGCCCGGCCGGTAAGGCGTATTGGAATAGAAGTCATAGCCGCCCACAATCTTGCCGCCCCGGAACTCGGGATGGAAGACGTCGATGCCGGAATCCAGTATCCCCACCCTGACGCCCGCGCCGGTATAGCCCAGCGCATAGGCTTCAGCGGCGTTGACAAGATCGAGGCCTTGCTGGTTGAGGTATTCGGCGGTTTTGAAGTCGGAAGCCGCGCCCTGAGCCGCCGACCAGCCCAGCATGGAAGCCAGTCCTGCGCCAACCAAGGACCGGAGAAGATAATTTTTACGTGTCACACTGCACCCTGAGTCTTCATCATGGCTCTATCGAGTTGCTCGAGCCAAAGGGGTGAAATGTAGCGATAAAGTAAGCAGCAACGTATCTTTTTTTTTGTAAAACGTTGCGTGGGCACAACCGCTGTTTTTGCGGCTCAGCGCCGGCTTACCGCCCGCGCCCATTTATGGGCCACCGCCGGCGAGGCAATGCAAGCAGCCTTGCCGGTAACCACCCGGACCGCCCGCTCCAGCAACTGGATATCCGCCTCGTGCTGGCGCGCCACATGCGGGTCTTCGAAAAAGATCACGCGTTGGCAGCGCTGTTCCAGCACCAGTTCGGCGATCTGGGCATCGCCGCCCAAAGGGCCGCTAAGATACGGCTGGATCCAGGGCTGATCCTTGGGCCAGCCGCGCGACCAGGCAAGTTCGTTCAAGCGCCCGCTGGTCGTACCTGTGCCGACACGCCCCGCAAAGCGCGACAGCAGGTCGAAATGGCTGGTGGCGAAATCCACCATTTGATCTTTCAACGCATCGTGAGCGATCAGCGCGAGCGTCTGCCTGGAAAAATCGAAGATCGAATCCAAGGCTGGATCGGGCGCCAGGCCCATGCCAATACGCTCGACTTCGACCCATTCAATCGCTCCCATCAGCGTGGAAACGAAAGGCCGGCCATGCGTAATGCACTGCCGCTTCAGCGCCAGCGCTTCGGGAAAGATGGACGACGGATCCACCGGATCAATCAGGTAGATGGCGCCGTCGAAAGGCGCCGCGCCATCGCGGCCTTCGGTCACCCGCGCCACCAGTTTCATCAGTCCGCCCTCGCGGCCGTAGGGGTAGCGGATCAGGCCGGGATAACCGGCCAGCAAGCCCGAACGCTCGATGGCATCGCAGGTGCGGCCCACGGTGTACAGCTCCATGCCCAATTCGCGGATGGCGGCGGCCGATTGCTCCAGCCAGGTAAAAAGCGCGGCCCCATAGGACTCGTGATGCAGATGGTTGGCAGCCAGGCCAAAGCGTAGAACAGGACTAGTCATGAATTTTCAAAAACAATCGGGCGAATTGATCAAGCAGCAAAGACACTGGTGCGAACACAGGTAGATGAAATCACACTATTACTGCGTCATTATGTCATGGGAATATTTGTTTGGATAAGCGATCTGGAACACTGGCCTTCGATCGATCCCATCGCCGGTTTACGCCGCCAAAAAGAAGAAGGCTGGCGCCAGAGCCAGCCTTCTTGTCCAACACCAACTGTTCAACAACTTCTTCGCTAAGCAGCCCCGCCTAGAACCGGACCTTTAAATACAGCGACCCGGTGCTGTCGGTGCTGCCTTGGCCGAACTGGCCGCTGTAACCCAGGCCCATGGCCGCGCTCTT